>MRWG01001487.1_pt1 | contig 14839 bp, 14 predicted proteins | sample 1013341 | NCBI WGS metagenome assembly MRWG01 (sample SAMN06117577, study PRJNA244670) | biofilm metagenome | biome: Water; feature: Cathode Biofilm; material: Biofilm; isolation source: microbial consortium enriched at the cathode of a solar microbial fuel cell | place: USA: District of Columbia ... | reverse complement strand
CATTCCTCCACCACGGACGCTTGCTCGAACGCGGCCCCGCCGAAAGCTTCTTCGAGTATCCGAAAACCCCCGCCGCGCAGGCATTCCTGTCCGGAAGCATTGTCCTTTAGGCGATGGCAGCAGCGCCACAGGACTCTGCCGATATTCAACAAGACAGTAAAAGGAAGAGGACGTTATGAAACGACGAATTTCATTGAAGATTTTAAGCGCCGTGCTTGACCGATATCGTGTGTAACCAAAAGAATTCGGGTCCCCTGATCGCGCGCCAGAGACACAATTTGTTCGATGGCAAGGGTCGAGGCCGGGTCAAGATTCGATGTCGGCTCATCCAGTAACAGGACTTCAGGAGCCGCGGCGAGCGCGCGGGCAAGTGCCAGGCGCTGTTGCTCGCCACCGGAAAGTACTCTGGCTGGCGACCCTGCCAGGTGTTGCAACCCGGCGCGCTCCAAGGCTTCCGCGGTGCGCCGTTTGCGCTCCGCCCGCGGCAGAGAAAGCGCCGCCAAAACATAATCGATGTTCGCGGCCGCAGAGCGGCGCAACAGTATTGGTTTCTGAAACACAAACCCAAGGCGCGGCCGTCGAGACCTGTCGGGGGCTCTACCATTCCAAGTAACTTGTCCGCTGTCGGGTACGACCAAGCTGGCCATCACGCGCAGGAGCATCGATTTACCGGCACCATTGGGACCGAGCAGAGCTGTCAACCCACGACCTTCGAGGTTGAAAGAGAGATCACTTAGGATAGCTCTACCGCCCCGTATCAAATGCAGGGCGCTGCAGGCGAGTGGCATGACTCGCGCTACATTTTCGCCGCCGGTTCCTGGTGGATCAAAGGGCATCGCAGGATTACGCGAATGCGGCGCGCTGAGCGGTCGCGCGCAGGGCCATTACAAGGGCATTGACGCAAAGCGCCAATAGCAGAAGCACCATGCCCAACCCCAAGGCAAGGGCGAGATTGCCTTTTGAGGTTTCAAGGGCGATTGCCGTGGTCATGACACGCGTAACATGGTTGATATTGCCGCCGACGATAATAACGGCGCCAACTTCAGCAATAGCGCGCCCAAATCCTGCCAATAAAGCAGTCAAGAGGGAGTATCGCCCATCCCAGATCAGCGTTGCTGCCATTTGAAGCTTGCCGATACCGAAGACTCGAAGCTGTTCATCGTACTCGCCACGCAAGTCGTCCACGGTCTGACGGGTGATCGCAGCAACGATCGGCGTCACGAGGATCATCTGTGCGATGATCATGGCGGTGGGCGTGTAGAGGAGTTGCAAGGCACCCAATGGTCCTGCATTGGATAGGGCAAGGTAGACGAGCAATCCGACGACGACGGGGGGCAATCCCATCATTGCATTGAGCAATAGGACGGCGATGCCATGGCCTGGGAAACGCAGGACAGCGATCACGGCACCCAGGGGAAAGCCAATCAGGGCTGCCAGGGCAACGGCGCTAAGACTAACGCGCAATGACAGAGCCACGATCTCCAAGAGCGCGGGATCAAGGACCGAAAGTAGGCGAAAGGCCTCGCCAAAAGCCGCTGAGAAGTCTTGCATCAATAGCCTCCATCAAGAACGCTAGCGATTTACCGTCAAATTTCTAGGTTTGATCATTAAAATGTAAAAAAAACAATAAAACAGATAAAAACACATAACTGAGGCGCCATTGGGTATGTTGATGTTGATGGGGGCTTTGTGCTGGACCCAGGGTAATCCGATAGACCAAGATGCGAAGCCATTGGCCCGCGCCCTGTCTTGAGGAGAATGACAATGTACAAGGATGACCTGTTGGCCGGGAAAAAGGTGCTGGTCACGGGGGGTGGTACCGGGCTAGGGCGAAGCATGGCGGAGCATTTCCGCCGTTTGGGCGCTGCCGTTGTTATATGTGGTCGCCGTCAGGATGTTCTGGCGCAGACCTGCGAGGAAGTGAACGCGCAGGGTGATGCGCCGGAGATGACCTGGAAAGGCTGCGATATCCGTGACGCGCAGGCGGTCCATGACATGGTTGAAGCCATCTGGAGCGATGGCCCCCTCGATGTCCTGGTCAACAACGCTGCCGGGAATTTTATCTCTCGCAGCCATGAACTCAGTTCACGCGCTGTGGATGCGGTTCTCGGTATTGTTCTTCATGGAACATCATACGTAACCCTGGCTTGCGGGAAGCGCTGGCTGGCGGGGACGCATGCGGGAAATGTGCTCTCGATCGTCACCAGTTATGCCTGGACCGGGTCGGCCTATGTGTTGCCCTCGGCCATGGCTAAAGCCGGTGTCCTGGCGATGACGCGGAGCTTGGCTGTTGAATGGGGGCCCCACGGGATCCGGTTGAACGCCATAGCGCCGGGTCCCTTCCCGACAAAGGGCGCTTGGGAGCGTTTGGTGCCGCGCCCGGAGTTGGCTGAGCGCTTCGAGCAGAAGAACCCACTGCGCCGCGCTGGGCGGCATGAAGAGTTAACCAATCTGGCCTGCTATCTGGTTTCCGATCAATCGGCCTATGTAAATGGTGAAGTGGTTACTATCGATGGCGGCGAGTGGTTACAGGGCGCAGGACAGTTCAACTTTCTTTCCGAGATGACGGATGGCGATTGGGAATCCATCAAGCCGAAGAAGAAATAGGGCAGATGACGGTCAAGCAGGATGAGTGGCAGCGTAATCTTGAGGGCTTCTTGACGCTTGCAGGTTGGGGTGGTGCAAAGCGTGATCCCCTGCCGGGTGACGCGTCCTTCAGGCGTTACGTGCGCCTGGACCGGGGGCGAGGAGAGCGATGTCTTTTGATGGATGCGCCGCCGCCGCAGGAGGATGTCCGACCCTTCGTCAAGGTTGCGCGCCACTTGCTCAACTGTGGGGCCAGTGCTCCGCGCATCCTGGCGGTGGATACCGATAGCGGGTTCTTGCTGTTGGAGGACTTTGGTGAGGACACCTTTACTCGAATTCTTGCCCGTGATCCCGAGCAGGAGACCGCACTCTATGAACTGGCGGTCGATTGCCTGTCTTCATTGCACGGTAATTATCGATCGAGTGAGTTGGATCTGCCGAAATACGATACGCCTGTTCTTCTGAGAGAGGCGGCGCTGTTCTGCGACTGGTATTTTCCCGCCGTAACCGGCCGCGCGCCGACAGCGGCACAGCGTGAATCCTATCTTCAAAGCTGGCGGGATATCTTCAATGCCCTGCCGCCGACCGAACAGGGATTGGTTTTGCGCGACTTCCACGTCGACAATCTGATGCTATTGCCCGGCCGGCCGGGGGTTGCCGCATGCGGGCTCTTGGATTTTCAGGATGCTTTGCAGGGACCGCTTGCCTATGACTTGGTATCGCTCCTGGAAGATGCCCGCAGAGACATTGATACTCAAATGGCAGTGGTTCTAAAAAAGCGATATCTCGAACAGACATCAAGAGAACTGGACGGCGCTGCCTTTGACGCTTGGTATGCGGCGCTGGGCGCGCAGCGTCATGCCAAGGTTGCCGGCATCTTCGTGCGTTTACTTTGGCGTGACGGCAAGGATGTGTACCTGAAGCATGTTCCCAGGGTTATCCGTTTGCTTGCCAGCAAGTTGGAAAAGGAGCCGGCGCTGGCTCCAATGGCGGATTGGATCGCGTGTCACTTTCCGGAATACAAACAGCCCTTGCCGCCGTCAAATGTCTGGGCGACCCGCGCACTGCCCATCGGCTCTTAGCGAGCGCTGGACGACGAAAAGCTACGGACTATGCCGAGGATCAGGAATAAACCCGCCGACGTTGCCAGAACGGTTGGTAATCCGCCCGGCCCAACCACGTCCATCATGGTGCCGGACAAGGGTGGGCCGCTCAAGCTACCCATCGCATAAAGCATGACGAAGAGGCCATTGGCGGCGGGCAATGCTCCGCCTTTGAATCGCTGTCCGAGCATAGCCAGGGATAGGGTGTAAAGGCCGACAAAGACGCCACCCCATATAAAGATGACTGGCCATAGAAGCCAAGGTGTGGACAGCAACCAGGGAAGGGCGAGCGACCCTAGCAATCCAACTGCGCCGCAGCCCATCAGCAGCATACGCCGGTTGACTTTATCGGCAATGAAACCCAGCGGAATCTGAAGCGCGACCGTGCCGGCGATGGCCACGGATAGCAGAAGTATCGAGGTGTCCTGGTCCAGGCCGTTCCGGATGCCGTAAATCGGCAAGAACGACATGATGGCGGAATCCATCAGGCCAGAGCAGAACACGGCTGCGAACAGGGTGGGGGCGGCCAACAACATCTGCCATCCATTGCTTTCGTGGCTGACTTCTATCGTTGGAATACAGTCTCTGGCCCAAATAAGCGGGATGGCGGCGAAGGTTATGCTTCCCGCAAGAAACAGGAATGGAGTCCAACCGTCGGTGCCGATAAAAGTAAGCAGCAGTGGTCCGCCGGCGAATCCCAATCCCAGCATCGTTGCGTAAATGCCCGTCATCAAGCTGCGGCGCTCTTCCTTCACTACAGCATTGAGCCAAGTTTCGCTGACCACCCAATGAACAGCCATTCCAAGGCCGGTCAGAAACCTTAGGGGGAACCAGGCCGCGAGATAGGGTAGCGCCGGCATCGCCAGGTAACTGACGATGATCAAAGCAAACCCGGCCATCAAGATGGGGAACGTCCGCAGATGTCGCATGGAGCGCGGCAAAACCCAGGCAACGAACAATGTTGCCAGAATGGGAGTTGCGGAATTCAAGCCGATTACGGTGCCCGAGACACCCTGCTTTTCCAGAATCAAAGCGATCAGCGGGATGCCGGTACCAAAGGTCAAACCAGCGGCAAGAATACTGGCCATTAAGGCGACAAGGCCGCGCCGCTGCTGTGACGGTGTCAGGTTAACCGGATCCGGCGTTGCCCTGACAGGCGTGTGCGGTATGGGGTCGTGTGGAAAGGGGCTGCTCATGGAGGTGGAACTACCAATGCAATAAATCTTGATTAAACGTCCATTCAGTATACTTAGTCGGTTTTCAGCGACGCTGTCACTAGGCGGAATGAAAAGTAGCTTCGAACCGGTCCAATGCAGATGACGGGATATCCGCGCTGTTGTATCAAGACCGGCTATATGGACCTTGACGGCTTTTCTTATTTCGGGGTTTGTCAGCTTCGACAGCAGGGCATGGAAGGATCTTAAGCGGAATGCCAAAGCAAGAAAATCGGGCCGACTTTGCCACAGTGGCGCTGTGGGCAGTCAACCTGGCCAGACCTTTGAACGGTATGGATGCCTGGATCGCTGGGCTCGATGCAAAGATGGCCGAGGCCGCAGGCGCCGGTGCGGATGTCCTCGTTTTACCCGAGTATGTGAGCGAGCAGTGGTTGAGCTATGCGCCGGACGATCTTGCGCCAAGCGAAGAAATTGCCTGGATGGCCGATGAGGGTGAGCTTGCGTTGGATCGCCTGAAAGCCTTGGCTGCCAAGCACAACATGGCTTTACTGGCCGGAAGCTTTCCGGCGCGTGCCACGGGTGCGCGGAAGGATGGCCCGCCGTTCGTAAATCGCGCCTTTTTGGTTCTTCCAGACGGAAGGGTGACCTTTCAAGATAAACTCTGCTTGACGCCTAGCGAAAAAAATCCAGAAGCATGGAATTTGAACGTTGGTGCGGAAGTTACCTTCACTCAGTGGCGCGGCTTACGCATCGCCACCCTTATTTGCCTGGATGTGGAGCTGCCCGCGCTGGCCAGTGCGATCGCAAAGCGCGAGCCGGATTTGGATTTGCTTTTGGTGCCCTCTATGACCGAAAAGGAATCCGGTTACAGCCGGGTATTCGGTTGTGCCAAGGCGCGCGCTATCGAGTTACAGACGGCGGTCTGTGCGGTTGGTTCGATTGGCTCGGTCGCACCGGACGGATCCCGCCCCAATTTCTCCGGGGCTGCCGTTTTCCTGCCTTGCGAAGAGCCGCTTGGCTTCAATGGACGCTTTGCGGAGATTACGGGGCGCGCTGACGCCGAGGACGACGGTCCTCTTCTCATCGCCAGGGATGTGCCGGTCGGATTGATCCGAGAATTGCGCAAGGGTGGTGATGCCGAGGTATGGCCCGGCTCCTGGTCCGCGGAGCATATTTCATTTGGAGAGAATTGATTTGTCATGAACGATAGCAAGCCTGTGAACCCAGCCATCATCGCGGTCGCCATCACCGGATCCGTGCCGCGCAAAAAGGATACACCGGCCATACCGGTAACACCTGACGAGCAGATCGAGAGCACGCACGAGGCCTATGAGGCCGGTGCGGCGTTGGTGCATATCCATGTTCGTGACGATGACGAGAACCCGTCTTCGGATGCGAAACGCTTTGCGCTGGTCGCGGAGGGTATCCGGCGGCACTGCCCTGACATCATTATCCAGTTTTCGACAGGTGGGCGCGGGCGCAGTCATGCTGAACGCGGAGCCGCTTTGGCCTGGGGTCCTGACATGGCGTCGCTGGCGACCGGGTCGGTCAATTTTCCAAACATGATCTATGAGAATCCGCCAGCGCTGATCGACACCTTGGCAGCCGAGATGCTGGAACGGCGAATCAAGCCGGAGATAGAGATTTTCGATCTTTCAATGCTCTACAAAGCCGCGCAGATGGTTGATGGGGGGGCTTTGGCCAAGCCGCCGCATGTTCAATTCGTTATGGGAATCCAAAATGCTTTGCCGGTACGGCGACAAACGCTGGAGTTTCTGTTGTCCGAACTGAAGGCGCTAATCCCCGATGCAACCTGGACGGCTGCGGCCATCGGGCGGCACCAGTTGCTGGTCAACGAGTGGGCGTTGGAGCTCGGTGGACATCTTCGCACAGGGTTGGAAGACAATATCCGTTGGGACAAGGACCGGTTAGCCAAGTCGAATGCGGAGTTGGTCGGGCGTGTGGCAGATCTTTGCCGCGCGGCAGGACGTGGCCCTGCCTCGGCTGTTGAGGCACGCGCCATTCTCGGTTTGCCACAGGTCGGTTAAGTCTATAGCCAACGATCCTCCAGTCCGTAGCCCAGATAGGCGGCGCGCAAGTAGAGCTTGCGCAAAGCGGGGAGCGGAAATCGCCGTAGTGGGCCACGGACGACGGCAGGCAGCTTGTCCTGGGTAACCGCGCCTGCGGCCAAATCCGCGAGCGCCTTTCCGGTCCAACTGCTCATGGAGACGCCGTTTCCATGGAAACCGAAGCCGGTCCAGGCTTTTTCCAGACCGGGAATTGCGCCAACGTAAGGTACGAGGTCATAGGTCAAGCAGACGAATCCGAACCAGAATCTCTCTGTCGGGACAGCGGCCCAGGCCGGGAACATACGCTCAAAGTCGCGGCGCAGACGGCGATTCATCGCTTCTGAGCCCGCTGGAGATGCGTCGATCCCGCCACGCCCGCCAAAGAGAAAACGCCCATCCGGCAACATGCGAAAGTAATGCAGCAGGCGACGGCTGTCATAAGCCATGAGATCACTTGTCCACCCCTGAGCCTTTTGTTCTTCGGTAGTGAGTGGACGGGTCACCAGGATGTTCGACATGACCGGCATCGACCGCCCAGCCATACCGCTTGGCATGTTCTCGCTCCCGTAACCGTTGGCGGCGAGAATTACCTGTTTGGCGCGGATTTGCCCTTTTGGCAGGGTCAGTACGTGCTGGCCCTGCTGCTGGCTCCAGCCGATCACGGGACTATTCTGATAGATAGCACTGCCCGCATCCAGTGCGGCCGTTGCGAGGGCACGTGCGTAGATGAGGGGATGCAATGCAAAACCGCAGCCGATCAGAAGCCCACCATGGAACTCGGGGCCCGCAACGCCGATTTCTGCCAACTCGTCACGGGAATAGACCTGCATCTTCATTCCGAAGGTGTCGGTCATGTATCGGGCTTCGTCACGTAGTTCGCTCATGCGCCCAGGTTTATGGGCCAAAGCCAGTTCGCCTGTACTATGGCGATCTGCCTGGATATTTCGTGAGTCCAGGAATCCACGAACGTTCTCCACGGACTCGACCTGTGCCGCGTAGAAACGGCGCATCTCCGTTTCGCCGTAACGCTTTTCCAGCTGTGGATAGGAAAGCCGCGTTGACCCGAGGCAGCAAAATCCACCGTTGCGGCCGGACGCACCCCAAGCGGGTTCGCCAGCATCAAGCAGCATTACCTTCGCTTCATAGGTTTTTGCCAGGCGATAGGCAGCCCACAGGCCGGTGAATCCACCGCCGATAACCGCGAAATCGACGCTGTGATCGCCCTCGAATGAAGGGAGATCGACCGACAACGGTGTTGCCGAAGCGCGCCAGTGGCTATCCGGCGGTCGGGAAGGATCAAATGCGCTGGCGTGATAGATGCGACGAAGGTTCAAGTCGAGCTACCTGACGGCAAGGGTCCGAAATGTAAACCCAAGCTTACCGTTTCTCGCCGTCACCTGTCATCGTTTACGCGTGGGCTTCCAGTAAATCCCTTCGGCGTTGCGAAGTGCATCGATGCGCGCAATTGCCTCGACGACTTCTCTGTCACCCTTGGAGACGATCAAGGCAAGGAGGCTTTCCAGCAATGCCAGCGCCGAGGTCATGGAGGGGAAAAACTGAGGGCTCGCCGTCGGCGCCAACAGCAGATGGTCGGCAAACTGTGCTACAGGGGCAGCGCGGCTATCGGTGACGATCACGCATCTGGCGCCCTGGCGCTTGGCGAAGGCAACCGCTTTTAGCGTCTCCTCCGCATAGGGTTGGACGGAGAGGGTGAGCAGGACATCGCCGTCACCGATGCGTAGTAATTCATCCATCACACTTCCGGTACTCTGGACGAGTGTGAGGTTTTCAAGCGCCAATCGCCCGACGAAGTGAAAATAGCCGGATAGACCGTTCAAAGCCCCAAGGCCCATGATGTAACTTCGGCGAGCTGATATGATGCAGGCGGCGGCGTCACCGATGGCCTGCGGGTCGATTTGGCGAAACGCGCTTTCGATGTTGGCAAGTTGAGCCTTAGCCATCTCTGCAAGGACCGGACCACCGTCGCCCTGGCTACCAACCTGCTGCAGCCATTCGGCGCGGGTTGCGAAGGTATCGGGGCCAGACCTGACGGCTTCCTGGAAGCCGTGGCGGAACTGTTCGTAGTTATCAAAGCCGAGCTCGCGGGCTAACCTGAGCATGCTTCCGGGTGTGATACCAAACTTCTGGGCAAAGCCGCGCATCGAAGTGATAGCAACCTCTTCTGGCTGATCCAGAACGGCTCGCGCCGCCCGTTGCAACTGAGGGCTGAGGGCCGATTGTCGCGCGGCCAGAAGATCGAGTATCTCAACTAATTGCATCATATAAATCTCTTGCTATGATAAAGCGTATGATCTAGAAGCTATCACGAATAAAACATTTGTTCCATTGTTTCTCTGACATGCTCTCAACGGAGTATGATCGGAGGGGGAGCGACAGGCGTCATGCAGCGTTATTCGGTTTTCAGCCTTGTGAGCAATGCACTCCGTGGCAATCAGCATTGGGAACGCGCCTGGCGTGATCCTGACCCCAAAGAAGAATATGATGTTGTGATCGTCGGCGGCGGCGGACATGGGCTCGCAACCGCTTACTATCTTGCCAAAGAGCACGGCATCAACAAGGTGGCAGTCCTTGAGAAGGGCTATCTTGGAGGTGGCAACGCGGGCCGGAATACCACGATTGTCCGATCAAACTATATGATCGACGGCAATACCCAATTCTATGAACACTCTTTGAAGCTGTGGCACGGACTAAGCCAGGACCTGAACTACAATGTCATGTTCAGTCCGCGCGGCTACGTGGCGCTGGCAACCTCCCAGGCGCAGATGGATGCCTCCGCCTTCCGTGCCAACTCGATGAGAATGAATGGGATTGATGCGGAGCTGTTGACCCGCGAGCAGGTGCAAAAACTGCTTCCGTACCTGGATTGCTCGCCCAATGCCCGCTTCCCGGTCTACGGGGGCTTGTGGCAGGGGCGTGCAGGCACCGCTCGACACGATGCCGTCAACTGGGGCTTTGCGAGAGCGGCTGATTCCAGAGGCGTCGATATCATCCAGCAGTGTGAGGTTCTGGGCTATCTTTGGGATGGCGGCCGTATCGTTGGCGTGGAAACGACGCGGGGTAACATTCGGGCAAAGAAGGTCGCGCTCGCTGTTGCCGGCAGCACGACCCTGCTAGGCCAGAAGGCTGGCCTGGAGCTGCCGATCGAAAGCCATCTTCTGCAGGCATTCGTGACCGAGCCGATCAAACCGATGATTGACTACGTGATCGCCTATGGCACCGCGCATTTCTATATCAGCCAGTCTGATAAGGGCGGTTTGGTGCTGGGCGGCGATCTGGATGGATACAATTCCTACGCTCAGCGCGGCAATCTGCCGATCGTCGATGAAGTTCTGACGGTCGCCAAAGCGCTTATTCCTGCATTGTCACGGCTGCGGGTGCTGCGGCACTGGGCAGGGGTCATGGATATGTCCATGGATGGTAGTCCGATCATCTGCAAAGCGCCTGTTGACGGCCTATACCTGAATTGCGGCTGGTGCTACGGCGGTTTCAAGGCGACGCCTGCTTCGGGCTTTGCCTTCGCCCATACAATCGCCAAGGACGAGCCATACGAAACCAATGCCCGTTTCACGCTTGATCGCTTCCGACGCGGGTATCAGATCGATGAAAAAGGCGCGGGCCCCACGCCCGGCGCGCACTAGGGAGGGGCCAGCATGCTGCGAATTAAGTGTCCCCATTGCGGCGAACGCGATCACTCGGAATTTGCTTATGGCGGTGACGCCGGCGTGAAAATGCCTGCCATCGACAACGAAGATTTCGAGGCTTGGTACCAAGCGGTGTTTATCCGCAAAAATCCGCGTGGCCGCCATCTAGAGTACTGGCATCACGTTCAAGGGTGCCGGGAGTGGCTGAAAGTTGAGCGTGATACTATGACCCACGAGATATTCTCGGTTGCCGCAGCCCGTGAAGCAGAGGAGGGCGCGCAGTGACCTCGCAGCCTTATCGCATATCCCAAGGCGGGAGAATCAATCGCTCCCAACCGCTATCGTTCTCATTCGATGGCAAAAACTATGCGGGCTTCGAAGGCGATAGCCTGGCTTCGGCCTTGCTGGCAAACGGCGTCCACCTAGTTGCCCGTAGCTTCAAGTATCATCGTCCGCGTGGAATCTATGGTGCGGGGGTTGAAGAGCCCAATGCCCTGGTTGCTTTACGCGAAAGCGGTCGTCACGAACCCAACGTAAGGGCAACGACCGCGGAGTTGTATGATGGCCTATCGGCGCGAAGCCAGAACAACTGGCCGTCGTTGAAGCTCGACTTGATGGCGGTCAACGGTTTGCTGTCACCGGTATTTGGCGCGGGCTTCTACTACAAGACCTTCATGGGGCCGACCCGTAAGGCATGGATGTTTTATGAGCACTTCATCCGCAAGGCCGCGGGAATGGGCAAGCCGGGCCGCGAAGCCGACCCGGACCGCTACGAGAAAGGCCATCTGTTCTGCGACATTCTGATCGTGGGAGCTGGGCGGATCACTGCTCGCCGATACTGTTGGCAGCGCCGGCGATGTTTGGTTGTCCGAGCAAGTTGCAGCGCTGACTGCGATGAACAACGTGCGGATCATGCCCAGGACCTGCGCCTTCGGAGCGTATGACAATCTGACTTTCGGTCTGTTGGAGCGGGTTGCGGATCATCTCGCTGTGCCCGATGCCTTGCAGCCGCGAGAGCGTTTCTGGACCTTGCGCTGCCGTCAAGCGATCATCGCGACCGGTGCGCTGGAGCGGCCAATCGTGTTCTCGCGCAATGACCTTCCTGGCATCATGTTGGCATCCGCCGCACGGGTCTATGTCAATCGCTACGGCGTATTGCCCGGACGGAATGCCGTGGTGTTCGCCAACAATGACAGCGGTTATGCAACAGCCTTCGATTTAGCCGACGCAGGCGCAAATGTTACCATCGTCGACCCACGTCAAGACATTGGTCCCGATCTCTATCACGGAGCAGCGGAGCGAGGCATCGACTTGCGTCCTGGACAGGCCGTTGTCGAAGCGAACGGTGGCCAACACGTCAAAAGTGTCGTCGTCGGCACCTATGATCCAGCGAGCGGTCAGGCAGGCGGGGTAACTGGTGCTGTAGCCTGTGATTTGCTTTGTGTGGCGGGCGGCTGGAATCCAACGGTGCATTTGGTCAGTCAGCGCGGCACGCGACCGGCTTTCGACGAGGCGTTGGCGACCTTTATCGCTGACAGTGCGCCGGCCGGATATCATGTCGCGGGCGCAGTAACCGGGGATCTTTCCAGCAGTGGCGCTGTGGCAAGGGGTGTCTCCGCAGGGCAAGCTGCCGCCAAGGCTTGCGGCCGGGAGGGGCGAATAGAGGTCCAGGCCTTTGATGTGTCCCTGGGTGAAGTCTGGACACAGCCCTTGCTGCCGATTTGGCAGGTCAGCCCTGCCAAGGGGAAAGCAACAAAGGCATTCCTCGACCTTCAGCATGACGTTTCCACTTCCGATGTCGAATTGGCTCACCGTGAAGGCTATGTGTCGGTCGAACATTTGAAGCGCTATACGACGTTGGGCATGGCCACCGACCAAGGCAAGCTGGCAAACGTCAATGCCTTGGCGATCATGGCCGGGTTGCGCGCCGAAGCTATTCCGGAGGTCGGGACAACGACATTCCGACCACCTTTCACACCTGTCACAATCGGTGCCTTGGCCGGGCAGGAAACCGGGCGGCACTTCCGTCCAATCCGCCGTACGGCGATGGAAGAATGGCACCGTGCCAACGGCGCAGTCTTTGTTGAGGCGGGTCTGTGGATACGTCCTTGGTACTATCCCCAGGAAGGCGATGATCTGAATGCGGCGTATCGGCGAGAAGCAGCCGAGGTCCGTAAGCGCGTTGGAATCGTCGATGTATCGACACTAGGAAAGATCGATGTTCAAGGGCCTGATGCCGGTGAGTTCTTGAATCGGGTCTATGTCAACGGCTTTGCGAAGTTGCCGGTGGGTCGGGCGCGTTATGGCGCCATGCTGCGGCCGGACGGCATCGTCTACGATGATGGGACGACGTCGCGGTTGAGTGAGGATCACTACTTCATGACGACCACGACGGCCGCCGCTGCAAAGGTTCTGTCTGAGTTGGAGTTCTTGCTGCAGACACAATGGCAGGATCTTCGTGTGCAGGTGACTTCTGTGACGGATCAATGGGCTGGAATGGCGGTGGCGGGCCCCAGGAGCAGGGCGTTGCTGGAAGATGCCGTCGAGGATATCGATTTGTCGAACGAGGCCTTCGGTCCGATGAGTGTCGGAACCGGCCGGGTCGGCGATATCCCTGTGCGTATCTTCAGACTGAGCTTCTCCGGCGAGTTGGCCTACGAAGTCTTTACGCCTTCAGGGTATGGAGAAGAGCTGCTTGACCGTTTGGTTCAGGCGGGTAAGCCGCATGGTGCGCTGCTCTATGGTCTTGAGGCCATGGGCGCTCTGCGGATCGAGAAAGGCCACGTAACTCACTCCGAAATCGATGGGCGTACAACCTTGGACGATATCGGCCTTGGCCGCATGGCCAGCAGCATGAAACCTTATATTGGAAAGGTTTTGGCGCAGCGCGAAGGGCTTGTCGATCCGAACCGACCCAAATTGGTCGGACTGGAGGTCGTCGAGGAAGCTGAAAAAATCGGCGGTGGCGCGTTGCTTTTCGGCGCAGCGACCGTCAAGGAAGGGCACGGTGAGGGGCACGTGACTTCGGTCACATACAGCCCGCACAAGGGCCGTTACATAGGGCTGGGTTTCCTGGCTCGCGGAGATCAGCGACAGGGCGAGATCATAGAAGCTCATGATCCGGTCAGGGGACGTGTGACGAAAGTGAAGGTCGTCTCATCTGTTTTCTATGATCCAGAAGGGGAGAGGACAAATGCCTGAGTTGCGTTCGGCTTTGCAGAGCGGGTATCCAGCTCCGGGGCATTACGGTCCGGAGCCCTTGCAGGGTGTGACCTTGCAGGAGGATTTGACTAGGGACCTCGTGCAGGTCACGGCCTGGACAACGCAGCGACGCGACGTCGCCGCCGCTCTGGAAGAAGTGCTCTCCTTCGAGCCGCCAAAGAGCTGTGGAGTTGCCACCACGAACGATATGACAACCCTGTTCCAGGTTGCACCTGGACGCTATTGGGTGTCTGCACCGCGCGAAGCACGGTTGATGGACAAGCTATCGGCACGGATCGATAGCGACCTAGGGGCGGTCACCGACCTTGGGCACAGCCGCACCACGCTGCGGATTTCCGGCCCGGCAGCCCGAGACGTTCTGGCCAGAGGCTTTGCCATCGATTTGGACCCGACCCAGTTTGGGCCGGGCGCCTTCGCTCAGACGGTCGTGCACCATATTGGCGTAATGGTGCACAGACCTGGAGACGATGAGGCGTTGTTCGAATTATTCGTTCTACGCACTTACGCGTTGAGTTTTTGGGAATGGCTGTTCGACACGGCGCAAAGCTTTGGTTGCACCCTGGAGGCGCGGAAGGTCTGATAAGGTGTTTGCAGCTAGCCTTGAAAGACCTATATGACCGCGATTCTTACGGTTACGGTGAATCCCACAGTCGACCTGTCTTCCGAAGTGGAGACGCTGCGACCACATAGCAAACTGCGGTGCGAGCCCTTGTGCCGTGATCCTGGCGGGGGCGGTATCAATGTCGCGCGAGTCTGTCAGCGACTGGGGGCGCCTGCGACGGCTGTCTACACAGCAGGCGGGGCTACCGGCGCCATCCTGCACGACCTGGTCAAGGGAGAATCGCTGGATGGGGTAGCGGTTTCTATCACAGGTGAAACGCGAGAGAGCTTTACGATTTTCGAGCAGAGTAGCCAGCAGCAATATCGATTTTTGTTCCCCGGCCCCAGTATGAGTGAGGAGGAGGGGGCCGTATTGCTGTCTCGCACCGAAAATTGCCAGCCGGTGCCGGCGTATATTGTTG
>MRWG01001486.1_pt1 | contig 14857 bp, 11 predicted proteins | sample 1013341 | NCBI WGS metagenome assembly MRWG01 (sample SAMN06117577, study PRJNA244670) | biofilm metagenome | biome: Water; feature: Cathode Biofilm; material: Biofilm; isolation source: microbial consortium enriched at the cathode of a solar microbial fuel cell | place: USA: District of Columbia ... | reverse complement strand
TAACTGGTGGTGGTTTAAGGTTGCTCGGCGGCAAATCCAGCGACGGGGATCTGACTGTAGGAACCGTCTCTCAAACAGTCGAATCAAACGATCCTTTGGGATTGCATCTGCTTGATGTGACGTTAGAAGGCGGCCCGGAATCACGTCTCGCATTTCAAGTCATAAATGCAGACGATGGTGCGTCGCTTTTTCGGCGTGTACTGGTGCCCGGCAGCCATCTCATTGAGATACCACAGCTTGAAAGCGGTCTATATCCACCAATGTTGGATGTTCTATTTCAAACCGTCGGCACGAAAGAAATCGTGGTTCGCAATGTAGATTTTATCGGTAGTAATCCCCTCGAAGTACCACTGCCTTTCGACGAGAGCGAGCTTCAACGCGTGCAGTTCGTGCAGTCCGCTGACGTGGTTTATTTCACCCATGCCAAACACCAACCATTACTTTTGAAACGGTTTGGCCGTCTCAGCTGGTCCGTTGAACCCTACGTGTCGGTTTTGGGTCCTTTCCTCCCGTCCAACAGCAGCGATACGACCCTCTTGGCCGATGGCCGTTTTGGTAGAGTTACAATCACAGCTTCCTCCAAGGATGGCATTAACAACGGAGTTGGATTTTTGAAGGGCGATGAAGGTCGCCTTTTACGCTTGCACGATGGCTTCGTCAGAATTGTTGAGGTTGTCGACTCGCAAACCGTTACCGGCGACGTCCAGAAACTCGAGGATGGGCGCCAGGAATTGATGCCGTTCTATAATCTTTCCGACGGCAAAGTGAAATTCGTCGAAGGCAATCCAGATAACGTTGATCAGCCACATAGTGACCGCCTATATGACCGGAGCAATAAGTTTCTGGAGAAGGGCTTTCGCGGTGGCATGAAGTTGACGCTTCATCTGCCGTCAGATTCTCCGCCACCGCCACCGCCACCGCCTGACGGTGGCGATAACACTAAAAGCCTTTCAATCGGCGAAATTCCCAACGGTTATGAGCAGCACGGTGATCCCTTTCTGCTGGCGCAGGTATCCGAGGACACTATTGTCCTTTCAGAAGGTGCGGACGTTCGAAAGCCCGCTTCCGGTCCTTGGCCCGAAATCGCTGATGGATTCTTAGTAGGGGAACTAGAGGCCAGCACTAACTGGGCCCTGGGGCTTTGGTCTAAGACAACCGGATTTCCTTCCACTTTGACGTTCTTTGAAGATCGCCTGTTCTTCGGAGGCGTGCCGGCTCTACCGCAACGCATCGATGGATCAAGAACCGGTGACTATGGCAATTTTCTTAATCGCGACCCCGATCTTGTTGTATTGGCCGACCATGCTGTTGCGTTCACTTTAAGTGCCGAACAGATCAATGAAATTCTTTGGCTCCGGTCATCTGACAAAGGGCTCTTGATCGGCACAACGGGCGGCGAGTGGGTAATGCGTCCTTCCGATCTGAATGAGGCGTTGTCTCCGGCTAACGTCGTGGCCAAGCGTACCTCGACGTATGGCAGCGCCCCAGTGCCGCCAGAAATGGCAGCCAATGTCGCACTGTTCCTGCAGCGTGACCGACGAAAATTGAGAGAAATGGCGTTCGTATTTGAGGCAGACGGTTTCAAGGCTCCAGACATGACGATTCTGGCCGAGCATGTCACGGAAAGTGGCATTCAGGCCATGGCTTACAGCCAATCGCCAGACTCAATCCTTTGGGCGGTGCGCAATGATGGTGCGCTGTTGGGATTCACCTATTTGCGCGACCAGGAAGTCCTGGGATGGCACCGCCACACTCTTGGCGGACATGCAGATGCCAACGGGATTAAGCCCGCCGCTGTGGAGAGTGTCGCGGTCATTCCATCGGTCGATGGCTCCTTCGATGAAGTCTGGCTGGTGGTTCGGCGTACCATCAATGGAGAATTACGGCGGCACGTTGAAGTCCTGGGAAGACCGTGGCCCGGCGGGAACGACCTTGCCGATGCACTGTTCAGCGATAGCGGGCGCTCATTGCGGGTTCAGTCGAATGAGCCGGTCAACTGGGTGGGGGGATTGGATCATTTAGAGGGCCAAACTGTTAACTTGTTGATTGACGGCGCCCTCCATCCACAACGGCAAGTGACGGGCGGGACTGTCGAACTTGAACGTCCAATTTCCGATGCGGTCATACAAGTGGGCCTGCCGCGTATCGCGCGGCTGGAGACCTTACGCCTTGAGGCGGGTGCGGCGGATGGAACCGCTCAAGGTAAGACCAAACGGATTACCAAGGTTGTTTTTCGGCTATTCGAAACGAGTGGTGGGAAGGCTGGACCATCCGCCGCTGTTCTGGACCCGGTACCAATCAGCAATTATCGAAACCCCAATACCGCGATGAACAGCCCGGCAGCACCTTTCACAGGCGATAGCCAGGCTATGATTTGGCCTGGCGGATATGAAACTGAGGGACGAGTGCATTTCCAGCAACACTTACCCTTGCCTGCAACAGTTGTTGCCATCTTCCCGCAGGTCGTCACGCAGGACCGATAGTCCGTGGAGATCGTCGAGTTTGAAAGCTGGCACCTGGAGCATCTGCAACTTCAGGAGGCTCAGAGCTATATGATTTCCTATTTCACACCAGAGTATGGAACGCTATTGGAGAAAGCGGGACCATCCTTCACGGCGTTGCATCAAGGCACGCCAAAAGCGGCGGCGGGAATTGTGATGTGCCACCCCCATCGCGCGCTCGCATGGGCGTTGCTCAGCGCGATGGGTCCGCGACACTTTCTACCTGTGCATCGTGCCGTTCAGGCTTTCCTGGACCGCCAGGCAATCCGCCGCATCGAAGCCAATGTCGATGTTTCCTTCCGACAAGGTCACCGTTGGATCCGTGCGCTGGGTTTTGAGCTAGAGGCGGCTCGGATGCGCGCCTATTCGCCGGAAGGGCACGACTACGCACTCTATTCACGCATAAAAAAGGAGGTGTAAATGGTACAAATTGCGCCGTTTATAGCAGCTGGACTAAGCGCTGCCAGTTCGGCAGTGGGGGTTATTTCCCAGGCCCAGCAGTCCAGCGCACAGGCCGATCTTCAGGAATACCAAGCCAACATTGAGAGGCAAAATGCCTTTCTGGCACGAGAGGCCGCCGGGTTTGCCGCAGTCGGACAGCGAGAACAAGGCCGCCGGGCGTTAGCGCGACAGCGGTCTAGCATTGGGCGTAGCGGACTGCAGCTTGCCGGTACACCTTTGGCAGTGATCGAAGATCTGGCGGCTGCGGCTGAAACAGAAGCGCTCACGAAAGAATTTGAAGGAGAGATAAACGCGCGTGGCGCTGAGTTACGTGCGCAAGAGGCCTTGTTTCGCGCCAATCAGACCAGAAGCGGGATCGGGGCAGGATTGCTCGGCGATTTTCTCCAAATTGGTAGCGGTGTCGCCGGTGCTTTGTGAGCCCTACCTTCTAGAATGGGATTGCCTAAATGAACTCAAACAGCAGAACCAGCAACGGCTTGAAGCCTTGGGCCAAAGTTATCGACGAACAACAAGAGTCACTAGAGGGCCTGCAGCGTTCTTTAGAGTTGCTCCGTGAAGAAGAGAATCGTTTGGCAGCTACGGCGGCAGCTGAAGCACAGGAGGGGCCGGGCCTTGCGCTATCACGGCTTCGCGAAGACATCAAAAGTAACTTGGAACAGCAGCAAATGGCCGAAAGGTCACTTGACGGCGCTGCGATCCTTCAACGGGAGCAGGACGAGCAGGCTGCACTCACCAAAAGAAAGCAACAGTTCAAACAGGCTCGGCGTTTGGCACAGCAACGTGAATCTCTAGCCGGTGACATAGAACGCGGCGTTGCCGCTATCGCCAAAAGCTACAAAAAACTAGAGGAACTCGGCCGAAAGCTCGCTGAGGTAACTCCAGAGCAACCCGGATGGCTTCGCGCCAGCCACCCCGCTTACGGCGATCCACTTTTGCGTCACCTGCGGCTCGCGTTCTTGCAAGTCGGTTTGAGGCTCGACAGCAGTCATTTCGTGGATAGTGGCCAACTCGCCCAGGAGCACAAATTTCGCGCTCGTGTCGTCGGCGATGATCGCGCATATCTGAACATTGAGAAGGAGAAAAAGGTCGATGACCTTTCGATTTGATAACGACACGGAGAATGAGCGGGCGGTCTTTGAGGCCTTCAAGACGGCTCAACGCCTAAAACGTAGCAAAATTGAACCAACGGAATCTGAGATTCATGAGGAGGAATCTCCGGTAATTTCTACACGAGAAGTCGTAAGAGACACCGAGAAAACTGACCTGCGCCAACCTCCCGAAGAGAATACTGTTACAGAACTGGCAGCGCCCGTCAGTCCCGACGAATATCTGATTTCCTTTGGCGATCACCACGACAGCGTTCTGGAGAAGAAAGCGCGCGAGTGGTTCTTTCAAGTGGGGTTACCCATAGGCACAGCCAAAGCGATCTCTTCTCTCCATAACTTGCGTATGGAACAAGAACTCTCCGCCACAGAATTAGAGCAGGAACGTTTGTCTGTTGAGCGGCGCTTGCGTGGCGAGTGGGGTGATCAAGATTTCGAAAAGCGGATTGGAATGGTTCGCGACCTACTCCGCAAAGTGAGCCCGGAAGCGATAACGCTCCTGGAACAAAGTGGCCTGGGTAACGATGAACACATGATTCGCCGCCTTGTACGCTTTGCAGAATCAAAGGTTGTACGCTAGGCGTCCGACCCCACTCGTCCAATCAAAGGAAATTCAATAATGCCGTCGATCCCTATAGAGGGGGCCGGCGCAGCTTTAGCGTCGCCACCAAACAGAAGCCCAGCACGCGGCGGTGAGGTCACGCACAGCCGCCGTCTTCCAATTCTTCATTCGGCACCTTTAACCAACAGTGAAATAAAAAAACAGCAAAGAACGTTGGAGGCCATTGAACGGCTCGAACAGGCTGGCTTTATGGCAGAGGTACTCAGCCGTTTACGCAAATCATTCACCGATCGCCTTCGGCGCGATATAGCCGAAGGCCGTATCAATGGCGCGGTCGAGCGACTGCTTGAGGCGTTTGATCAGGAAGTCAACGATATACAGGACGACGCCAGCAATCAGAATGAGTTCGTCGAACTGCCCTCGTTGTCGAGGTTGCGAGATGCCTTGTCTGCACAAGCAAGAATGGCAATCTCCCGAAGCCGAATCAGCACGAGGCGCGATCAAGTTGCCAGCATCCTAAAACAGCAAAGCGACTTAAGTAGAGAAACACCAGAAGAACTCGCCAGCATTCTGAGTGAGTTTGAAGCGCTCGCAGATAGTATGGCCTTAACTACCACAGAAACCGCGCGCTTCTTAACCACTGGCAAGGTACAAATCGCGCTCGCTGCCGCGATGGCATTGATAGAACGCGCGCCCGAGACGGCCGTCAATGCCATTATGTCAGGACCGTTAAAGGCGATATTCCCATCGCCATTGCGGCAGAATCTTTATGCCGCGGCTACGAGCCGAGTTAAGGAAGAAGAGAATCGAGTCAAAGCCCTCGCACGCAGGGGCGAGGCCGCTTTAGACGACGTAGACGCTTTGCTCGTCAAAACATCCCTTGAGGATGCGCAATCTCTCGATGCCGAGCCGGTAAGATTTGTCATGAGTGCGAGAGCATTTCTCTCGCAACCGCTTGATAATCAGAGCGCGGAGCTACGGCACAAACTTTCTAAGACAGGCCAGACCCAGAAGCAACGAAGCGAAACAGTTAAACAGTTGCGGCTACATCAAAGGCTGAGAGAGCGGTTGGATACCCATCCGCTCGAGGCGGCGGCACTGTTGGGTCTACAAGAATCACCCATTCCTTTGGACTTCTCTTCACCCGAATCCCTACGGCAACGGGCAGATACTGTTGACCGTCTCGGCGCGATCCTTGAGGTCGAGTTGACGCCGCTTGACGGCACAGAGATTTGGCAACTCGTGGACCTACTGAGCACTGCTGATACCAAAGCACTTCACGCCACTATGACGGCTCTCCGTATTGGCTTTGGTGAATCAATGACCGCTCGTATTGCCAATCGGATGTTCGCAATCCGACCGGCGCTTGCTGTAGCGCTGGCGCGCCTTGCGTTGCAACCGGCAACGTCACTAGCAGTAGCCAGTGGTCTTCAGGATACTTCCGGCGCAAGCAAAGCGCTTCAGAGGCTTTCAAAGGTGGGTCAAGAGGACGCGCCAGAGATTGCGGCAATTTCTGAGAAGGCTCCGGCGCTGCTTGAGGCCCACTGGATGGCAGCAGCAGCTTTGCTGACTCAGGATATAGCTTTTAGCTTGGAAGGCGTTTCACCAGCTAGAATGATGACTACCCTTCATCAAGTATCGGGTGCGACTAGTCCCGACGACAAGGGCATCTTTCTATTCCGTGACCATCCCATCATCACTCCACGAGGCGGACTGAGCGCCGAAACGCTGGATCATTTCCTGCGAGATTTAGACGAGTCCGATCTGGCCGCTTTCGGAAACGGTATTCCGGAAGAGGAAAATCAAGAACCCACTTCTGCCAGGGAAATCTTAAAGAAAGCGCGTGTTGTTAATCGTGGATTTGGCAATCTCGGGTTTATCGGCTCTCAGGGTCAACTTCTGCTACGCGGAAACAGACAGGACAGAAGCACAATTCCGACGGAACCCTTTGAGTTTGATGTCATCAGAGCCATCCGGTCTAGGGGTTTAAGTCCAAAGTCGGGCGACAAGTCCCAATCTAAAGCCACCTCCGAATCAGCCCCGGAAATCGTTAACACCCAGGAGTAAAGGCATGTCGGTCACAACCGAAATAAACAAGATTTTTTATGAAGGGAACGGAACAACCGATACCTTCTTTTTCCCGTTTCCGGTACTGGAACCTGAACATCTAAAGGTTAATCTGAGGGCGCCTGACGGAACTGAAACCGAATCACAATTAGATACTGCGGATGGTCATCTTGTGTTTCTAGAAATGCAGGGCGAGGCAGGCGCATCAATTACATTTACAACGCCGCCGCAGGACGAATACCTCGTGCTTATCCGTCGGATTGTGCCTTTGACGCAAGATGCAGAGTACACAGCTGGAGATCCTTTTCCCGCTGAGTCGCATGAACGAGTGTTAGACCACAGAGCTATGGCTGAGCAACAACTTCAAGAGCAGTTAAGCCGTGTCATTAAGGCTCCAAAGACCGATCAAAGCGAGGACTTGCTTCTACCGAATGAAATAGTAAGGGCAAATAAAATCTTTGGATTTGATGACCTGGGTGCGCCAGAGGTTGTGACAAAAGAATCTTTGATCACCGATGTCTTATCAGTACAGGACGATGCAAGCTTCGTGGGTACGATCGGCGTCAACAAGCCGCTCAATTTCGCTGCGAATCTTAGTGCCACTCTCGATGCATCAGGAGGGGTCGCAGTTGCGGTGGAAGGTGGGCAAGGGTCGGGGCTTGATGCTGATCTATTCGATGGACGTGAAAGCGTTGACTTTGCCAAGCTAGGGTCGGCGGATGCAAACCTCTTCCTTGGGGAACAGACCTTTCATCACAATGTCACCTTTAAAGCCGATCAAGCGATTGTAAAATTCAATGGCGGCCCGGGATTAAGCAACACCGACTGGAATCTGCGGCTTATAGACGAGGGTGAAACCGGGCCGATTCCCCCAACTTTAATGCTTGGATATGAGACTAGCACCAGCAGCAATTGGGCCCTCCAGATCACACCATCAGCCAAGATCCTTCGTTCAGATGCAGGCGGGCTTTTCTATGACGGTAAGCTTTTGGCATTTGATACCGGTAACCCCGGAAACGTGCCTGATGCAAGCACGGCAGAGAAGGGGGTTATCGAAATTGCAACCCAAGCCGAGGTGGATAGTGGGAGCGATAGCGAACGTGCGGTAACGCCCACGACGCTAAATACCTGGGCTGTCGGTGCCTCGGGGTTCTTGCCAGTGACCGGCGGCACATTGACCGGGAACCTGAGGTTGGCGAACGATAATGGAATCATAGAAATTGCCCGTGGTGACGGCTCGGTTACCGCAAGTTGGTGGGCTCCTGTGGGAGAACCGGAAAAGCCGCGGTTCAGGGTGCATGACCCAGCGGACCCAAACAATTGGACCGCTATGCGATTGGAACATCAAGGATCCCTCTTCTGGCGTGGGTTAAAACTTTGGGGTCAATACAATGACGGTAACGGTTCAGGATTGGATGCCGATCTAGTGCAAGGCTTCACCCAGAGTGAGCAGCCACAGGTAAATGCACTAGCGCGCCGCCAGGCAGACGGATCGCTGCATGCCCTGAGCGAGATTAGCACACAGGCACCCGTGGCCAATGGCGAAAGCGCCTACACATTACGTGGCGGGGGAGGCGTTGTGCGCGGTGAGGTCCGGTATGACGGCTCCACGGAGCGGCTCTGCATACGACTTTTTAGCGGAGTCGGCACTTTGGGTAGTGAACTGTGCATGAATGCGGATGGCTCCATCGATGTGAATGGCCAGCCGCTGGTCACTGGCGAACAGCCCCTGGCTGGGTACTACGAAGGCAGCGATCAAGACGAGCTCAATTTTCCGCTTGGCCACACGGTCATCACCTCGGGTCAGGAGAATGCCGCCCCCGCGCTGCCCCGCAACGGCATCGGCAACGTGACGTCCAGTCTCCAGACCAACCGGGAGTATGAGATTGACGGGCCCGGCGCGTCGCTTATGGGTGTCTGGCGCTCGCGCGGTCAGTTCACCGAACAGGGCCGCCGACGCCACCTCATGCAACGCGTCGCCTAAAGCAACCTAAACACCGAGGAGAGTCATCATGATACGTACCTACGCCTTAATCGACGCCAATGGCCGCGCTACCGCCTTCTACAACGATCAACTACACGCACCCCGCCGCATCACCGTGGTGGAGCCTGGCTTCGATCCGGCGCTCGACCGCGACGGCGGCGACTGGCCGGCGGTGGAGGTCCCCGATCCGGTTTTCGATCCGCGTCCGCAGCCAATCGGCCATTGGCCAACGGTCGCAGCGCCCAACCCTGGCTTCGAACCCGAGCAGCCGGAGGGACCGGAAAACCTCGCAATGGTTGATGTAAAGGACCCAGCCTTCGTGCCGCCCACGAAGTGGGTGCGCGACGAAAGCTTCGTCCCGCCGCAGGTCGAGATCGACAACCCGAAAACCCGCATCCCGGCTGCGGCCTTCGAGATCGATCAGGCAACCTATGAGGCTTGGATCACCGATACCGGCAATCAGCTCTGGGACGCCGCGGCGAATGGTGGCGCTGGTGGCCTAGCGGCGCGGGTGATATCGCTGGAAGAACTGCGTAGCCAAAAGATTTTGGCGGTTCAGGCCCTGCATGAGAAAAACGCGGTGCCTGGATCAATTTCAATCGACGTTGGTGGCGGCCGATTAATCCCCGTTGATATCCGCGGAGATCGTGACTTCCGTAACATCCAAGGATTAGTGACGGCGGCGCAAGTAAGTGCCGGTCCTTTTCAGTTCCGTGGCGCGGATGATCAGATCTATGCGCTGAGCAATACTGAAATGACGGCACTGGGGTTATCGGTTCAAAGTCATGTCTCCGCAGTTTATGCGGCAGCTTGGATTCATAAGGACGCGTTAGCCGACTTGACTGATAAGCCTTCCGTGGAAGCTTACGATATCACTACTGGCTGGCCGTCTCCCTAGCCGGCTCTGCTTCAATCAACCGCAATGAATGACCTTTGCCGCCACTTTTAGGCGGCTTTTTTTTGGAGAACTTGAATGAAACCACCGCAGCTTGAGGCACCAAGCGGCGCGACACAGCGATCAAATTTTGAGCGACACGCTCAGACATTGCTGGCTTCGATCTTGGTAGGTCTGGTCGGTTGGGTCGGCCTTACCGTAACGCAGGGACGAGAGGAGACAATTCGCCTACAGGAGCGGGTCGAATACCTAGCCGAACAACTGGGGGAATTGAGAAGCAAGTTAGAGCAGGGTGTTTCGCGCACTGAGCTATCCGCCCTTCGACAGAACCTGACCGATCATGAAACGCGACTTCGGAGCCTGGAGAAAAGGGGGGCGTCCATTGATTGATCTAACGTCCTGGATTGATGCGGACCTAAGCGAATGGCGGTGGCCTCATTTTTCGCCTCGCGAACTAGCTGAACGTTCCTCGAAGTGGGATGAGGGACGAAGTCCTTTGAGGATTGACGTCCATTTCTTAGATCGTCTGGAAGCCTTAAGGATGGCATTCGCCAAACCACTTGTCGTGACATCCGGTTACCGTAGTCCGGAATATAACAGGCGCGTTTCCGGTACTGGCCCTAGCGGACCGCATACGACTGGGCGCGCTGTCGATATTGGCATTTACGGGCGTGCGGCCTTTGTCTTGCTAGATGCGTCTTTAGCCCATGGATTCAGTGGTATAGGCCTCCAACAAAAGGGACCTGTGTCGAGCCGGTTCATTCACCTTGATGACCTACCAAACAGCCAAACACGCAAACGGCCTTGGATATGGAGTTACTAAGAAAGGACTCGATAAAAATGATACCAGCATTACTCGTAGGCCCCCTCGCAAAATTAGCTGGCGACATAATAGATAACCTATTTGAAACCGAAGAAGAAAAGGCTGCAGCTCGTGCGAAATTGATCCAGTTGGATCAAAAAGGCCGATTGCAGGATATGCAGATTCAGCTATCGGCGATTTTGGCCGAGGCGAGAAGTGATGACCCCTGGACCAGCCGAGCGCGACCGACGTTCCTTTACCTTATGTATGCTGTGCTCGTGTACCTGATCTTCTTTGGTGCCCCACTGAGTGTGTTCTACCCCGATGAAGTTAGAACCGCCGCCAAGGCGGTTTCTGAACTGCTCAATGCCATTCCTGAGCCGGTATGGTGGCTTTTTGGGACCGGTTACCTTGGATACACCAGCGCAAGGACTCTAGATAAGTGGAAACGGCCAGCGCCGGAATGAGGTAAGTGCCGTACGCCTACTACCACTTATGCGACCACACATCATTACCTCTAATACTCCCGAATAATGTTCTTGTTACTTTCGGCCAGTTGCGGAAATGCCCGATTGCCAAGAACAGTCGCACTTAAAATTAGTTAATAAAATATTAATTTTTCAGAAAATCTTAACAAAAACGTTAAGGCTTCAGTAATATGTATTAATCTTGTCTAAAACTATTTGTACAATCTAATTTTTTCTCTTAACCTATGATTAACAACAACCCGTACCGGGAGTATTCTGGGCAATGGAAGCACCCGCTGAAAAGCATCCGGGGTTCAAACGTGAGTCGCGAGAAGAACCTCGAATAGTATCCGACCAGGCGACACAGAGGATTGAATCTGCGAAAGCTTGGCCTCGGATGATTGGCTGGCTTGCCAAGACTAAGGATTACGAACAAGTCGAAGTCGATCTAGATGAAGAGAGCCAGATCCTCTGGTGCTATATGTCACCTAAAGGCCGACCGAGCGTAACGCCAGGCCTAGCCAACGAAGCGAGACAGCTGCAAGAAGGCATTCGCCACTGTTATCAACGAGGCGACGCTTCATCCATTCCTTTCAAGTACATGGTTTGGGGTTCAAGCGTACCGGGTGTGTTCAACTTGGGTGGGGACTTGAAACTCTTCGCGCAGTTGATACGGGAGGGCAGGAGAGGCGACCTCCTTGCCTACGCTACAAATTGCGTAGATGTCGTTTACGCGAATGCTGTTAATCTGGAACTTCCCGTCATTACCATTTCCCTCATACAGGGCGATGCATTGGGTGGTGGTTTTGAGGCAGCAATCTCGGGCAATGTTGTTATTGCAGAGAAGAGCGCAAAGTTTGGTCTTCCGGAAGTCTTGTTTAATCTCTTCCCCGGAATGGGCGCTTACAGCCTAATTTCCAGACGAATCGGTCCGGCGCAAGCTGAACGTATGATCTTCAGTGGTAAGGTTTACAGCGCAGAAGAGCTGTATGAACTGGGCCTTGTTGACATGATCGTTGAAGATGGAACTGGGCAAACAGCTGTTATGGACTACGTGAGCCGTAACGTTCGTCGGCACAATGCGAATATTGCTGTCTATCGAGCACGCCAACGAATCAATCCCTTATCCTATGAAGAACTCTATGAGATCACCGTGGATTGGGTCGACGCCGCACTAACCTTGACCGACTCTGACCTTCGCCGTATGGAGCGCTTGGCGGGAGCCCAGGATAAACGGCGTCTTGGCAGGTAGTGTATAGAGCATAACCGTTAAAAAGGGCCGCGAGCAGCGGCCCTTTTTTATTCCCCGAAACGTTCCACGAATGCTTGGATTTCTGCCCGCGCGGCTTGGAAATCAAGGGATATTTGTTCGGCCAACCCAACACAACGTGATTCAAACTGTCGTGGTGTCAGGCGCCGAATATCCTCAAGGCGCTTCGTCAGGGTGATGGCTCCGACGCTGCGTGCAGTCTCGTGTAAATGCCCCGTCAATTCCATGAATTTTTTGTACTGCTGGCTTTGCGCCGCTAGTTTAATGCGGGTCACCAGACGTTTTCCATCAGCATCGAATGCATCAGACAGCTCAACCACTAGGGAGCGGCCTTCCTCATCGTCAACCAGTCGCTCCAGGATCTCATTGTCTAGTACCGGCAGTTCTTCGCGGCCATTGAATCTTGGATGGGTAACAATCTTGCCGGTTAACATCTCTGGCGCACCCAGTGGGCGCTCCTCGCCATCCTCCGGTAGAGCATATTCTTCTATCGCTCTGACAAGTCGGGAAGGCTCTATGGGTTTAGTAAGACACGCATTCATCCCGGCTTCCAACGCCGCATTTCGAGCCTCGGACGTAGCATCCGCGGTGATCCCCAATATCGGAATCTGACGGCCGCCCAATCGTTCCATTCGGAGCATCTTAGCCGCTTCAATCCCGCTCATGCCGGGCATATGCATATCCATGAGAATGATATCAAATTTACTGTTATCGACAGCCTCAAGGGCCTCTTCACCATTGCCGACCAATGTCGTTTTGAAGCCAGCCCGCTCCAACGTCATTCCAATCACCCGTTGGTTGATGGGATTGTCCTCGGCAACCAGAATAGAAAGTTGCCGCCTTGGAGCGTCCGCAACAGGCTGTTTGACCGTTGGAGATACACCACTTGTGCTGCTGTTCTTTGAGCCGGTGGCTTGTTTATTAGAAGCTTGGTTTTGTCCCGCGTTCGCAAACGAAGCGGTAGCGGTTCTCTGACCCAACTGCGCTTGTTCGACTGCACCTGTGGGTTCTAAGAAGGCTTCAGTCTTACGGTCCGCGCTCAGGCCAGCATGTATAGCATTCCTGAGGATGATCCTGTCTTCCGGGGTAGCAATCACAGCAATAAACTGACGCTTGACGGCCAAAGAGCGCAAGCTATCCATCTCCCTCGCAATCAGGACCTTTGGCACGCTAACTCCAACTGCGCGGCCCGCAGCAATTGCTGATACAGCGTTCCCCGGCATCTTCCGAGCATCAAGAACCAATACCTGTGGCAGTCGATTATCGCCGGCCCAACCTTCTGACAGGTGCTCTGCTGCGACCTTTGGATCCTGACATTGCGTTACAGCCAACCCAAGAGACCGTAGCTGTGTCGCCAAGCCGGAAGTCGCCCGAGAAAAGGAAAGCAGGACCGCATGACCTCGCAGGGTCAAATCTGCGTCTTCCTCTTCAACCCCAGAAAGTTCGAACGGCAGTTCGAACCAGAACGTGCTGCCCTTGCCGACAACGCTATCGACGCCGATTTCACCACCCATCAGTTCGACAAGTTGGCGCGAAATCGCCAATCCCAAGCCTGTACCACCGTAGCGGCGTGTGGTTGTATCATCCGCTTGCGTGAATGTTTCGAAAATCCGACTGCGTGCTTCTGGAGGCAAGCCAATGCCCGTATCGGAAACCTCGAAGCGCAAATGCACTCGCTTATCGTTGCCGCCCAAAAGCCTAACCTCGGCAAGCACACCGCCTTGGTCGGTAAATTTTATCGCATTAGAGGACAAATTGATAAGGATCTGACGCAGGTACTGCGCATCCCCGCGCAACGCAAAGGGGATACGGGGGTCTATATGAACTTCAAAGAAAATACCCTTACTGCGCGCTTGATTGTCAATGATCTCGTACACAGCGTTGAATACGCCGTGCAGGTCAATGTTCTCCACATTTACTGATGCTTTCGCCGATTCAATCCGGGAGATGTCTAGAATATCGTCAATAAGCGCTAGCAAAGACTGCCCTGCCGTTGTGACGGAACGGACCATCTCTTTTTGTTCCTGGTCCAGATTCGTACTACGTAGCAACTCACTCATGCCAATGATTGCATTTAGCGGTGTTCGTAGTTCATGGCTTGTGTTTGCCAGGAACCGGCTCTTGGCTCTGCTAGCTTCTTCCGCCTGTGCTTTTGCGCGACGTAACTTCGCCATCAGGGTGGAGGCATAGGCTGGCAGTATTATCAACGCCAACCATAGTCCGGCAGCTAACTCTGGTTGTGCTAACCAGTAATCCGACATGCCTATGACAAAGGAGAAACCAACCAAACTGCTAATGGTTGATACCAGCAGATACTGCTCGCCGTATCTAAAACCATTTCCGAAAGCGACCCAGAGATAAATCGGGTACCAAAAAGCTGTAAAAGCGCCACCAGTAATCAAAAACGCGGTCAGTGACACCATGTCGCTAACCATGCCGCAATAACGTCGAACCGGGGAGGGGGCCGGTTTCCAAACAATGTGTGCGAAAATAGCAATCGTTACGACCATGCCAGTGCTGGCAATGATCATTGGGTATCGTACTTCAGGCACGTAAGGCGGCGACATTCCCAAAGCCAGCACGATGCCGCCGCAGTAGGCAATCGTCACAAAGCCAAACACAACACGAATCAGCGCTTGCTCGTGCTCGCTGTCTGCACGATTGCTTAGCCGCTTAACCAGCCAACTGATTAGCCCATCATGAAACGGGTCGCTTGACGGCATAATGCGCTCGGCGGTCTCCAA
>MRWG01002486.1_pt1 | contig 14863 bp, 16 predicted proteins | sample 1013341 | NCBI WGS metagenome assembly MRWG01 (sample SAMN06117577, study PRJNA244670) | biofilm metagenome | biome: Water; feature: Cathode Biofilm; material: Biofilm; isolation source: microbial consortium enriched at the cathode of a solar microbial fuel cell | place: USA: District of Columbia ... | reverse complement strand
AACGCACCCGACACCTGGACCCGGAAGACTATGAGTTGCACCCGTGAAACCGGCGGCGCCGCGCCCACGCGCGGCCAGAAACTACTGGCGGCGACGCTGCGCGGCAGCCTCAGCGTTCTGCTGAAACCCGCGTTCCTGTCGCGCAGCCCGGTGGCCTTGCAACGGCACTGGCTGGCGGCGCTGTCGCGTACCACCCTGCCCGCCCGGGGCGTGCCCAGACGGCGCACGGTGCTGGGCCCGGTGCCGGTGGAACTGACCGGCAACGGCCACAGCGGCACGGTGCTGTATCTGCACGGCGGCGGCTACGTGAGCGGGGGACCGGTCACTCACCGAGCGCTGACCAGCCATCTGGCGAAACTGGCGGACGCCAGCGTGGCGGTGGCCGACTACCGGCTGGCCCCGGAGCACCCGTTCCCGGCGGCCCTGGACGACGCCCACCGCGCCTATCTGGCGCTGCTGGAGAAGGGCCACGCGCCGGAGCGGCTGGCGGTGGCCGGCGACTCCGCCGGCGGCGGCCTCACCCTTGCCCTGCTGCAGCGGCTGCGCGACGAAGGCCAGCCGCTGCCCGCCTGCGCGCTGATGTTCTCGCCCTGGGTGGACCTGACGCTGGCGGAAACGCCGCGCACCGTGCCCGGGGAAGCCATGCTCAACCGGCAGTGGCTGACGTTCGCCGCCGAGGCCTACGCCGGTAATCAGCGCGACAGCGCCGGCGCGTCCCCGTTGCTGGGCAACCTGGACGGGCTGCCGCCGCTGCTGATCCAGACCGGCAGCGACGAGATTCTCGCCAACGACAGCGAACGCCTGGCCGAGGCGCTGGACGGCGCCGACTGCGACGCCCGCTACCAGCGTTACCCGGGCCGCTGGCACGTGTTCCAACTGCACGCCGGCATGCTGCACGACGCCGATCTGGCGCTGGCGGAGTGCCGCGACTTCCTGCACCGGCACTGGCGCTGATCAGTCCAGCGCCGACACCGTGTCGCGGCGCAGGGCCGCCAGCGCCTCGCTGATGCGCACCGGATAAACGCCGCCGGCCTCCTCCACCGGAGCCAGTGAGCGCACCGCCGCCGGCAGGCTGGCCAGCTGATCGCGCAGCCGCTGGCGGGCCTGATCCGGGTCCGGTAGCGGCGCCACCGCCTCGCCGTTTTCCACCACCGGCCGCAGCAGCGGCACCCCGTCGCGGGCTTCGTCGCGGCCGGTGATCTCGTCGTATTGGCAGCCGCCGTCGCCGTCACTGAAGCGCCACACCTGCTTGGCGCCCGGGTAGAGCGGTTTGCCCGGCGAGGTCTTGAGGCGCGGGCGGCCCTGGTATTCGGTGAGCTTGTAGGCAAAATCCAACGACGGGGCGTCCGCCACCGAGCCCATTTCCGTACCCACCCCGAAACCATCAATCGGTGCGCCGGCCTGCACCAGCGTCTGAATGCGGTGCTCGTCGAGGCCGCCGCTGACCACGATGCGGACCCGCTGGAGCCCGGCGGCATCCAGCTTGCGCCGCGCCTGGCCGGCCAGTTCGCCCAAGTCACCGGAGTCGATCCGCACGGCGCCCACGTCCAGCCCTTCGTCGCGCACCAGAGCGATCACCCGGTCGACACCGCGCAGGGTGTCATAGGTGTCCACCAACAGGGTGGTGCCGGGGTAGTCCCGGGCGTAGCGGCGCAGCGCCTCGGTTTCGTCATCGTGGGACTGGATGTAGGAGTGCGCCATGGTGCCGCGCACCGGCAGGTCGAAACTCAGGCCGCCCAGCACGTTGCTGGTGCCGGCAATGCCCGCCACCCGGTAGGCGCGCACACTGCGCCAGGCCGATTCCAGCCCGTGCATGCGGCGCATGCCGAAATCCACCACCGACACGCCGTCGGCGGCCAGCACCATGCGCGCCGCCTTGGAGGCGAGCAGCGTTTCCAGGTTGACGTAGTTCATCAGCAGGCTTTCCAGCAGCTGCCCCTGGATCACAGGCGCCCGCACTTCCAGCAGCGGCTCGTTGGGGAACACCACCGAGCCCTCCGGCAGCGTCCGGATTTCCCCCTCGAAGCGGAAATCGGCCAGCCAGCGCAGGAAGCCGTCCTCGAACAGCTCCAGTTGCCGCAGCCGCTCGAGCTGTTCGGGGTGGAAACGCAGCCCGCGAATCAGGTGGGCGGCGTACTCCTGCCCGCAGGCCACCGCGAAACGGCGCCCCGCCGGCAGCTTGCGGAAGAACAGACTGAACACCGCCTCGCCGCGGTGGTCGTCGCGCCAGTAGGCCTGCGCCATGGTCAGTTCGTAGAGGTCCGTGAGCAGGGCCAGTTCCCGCTCCGAAGGCCAGAGAGCGTCCATTGATACTCCTGCGGTTGGTGAGCCGCGCCGTCACAATGCGACGCCACCCCTGTGTCTGACCTCACCGGGGCGGCTTTTCAAGTCCCGGTGGCGGCCTCCAGGGCGCGCCGGTGCGCCGCCAGGGAGGCCGCGTCGAACAGCACGAAGCGCACCCGCTTCACCCGTTCCAGCCGTGCCCCTTCCGCAACCACCGTGGCCAGGGCCACGGCGGCCGCCTCGTCCATCGGGTAGCCGAAAGCACCGGTGGAAAGCGCCGGGAAGCCCAGGCTGGTCAGCCCGGCGTCCTCGGCGAGCCGCAGCGCGTTGCGATAGCACTCCGCCAGCAACCGGTCGGCGGGCCGGTCGCGGCCGTACACCGGCCCCAGGCAGTGAATGACGTGGGGGTTGGGCAGCCCGTGGCCGCCGGTGAGCACCGCCTGGCCGGGCTCGATCGGCGCCAGGGGCGCGCATTCGCGGGCCAGTTGCGGCCCGGCGGCGCGGTGAATGGCGCCGGCCACGCCGCCGCCGGTGGCCAGGCGGGCGTTGGCGGCGTTGACGATCGCGTCCAGGTCGGGCTGGGCGGTGATGTCACCTTGTACGCATTGGATATCCATGACGTGCCTCCTCGAAAGGGTGTTGCCGGAGCGGGGCCGGCGGGGACAGCGCGACGGCAGCGACTGCGGTATCATTCCGGTTGGGGACCGCCCATGATCTGTTGGAGTCGTTATGCCGTTACTCGCCCGTTTAAGTCTGCCCGTGCTGCTGCTTCTTACCACCGCCTGCCAGAGCTTTTCCGGCCTGGAAGCGCCGGAAGTGAGCCTGTCCTCGCTGCGCCTGGAAAGCGCCGGCGTGTTCGAGCAACGATGGCAAGCCGTGCTGCGCGCGCGCAACCCCAATGACCGGGCAGTGACCATCAAGGCCCTGGATTACGAGATCCTGGTCAATGGCGAGCGCCTGGCACGGGGCAACAATAACGAAGCGACCACGCTGCCGGCACTGGACGATGTGCTGATCACCACCAGCGTGTCCACCAGCCTGCTGGGCACCCTGCAGCACGCTGCCGGCACTGGACGATGTGCTGATCACCACCAGCGTGTCCACCAGCCTGCTGGGCACCCTGCAGCAACTGCAACGCCTGCAGCAGAACGCCGGCGAGCCGCTCACCTATCAGCTCAAGGGCAGCGCGCGGGTGGCCGGGCTGGCGTTCCCGATTCACTTCGACCGGGAAGGGGAGTTCACTCTGCCGATGGCGCCCCAACCGGCAAACTGATTGTCCGAGACCGACGTTTTATCCTGGGGGAGCAACATGGACAGCATTCTGATCACCGGTGCCGCCAGCGGCATCGGCCTGGCGACCGCGCGCCGGTTTCACACCAACGGCTGGCGGGTGGGCCTGCTGGACGTCAATGAGGGCGCCCTGCAGGCGGTGCACGCGGAACTGGGCGAACGCTGCTGGTACCGGCGGCTGGACGTCACCGACATGGGCCAGTGCGAAGCGGCGGTGGCGGCGTTCGCGGAAAGCGCCGGCGGCCGCCTGGATGTGCTGTTCAACAGCGCCGGGGTGCTGCGCATGGGCCATTTCGAGGACCTGAGCGCCGAACAGCACCGCTTCACCCTGGACGTGAACGTGGCCGGCACCCTGCAGATGTGCCTGGCGGCCCTGCCCTACCTGAAACAATCCCGCTCGCCCCGGGTGCTCAACATGAGCTCCGCCTCGGCGCTGTACGGCGTGCCGCACCTGGCCAGCTATTCAGCCTCCAAATTCGCGGTGCGCGGCCTCACCGAGGCGCTGGATCTGGAATGGCGCCGCCACGGCATTCGCGTACAGGACCTGATGCCGCCGTTCGTGAACACCGGCATGGTCAACAAGCAGACGTTCGAAGCGCCGGTGGTGCGCCGCATGGGCGTCAAGCTGAGCGCCGACGACGTGGCCCGGGCCGCCTTCGACACCCTGCAGGGCGACCCGCGGGTGCATGTGCCGGTGGGGCTGCCGTTCCGCTTCACGGTGCTGCTGGAGAAGGTCGTGCCGCAACGGGCCACGCGCGCCTTGATGGCCTGGCTGAGCCGCGACTAGTAGCGGATTTCCACTTTGCGGCGGCCCCACTGCAGGGCCGCCTCCCGGTCCTCGCCCAGATAGACGTCGATCTTGTTGCGCCAGCGGGCGTGCATCTTGTCGCGCACGTACCAGGTGCCCTCCAGGCCTTCGATTTTCACCGCGGTGCCGTAATCCAGGCCGGCGGCGAGCAGGTCCCGGGACACGGCGATGGCTTTCATGCCCGGCACCAGGGTGTCGCCCCAGGCCGCCAGACTGTGGTCCTCGCCGTGCCCCTGCCCGGGCAGGGAGTTAAAGGCGGTGGCGGTGACCGTGCGCCGCTGGGAAAACTCCTCCGCGAGCGCCGGGCCCGCCAGCAACACCCCGAGAAGCACCCACCCGGCATTCACGAGGCCTTGCCCATACTGTTTCGATGTCCGCATTGAAACTCCTTATTCTGCTGTCGCTGATCGGCGGCCTGTCGGCCTGCGCCGGGCGCGCGCCGGTGCCGCCGCCGCTGGAGCTGCGCGCCTGGGACGCCCCGGGCCGGCCCAAGGCGGTGATTCTGGCACTGCACAGCTTCGGCGACTACAGCGCCGCCTTCGACCTGGCGGCGCCGGATCTGGCCGCCGCCGGCTACCAGGTGTACGGCTTTGATCAGGCCGGCTTCGGCGCCCGCACCCTGGCCGACGGCCGCTGGGCCGGGGAAGCGCGGCTGGTGGCCGACGCCGCCGACACCGCGCGCCGCCTCGCCGAGCGGCACCCGGACACGCCGCTGTTCCTGCTCGGCGAAAGCCTGGGCGGGGCGGTGGCCATGCTGGTCGCCAGCCGGCACCCGGAGATACCGCTGCGCGGCCTGATTCTGGCGGCGCCGGCGGTTCGCGAGGGCATTCGACTGCGCTACGGCTGGAACGTTCTGATCGGCTCGGCGGCGACCCTGGCGCCGGGCTACCACCTGGATGTGGAGCGCGCCCCGGATGACCCGCACCTGGCACCGGCGGCCGCCCGGCGGCGCGCCAGCGACCCGCTGGTGATGCACGAAGTACGCATGGACGCCTACTGGGGCCTGATCCAGCTGGCCGACAGCGCCAGCGACGAAGCCGACCGCATAACGGTCCCCACCCTGCTGCTGTACGGCGACCTCGACACCTCGGTGCCGGCGGTGGGCATTCAGCGGTTGCGTGAGCGGCTCGGCGCGCACGGCGATTATCAGACGTTTCCCCAGGGGCCGCACCTGCTGCTGCAAGGGCGCCACTGGCCCAGGGTCACCGCCACCATCAAGCGCTGGGCCGGCGCCCGGGCAACATCGCGCTAACAGGCCGCAGCGCCCGTGCACCGGCGCTTTCCGGGTACCGCTTTGGGTAATTTTTCTATGCTAGGCTGGCGGCTTCGCACAGGAGGGAACGCAGATGAATAAACGGGTTCTGATCACCGGTGGCAACTCCGGTATCGGGTTTTGCACCGCGCAACAACTGGCCGGGCGCGGCGCGGAAGTGGTGCTTGCCTGCCGCGACCAGACCAAGGGACAGGCGGCGCTGGCGCGCATCAAGGGCGGCCACCCCCAAGCGCGGGTGCGGCTGTTCCCGCTGGACTTGTCCGATCTGGCCCAGGTGCGCGGCTGTGCCCGCCGCCTGAACGACGAGCTGGACGGCATCGACGTGCTGATCAATAACGCCGGCGTGGTACCCACCCGGCAGCAGTTCACCCGCGACGGCTTCGAGATGCAGATCGGCGTGAACTATCTGGCGCCGGTGCTGCTCACCCACCTGCTGTTGCCGTTGCTGCAACAGCGCGAGGACGCCCGGGTGATCCATGTGGCGTCGGTGGCGCACTGGCTGGGCCGTATCAACACCAAGACCTGGCGCGGTCGCCGGCCCTATCTGGTGATGGACGCCTACGGCCAGTCCAAACTCGCCAACATCCTGTTCAGCGACGTGCTCGCCCAGCGGCTGGCGGCCCAGGGCATCACCAGCAACGCCCTGCACCCGGGCGGCGTGGACACGCCGATCTTCCGCCATGTGCCGGACCTGGCGATGAAACTGATCCGCCCCACCCTGACCACGCCGGAGAAGGCCGCGCGTCTGCCGGTGCGCATGGCCCTGGACGAGGAGTTCTACGGCGTCACCGGCGGCTATTTCGATGCCAAGGGCCCGGCCGCCCGCTCCCCGCGGGCGCGCAACAAGAAGCAGGCGGAACGTCTCTACCTGGACACCATGGCGGCGCTCGACATCAACCCGCTGTAACCCCGCCATCGTCGGCGGGTGGGGCCTCCAGGGCCTGCTCGTCGACGTGTTCCCGCAACGCCGGGTAGAGCGCCAGGAACACCGCTTCCAGCCGGTCGTGGTGGCGCTCGATATCCTCGATCGCCCCATCGAACCGGTTGGCGAAGCGCACCCGGGCGGCGATCCGATCCAGCGCCCGGCCCACGTTGTCCAGCTCCGCGTAGTGCCCGAACCAGTCGTGCTCGACGATGCGCCCGGTGGTGGCGCGCATGGTTGCCGGCATCAGGGCGGCGCCGTCGCGCAGCAGGCGGTAATCCTTGTCGATGGCCTGGTCCAGCGGCGTGTCGTGGAAGCGCGACCAGTGGCGGATCAGGAAGTGATCGAACAACACGTCCAGCGCCACCCCGGCGAACCGGCGCCGCTGCGGGGAGAACAGCGCGCGGCTCTCGATCACCAGGGGATGGTGATCGGTGAAGCGGTCCACCAGCCGGTGGTTGTGCAGCCCCAGGCGCACCGCCTCGGGCAGATCCGGCTCGCGGACACCGCGCATGAAATCCCCCAGCAGGTTGCCCACCTTGGAGGGCACCGTAGGTCGCGCCAGCGTGAGGTGCGCGAAGTAGTTCATGTAGTGGTCCATGCGGTTAATTCTGTCACTCTCAGAGTGCCTGTGCCGGCGCGAATCAAGGCGCGTATCGCCGGCAAGGGTGGTTCCCTTGCCAAGAGACGCAACGCCGAGTCGCGCCGGCACAGGCTCTCCCGAAGGGCCACCACACAAGCGCCGTGGTCGGTGTTGCGCTCACTTGAATTGGCACCACCAGTTCTGCGTTCGCGCGCCTGGCCCACGCCGCTTGTGTGGCGGCTGAGAGTGACAGAATTAACCGCATGGACCACTAGAGGCGACCCAGCCGCAGGTTGAGATTCTGGCGCACCGCCGGCCACTCCTGGCTGAGAATGGAAAACACCACCGTGTCCCGGTAGATACCGTCGGCGCTCAGGGTGTGATGGCGCAGCACGCCGTCCTGTTTGGCGCCCAGCCGGGCGATGGCGTTGCGCGAGGCGTGGTTGTGCCAGTGGGTGCGCAGCTCCACGGCGATCGCCTCCAGGCGTTCGAAGGCGTGGCCGAGCAGCAGCAGTTTGCACTCGCTGTTCACGGCGCTGCGCTGGAAGCGGCGCGCGTACCAGGTGTGCCCCAGCTCCAGCCGGCGGTTGTCCGGATCGGCGCGGAAAAAGCGGGTGCTGCCGATCACCCGCCCGCTTTCCCGGTGGCGCACCGCGAACGGCAGGTCACCGTGCCGCGCGCGGCCCTCCAGGGCGGTCTCGATATAGGCGGTGACCCGGTCCGGCGACGGCACGAAGGTGTACCACAGTTTCCAGAGCTCGCCGTCGGCGGTGGCGTCGGCCAGCGCCTCGGCGTGGTCGGCCGTCAGCGGCTCCAGCACCACGTGCTCGCCGTCCAGCGTGACCGGTTCGATCCATACCGCCATGGTTGTCATCCTGTCGGTTCGGGAAACCGTCAGGATAACGGATATCGGCGTCAGTCGCCGCCGGCGGCCTCGGTGCCGGCCTTCATTTGCCGGTCGACCCGTTTGAGGGCGGCGGGAATGGCGTCGCAGTCGCCGCCGTCGCTGGTGCAAGACACGCAGCCCACGGCGTCATTGGCGGCCATGGTCAGGTTCACCCGGTAGGCCAGTTCCGGCAGCTTGGCGGCGCGGTTACGCAGCTCGGTGGCCTGGGCGCCCAGCCCGGCGTGCTCGGCCTGGCACGCCTTACGCTGCGCCGGGTCCTCGGAATCATAGTCGCGGTGCAGCTCGACGCCCTGCTGATGCAGGCTTTTCAGCTCCTCAATCATGGTGTTGACCTGCTCCGGGTTCTGCGGCGGTACCGCTTTGGCCAGGCCGGTGACGGTCAGCAACAGGGTGATAACAACCCAGGATGTCTTCATGGTGCACTCCTTTTTTATTCTGCGTTTTTATTGTTCCCGCCCGATTCATTCCGGCGGAGCGCCGGGCCTCAGCCCGGCGGCCAGCTGAACGGACGCCCGCCCAGCACATGCACGTGCAAATGGAACACGGTCTGGCTGGCGCCGGCGCCGTTGTTCACATTAAGACGGAAATCCTCCAGTCCTTGTTCCCCGGCCACCTGACCGGCGACCAGCAACAGGTGTCCGAGCAATTCCTTGTCGCCCTGCTCCGCGTCGGACAGCTTGGGGATCGGCTTCTTGGGAATCACCAGGAAATGGGTCGGCGCCTGCGGGTTGACGTCCTTGAACGCCAGACACAGGTCGTCCTCGTAGATAATATCCGCCGGGATTTCCCGGTCGATGATCTTGGAGAAAATCGTTTCGCTCATGGTCTTTCCCTTTTACCACGCGGGCTGGCGCGCGGACGTTCAATGTTCAGGCAGAGGCGTTCTCAGAGGCTCCCAACCATAGAACAAGCCGCAGCCGGTTGCCAGAAGGGTGGACCGGCGGCCGGGCCGCGTGTTCCCGTTCACAACACCGGGAAGAACGGCTGCTTATTTATCGAAGTTGGGGTGAGTCCCCGCGCCCCGACTGACTATAATGGCGGGGACAACCGCTCACTCTCCAACCGACGGGGCTCTATGGCCACGCTTTTCGTTGAAAATCTGACCGTTGTGGACTTTTCCTACCTGCACGCCAAGCGCGGCATGGTCGGGGAGTCCTGGATCGTGGACCTGGAGCTGTCCGGCGACCTGGACGCCCAGGGCATGGTGTTTGATTTCGGTCACATCAAGAAAGCCCTGAAGCAGGCCGTGGACGAACGGGTCGACCACCGCCTGCTGCTGCCCGGGGAAAGCGATCTGCTCGGCCTGCACCGCCGTGATGACGGCCACATCAGCCTGGAGTGGCGCTACCTGGCCGGCGAGATCCGCATGGTGGCCCCCGCCGACAGCATTCTCGAGCTGTCCGGCACGGCGATCACCAAGGCCGGCGTCACCCTCTATCTGATGGACCTGATCCGCGATTCGGTGCCCGACAACGTCACCGAGGTGCGGGTGGTGCTGCGCGAGCAGGATACCGGCACGGCGCCGTTCTACCACTACTCCCACGGCCTCAAGAAACACGACGGCAACTGCCAGCGCATCGCCCACGGCCACCGCTCCGGCATCGAGATCTTCGAGAACGGGCGCCGCAGCCGCTACTGGGAAAAGCTCTGGGCGGACCGCTGGGAGGACATCTACATCGGCACCCGCTCGGACCTGGAAGGCACCTACTACGTGGAAGACGTGCCCCACCACCGCTTCCGCTACGACGCGGAGCAGGGCCACTTCGAGCTGGTGATCCCCGAGGACCACTGCTACCTGGTGGACACCGACTCCACGGTGGAAAACCTCGCCGAACACATCGCCGAGGAACTGGCCCGCGAAGCCCCCGGCAAGCGCTTCCGGGTGCGCGCCTTCGAAGGCGTCGGCAAGGGCGCCATCGCCGAAGCCGGCGAAGACAACCCCGGCCGCGCCAAGGCGGGCTGGCTCCAAGGCTCTTCAGTGCTGTGAAGACAGCACTGAAGAGCCAGTTAAGAGTTAACAGTGAATAGTTAGTGGCGAAACAAGGCCCTGCGGATTCGCAACGGCCTATCTGCGTATCAGCAAGCGCCCGTGCCATAAGCGCGGCCCCTCCCCCATCAGCCCGGAGCGCGCCCTCCCGCGCAACTATTAACTGTTAACTATTAACCGTTAACTGCTCTCATGGGTCTTCCGCGAGGATCTGCTCCGCTTCTTCCTGGATCAGGCGGCGCAGCCAGCGGTGGGCAGTGTTGTGGTGCAGCAGGGGCGACCAGGCCATTTTCAGCTCGAACTCGGGGATTTCGAACGGCGGCGCCTTGATCACCAGGCGGGCGTTCTGGGCCTGCATGCGCGCCACCCGGCTGGGCAGGGTGGCGACCAGGTCGTTGTTCATCGCCAGCAGGGCCGGCATCTGGTAGTGGCGGGTAAAAATGCTGATCTTGCGGGTGCGGCCGATACGCTGCAGGGCGTGGTCGATCCAGCCCAGGCCGCCGAGTTTTTCCGGATTCATGCCAAACCCCACCCCGAAGCCGGTCTTCGACACCCAGATATGCTGGGCGGACAGGTAGCTGTTGAGGTCGAAGTGCCGGGCGATGGGGTTGTCGCGGTTGAGCAGGCAGGAAAACGAATCCCGCCACAGGGTCACCTGGTGGAACGAACCGGGGATCTCGTTGAACCGGTTCACGGCCATGTCCACCCGGCCCTGTTCCATGTCCGGATAGCTCACGTCGGAAGGGGTCAAAAAGTCCAGCACCACGTTGGGGGCCTCTTCACGCAATCGACGCACGATATGAGGTACTAAGGTACCCTCAGCGTAATCACTGGTCATGATGCGGAACACGCGGCGGCTTTCCGCCGGCCGGAACACATCCTCGGGCGTGAACAGGGACTCCGCCTGACTGATCAGCTGACGGACCAGCGGCTGCAGTTCCAGCGCCCGGTCCGTGGCGGTCATGCCCTCGCTGGTGCGGATCAGCAGCGGGTCGCCGAACATATGACGCAGGCGCTTGAGGCAGTTGCTCATCGCCGGCTGGGTGATGCCCAGCTGCTCGGCGGCGCGGGTCACGTTTTTCTCGCGCAGCAGCACGTCCAGGTACTTGAGCAGGTTCAGATCGGCGCTGGCAATATTCATGGCGTGAATGCCCGGAGCAGAATATAAAAACGAAGGGTATACCAAACCGGTGCAAGATGTTAACCGTGTCGCTTTCTGGGCGTCCACTGGGACAGACGTATCGATTTAAAGCAAAAAAATGCGTATCGTGATGTTTTTCCCAGGGTGTAGTACGCACTATGAAACAGGCGGAACGTACCCGGTCCGAGAAGTTCGTGGTTCGCTTTCCTCTCGGTATGCGGGACTGGGTCGCCCGGGCGGCCGGCGTGAGCCACCGCAGCATGAACGCGGAAATCGTCGCGCGGCTCAGGCACAGCATGGACAACTGGCCGGATCAGCTGCCCGGCGACGAGCCCGCGGTGCCGGCGGGGGACGAAGAGCGCTTCCTGCTCGACCACTTCCGCCGCCTGCCCGCCGCCAAGCGACGCGCGCTGATCGCGTTGCTGGACGGCAGCCGGCCGACTGTCTGAAAACTGACCATAGCGACGGCGCGTTCAGCGCCCGATGGTTTAGAGCGTCAAGTGCCATTACTCTAAACTTATTATGCGATGACCCGATGGTTGCGATGTCGACCGGCAGGTGAGTTGATCACGCCGGCGGTATCAGGGGGATAAAAGCAGTTGAAAAACGAACCTCAACGGACGAGTACCTTACCCAACGGCAACGACATCAGGCTGCCCTGGCACCTGCGTTTGCCCGCCCCGCTGGAGCGTGATTTCGCGGATTATTTCCGCGGCAGCGTGGCCAGCGTGACACCCTGGGCGGCGGCCAGCCTGGTGGCGCTGCTGATTCTTGCCCTGATCGTGGAATACACCATTTCGCCGGAGGCCGCCGCGGTGACCTGGCGCCCGCGGTTGTTGTGCGTGATGCTGATCGTGGCCACCGCCCTGATCGCGCGCCGGGCGGACTGGCGCCGCTGGCTGCATGTGTCCAGCCTGGCCGTGGCGTTCGCGGTGGCGCTGACCGGCAACTGGATGGGCCTTAACGTGGACCACGCCATGGCGTTCGGGCTTTTCCTGCAAACCCCGCTGGCGATACTGATGGCCTGTGTGGTGTTGCGCGTGCCCTTCCATCTGGCCGCCGTCAGCAGCCTGGCGATGCTCGGCATTCTGGTTCTGACGCTGTTCGGCAGCGACCGCGTGGACCGGGACCTGTCGCTGGTGTTGTTGCTGCTGTCGGTGGCCAGCGCCAGCATGAGTCTGTTCGGCCAGTACATCTACGAGCGTCTGCTGCGCCAGCACTTCCTGTCCGAGAACGTGCTCTTTCAGCACCGCGACGAGCTGCACTCCGCCAACCGCATCCTTGAGAACCAGGCCACCGTGGACGGTCTCACCGGCTGCCTGAACCGCCGCGGCATGGAAAACCGCCTCGACGAGGTGCTGCACGGTTTCGGCCGGGGCGGCGTGTCCGAACCGCGGCATGGAAAACCGCCTCGACGAGGTGCTGCACGGTTTCGGCCGGGGCGGCGTGTCCGAACGCATCACCCTGGTGCTGTTCGATATCGATTTCTTCAAGCAGTACAACGACACCTACGGGCACCTGGCCGGCGACGACTGCCTGAAAACCGTGGCCTCGATTCCCCGCTCCATGGCCCAGAACAGCAAGGATTTCGTGGCCCGTTACGGCGGCGAGGAGTTCGTGGTGGTGCTGGTGGATACCAGCCTCAAGGACGCCCTGGTGTTCGCGGAACGCATGCGCACCCGCATCGAACAGTTGGGCCTGCCGCACACCGGTTCCCGGATCAGCCAGGTGGTGACCATCAGTGTCGGCGTCGCCAGCGCCGGCAATTGCGACAACGACGCCACCAATCTGATCAAGTGCGCCGACGAAGCGCTTTATCAGGCCAAGGGCGCGGGCCGCAACCGGGTGGCCTACATGAGCGACCAGGGCCGCGTGGTCACCCTTTAGTAATAGGGCGAAGGGTCGTCCACATCCAGTTGCTCCGGATCCAGGGCGGTGCGCGCGTAATCGCGCCACACACCGGCGTCCAGAAACAAGCGGTACAGGTCCGGGTCCAGGTGCTGGTTGTCGCGCATGCGCTGCATGATGCCGAGCGCCTCGGACAGTTTGAGCGGCTCCTTGTAGGGCCGCTCGCGGGAGGTCAGCGCCTCGAACACATCGGCGATCGCCATGATCCGCGCCGGCACCGACATCTGCTCGCGGGTCAGCCCGCGCGGGAAGCCGCGCCCGTCCATGCGCTCATGGTGGCCGCCGGCGTATTCCGGCACCCGGCGCAGCTTGCGCGGGAACGGCAGGGATTCGAGCATTTCCAGGGTAATGTCCATGTGCCCGTTGATGATGCGCCGTTCTTCTTCGGTGAGGGTGCCGCGCGGAATGCAGAGGTTGTTGACCTCGTCCTCGGATAACAGCGGCCGGCGCTGGCCGTGGGCGTCGATCCACACGGTTTCGGCGATACGCCGCACTCTCGCCTGGTCCTCCGGGGCCATGGATTCGCCGCCTTTATTGATACGCTCAAGAAAGGTGAGGTCGTCGCTGAGGGTCTGCACCGCCTCTTCCATGCGCTCGCGGAATTCCGGCTCGCGGGCCGGCTCGGTGAGCGCGTCCCTTTCGTAGCGGCGTTCCGCTTCACTGCGCAGCACCGCGAAGCGGGCCGCCACCATTTCGATGCGGTCGTGCAGGCTGTGCAGCTTGGTGGATTTATCCAGCACCGAATCCGGCGTCGCCAGTTTGCCGCAGTCGTGCAGCCAGGCGGCCACGCTCAACTCGTACCAGCCGTCTTCGTCGAGTTCGAAGTCGGCGAAGCGGGTCTGGTCGTCACAGGCGGCGCGCGCCAGCAGCTCGGTGAGCAGGGGCACGCGCTCGCAGTGCGCGCTGGTGTGCGAACTCTTGGCGTCGATGGCGCGGGCGATCACCTTGACGAAGGCGTCGAGCAGATCCTTGAGCTCCTGAACCAGCAGCAGGTTATTAAGGGCGATGCCGGCGTAGCCGGCCAGCGCTTCGAGCAACGCCAGGGCCGGGGCGGGGACGGCGGCGTCGTGCGGCACCCCGTCCGGATGGGGGTTCACCAGTTGCAGCACGCCCACCACCACCCCTTCGTGGTTGCGCATCGGCACCAGCAGCAGGGAATCCACCTGCCGGACCAGCAGCGGCACCAGCAGCGCCAGGTCCTGCGCGTGGAAGCGGTCCGCGCCGGTGAGATGCAGCGGCTGCCCGGAGCGTGCCACGCGCACCGCGGGCCGGTGGGCGTGCTCGTCGTCCAGGGGCAGGCGGGGGCCTTCCAGGGCGCACACCGGCGCGCCGTCCGGACCGCTGCTGCAGTGCCGGGCGCAGTCCAGCCATTCGGCGTCGCCTTCTTCACGGTAGAGCCAGAGCACGCCGGCTTCGGCGCCGGCCAGCACCTGCGCCTCTTCCAGCACGGCCTCGATCAGGGGCGCCAGGTCACGCTGCTCATTGATCTGCCGGGCCACCCGTAACAGAGGCGGAAGATGGGGGTCCGGCACCCGCTGCAACTTGTTCATTCGGTTTTCCTGTCGGTCCGACGGGATAAGCATAGGCACAGGCTGTCGCCAGCGTAAAGGAACCTTGCTTGAACGTGAGAAGGCGATTGCCTACCATTCCCCGGTTCTGATGGGGATTTTTCCCCCAGCCAACCCATTACTCGGATTCCGTGTCACCCATGAGCGTGAGCTATCGACTGCCCGACGGGGCAACTATGGAGTTTGATCAGCC
>MRWG01001485.1_pt1 | contig 14864 bp, 10 predicted proteins | sample 1013341 | NCBI WGS metagenome assembly MRWG01 (sample SAMN06117577, study PRJNA244670) | biofilm metagenome | biome: Water; feature: Cathode Biofilm; material: Biofilm; isolation source: microbial consortium enriched at the cathode of a solar microbial fuel cell | place: USA: District of Columbia ... | reverse complement strand
CGATCTGGTCTTTGCGGCGTCGGCGCGGGCGCCTCGTGCCACCGCGCTCAGCTTCAAGCAGACCTCCGTCACCTACGAAGAGCTGGCGGCCGCGGTCGACGAGGCCGCCCGGGGCTTGCTCGCCGGCGGTCTGCAGCGCGGGGACCGGGTCGCGGTCTATCTCGAAAAGCGGATCGAAACGGTGGTCTCGCTGCTCGGCATCGCCGCGGCCGGCGGCGCCTTCGTCCCGGTCAACCCCCTGCTCAAGCCCCACCAGGTCCAATACATCCTGAACCATAGCGGCGCGCGCACTATGATAACTTCCGGCCTGAGGCTCGACAGCCTGCGGCCGGTCCTGCCGGCCTGCCCGGACCTTCGTCTGGTGGTGCTGGTGGACGCCCGGGACGGCCAGGGAGGCGATGCCGCCCCCGACCGCTTCCGCAGCCTCGGCTGGGAGGGCCTGCTGGCCCCCGGCGGCCCCTCCCCGGCGACACCGCAGCGGGCCATCTTCAGCGACATGGTGGCCATCCTCTACACCTCCGGCTCGACGGGGATGCCGAAGGGCGTCGTCCTCTCGCACGGCAATCTTCTGACCGGTGCCGCAAGCGTCAGCCACTACCTCGGAAACGACAGCCGGGATCGCATCTTGAGCGTGCTGCCGCTCAGCTTCGATGCGGGCCTCAGCCAGCTGACGACGGCGCTCCACGCCGGCGCGGAACTGGTCCTGATGAACTATCTGCTGCCCCAGGACGTGATCAAAGCCTGTCGGCAACATGCGATCACGGGGCTCACCTGCGTGCCGCCTCTGTGGATCCAGCTCGCCGCGCTCGACTGGCCGGACGACGCCTGCCGCGGCCTGCGCTATTTCGCCAACACGGGCGGACATATGCCGCGGGCCACCTTGACCCGGCTGCGCGGGATCTTCCCCCGCAGCAAGCCCTTCCTCATGTATGGCCTGACCGAGGCCTTTCGCTCCACCTATCTGGATCCGGCAGAGGTCGACAGGCGCCCGGACTCGATCGGCAAGGCGATTCCGAATGCGGAGATCCTGGTGGTGCGGCCCGACGGCAGCCTCTGCGAGAGCGGCGAGCCGGGCGAGTTGGTCCATCGCGGGCCGCTGGTCGCCATGGGCTACTGGAACGATCCGGAGACCACGGCGCGGCGCTTTCGCCCGGCCCCCGGCCAGGACCCCGCGCTGCCGCATCCGGAGATCGCCGTCTGGTCGGGCGACTGCGTGCGCCGGGACGATGAGGGCTTCCTCTACTTCATCGGGCGCAACGACGAGATGATCAAGACGTCGGGATACCGGGTGAGCCCCACGGAGGTGGAAGCCGTCGTCTATGAAAGCGGACTGGCACGCGATGCGGTCGCGCTCGGCGTCCCGCACGCGGAGCTCGGCCAGGCCATCGTGCTGGTCGCGAGCTCCGGAACTGACGGGCCTCTGGAGATCGACCGGCTGCTCGCCTTCTGCCGGCAGGAACTGCCCGGCTATATGGTGCCGCGCAAGATCATCGAACAGAAGAATCTGCCGCGCGGCCCGAACGGCAAGCTGGACCGCAAGGGCATCGCCGCAATGATCGCCGACAGCGAGTTGGAGCGGATCGGATGAAGAGCACTTCGCGCCAGAACAAGGCGAACGAGCCGGACGAGCCCGGCGAGAAGGCACGGCTGCACGGTTTCGAAGTGGCCGACGGCGAGCTTCGCGTGGCGGGTATCCCCCTCACCCGGCTCGCGCAACGGGTCGGCGGCGGCCCCTTCTATGTCTACGACCGGGCAAAGATCGCCGCCCGCGTCGGGCTGCTGCGGCGCCACCTGCCCGACGGCATCCACCTGAGCTATGCCATAAAGGCAAACCCGATGCCGGCGCTGGTCTATCACATGTCGGGCCTGGTGGACGGCTTCGATCTTGCCTCCGCGGGTGAGCTGAAGACCGCGCTGGATACGCCCATGCCGGCCGACCGCATCAGCTTCGCGGGGCCCGGCAAGACGAGCGACGAGTTGAGGCAGGCCGTCGCCGCAGGGGTGACCGTAAATCTGGAATCCGAGCGCGAATTGCAGCGTACGGCCGAGACCGGCGCCGCGCTCGGCGTGCGTCCCAAGGTCGCCGTGCGGGTCAACCCCAGCTTCGAGCTCAAGGCGGCCGGCATGCGCATGGGAGGCAGGCCCGCGCAGTTCGGCGTCGATGCTGAACAGGTACCCGATGTGCTGCAAAGGATCGCCGAGCTCGACCTCGACTTCCAGGGCTTCCAGATCTTCACAGGGTCGCAGAACCTCAATGCGGCGACCCTCACGGAAGCGCAGCAGAAGACCATCGAGACGGCCCGCCGGCTCAGCAATGCGGCGCCCGGGCCGCTGCGTCTGCTGAACATCGGCGGCGGGTTCGGCATCCCCTATTTCAAGAAGGACCAGCCGCTCGACATCGCCGCCGTCGGTCAGGGGCTGGAGGCGCTCATGCCGTCCATCGCCGAGGCCTTCCCGGAAGCCCGCGTCGTCGTCGAGCTGGGCCGCTACCTCGTCGGAGAGGCCGGCCTCTACGTCACCCGGGTACTCGATCGAAAGGTCTCGCGCGGAGAAACCTTCCTGGTCGTCGAGGGCGGGTTGCACCATCACCTCGCCGCTTCGGGCAACTTCGGCCAGACGCTGCGCCGCAACTATCCCGTCGCGGTGGGCAATCGCGTGGGCCGGCTCCCCGAGGAGACGGTCAGCGTGGTCGGTTGCCTCTGCACGCCGCTCGATCTCCTGGCGGACCGGGTGGACCTGCCGAGGGCCGACGTCGGCGACCTGGTCGTGATCTTCCAGTCGGGCGCCTACGGCGCGACGGCCAGCCCGACAGCCTTCCTGAGCCACCCTCCTCCCGCCGAGATCCTCGTCTGACCATCGCGGGATAGAACTTCGGAGCGCGACCGTCAGGCAGCCTTCCTGCCGACGATCGTGGTTCCCGAGGTGCAGAACTGCGCCAGCAGGCGCAGGCCGGGTACCCGGCGCACGCCCTGCAGGATCATCTGCTTCTCCCGCGAATGCTGGCTCATCGCGGCAAGATCGAAGCGGTCCCGGAAGTCCGCGAAGCCCCGGCTACGCAAGGCCGTGCGCAGGCTGTAGAAGGAAAACCAGTTCACCGCCGGATAGGTCGCATGGTTGGCCAGTTCCGGACGGGTGGTCACGGCGAGCTTTTCATAGCGCCGCTTGAGAAAACCCGGATACCAGCTATAGACCCGCAGATTGAACTCCTGCTGCTTCGGGCAGAGCAGGTTGGTCGTGCTGAGAAAGAGCAGCCCGCCCGGGCGCAGGACGCGCGCGAACTCGTCGAGGCAGGCCTGCCAGTCGGCGACGTGCTCCAGCAGTTCGGGCGCCAGGCAGATGTCCATGCTCTGGCTCGCCCAGGGCAGATCGGTCGCACTGGCCACCGCGAAGTTCGCGTCGAGGCCCGCTGCCAAGGCCCGCTCCTGCGCCAGTTGGATCAGCGGCAGGCTGATGTCGATGCTGTAGACGCGATGCCCCGCCTCGGCCCAGATGGCGGCCAGACTGCCCGCGCCGCCGCCGACATCCGCGATCGCGAGGGGACGGCTCTCCGGGGACGCCTCCCGATGCAGCCTGAGAAGACGGTCCCGCAAGGATTCGAAACGCTGCCGGGTCTCGGCGCTCAGGCTCTGTTTCTGATAGTACTCCAGGAACTCCGAGCGGGATGAATGGTCCCAGCCCTCCGCGGAATCAGCCGCCCTGGCCCCCTTGTCCGTCGTCATCCTGACCCTCGAATGAAAAGCCGACCCCTCGCAACGGCTTCAGGATAGCTCAGCCTCCCAGGGAGGGCCAGCAGAGCGGCAATTTTTGTGTTGACCTGAACCGCCGAAGGAGGCTGCTCTACGAAGAGCGGGCCAAGAGCGGAAAGGGGTGGAATCTACCGCGAATGCGCGACCTGGCGATCCTCGCAGTAGTGTTCGGGACGATCCCGATCATCTTTCTGCGGCCGCATATCGGCATTCTGATCTGGTGCTGGATCGCCTACATGAATCCGCACCGGCTGGGCTGGGGGATTGCCCAGCATCTGCCCATCGCCTTCGTTATCGCCCTGGTCACGCTGATGGCCTGGGTGATTTCGCGCGAACCCAAGAAGTTCCCGCTGCATCCGATAACCATACTTCTCGTGATCCTCTCGATCTGGATCTCGATCACCACGGTGTTCGCCGTGGCCCCGGATGCGGCTTTTGCGAAATGGGACCGCTCCATCAAGATCCTCTTCGCCACCTTCATGACCATCGTGATGATTCAAAGCCGCGAGCGCATCCTGGCGCTGATCTGGATCATCGTCGCGTCGATCGGCTTCTATGGGGTCAAGGGCGGCATCTTCACCATACTTGGCGGTGGGCAGAATCGCGTCTGGGGGCCCAGCGAGAGCTTCATCGCCGACAACAACACCCTGGCCCTCGCGCTCATCATGGCGCTGCCCCTCATGCGCTTCCTCCAGATGCAGTCCGAGCTTCGCTGGGTGCGGTTCGGCCTCGGCGGCGTGATGGCCCTGACGGCGATCTCCATTATCGGATCCCATTCGCGCGGCGCCTTCGTGGCGGGCGTGGCCTTGCTCAGCGTCCTCTTCATACGTTCGCGCCAAAGATTGGGCATCGCCATGGTCGGGCTCGCGGCCATCGTCTTCGCTGTCGTGGTCGCGCCGGACCAATGGGTCGAGCGCATGGAGAGCATCCAGAACTACGAACAGGACGAGTCGGCGATCGGGCGCTTCCAGGCCTGGGAGTTCGCCGTCGATGTCGCCATGATGCGGCCGATCACCGGTGGCGGCTTTGTCGTGAATGCGGACCGGGATCTTTTCTTTCAGCTCGTTCCGCAGGCCCCGGTCACGCGATCCTTTCACAGCGTCTATTTCGAGGTTCTCGGCGAGCACGGCTTCTTTGGGCTGGCCGTCTTTCTTTCGCTGCTGACGGCGGGCCTCTTCACGGCCCAGCGCCTGCGCAAGGTGACCAGTAACAACCCGGACCAGCGTTGGGCGTTCGACCTCGCCTCGATGTGCCAGGCGAGCCTCGTCGGTTACATGGTCGGCGGCGCGTTTCTCAACCTCGCCTTCTATGACCTCTTCTATCACATCCTCGTTCTGCCGATGCTGGCACAGATTGCCTTGGCCGGAACGACGCAGACGACCGGCTTCCTGGCGAGCGCCGCCGAGCGAAGGATCTCGGGGCTGGAGGGGGACACCACGACGCAGGTCATCTCTCGCGGCCGCCGGTCGACATCCTAGGCGCGAAGCCGGGTCCGCCCTCTCGAAGGCGCCGCACAGGCTTTTGCCAAACCGCCGTGCGGTGCTATGAGACCAAGCTTGGCGCGGCGGACTTGCCCAGTATGGCGCGGAACAGCTCAATCTGACCGGCCGTCGTCTCCTCCCAACTGAACCGCTCGGCATAGCGCCGCGTTGCCGCCCGAGCGGGCGGCGCCGCGAGGAGCTTGGCCACCGTGGCAGCGATCGCTTCAGGGCTGCGCGATGGCAGGAGCAGTCCCGCCTCCGGCGCGGCCACGACTTCCGGCGTGCCCCAGATGTTCGAGGCGACAACCGGCGTGCCACAGGCCATGGCCTCGAGCAGCACGTTCGCCCAGCCTTCCCGTTCCGAGGCCAGGACCAGCACGTCGGCCGCGCGGTAGTAAGCCGGCATGGCTTCGGGCGGAACCGCGCCGCGGAAGTACACCCGGGAGGCGATGCCGAGGCGGGTGGCCAGCTTTCGCAGGCTCTTCTCGAGCGGCCCCGAGCCGACCACGACGAGGCTCGCCTCCGGCAGGTCCGCAAGCGCCCGGATCACCAGGTCGTGAGCTTTGCGCGGAATCAGGTGTCCGACCGACAGCAGCACCGTGCCCTGCAGCGCCAGCTCTGCCCGCAGGTCCGCGCCGTCGCCCGGCGAAAAGCGCCTCAGATCGACGCCGTTGCGCAGCACGCGGACTCTGTCCGCCTCGACCCCCAGATCGATCAGACCGTCCTTCAGCGCCTGGCAGACCGTGACGAGCCCTTGGGCTTGCGACGCGGCCCAGCGGATCTGCGCGCCGGCGATCCGGTAGCGCGGGATGAGGTTGATGTCGGTGCCGCGGGCGGTGATGCAGACCGGCTTGCCGAAGCGTCGTCCCAGCATGACCGCAGCAACGCCGTCCGGATAGAAGTAGTGGGCATCTATCAGATCGAAATCACCACCGTCCCTCAGCAGCCGGGAGATCTGGGGCTTGAGGGCGGCGTACATCAGCAAGGGCGCGACGGACATCCCCAACTTCGGGATGACCGGATAGCGCGGATGCAAGACGCTGAGGCCGTGGCGCTGCTCGGATGCTGGCACCGCGGCAAGCTGGGCGTAGCTGCCAAAGGCACCATGCCGCAGGGGAAACCAGGGAACCGGCGCGACCACCTGGCTGGAGACCCCGCCGCCGGCGACCAGGTGGCGCAGCCGGTTCTCGACGAAGATCCCGTGGTGGGGCTGCGCCGCATTGGGGTAGAGCGTGGTGAAAGTCAGGATGTTGAGAGACGCTCGGGTCTTCGATGCAACCACCTGCACTGCCTCACCCGGGCCCGAACAGCGCGGCATAGGCTGCGATCATGCCGTCCATGCTGTAGTGCGCCCTGATGCGTTCCTGATTCAGGCGGCCGAGTTCTGCGCGCCGTTCTGCGTCGGACGCCAGGCTGGCGAGGGCCGCGGTCAGCGAGCCCTCCGTTTCGCGGGGCACCACGAAGGTGCGGTTCTCCGGCGCAACGATCCTGGCCACGTCGCCGACATCGACGGCGGCCACCGGCCGGCCGGCGGCCATGGCCTGCAACAGGCTGTTCGGCATCTGCTCCGTGTCCGACGACAGCGCGAAGACATCCATCCCCCGCAACACCGCCGGCACGTCTTCCACGTGGCCGAGGAAATGCGTCCGCGCAGCGATGCCCAGGTCCGCCGCCAGGCGCTGGAGCGGTGCCATCTCGACGCCGTCCCCGGCGACCACCAGCACGCATTCCTGATCGTCGGGCAAGGCGGCGAAGGCGCGTAGCAGCCGGCCGACGTTCTTCTCCGGCCGCAGGGGGGCGACGGTACCGATTGCCGTCCTCGCGCCGTGAATGTCGGCGAGAAGCGATGGGTTCTCTCGCTTCCCGGGTTGGCCGTTGTAGCGCAGGAAATCGACGCCGTTGGGTATCTGCTGCAGCTTGTCGGCGGGGATCCGCCAGGCCTTCGCCGCGATGCTCATCAGGGTTTCCGACGGAACCACCAGCTTCTTCGCACGGGACAGCGCAAAGTGACGAAACACGTTGCGGCGCCATAGCTGGCCGTTGCCTTCTTCCGCTCGAAACCCGCTTTCGAAGTGGATGTGATCGCAGCCGCCGATCAGGCCGTTTGCCAGAGCCACCTCGATGGCACCCCAGTTGTAGGTGAGCAGAAGGTCGGGGGCTTCCGCAGTGATCAGGGCCCGGACTCGGGCAAGGCTGCGCGGCAGATTGTATTTGCAGAGGGTCAGGCGACGGAAGTCGACGGCGGCGTGAGGCGCGAGCCGCTTGCCGGCATCGAAGCAGCCGTCGAGCGCCACCACCGTATGACGAAAACCCTCCGGCAACGCGTTGATCACGTCGCAGATCCGGATCGACACCCCGCCGTACCCGAAGCTTGCGAAGACATGCAGAAGATGACGCCTGGCCGCCCGCGTCTGATCGAGCGGCGCGCTGTCAGTCTTGGCGGCTAGACCTGCCAAGCGATCCTACCGTGCCCCACTGGGCCAAAGAATCACCCGGACCGTCTGGATGGCAATGAACAGGTCGAGCAGCAGGCTGTAGTGCCGCACGTAATAGAGGTCGTACTGCAGCTTTGTCAGCCCGCCCTCGATCGAATCGCTGTAGATGTAGTGCAGCTGTGCCCAGCCCGTGATACCGGGTTTCACGCGGTGGCGCTCGCTGTAGTAGCTAAGCTTCTCGGTAAGCTGCTCGACGAACTCCGGGCGCTCCGGGCGCGGCCCGACGAAGCTCATGTCCCCTCTGAGGACATTGATGATCTGCGGCAGTTCGTCGATGCGAAACTTGCGGATGATGCGCCCGACGTCGGTGATGCGCGGGTCGTTCCTGGCCGCCCAGACGGCGTTTCCGTTGGCTTCGGCGTCAACTGCCATGCTTCGGAATTTGATGATATCGAAGGTCTTGCCGTTGAGACCGACACGCTTCTGCCGGTAGAAGACCGGCCCTGAGCTTTCTACACGAATGGCCAGGGCCGTGGCGCCGGCGAGCGGCAAGGTGACGATTAGGAGAACGATGCTGAGGACCACGTCAAGCCCGCGCTTGACGCTCTGCTGCAGCGCGCCGCCGGTGAAGCCCTCCGCGAAGATGAACCAGCTCGGGCGCAGATCGTTCAGGTCGCAGCGTCCGGTCTCGCGCTCCATGAAGGTCATGAAGTCGTAGATTGCGATTCCCGAGAGCTTGCAGTCCAGAAGCTCGTCGATCGGCATCATGCCGCGGCGCTCCTGCACCGCGATGACGATTTCGCTGACCTGATTTTCTTCGCAGAACTCTAGCAACGGCGAGGTGACCGAGACGATGCGCGCCGGCGAAACCTTTACCGCTTTGCCCTCGACGTCCAGGAAGCCGACGCACTTCAGCCCGCAGCACTCGCTCGACTTCTCGAGCCGTTCGATCTGGGCTGCGTTCTTGCCCGTCCCCAGCACCAGGAGCCGGCGCGCGATCAGGTTCGTATCGATCAGGCGGAAGAAGAGGTAGCGCAGGAGGAACACACCGAGCAGCGACACGGCCAGGGCGATGATGAACGTCTTGCGCCAAACGGAGAGCGACGGCCAGAAGTAGAACAGCACGGACAGAACGACGAAAGCGAGACCCAGACCGAGGATCACGCGGATGAAGACGTCATGGAAGCGGGTGGAGTTGCGGCCGTGGTAGAGGCCCATCGCGAAGAGCGAGCCGATGCCGGCCAGAGCGAAGATCGCGGCATCCCAGAAGTAGGCCCCGATCAGCTCGGAGAAGCCTTCGGGAAGGCCTCGCAGCACAGCGGCGACCAGATAGAAAGACGCGAGAAATACGACCGTTTCCCCAATCAGGAGAAAGGCGAACGGCTTCGCGAAATAATTCTGTGGAAGCTTAAGAAACATCAGCTCCTGCCCAAACGTAACCCCATCAAACCAATTGGCCGGTCTGCGGCCCAGTCCCTCATGCCGAAATCGGCAAAGCGCCAGCGAACTATCATAATGGAGCATAGGCACTGGAGATTCGTGAAACTATCTAAGGTAGTCTTAATTTATCTATTATACTCCCACGAGTTGCGACCGAACGCTCAATGTCTCTGGCGGTTCTCACCTATCTTCGTGGCCTGCGCGGTGCCTGTCCAGTTTCGCCAGGGCACTCCCCCGACGCTTCGCTTCGGCCCGGTGACACTAAGCGGTCGCGGCCTCGGCGAGCTCCCAGTCCAGAGCCGTCCGCAGGATAAAGTCGAGATCGTCATGCTCCGGCACCCAGTTCAGGGTCGCCCGCAGGCGCGATGTATCGGCAACCAGTTCGGCAACGTCGCCCGCCCGCCGGGGCGCCAGTCGAACGGTCAGGGGGGCTCCCGACACCTGCTTCAGGGAGTCCAGCACCTCGCGCACCGAATAGCCCCGGCCGTAGCCGCAGTTCAGCGTGAGATTCTCGGAGTGGTCCGCAAGGTAGTCCAATGCGCTGACGTGGGCACGGGCAAGGTCGCTGACATGAATGAAGTCCCGGATGCAGGTCCCATCCGGCGTATCGTAGTCGTCTCCGAAGATCTGAATGCCACTCCGCTTGCCGGCCAACGCTTCGCAAGCCACCTTGATCAGGTGGGTCGCGGCCGGTGTCGCCTGGCCGGTGCGCCCCAGGGGATCGGCGCCGGCAACGTTGAAATAGCGCAGGGCCGCATAGCGCAGGTCGTGCGCATAGGCTGCATCCCTCAGCATCCACTCTACCATCAGCTTCGAGGTCCCGTAGGGGTTGACGGGCCGCGTCTCGGCGGACTCGTTCACGGGCACCGTCGCGGGCTGTCCGTAGACCGCAGCGGTGGAGGAAAACACGAAGCGTTCGATGCCATGGTCGACGCAGGCCTGCAGCAATGTCCGGGATTTGCAGGTGTTGTTCTGATAGTAGGTCAGCGGTGCGGCGACCGATTCGGGAACCACGATGTCGCCGGCGAAGTGAATGACCGCGGAGATGCGGTGGTCCCGGAAGATCCGGCCCAGCAGCATCGGATCGCCGACGTCTCCCTCGACGAAAGGCACATCGGCGGGGACCAGCGCGCGGCGCCCCTTCGAGAGGTTGTCGAGGACCACGACCGGGTGGCCTGCGGCGCGGCAAGCGAGAACTGTATGGCTGCCGATGTAGCCGGCGCCACCGGTGATCAGAACCGCGTTTGTCATCGTGCTCTCAGCGTACGAATAGTTCTGCACAGGGCGGGAGCCAGGCTCGACTGTACGAAGCCTCGGCGGCGAAATACAGGGTCACAGACTTCCAACCCTCGGCAAGGCCGATTGGTTTCTCAGCGCTCACCGGCAGCCTGAAGATTGCCGCGCGCCCACCCGACACCCGAAGGTCGCCCGCCAAAGGATCGGACGGCCTAGGAAACCGCCGATATCCGGCCGCCGAGAGGCTCGGGAAACTGTTCCAAGCGTTCGGAGTGCTAGTCGAATGACTAGATGTGGATAGGAACGTTGTCTCGATTTGCGCGCCGTCACTACCCCCAATTTGCAGAGCCGCCGGGCCGGAGTCAGGGCTCGCCGGATGACGGTTCGGCCAGCATTCCCGTTGATGACCTTTACATCCAGCACGAGTACCCGTCCGATCGCGCGAAAGATACCCGGCGATGATCGTCGAAGTTTCTAACCCTGCCAAGACATCGCATAAGAGGCACACAAATGATTGTGCGGTGAAGAACGATCTTGGTACCCGTCAGCCAACCCCAGGTCGACACCCAGTTCTTAAAAAATTCATCAATTGTTTGGAATTCCACATGTTCCGGCGCGCCATACCCACGCAACCCGAAGGTTCGCAAGGCTGCCAGCAACACTCCAGTCCTCAACGCCATCAACCGGGTTGCAAGCTCAAAAAAGTCAGGAAAAGTGGGCGGGACTATGGTTAACAACGCCACGCGACCGCTGACTTCGGCAGCAGCGCTGGACGACCGGAACCAGCCGCTCCACACTGATAAATTGAGTTCAACTACCACCTTTAGCGCGGCTTAAGTATCGGCGAAATCATTGACTTCGGTGAGCCACAAAAATAACATTGCTTCTAGGGAGCAGGTGAATTGCACAGCTAATCAAAATGTGTATACGCCTGCGGACGCGGACTACAGGTTACGATAAGCATCCGATTTCCTGCGGGCATGGGAAAAGTATTTCTGTCCCAGCGCCACTGCTCCCCGATGTAATCGTTGCTTTGTCAAGAAGACAAAGAGGGGGATGCGCTGATGTCTATTGGTGAATTCTATCGAACTGCAAGTATCCCGACCCTTTCAATTCGTCGAATTCGTTCATTTCTGGCGTTGTCTACGCTGGTGGCCGGATCCTTGTTGGGATATTGGTTCGTTATAGAGTACGTGCTTCCCTAGAAGCCGTCGCCTGAAGCAAATTTGAAATCTGCCGCGCGCTGCCGAGACCCCGCCAGGTCGAGGTGAGGCAACGGTCGCGCGTCGGTGCCTGCTCAAGACGTCGAAACGTTCCGCCTCGTCCGTCGCCGCGCGCCGGGGGCCGTGGTCCAGTCCGACCGGCTATGCGTCCGCTATACGCGACGGCGGATCGTCGCTCCTATCGGCTGCCATCGACGACGCCCACCGGCCCGCCTGGCGGGCGCCATCGCCGAATGCCGGACGCCGGCTCCCCGCGCCGCGCCGCTGGCTGCCGCCTTGTCTCTTTGCTTGTCGTTGCGACCGGTCCATTTTAAGGTCTCGCTATTGATGCAAGCGGAACCTGTTGGGGGGAGATTCTGAGATGACCAAGTTGGGGATGCGGTCTCTCGTCGCCGCGCTCGGCACCGTGCTTTTGGCTCTCGGTCTGGGTGCCTGCTCGGACCGTCGGGACCTTCCGCCAGCGACGGTGGAACTGCCCGAAGTCCCGCCCCTCTATCAGGTCGGCGCCGGCGACTCCCTGACCATCTTCGTCTGGCGCAATGCCGAATTGACCACCTCCGTCACGGTCCGCCCCGACGGCCGCATCTCGGTGCCGCTCATCGACGATCTCTATGTGGAAGGCAAGAACCCGACGGAACTCGCGCGCGAGATCGAGAGCGAACTCGCAGTCTACATCCAGGATCCCCTGGTGACCGTCATCGTCGGCGGATTCGTCGGCACCTTCCCGCAGCAGGTGCGGATCGTCGGAGAAGCCTCGCGTCCCCAGGCCATCGTCTACCGCGCCAACATGACGCTGCTTGACGTCATCATCCAGACTGGCGGCTTGACCGAATTCGCCGACGGCAACAACACCACCCTGGTGCGTGTCGAAGAAGGCGAGATGAGGGAGTTCCGGGTCCGGGTCGACGATCTGTTGAACGACGGCGACATTTCCGCGAACGTCGCCCTGCTGCCGGGCGACATCCTGATCGTGCCGGAGACGTTCTTCTGATATGGCTTCCAGTCTGCGCGGAAGGTCCGTAGACGGCGCACAATGATCCACTTCACGGTCCAGCACCTGTCGCCGCTGGGCTTGGCGCGACAGGGAACTGCTCGACCTGTGCAGCCGCAACGCCTGAGCGGACCGCGGCAGACGCTTCGGCACCGGCGAACCCGTCCCATCCGGTGCCTTGGTCCCCGGCAAGCTTGTTCAAGGCGTGTTCTTGATGCACGGACCGGGAGCGGAAGGAGCATAGTCGACGATGGTTGCAACGCCCCAGGTTCATCCCGTGATCCTCGCCGGCGGCAGCGGCACCCGGCTCTGGCCGCTCTCCAGGGCCTCCCGTCCGAAACCCTTCCTGCCTCTGACCGACGAGCGGACCTTTTTCCAGATGACCGTCTCGCGCGTCTCAGACCCCGGCCGCTTTGCACCGCCGCTGGTCATCTGCGGCAGCCACCACCGCTTCCTCGTTGCCGCGCAGTTGCAGGAGGCGAGCGCCGAGCTGCCGCGGATCGTGCTGGAACCCGCGGCCAGGAATACCGCGCCCGCCGCCTGCACCGCGGCCTTGCTGGCTGCTCGGGAGGACCCCGACAGCCTGATCCTGCTGCTGCCCTCGGACCACTTCATCGGAGACCTGACGGGCTTCCAGCGCGCCGTGGACAAAGCTGTCGACGCCGCCTCCAACGGCTGGCTGACGACCTTCGGCGCCACGCCTGAGCGTCCCGAAACGGGCTATGGTTACATCGAGCGCGGCGAGGAACTCTCGAAGGTCGCGGGAGGCTTTCGCATTGTCCGCTTTGTCGAGAAACCCGACCTGTCGGCGGCCCGGCGCTATCTGGCCGCAGGCAGCTTTCTCTGGAACAGCGGCATGTTTCTGGTGCCCGCCAAGCTCCTCCTCGAAGAGATGGAACGCTACGAGCCTGAGATCCTCGGCGCCTGCAGGGCCGCGCTGAAGAAGGCAACCTCGGACCAGGATTTCCTGCGTCTGGATGAGGACGCTTTTGCCGGGCAACCGAGTCTGTCCTTCGACCGCGCCGTGATGGAGCGGACCGACCGCAGCGCCGTCATTCCGATCGACATCGGATGGTCCGACGTTGGATCCTGGGAGGCGCTCTACCAGATTGCCCGCAAGGACGAGAACGGGAACGCCCTGAAAGGCGATGTCGTGGCTGTCGACAGCCGCAACAACTACCTGCACAGCCAGTCCATCCCGATCGCCACCCTGGGCCTCGACGACATCGCCGTCATCGCGGCGCGCGATGTGCTGCTCGTCTGCCCGCGCAATCGGGCGCAGGATATCTCCCTGGTGATCGAGCGCCTCAATGCAGAGCCGCGCTTTGCATCGCTGACGACGGCGGACCACAACGACGAGGCGGTACCGCCCGCCCAACAGGCTTCACGCGGATGACCACGAAGCGAGAGACTTCTCCCCTCGCGCCCGGCGCAGAGGGTCTCGGCTCTCTCCCGCGCCGCTCGGCCTCCGTCAGGGGTCGGCGCCTATGCGCTGAGGCGAAGGCTTGGATCAAGGAGCTAATTTATTTTTTCTACGAGCGCCGGCTGCAGAGGCAGGTGCGCGCGGGGACCATGCCAAGGCACGTGGGAATCATCCTCGACGGCAACCGCCGCTTCGCCCGGCGCCAGCACATAGACGATCCGCGCGAGCTCTATGCCCTCGGCGCCGACAAGCTCAACCACGTCCTGTACTGGTGCACTTCCCTGGGCATTTCCGCGGTGACGCTCTGGGTCTGCTCGACGAAGAATCTAGACCGCCCCACCAGTGAGGTGACCGGCATCTTGGCGGCGATCCAGGACAAGATGATCGAACTCGCCGACGACCCTTTCCTCCGCCAGCACCAGGTACGCGTGCGCGCGGCCGGCCGGCTCGACCTCTTGCCGCCCTCCACCCGGGCGGCCATTGAGAAGGCCCAGGAAGCGACCAAGGATCACGCCGCCATCGTGCTGACCATCGCGGTTGCCTACGACGGACGCGCAGAACTGGTCGATGCGCTGCGTTCCATCCTGCGCTCGAGAACCGCCGGAACCCCGGACCTCGCCGCGAATCTCGATGAGATCTCGGTGGAGACCATCCACCAGCACCTCTATGCCCCCGACCTGCCGGACCCGGACCTGATCATCCGCACCAGTGGCGAGCTTCGACTCTCAGGGTTTCTGCTCTGGCAGAGCGCCTACAGCGAATTCTATTTCTCCGATGTCGACTGGCCGGAATTCCGCAAGATCGACTTTCTGAGAGCGGTTCGGGCCTACCAGTCCCGGCAGCGGCGCTTCGGCCTCTAGGTAGTGGACTCACAATGCCTGATCCAGAG
>MRWG01001484.1_pt1 | contig 14865 bp, 8 predicted proteins | sample 1013341 | NCBI WGS metagenome assembly MRWG01 (sample SAMN06117577, study PRJNA244670) | biofilm metagenome | biome: Water; feature: Cathode Biofilm; material: Biofilm; isolation source: microbial consortium enriched at the cathode of a solar microbial fuel cell | place: USA: District of Columbia ... | reverse complement strand
CCGCCGTAAAAGGCACGGTAACGGAAGACAGCGCGCCGGAAGGAGAAGCGCCGTCACACGAAGCCGAAGAGGCAGCACCCGACGATATCTCTGCAGAAACAAACGAGCCGGTAGCGGAAAGCGCCGCTGAGGACGAAATGCCGGTTGAGGACGTTCACGCGCCTGAGCCTGAACTGACGGCAGACGACGGGGCATCGTCTTCGGGCGAAGCCGCGCATCCCGAGACGACCGAAGCAGTGGAAGCAGTCGAAGGAGCCGAAGCCCGGGCGGCGGCAGAAGAAGCGGCGACGCCCGTTTCCACCGCCCCGGTTGTGCCCTCGGCCTTCTTCGAGAAATCCGCCGATGACCGGGAAGAGACCAGCCTTCTGGCCGGTCTCCCGTTGCCGATCCTCATCCATGCCGGCGACACGCTGCACTTTGCCAACCGCGCCTTCTTCGACCTGACCGGCTATGCCGATCTGACCACGCTTGAAGAAAACGGCGGCATTGGAGCCCTTTTCCCCGAGAGCTACGAGGTTTCACACACGCCGGCAGACGCGCAGGCACTCACGCTCAAAACGGCGCAGGGCGTCGAGCATGATGTGCATGCGCATCTGCAATCCGTGCCATGGCGCACGGGCAAGGCCCTTCTGCTCGCCCTGCAACCGGTGGAAGCCGAAACGACAGAGCCTGCGCAGGAAGCCGTCGCCGCGCCGCTTTTGAGTGAAGCTCCGGCGGAGACCGGACAGACTGCTGAATTGCAGATGCATCTGGCCGAAATGCGCGCCATCGTCGACACGGCGACCGATGGCGTTGTCATCATCGACAATGACGGCCATGTGCGCTCCACGAACCAACCGGCCGAAGCGCTGTTCGGCTTCGATGGTGAGGATGTGGCGGGCAAGCCCTTCACGGCCCTCTTTGCCATCGAGAGCCAGAACGCCGTGCGCGCGCATCTGGAAAGCCTTTCCGACAATGGCGTTGCGAGCGTTCTGAACGACGGGCTGGAAGTCATCGGCCGTGAAGCGCAGGGACGCTTCATCCCTCTGTTCATGACCATTGGCCGCCTGCCGCACGAAAGCGGTTTCTGCGCGGTTCTGCGCGACATCACCCAGTGGAAGCGCGCCGCTGAGGAACTGACCCAGGCGCGCGCCGAGGCCGAACGCGCCTCCTCGCAGAAGACCGAGTTTCTTGCCCGCGTCAGCCATGAGATCCGCACGCCGCTCAACGCCATTATCGGCTTTTCCGAGCTGATGATGGACGAGAAATTCGGCCCCATCGGCAATGACCGCTATCGCGACTATCTTCGGGACATCAACCGGTCCGGCAATCACGTGCTCGATCTGGTCAACGATCTGCTGGACATCTCCAAGATCGAGGCCGGCGAACAGGAAATGCACTATGAGGCCGTCTCGCTGAACGACATTCTGGGCGAGACCGTCGCCATGATGCAGCCGCAGGCCAACCGCGAGCGCGTCATCATCCGTTCGAGCTTCGCCTCCAACCTGCCCGATGTGGTGGCCGATCCGCGCAGCGTGCGTCAGATCGCCCTGAACCTGCTCTCCAACGCGGTTCGCTACACCGCTGCCGGCGGCCAGGTGATCGTCTCCACCGCCTACAGCGCGGATGGAGCCGTCGTCATGCGGGTGCGCGACACCGGCATCGGCATGAACCCGGCGGAAGTCGAGGAAGCGCTGAAACCCTTCAAGCAAATCAACAGCTTGAAGCGCAAGCGCGGTGACGGAACCGGGCTCGGCCTGCCGCTGACCCGTGCCATGGTGGAAGCCAACCGCGCCGCCTTTGCGATCCATTCGGTTCCCGGCGAAGGCACGCTTGTCGAGGTTTCGTTTCCGCCGACGCGCGTTCTCGCCGATTAGGCCTGGCCGCCCGGAAAACACGGAAAACATGATAACCGTAGTTTAGAATACTTCTAAACTTATGATATTGCTTGCATTTTCCTTGACGGTCGCGAAAATTTTTACGACAAGCCTCCTCGCTGGATGGTCAAACCCGGCACTTTCCATGGGACCTTGAACCCCACAGGCTAGGAGACAGAAATGCTGACCAAGAAATTACTCGCAGCCCGCGCAGGTCTCGCCGCGCTCGTCGCTGCCGGATCGCTCGCCGCCACGCTTCCTGCCGCACAGGCCGAAGGCACGGTGAACATCTATTCCTACCGCCAGCCCTTCCTCATTCAGCCGCTGCTCGACGCCTTCACCGAGAAGACCGGCATCGACACCGAAGTCCTGTTCCTCAACAAGGGGCTTGAAGACCGCATCGCAGCCGAGGGTTCCAACTCCCCCGCCGACGTGATCCTCACCGTGGATATCGGCCGCCTGATGAACGCCAAGGAAAAGGGCATCACCCAGTCCGTCGAGGACGAGACGGTGAATTCCGAAATTCCCTCCGAGTTCCGCGATCCGGAAGGCAACTGGTTCGGCGTCACCACGCGCGGCCGCGTGATTTATGCTTCCAAGGACCGCGTCGAGCAGGACACGATCACCTATGAAGAGCTCGCCGATCCCAAGTGGAAGGGCAAGATCTGCATGCGCAGTGGCCAGCACAACTACAACATCGCGCTGTTCGCCTCGATGATCGCCCACCACGGCGAGGAGAAGGCCGAGGAGTGGATGAAGGGCCTGAAGGCCAATCTGGCCCGCAAGCCGAACGGCAATGATCGCGGACAGGCGCAGGCCATCTTTGCCGGCGAGTGCGATCTCGGCATCGGCAACACCTACTATGTCGGCATCATGATGAACAACGACAAGGAGCCGGAGCAGAAGGAATGGGCCGATTCGCTCAAGGTCCTGTTCCCCAATTCCGGTGACCGCGGCACGCATGTGAACATTTCCGGCATGGCCATGGCCAAGCACGCACCGAACCGCGAACAGGCTCTTGAGCTGATGCGCTTCCTGGGCAGCGCCGAGGCACAGGCGATCTACGCCGAGACCAACTATGAATATCCGGTCCTGCCGGGCGCGGAAGTCTCTGAAACGGTCCAGTCTTTCGGCGAAATCAAGCCGGATAGCCTGCCGCTCGCAGAGATCGCCAAGCACCGCAAGGCAGCCTCCGAGATGGTTGACCGCGTCGGCCTCGACGATGGCCCTGCCAGCTGATCTTTCCATGAACCGCAAAGCCGGGCCTTGTTCGAGGCCCGGCTTTTTGCTTTCTGCCGGAACGAGTAGCATATTCGAGTTCCGGTACACGGCGTCATGACATCCTATCACACACCGACAGCCCCGCTTCGCGAACGCCGCTTCCCCCGCATCCGGGGCGAGCGACACGGCTTTGCGCTTGCCGGCAGCGTTGTCATCGCGCTTGCCGTTCTCCTGCCGATCGCCACGATCCTCTATGTGGCTCTGACCGGCTCCGGCGAGGCGTGGCCGCATCTTCTGCGCTATGTGCTTCCCCAGTCGCTCGGCACCACGCTTGCGCTGCTCGGTCTCGTGGCGCTTGGCACATCCGTCATCGGCGTCGGGTCCGCATGGCTGGTGGTCGGCTATGATTTTCCACTGCGCCGGCTTCTTGCCTGGGCGCTGGTCCTGCCGCTCGCCGTTCCCACCTATCTCGCGGCCTACGCCTTCGGCGAGTTCTTCCATTATGTCGGGCCGCTGCAGACGGCCGTGCGCAGCATTTTCGGCTTCACCAGCGCACGTGATTACTGGTTTCCCGACATCCGCTCCACCTGGGGCGCGGCGCTGGTGGTGACCTCCGTCACCTTTCCCTACGTCTATCTGACAGCCCGCGTCGTGTTCCTCATGCAGGGGCGCAACATCGCCGATGTGGCGCGCACGCTCGGCGCGCGGCCCTCGCGCGTGTTCTTCCGCGTTCTCCTGCCGGTGGCGCGCCCCGCCATCATCGCCGGCCTGGCTCTGGTCATGATGGAAACGCTGAACGATATCGGCGCGGTGGAATATCTGGGTGTGCGCACGCTCACCCTCTCCGTCTATTCCACCTGGCTCAACCGGGGCAGCCTGGAGGGTGCAGCCCAGATTGCGGCTGTCATGCTGATCATCGTCTTCCTGCTGCTGACGGCAGAGCAGTGGGCGCGGCGCAAACAGCGCTTCCACAGCGCCCGCGCCACACAGATGCATGTGCGCCCGCCGCGTGTTCCGCTCGCCGGCGCACGGGGCTGGCTGGCAACCTTCGCGCTGTCGCTTCCCATCCTGTCCGGCTTCGGCGTGCCGCTCTTCATTTTCGGCGGTTATGTCTCCCGCCGCCTCTACCAGTTCGCCGAACCGCAGATCCTTCAGGCTTTCCTCACCAGCGTTGCGGTTGCAGGCGTGACGGCCCTCCTCACGGTCTTCATCGCGCTTCTTCTGCTCAATGCGATGCGCCTCTCCCGCTCGGGCTACACGATGGTTCTGGTGCGTCTTGCCTCCGTCGGCTACGCCCTGCCGGGCACGATCCTCGGTCTCGGCCTGCTCCTCTCTCTCGCCGCCATCGACAACACGGTCGACGGCGTTGTGCGCAGCTATACCGGTCTTTCGACCGGGCTCCTGCTCACCGGCACCGCCGCCTCCATCGTGATTGCCTGCACGATCCGCTTTCTGGCGCTCGCCGAAAGCGCGATCCGCTCCGGCCTTGAAAAGCTGCCGCCCAATCTCGATCAGGCTGCCCGCAGCCTTGGCAAGACGGCAAACCAGAGCGCCTTCACCGTGCTCCTGCCGCTCCTGAAGCCGGCCATCCTGACCGCCGCCATTCTCGTCTTTGTCGACACGGTGAAGGAGCTTTCGGCCACCATCCTGCTGCGGCCCTTCGGCTTTCACACGCTGGCCACCCATGTTTATGAAAACGCCTCGCGCGGCGCGGTGGAAGATGGCGCGGTGGCCGCGCTGCTGATCATCGCAACCGCAATCGTTCCGGTCATTCTTCTGTCCGGCCCGCTCATGCGCGACCGCAACGCCTGACCGCAAAAAATCACGAAATACAGGCCAAAAAAAAAGCGCCCGAAAGGGCGCTTGAAGGATCTTGTATGCTGTCAAAAACGGGGCTTGGCGAACATCTGTCTAACAGTCGAACCCTGTGTCCGGCTCGTCAAGTTAGCCGACACTATCGCGGCTATCTCTTAACAGAACCTTACCTGGTTACCGACAAGTTTACGCTACTGTACCACCTGTGAATTCTCGGTAAATATCGGCTTTACCGATCCTTAACCATACGCCCCGCCCTTCAGCTGCGAAGAGCGGGAATATCCCGGTAGAGATCGAGCGCCTCGGGATTGGCGAGCGCCTCCTTGTTCTTCACCTCGCGGCCATGCACGATGTCCCGCACCGCGAGCTCGGTGATCTTGCCCGACTTGGTGCGCGGAATGTCGCTCACGGCCACGATGCGCGCCGGCACGTGGCGCGGGCTTGCGCCGGTCCGGATCTTGGTGCGGATCGTCTTTTCCAGCGCCGCGTCCAGCTCCACGCCCTCTGCCAGCCGGACGAACAGCACGACGCGCACATCGTCTTCCCAGTCCTGGCCGATACAGATCGCCTCGAGGATTTCTGGCAGCTGCTCCACCTGATTGTAGATCTCCGCCGTGCCGATGCGCACGCCGCCCGGATTGAGCGTTGCGTCGGAACGGCCATGGATCACGATGCCGCCATGCTCCGTCCACTCGGCGAAGTCGCCATGGCACCACACATTGTCGAACCGGTCGAAATAGGCTGCGTGGTATTTCTCATCCTTCGGATCGTTCCAGAAACCGAGGGGCATGGCCGGAAAGGCACGCGTGCAGACAAGCTCGCCCTTGCCTTCGACGAGCGGCTTGCCCTCGTCGTCCCAGACCTCGACAGCCATGCCAAGGCCGGCTGCCTGGATCTCGCCAACCCAGACCGGAAGCGTCGGCACGCCGAGCACAAAACAGGACACGATGTCCGTGCCGCCGGAGATCGACGCCAGGTGCACGTCCTTCTTGATCCCCTCATAGACGAAGGAGAAGTTCTCCGGCGCCAGCGGCGAGCCGGTCGAGGAGACCGTGCGAACGGTGGACAGGTCGTGGCTTTCCATCGGCTTCAGATCCGCCTTGCGGACCGCATCGATGAACTTGGCAGACGTGCCGAAATAGGTCATGCCCTCGGCATCGGCATAGTCGAACAGGACATTGCCATCGGGATGGAAGGGCGAGCCGTCATAGAGCAGCAGCGTGACTTCCGACGCCAGGCCGCTCATCAGCCAGTTCCACATCATCCAGCCGCAGGTGGTGAAGTAGAAAAGCCGGTCGCCCGGCGCCAGCCCGGCATGAAGACGATGCTCTTTCATGTGCTGAAGCAGCGTGCCGCCAGCCGAATGCACGATGCATTTGGGAATGCCCGTCGTGCCCGACGAAAACAGGATGTAGAGCGGATGCGAGAAGGGCAGACGCTCGAATGAAACCGGCGCAGCCTCATAGGCTGCAATCGCATCGCTGAACGCGTCCGCCCGGTCGATTTTTGCGGCGGCTTCCGTAGCGTTGCCCAGATAGTCCACGATCAGCGCCTGCTTCACGCTCGGCAGTTTTTCGAGCACGGCAGCCGTCTTTTCCGACACGTCGAACGATTTGCCGCCATACCAGTAGCCATCCGGCGCGATGAAGATCGTCGGTTCGATCTGGCCGAACCGGTCGAGAACGCCCTGCGCACCGAAATCGGGAGAGCAGGAAGACCACACCGCCCCCAGAGAGCTTGCCGCCAGCATGGCTGCCAGCGTCTCGGGCATATTCGGCATCATCGCCGCAACACGGTCTCCGGCTTTCAGGCCGCGATCCCGGAAGAGCTGCTGGAGCTTTGAGACCAGATTGCGCAGCTCGTCCCAGGAGAGACGGCGCTCATCCTTGTCTTCGCCGCGAAACACCACCGCATCACCGTCACCGCTCTTGCGCAGGAGATTTTCGGCAAAGTTCAGCGTCGCGTCGGGAAAGAAGGAAGCCCCCGGCATCCGGTCGCCATCGACCAGTACGCGCTCGCCCCTGTCGCCGATCACGCCGCAGAAATCCCACAGCAGCGACCAGAACCCCTCACGATCCTCGACCGACCAGGCATGCAGGGCCGCATAGTCGGGCAGGCGCTTTCCGGTCAGCGCTTCGGCGCGCTCCGCGAAAGCCGTAATCGGAGCTTCCTTCGTGCGGGTTTCGGATGGCGTCCAAAGCGGCTCGGCTGCACTCATGCTTTCCTCCTAAAGGCCTTTTCGGCAATCGCACCCCTTATGCATTTCCGCTCGTCCTGCGGCAATGGTCTCGTTTGAAACAGCGAGGCGACCCGACCGTTTCCTTCCGTTTGCGGCATAAACCGGCAGAAAGCGGTGCAATATCCGGCAGACGCGCGACAAATCCTTGAATTGCCATACGCCATGTTTAAACCCGTAAGGAGTTGTGAGGTCGCGGTTTGTCGGCCTGATTGCGTCGTGCTTGACGCCAACCTGTGATAACAGCGTTTTGCACTGGCATCGGGCGTTTCAAACCGGTGCGCAAAGCGCCAGGGATGAGGTTCCATGCCCTCGCCGGCAGTAAAGAAAAGCATTTGGGCACTGGCCATTGCCGCTCTGATCGCGGTGGTGGTGATCCTGTGCCTGCCAATCCTGGCCTCAACCCAGATCGTCCGCGACAGCGTCGCCCAGCAGGTGAGCGCGTGGAGTGGATACCGCGTGCGGCTCGACGATGCGCCTGAAATCCGCGTCTGGCCCTCCTTCAAGGCCGTTCTGAACGATGTCGTCCTGTCCAACTGGAATGGCGACGGGCAACCCGCCGTCATGGAAGCAGAGCGGGTCGAGATCGACCTATCGGCGCTGGCCGCCCTGCGCGGCGAAGTGGTGTTCACCAAGATCCGCCTCGTGCGCCCCGTGGTGCGGCTCGATGAGAGTGGCGGCGTCATGCGCATTCCGGCCATTCCGAAGTGGGGCAAGCTTGCTCAATCGGTCGAGGCAACGCGCGGCCTGATCCAGGCCAATCCCGCAGAGCCCGACACAAGCGCCCTGCCGAACGACAGTTTCGCAACGGTGGAAATCGTGGACGGGCGCGTCATCGTGCTCAACGGCGTCAATCGCCCGCCGGTCTTGAGCAGCGTCACGGGAACGCTCAACTGGCCAGCCCTCGACCGCTCCGCAACGCTCTCCGCCAAGGGCATCTGGCATGGCGAGAGCATCGCCGTGGAAGCCTCCAGCGCAGAACCGCTGATCATGCTCGCCGGCGGCAAGACCAATGTTTCCCTCTCGGTCAACAGCGCCCCGCTGACGCTCTCCTTCAAGGGACAGGCGGACATTGTCGGCAACGCCTTCCTGCATGGCACGCTGGAAAGCGCGGCCCCTTCCCTGCAGCGCGTTCTCGAATGGACGCTGCTTGAGGACTGGCCCGGCAGCACCATCAAGGCAGCCAAACTGAAAAGCACCATTACCGGCGACGCCACGCGCGTAAAGTTCGAGAATGCCGAATTCAATCTCGGCGACAGCAGCGCCCGGGGTGTGTTCGACATCGCCTTCACCGACCCGCACCCCACCGTTTCCGGCACGCTGGCTTTCAATGCGCTGGATCTGGGCGTGCTTCTGAACACGCTGGCGCCGGAGCCAGACACAGCCGCCCCACCGGCCGCCCCCCCGGCCGCTCCGTGGGCGCGTGACCTGAACTTTGACCTGCGCCTTTCGGCAAATGAAGCCACGGCAGGTTCCGTCTCGATGACCGATATTGCCGCCACCGCGCAGGTTCGCGACGGGCTGGTGAGCCTCGACATTTCCGACGCCACCGCCTTTGGCGGCATGCTGCAGCTTGGCATTCGCCTCGACAGGGTGGAAGGCCACGATCAGGCAGAGCTTCGCATCACGGCGGAAAACCTCAATGGCGGGGCAATGGCCGAGAAGCTGCACCTCACCAGCTTCATGCCCCGGGCCCCTGGTTCCTTCTCCGTTTTCCTGAAAGGGAAAGGCGAGACGCTGGATGAAATCCTTGAGACCTCCGACGGCTCCATTTCAGCCAGTTTCGGCGAAGGCACCGTGCCCGGTCTCAACCTGGAGTCCTTCCGCGAGCACAATGACAAGGGCTCCTTCTTCCCGCTGACCGAGATCGCCGATGGCGAACTGGCCATCGACGGGGCGGAACTCAAGGCAACCCTTGCCGGCGGCATCGCATGGATCGACACCGCCGAGGCGAAGCTGGAGACGGGCGAGACCATCACGCTGGGCGGGCTCATTCCCTTCGCCGGTCGCGGCATCGCCCTTTCCGGCAGCATCTTGCCGCCCGAAAGCGACAAGCCGGTTGATGAGAACGGCGAAGAGGCTTCCGAGGAAAGTGATCCCCGCGAGACCTTCTTCATCGGCGGCTCGTGGAACGCCCCGTTCATCGCACCGTTTTTGATCGAGTAGATCGCAGAGGACAAAGGCTCCCGACGCATCTGCTGCGGTGGCCCTGCGTAGCGAGCGGGGATATCTTCCCGCTCGACTGATCATCTCACATGAAAGAGACAGGCCCGCCCCATCCGGCCAACTCTACGCGTGCCTAGGCTGTGATGCGTGCAGCCGCCTGCTCGTCGCGGCGGCGCTGCACTTCCTGCCGCTTGGTGATGACGGAGGCGATGATAACGCCGGTCGCCACAATGCCGATCAGGATGGTGCAGACCGCATTGATTTCAGGCGTCACGCCCAGCCTGACCTGGCTATAGATCTTCATTGGCAGCGTGGTGGCACCCGGACCGGAGGTGAAGCTTGCGATCACCAGATCGTCGAGCGACAGGGTGAACGCCAGCATCCAGCCGGAAACCACAGCCGGCATGATGACCGGCAGCGTGACCTGAAAGAACGCCTTGAGCGGCGTCGCGCCGAGATCGAGCGCGGCCTCTTCCAGAGACTGGTCGAAGCTCATCAGCCGCGACTGCACCACCACCGCCACGAAACACATGGAAAAGGTGATGTGCGCGATGGTGACGGTGAAGAATCCACGGTCGAAATTGATCGCCACGAAGAGCAGCAGCAGCGACAGGCCGGTGATGACTTCGGGCATCACAAGCGGCGCGAACACCATGCCCGAGAAGAGCAGCCGCCCGCGAAAGCGCGTGTAGCGGGTGAGCGCGATGGCCCCCATCGTGCCGAGCACGGTGGCGACCGTGGCCGAAAGGAAGGCGACGCGCGCCGTCACCCATGCCGCGTCCATCAGGCCGCGATTGGAAAACAGCTCCACATACCATTTGGTCGAGAAGCCGGACCAGACGGTGACAAGCCGCGACTCGTTGAACGAGTAGACCACCAGAAGCACGATCGGCAGGTACAGAAAGGCAAAGCCCAGCACCAGCGACACGATGTTGAAACGTCCCCAGCTTCCAGCCATCTCTACCTCCCCGCCTCACGCGAGCGCGCCTGCGACCGCTGGAACAGCATGATCGGCACGATCAGGATCAGAAGCAGGATCACCGCCACCGCCGACGATACGGGCCAGTCGCGATTGTTGAAGAACTCGGTCCACAGCGTCTTGCCGATCATCAGCGTCTGCGAACCGCCCAGAAGATCGGGAATGACGAACTCGCCCACCGCCGGAATGAACACCAGCATGCAGCCGGCAACGACGCCCGGCAGCGAGAGCGGGAACGTCACCTTCCAGAACGCCGATGTGCGCGAGCAGCCAAGGTCGCGCGCAGCCTCGATCAGCGATTCGTCCATTTTCTCCAGCGTCGAGTAGAGCGGCAGCACCATGAACGGCAGGTAGGAATAGACGATGCCGATATAGATGGCGGTCGTGGTGTTGAGGATGATCAGGGGCTCGTCGATAAGGCCGGTGAACATCAGGAACTGGTTGAGCAACCCCTCGGGCTTCAGAATGCCGATCCACGCATAGACGCGGATCAGGAAGCTGGTCCAGAACGGCAGGATCACCAGCATCAGAAGCGTCGGGCGGATCGCGGCCGGCGCGCGCGCCATGCCGTAGGCAATGGGATAGCCCACGGCCAGCGTGATCAACGTCGAGACGCCGGCGATCCAGATGCTCGACAGATAGGCGTTCGTGTAGAGCGGATCGTCCAGCAGCCAGAAATAGTTGCCGAAGGACAGCGTGCGGATCTTCTCGATCAACCCCGAAATACCGTCTGCCAGATCGAAGGCCGGCATATAGGGCGGCATGGAGAGCGCCGGTTCCGACAGCGAGATCTTGAAGACGATCAGGAACGGCGCAAGGAAGAAGACGAGCAGCCACAGATAGGGAACGGCAATGACCAGACGGGCCGCGATGGCGGAGAGGAAACGAGCCATCGCCGCCTACCGCGTCAGCACCACACCGGCATCCGCCGGGAAGGACACCCAAGCCCGGTCATGCCAGGTCAGAACGTCTTCCACCGCACGCCGCCGGTTGATGCTGCTGGCCTTGACGATGCGCCCGTCATCGAGCTTCACATGGTGGATGGTCATGTCGCCGAGATAGGCGATGTCCCAGACCTCGCCTTCCACCGCGTTCACCGCGCCATCCGGGCGATTGCGCGAAATGTCGATCTTTTCGGGCCGGACGGCGAACCAGACGGTCGCCCCCTGTTCGGCGCCCGCCCCGTTCATGACGGAAAGTTCGAAGCCGGATGCGTCGGCGATCCGCACCGTCTCCCGGTCGGCCGCCGTCACCGTTCCCTCGAACATGTTGATCGAGCCGACGAAGTCGGCAACGAAGCGCGAATTCGGCGCTTCATAGATTTCAGCCGGCGTTGCCACCTGGATGACCTTGCCCTTGTCCATCACCGCGATGCGGTCGGCCATGGTCATCGCCTCTTCCTGATCGTGCGTGACGACCATGAAGGTGAGGCCGAGATCATATTGCAGATCGATCAGCTCGAACTGGGTTTCCTCGCGCAGCTTCTTGTCGAGCGCGCCCAGCGGCTCATCCAGAAGCAGGAGCTTTGGCCGTTTCGCAAGCGAGCGGGCAAGCGCCACGCGCTGCCGCTGACCGCCGGAAAGCTGATGCGGCTTGCGCTTGGCGAAGGGCTCCAGCTTGACCAGTTTGAGCATCGCGGCCACGCGGTCGGCGATCTCGTCCGCCGGCATCCGGTCCTGCTTCAGACCGAAGGCGATGTTCTTCTCCACCGTCATGTGGGGGAACAGCGCATAGGACTGGAACATCATGTTGACCGGCCGCTTGTGCGGCGGAATGCCGGAAAGGTCCTGCCCGTCCAGCAGGATGCGGCCCGAAGTGGGCTGCTCGAACCCCGCAAGCATGCGCAGGAGCGTGGTCTTGCCACACCCCGACGCGCCCAGGAGCGCGAAGAACTCGCGCTCATAGGTGTTTAGCGAAAGGTCATCGACCGCCGTGAAGTCACCGAACGTCTTGGTCACGTTCTCGAAAGAGATATAGGGCTTCGCCTGGGGGTCGGCCCAGGGCGCGAAGCTGCGACGTGTGCTGCCGAGCGACTTCATCGGCGGTCCCCTGCCCTGTAGCGCCTTACTGGCCGGTCACAACCTTGGTCCACATGCGCGTGACCTGACGCTGCGTGCGCATGTCGTAGGGCAGCGGAGCCTTGAGCTTGGCCATGGTCGCCTCATCCGGATAGACAGCCGGATCGCCGACCACCTCTTCGTCCATTTCCGCCTGGGCAGCCTTGTTGCCATTGGCGTAGACGACATAATTGGAAGCCTTGGCGATCACGTCGGGACGCATGATGTAGTTGAGGAATTCATGCGCCTCGTCGACATGCTTGGCATCGGCGGGAATGGCCATCTGGTCGAACCACAGCATCGCGCCCTCTTTCGGGATCGCATAGCCGACCTCGACGCCCTGATCGGCCTCCGCCGCACGGTCACGGGCCTGGAACACATCACCCGAATAGCCAAGCGCCAGGCAGATGTCGCCATTGGCCAGACCGTTGATGTATTCCGACGAATGGAACTTGCGCACAAAGGGGCGAACCGCCATCAGCAGTTCCTCGGCCTTTGCGAGTTCTTCAGCCGAAGGCGTATTCGGCTCAAGACCCAGATAGATCAGTGCGGAGCGCACGACCTCACTGGCGGAATCGAGCATGTAGATGCCGCAATCCTTGAACTTCGCCGCCAGTTCCGGCGTGAACATCACATCCCAGGTGTCGATCTTGGAAGTGCCGAGGATTTCTTCGGCCTTGCCGACATTGTAGCCGACGCCGGTGGTGCCCCACATGTAGTTGATGGAGTACTCGTTGCCCGGATCGTAGACCGCGACCTGCTCGTTGATCATGTCCCACATGTTGGAGAGGTTGGGCAGCTTGTCCTTGTCGAGCTTCTGGAACACGCCGGCGCTGATCTGACGTCCGAGGAACTCGCCCGACGGCACCACAACGTCATAGCCCGAACCGCCAGCCAGCAGCTTGGTCTCAAGAATTTCGTTGGAATCATAGACGTCGTAGACGACCTTGATGCCCGTTTCCTTGGTGAAATCCTCAAGGATGGAATCGTCGATATAGTCCGACCAGTTGTAGACATTGACGACGCGGTCCTGCGCGCCGGCAGCCGTGGAAACGGCAATCGCGGCGAGTGAGACGCAGGAAGCAAGAAGGGTCTTACGAAGCATGAAATCTCTCCCTTGGGGACTGTGTTTGCCGCGGTTCAAATCACCGCCGGCACCCGCATATTTGGGTTCAACCCTATTGTCGTTTCCAAACTGCGACAAGCGGGATTTTTCTGTTTCAGCTCAAAGATAAGTGGTGCGTTCGAGGGGCGTGATCTCGCTCCAGAAGGCGATGATTTCCGCCCGCTTCAAATCACGATAGACCTTTGCCAGAAGCGGCCCCAGCGCGCGCTCCATGAAGCCGCTTCTGGAGGCGAGCTGCAACGCGTCATCCATGTCGTCGGGCAGCTCACGGCCAAGATCCGCCGTCTCGTCATAGGCGCTTCCCTCGACCGGCGGCGGCGGCTTCGCGCCGCTCTCCATGCCCTCCATCATGCCTTGAATGATGGCGGCCATCACCAGATAGGGATTGGCGTCCGCCCCGGAGATGCGATGCTCCACCCGGCGGTTCTCTTCATTGGAAACCGGAATGCGCAGCGCCACCGAGCGGTTGTTCTCCGCCCACACCGCATGGGTCGGCGCGTAGGAGCCGGGCGTGATGCGACGGAACCCGTTCCACGTGTTGATGTAGAGAATGAGCGATTCCGGCATGGTGTCGATGAGCCCCGCCACCGCCGAAAGCAGCCGCGCCTGCCCCTCATCCCCCGCAAACACGTTTCGCCCCTCACCATCCAGCATGGAGGTGTGCACATGCATGCCATTGCCCGCATAATCGATGAAGGGCTTGGCCATGAAGGTGGCCGTCAGCCCGTGCGCACGTGCGCAGCCCATCACGATCCGCCGCAGGAGGATCACATCGTCAGCGGCCCGGAGCGGATCGGAGCGATGCTTGAGATTGACCTCGAACTGGCCGGGCGCCGCCTCCTTGATGATCGTGTCGATGGGCAGGTTCTGCGCGTCCGCCGCATCGCGGATCATGTCGAACAGCGCGGCGTTCTCGGCGAGATCATCGAGCCCGTACATGCGCAGACGATCCGGCCCCTCGCCCGCCCCCAGCGGCGTCGGCATGCCGGCGGCATCCTGCTTCTCGGGGTCGAGCAGATAAAATTCCAGCTCAAAGGCCGCCACGGGGAAGAAGCCGCGCGCATTGGCCTCGGCCACCTTGTGCTTCAGCACCTGGCGCGAATCCGCCATGAAAGGCTCACCCTCGGGGGTGAATGTCTGCAGGAGCACCTGCGCCGTCTTGCGCCTCGCCCATGGCACGATGGAAAGCGATCCGCGCGTTGCGCGGCAATAGCCGTCCTTGTCGCCGGTTTCGATGTGCAGGCCCGTCTCCTCCACCTCGCGCCCCCAGACATCGAGCCCGTGCAGCGACATGGGAAAATTCACGCCCTCCTGAAACGCCTTCTTGAGGCTGTCGCCGGGCGCCCACTTGCCGCGAATGACGCCATTGGGATCGACAATCAGGAATTCCACGGCCTCAAGGTCGGGAT
>MRWG01001482.1_pt1 | contig 14877 bp, 13 predicted proteins | sample 1013341 | NCBI WGS metagenome assembly MRWG01 (sample SAMN06117577, study PRJNA244670) | biofilm metagenome | biome: Water; feature: Cathode Biofilm; material: Biofilm; isolation source: microbial consortium enriched at the cathode of a solar microbial fuel cell | place: USA: District of Columbia ... | reverse complement strand
GCACAAACAGGCCGGATACATGACCGCAAGCGATTGCCACGACAAAGCCATGCTGCAGAAAACCCTTGCACCGGGGCCGTCCATACATGATCCGCGGGTCCATGGTGCCGCTTGCACGATTCCGGCCCGTTCCGACCATGGATTGCCGGGTCAGGCCCGGCAATGACAAGGGGGGCGGTGGCGGGCTCCGTGCTCCTCTGCTGGACCTACATCCCCTCGAAGAGGTCGGTGGAGAGGTAGCGTTCGGCGAAGGACGGCAGGATGACGACGATCAGCTTGCCGGCCATCTCCGGGCGCTGGCCGACCTCCAGGGCGGCGGCGATGGCGGCGCCGGAGGAGATGCCGACCGGCAGGCCCTCCACCGCCGCGGCCGCGCGCGCGGTGCGGAAGGCGGTGTCGTTGCCGATGCGCACGATCTCGTCGATCAGCGAGGGGTCGAGGTTGCCGGGCACGAAGCCGGGGCCGATGCCCTGGATCTTGTGCGGGCCGGGCGCGCCGCCGGACAGTACCGGGCTGTCCTCCGGCTCCACCGCGATCATCTTGAGGCCTTTCTTGCGCGGCTTCAGCGCCCGGCCGACGCCGGTCAGGGTGCCGCCGGTGCCGACGCCGGAGACGATGGCGTCGACGCGGCCGCCGGTGTCGCGCCAGATCTCCTCCGCCGTGGTGCGGAAGTGGACCTCCGGGTTGGCCGGGTTGTTGAACTGCTGCGGCATGACCGCGCCGGGGTTCTGGGCCAGGATTTCCTCGGCCTTGGCGACGGCGCCGTTCATGCCCTTGGCGCCCTCGGTCAGCACCAGCTCGGCGCCCAGCAGGCGCAGCATCTTGCGGCGCTCCACCGACATGGTCTCCGGCATGGTGAGGATCAGGCGGTAGCCCTTGGCGGCGCAGACGAAGGCCAGCGCGATGCCGGTGTTGCCGCTGGTCGGCTCGACCAGCATGCCGCCCTCTTTCAGGCGGCCGTCGCGCTCCAGCGCCTCGACCATGGCGAGGCCGATGCGGTCCTTCACCGAGGACAGCGGGTTATAGAATTCGCACTTACCGACGATCTCCGCCTTGACGCCGTGGTCGGCCGCCATCTTGGCGATGCGCACCAGCGGCGTGGCGCCGATGGTGTCCAGGATCGAGTCGTAGATCTTGCCGCGGAACTCGCAGCCCCTGTCCTGATCGGTTTCCTTCACCGTACCGGCGTCCATTGCGCGCTATCCGTTTTCCTGCTGACTGCGGCTGTATTCTGTCGTTCGCTTCTCAGATCGTGAAGTCGGTGATCTGGCGCGCCTCGCTGGTGATGCCCTTTTCGCGCGCCTGGTCGCAGAGTTCCTCGATGGTGAGATTGTCGAAACGCGCCATCATCTGCTGCTGCATGTCGTGCCAGATCGGACGCAGCACCTTCTGGCCGATCTCCGAGCCGTCGGGCTCGCTGGCCGGGTCCACCGTGCCCTCCAGCTTGCGCACGATGCGGATGATCTCGCCGACGGAGATGCGTCTTCGTTCGCGGGCCAGGCGGTAGCCGCCCTTGGGGCCGCGCTGGCCGGCCAGGATGTCGTGGTGAACCAGCTGCTGCAGCACCTGCTCCAGGTAGCGGCGGGGAATGCCCTGGCGGCGCGAGATGTCGGAGGAGCGCACCGGGCCGGCGCCGGCGTGGTAGGCGATGTCGACCACGGCCTCGATGGCGAAGAGCAGTTTCTTGGACAGCCTCAGCATGGCGGATCAGCGGCCCGTAGCCGCTGCTTTTTCGCCCACGACACTGCCCGGGGTGCTGCCGATCCCCGTAGAGCCGAAGCCGCCGGCGCCGCGCGCGCTGGCGTCCAGGTCCGTGCTCACCGTCCAGGCGACGCGGGCGTAGGCGGCCACCACCATCTGGGCGATACGGCTGCCGCGCTCGACGACGAAGGGCCGGTCGCCGTGATTGATCAGCACCACGCCCACCTCGCCGCGATAGTCCGCGTCGATGGTGCCCGGGGCGTTCAGCACGGTGATGCCGTGCTTCAGCGCCAGGCCGGAGCGCGGGCGGACCTGGGCTTCGCTGCCCGGCGGCAGGGCGATGGCGATGCCGGTGGGGATCAGCCGCCTTTCGCCTGGCGCGAGATTGACCGGGGCATCAACGGCGGCCAGCAGGTCCATGCCGGCGGAATCGGCGGTGGCATAGGCGGGCAGCTCGAGATCGGCGGCGTGGTCGAGGCGTTTGACGGCAACGTCCAATACGGCGTTGGGGCTGGTCATGTCTGGCTACGCGGTCCCTGAAAAAGAGTGGTTCTTGTCGGCTACTGCAGTTGCGGGCGGCCAAGGGTGACGGCGATCTGCCGGCACAGCCGTTCGGCCACCTCCGCCTTGGTCATCTGCGGCCAGTCGTCGACGCCCTCGGCGGTGATCAGGTGGATACGGTTCTCGTCGCCGCCGAAGGTGGCGGTGCCCGGTGCCACGTCGTTGGCGAGAATCCAGTCGCAGCCCTTGCGGGTCAGCTTTGCGCGGCCCTGCTCGACCACATTCTCCGTTTCGGCGGCGAAGCCGATGACCAGGCTGGGGCGCTGGCCGCCGGCCTGGGAGAGCTCGGCGAGGATGTCCGGGTTCTGGGTCAGCTCCAGGGCGGCGCGGCTGGCGTTGTCCTTCTTCAGTTTCTGCTGTGCGGCCGTGGCGGCGCGCCAGTCCGCCACCGCGGCGGCGCAGACCGCGACCTCGACCGGCAGGGCGGCGCGGCAGGCGGCCAGCATCTCCGCGGCGGTCTCAACGTGGACCGTCTTCAGGCCCGGCGGGTCCGCCAGCTGGCTGGGCCCGGACACCAGGGTGGTCTCGGCGCCGTGGCGGGCCAGCGCCGTGGCGATGGCATGGCCCTGCTTGCCGGAGGAGCGGTTGGCGATGTAGCGCACCGGGTCGATCGGCTCGTGAGTCGGCCCGGAGGTCACCAGGGCGCGCAGGCCGCTCAAGGGGCCCGGCAGGCCCAGCGTCGCCTCGATGGCGGCGAGGATTTCCTGCGGTTCGGCCATGCGCCCGAAGCCGTACTCGCCGCAGGCCATGTCGCCCTCGTTGGGGCCGACCGTATGTACGCCGCGCTTCCTCAGAATCGCCATATTTTCTTGGGTTGCGGCGTGTTCCCACATGCGTACGTTCATCGCCGGAGCAACGAGTACGGCCTTGTCGGTCGCCAGCAGGGCGGTGGAGGCGAGGTCGTCGGCGCGGCCCTGGGCCATCTTGGCGAGCAGGTCGGCGCTGGCCGGCGCCACCACCAGCAGGTCGGCGCCGCGCGACAGCTGGATGTGGCCCATCTCGGCCTCGTCGGTGAGGTCGAAGAGCTCGCGGTAGACCTTGTCGCCGCTGAGCGCCGAGAGCGACAGCGGGGTGACGAATTCGGCGCCACCGCGGGTCAGGATGCAGCGCACCCGCGCGCCCTTTTCCCGCAGGCGGCGGATCAGCTCCAACGACTTGTAGGCGGCGATCCCCCCCGAAACGATCAGAAGGATCCTTCTTCCCGTCAGCAAGATACCCTGGTCCCGATTTCACGGTGAAGTGTCGTGAATAACCTAGGGGCTTGCCTGGAGGAAGGCAAGCGGTCCTCTGTTAACTGTTTTCTTGCCCGGGAAACGGGGGGTTAGAGCAGGGCGACGAGGCCCACGACCAGGGCGGCAACGGCGACCGGCAATGCCCAGCGCGCCAGATTCCCCCCATTGCGGGCGCTTAATTGCGCGACGGTCTCCGGATGCAGGCGCACGCGCCCGGCGGCCAGCTCCTCGGTGGCGCGCTCCAGGTTGTCGGCCAGGGCCGGCAGCTGGCGCAGGCCGCGCAGCACGTCCTCGACGCCCTCGCGCAGGCGCGCTTCCGGACCGCGGTTCTCCCGCATCCAGGCATCGATCAGGGGCTGCGCCAGGGTCCAGATGTTCAAGGAGGGGTCGAGGCGCCGGCTCACCCCCTCGGCCATCAGCATGTTCTTCTGCAGCAACAGGAGCTGCGGCTGCACCGGCAGCTCGAAGGACTCGGTAAGCCGGAGGAGTTGAGCGAGAAGCCGGGCGAAGGAGATTTCGTTCAGCGGCCGCCCGGCGATCGGCTCGCAGACCGAGCGCAGCGCCTGGGCGAAGACGTCCAGGGCATAGCCCGAGGAGTCGTTGCGCGGCAGGTAGCCCGCCTCCATGTAGACCGCGGCGAGGCGGTGGTAGTCGCCGCCCAGGGTGGCGATCAGCATGTCGGCGAGATGGCGCCGGGTGCGCCAGTCCAGGCGCCCCATGATGCCGAAGTCCACGGCCACGATGTTGCCGTCCTCGTCCACCCACATGTTGCCGGGGTGCTGGTCGCCGTGGAAGAAGCCGTCGCGGAAGACCTGGTTGAAGAAGACGCCGGCCGCCTTGGTGAGCACCTCGGCCAGGTCGTGGCCGGCGGCGAGCAGCGCGGCGCGGTCGTCCATCGGGATGCCGCTGACCCGCGACATGGTGAGCACCCGCCGCGAGGAGCGCCGCCAGTCGATCTCCGGCACGTTGTAGGTTTCGTCGCCGGCGAAGTTCTCGGCGAGTTCGGAGGCCGCGGCGCCTTCCATGCGCAGGTCCATCTCCAGGCGCACGGTCTCCTCGAAGACGCCCACCGCCTCGACCGGGCGGAAGCGGCGCAGCTTGGGCTGCGCCCGCTCGACCCATTCGGCCAGCCAGTAGAAGAACTCGAGATCGCGCTCGAAGGCCTTCTCGATGCCGGGCCTGAGGATCTTCACGGCGACCGGACGCGGCGCCGGCGCGGTTTCGCCCGGGCCGGCCCCCGGACCATCGATTGCCTCCGGCGCGACCCGGGCCTTGTGCACCTGGGCGATGGAGGCCGCCGAGACCGGCACCGGGTCGAAGCTGACGAACAGCGCCTCGACCGGCTGGCCGAGCTCCGCTTCGATGATCTGCCGGGCGATGGTGCCGTCGAAGGGCTCCAGATGGTCCTGCAGTTCGGCGAGGTCGAGGGCGACCTGCTCGCCCAGCAGGTCGGCGCGGGTCGACAGCATCTGGCCCAGTTTGATGAAGCTGGGACCCATCTCGGTCAGCGCGCGGGCCAGCTTCTCACCCGGACGGCCCGCGGCGGCGCGGCGCGAAAAGCGGCGCAGCAGCCAGACCAGGCCCGGCGCCATGCCGACCTCTTCCAGCGGCGCCAGCGCGTCGTGGCGTGCCAGGGTGCGGGCGATGCGCAGGAAGCGCAGCAGGGACCGGAGCGTGCGAAGCATGTCGTCAGGTCCGCTTAGATGCGCCAGCCGGAGTGCAGCGCGGCGATCCCGCCGGAAAGGTTGCGGTAGCGCACCTGGCCGAGGCCCGCCGCCGCCAGCATTGCGGCGAGGTCGTCCTGCGGCGGAAAGCGGCGGATCGACTCGGCGAGATAGACGTAGGACTCGCGGTCGCCGGCGACGGTGGCGCCCATGGCCGGCAGCACGCGGAAGGAATACTGGTCGTAAAGCTGGGCGAAGAGCGGCACCACGACGTGGCTGAACTCCAGGCAAAGGAAACGGCCGCCCGGCTTCAGCACGCGGCGGGCCTCCGCCAGCGCGCGCTCGATATGGGTGACGTTGCGCAGGCCGAAGGCGATGGTATAGGCGGTGACCGAGCTGTCCGGCAGCGGCAGCCGCTCGGCGTCGCCGCAGACCCACGACAGGCCCTTCAGCAGGCCGCGGTCGATGGCGCGGTCGCGCCCCACCCTCAGCATCTCCGCGGTGAGGTCGCAGACGATGACCTGCCCCGCGCCGGGACCGCCCTGGCTTTCCACGCGATCGAGCACCCGGAAGGCGATGTCGCCGGTGCCGCCGGCGGTATCGAGCAGCCTGATTCCGGGGCGCGGGTTCAGCCAGTCGACCATGGCGCCCTTCCACAGCCGGTGGATGCCGCCCGACATGAGGTCGTTCATCAGGTCGTAGCGCCCGGCCACCGACTGGAAGACGCCGCGCACCAGCGACGGCTTTTCGTGCTCACCCACCTCGCGGTAGCCGAAATGGGTGCGCGACTCGCCAGCGGGCCCGGAAGACCTGGTGGAAGGCCCGGCGGAAGGTCCAGTGGAGTCAGGAGCTTGGCGCGAGTTCATTGCAGCGGACCATAGCGCGCGCCGCGGCGCCGCGCTACTCTGCGCCGCTTTCGCTCCTATCGCCCCCGCCGCGGCGCGGAATTTGGACCCATCCCCATCATGCCGGAGTTGCCCGAAGTCGAGACAGTCGTGCGCGGCCTGCGTCCGAAGCTGGAAGGCCAGCGCCTCGATCGTGTCGAGCAGCGCCGCCCCGACCTGCGCTTCCCCCTGCCGGAGAATTTCGCCCGGCGGCTCACCGGGCGGCGGGTCGAGCGCATCGCCCGGCGCGCCAAGTACATGCTGCTGCATCTCGACGATGGAAGCGTGCTGCTCTGCCATCTCGGCATGTCCGGACGCATGACGATCGTGGAAAAAGTTCCGGGAGCGAAACGCCTGCCGCTCGACCGCCACGACCACGTCATCTTCACGACCGGGGCGGGCACCGAGATCCGCTACAACGACGCCCGGCGCTTCGGTATCATGGACCTCGTCACGGAGGCGGCTTTGGAGGCGCACCCGCTGCTGCGCGTGCTGGGGCCGGAACCGCTCGGCAACGATTTCAACGGCCCGGCCCTGGCCGCGGCGCTGAAGGGCAAGCGCACGCCGATCAAGGCGGCGCTGCTCGACCAGCAGGTGGTGGCCGGCCTCGGCAACATCTATGTCTGCGAGGCGCTGTTCTTCGCCGGCCTCTCGCCGCGCCGACTCGCCTACACCGTGCAGGGCAATCGTGCAGAGAAGCTCGCCGCCGCGGTCCGGCAGGTGTTGACGCGCGCCATCGAAGCCGGCGGCTCGTCGCTGCGCGACTACGTGCAGGCCAACGGCGAACTCGGCTATTTCCAGCACGAGTGGGCCGTCTACGGCCGCGAGGGCGAGGCCTGCCGCGGCTGCGGCGGCGCCATCAAGCGCCTGGTGCAAAGCGGTCGCTCGACATTCTACTGCGGCGCCTGCCAGCGATGAGTCCGGCGGTCAGCAGTGAGGATTCTGTTTCCATGACGCATCGGCTGAGTTAGGAAACCGCCATGCTGCGCAACCTGCTGTACGGCTTCTGCACCGCCGCCCTGATCGCCCCTATCCTGCTTGGAGTCGGCGCGCCGCCCGTTGCGCTGGCGCAGGGCCCGGAGGCCGACGCCTATGTGGCAGGCATTCCCGACCTGCCGTTGATGCCGGGCCTCACGGCGGTGCCGGAGGGTGACCTGGTATTCGACAAGCCGGCCGGACGGATCGTCCAGGCCTTCGCCGAGGGCAGCATGACGATGCAGTCGGTGATCGCCTTTTACGACGCGACCTTGCCGCAGCTCGGCTGGCAGCGTGCCGGCGCCGGGGATTATCTGCGCGAGGGCGAACGCCTGAAGCTCGACCTCAGCCAGGACGCGCGCGGGGTCACCGTGCAATTCCAACTCTTCCCGCAGTAGGCGAAGAATCCTTGCAAGGACACAGCAGGCACGCGACCGCCGTCAGGTTTCGCGACCGAGCGGGAACACAAACTGGGTGAGAAGGAACAGGTCATGAGCTACGAGAACATCATCGTCGAAAAGGAAAACGGCGTCGGCACGATCACGCTCAATCGGCCGAAGGCCCTGAATGCGCTCTGCAAAGCCCTGATCGACGACCTCGAAGCGGCGCTCGACGACCTGGAAAGCGACGACTCCATCGGCTGCATCCTGCTGACCGGATCGGACAAGGCCTTTGCCGCCGGTGCCGACATCAAGGAGATGAAGGACAAGACCTATCAGGAGGTCTATGCCGAGGACTTCATCACCGAAGGCTGGGAGCGCCTCGCCAAGACCCGCAAGCCGGTGATCGCCGCGGTGGCCGGCTATGCGCTGGGCGGCGGCTGCGAGATCGCCATGATGTGCGATTTCATTCTCGCGGCCGACACTGCAAAATTCGGCCAGCCGGAAATCACCATCGGCACGATCCCGGGGTCGGGCGGCACGCAGCGGCTCACCCGCTTCGTCGGCAAGTCCAAGGCCATGGAGCTGTGCCTGACCGGGCGCATGATGGATGCCGAAGAGGCTGAGCGGGCCGGCCTGGTCGCCCGCGTCGTGCCCGCAGGCGAGCTGCTCGCCGAGGCCAGGAAGACGGCAGCCAAGATTGCCGGCCTGTCGCACCCGGTGGTGATGATGGCCAAGGAGGCGGTGAACCGCGCCTTTGAGACCACCCTGGCCGAAGGCATCAAGTTCGAGCGCCGGGTATTCCACGCCACCTTCGCCCTGGACGACCAGAAGGAAGGCATGGCCGCCTTTGCGGAAAAGCGCCCCCCGGCCTGGAAGCACCGCTGACGGCGGCCGCCCGCCCGGGGGCTTAACCCTGAATCCGCCCGGATTTCCGCAGGCTTTTCCCGGGCTTAGGGGGGCCTTTTCCCCGGCTTTCGGCGGGGCGAATGGCGGCTTGACGCAGCCGGGGTCGGGGGCTATAACCCCGCCTTCCTCAAGACTGAGAACGAATTTTTAGGCACATGGCAAACCATCTTTCTGCCAAGAAGCGCATTCGCAGCAACGCCCGCCGGGCCGACGTGAACCGTGACCGCGTGGGGCGCATCCGCACCTTCGTGAAGGCGGTGGAACTGGCGATCGCCAGCGGCGACAAAAAGGCGGCCGAGACGGCCCTGCGCGCGGCGCAGCCGGAACTGGCGCGCGGTACGCGCGCCGGCGTGCTGCACAAGAACACGATGTCGCGCAAGATGTCGCGCCTCGCAGCGCGCGTTAAAGCGATCGCCTGACCCCTGCTTTTGAGGCCCGGAGCGTTCTCCGGGTTATGACGACGCCGCGCCTTCCGTGACGGAGGCGCGGTTTTTCGTGCCGCATGCGATCTGCGCCGCGATAACGTCGCGCGCGTTCAATGTTACAATCCGTTGCCTTTGTGCCGCGACGCTCAAAAAAATTCCGTTCCCTATTCGATCCGCTTGTCACCCGAAGTCTATGTGGGTACATTAACTGTGTCGCGCTTGGGGGTTCTGAGAAAGAAATTCTAGGAAAAAACAAAATAATAAGTCGCGCCAATCAAGTAATTCCTGAAACGAATTATTGAGATTGTATCCGCCGCGGCGAGAGGTAGATGCACCTCTAGGTCACCGTTGTTTTTTTCCGACCCGCCTGGCTCTTTGAGCCCCATCCAAGCCGATTGCTCGGACAACTAAAGACGAACGAGGTTGCTGACCACGTCATGAACGATGCTTGTGCTTTCGGGGAGTTTTACCTCTGGCAGAAGTGGTGCGCAGTGAAGGTTCGGACGGCACGCGGCGCTTGAGGGGGGTAGCGTAACATGGTTGGTGGTGACGGTGAGGCAACGGTCATTGAGCAGTGGAGCCGAGTGCGCGGACGCCTGCGCGCCGAAGTCGGTGAAGCGGCTTATCGCAGTTGGTTGAAGCCTCTCACTCTTGCCGGATCGCGTAACGGAAAGCTCCGCCTCGCAGTGCCGACACGTTTCATGCGCGACTGGGTGGCAAGCAACTACGCCGGTCGCCTGTTCGCGTTGTGGTCCGACGAGGATCCGGGCGTCGGTGGTGTGGAGATCGTCGTGCAGCCGCCGGCGCGTCCGACGCCAAAGCCCGGAGCGGCGCTGTTGGGATCCGCGCAGGAAACGCAGGCAGAAGCACAGCTCAATGGCATGAAAGCGGCGCGTGATCGCGATTCCGCCGTCAGCGCAAAGTCTGCACCGGCTGTTGCCACGGCAGCATCGGCGGAACCCGCGAGTGCCGGAAGTGGCTCTGGGAGCGGGATTTCGGCGCCTTTGGATCCGCGCTTCACCTTCGACAACTTTGTCGTCGGCAAGCCGAACGAACTCGCCTATGCCGCGGCGCGGCGTGTCGCCGAAGCGCCGACGCCGCCGTTCAACCCTTTGTTCCTCTATGGTGGTGTCGGCCTCGGCAAGACACACCTGATGCATGCCATCGGCCTGCACATCAAGAAGCAGACGCCCGAACGCAGCATCATCTATCTCTCCGCCGAAAAGTTCATGTACCAGTTCGTGCGCGCGCTGCGCACGAAAGATACCATGGCCTTCAAGGAGCAATTCCGTTCGGTCGATGTGCTGATGATCGACGATGTGCAGTTCATCGGCGGCCGCGAGGCGACGCAGGAGGAGTTCTTTCACACCTTCAACGCGCTGGTCGATCAGAATCGTCAGGTCATCATCTCGGCGGACAAGTCGCCGAGCGATCTGGAAGGCGTCGAGGAACGCATGCGCTCGCGGCTCGGCTGGGGGCTGGTTGCCGACATCCATCCGACGACCTACGAGCTGCGTCTCGGCATCCTGCAGGCCAAGGCAGAGCAGTCGAGTACCGACATCCCGGTTAAGGTGCTGGAGTTCCTGGCCCACAAGATCACGTCGAACGTCCGCGAGCTCGAGGGGGCCCTCAATCGCATCCTGGCGCATGCCACCCTGGTCGGCAGGCCGATTACTTTGGAGACCACCCAGGAAGTCCTCCATGACTTGCTGCGTGCCAACGACCGCCGGGTGACCATCGAGGAGATCCAGAAGCGGGTTTCGGCCCACTTCAACGTCCGCATCGCCGACATGCACTCCGCCCGCCGGGCCCGCGCGGTGGCCCGCCCGCGCCAGGTGGCCATGTACCTCTCCAAGCAGCTGACCTCCCGCTCCCTGCCGGAAATCGGCCGCAAATTTGGCGGCCGGGACCACACCACGGTGATGCATGCCGTGCGCAAGGTCGAGGAGCTGAAGGCCACCGACGCGAGCTTTGCCGAGGACGTCGAGCTGCTGCGCCGCATGCTGGAGGCCTGAAACCGGCCTCCCGGCTGGATTTCCCGCCCCCTTGGCACGCTGGCGGCGCGCCGGCGCCGCTGGGGCCGGGGCGGAAAATCGAGCCAAAAGAGTCGCTTAGCAGGTGCACTCCCGGCGCCCGGTCCGGCGGGCGGCTGAGGCGCCCCAAGTGCGCTTAAAGCTTACGTTTTCGCCCTTCCATGCTATACTCGGCGACCGCGCTGCGGAGCCGCATTCACGGGCTCGGCGCGCGGTGCCGATGGGTCCCGAAATCGGCGCCGGCGCCGCCCCGAAAGGCCAGGTCCGCCGCAGCCGGGGGAGGGGCCGCGCGGGCCCTGTTCCAAGGCCCCCATCGGCTTCGTTTACGCACTCGCTTACGCAGGGGCTGAAAAGCACCCCAAGGCACGCAAGAGAACGCTCAACACCATTTGCCCGAAGGCCAAGCATCCGATCATGAAGCTGACCATTGAACGCGCGGCGCTCCTGAAGTCCCTCACGCACGTGCAAAGCGTCGTCGAACGGCGCAACACCATTCCCATCCTGTCCAACGTGCTGATCGAGGCCGAGGGCGACGCTCTGTCGCTGACCGCGACGGACATGGACCTGACGGTGATCGACCGCATTTCCGCCACGGTCAGCCAGCCCGGCGCCACCACGGCCCCGGCGCACACCCTCTACGACATCGTCCGCAAGCTGCCGGAGGGCGCCCAGGTAGAAATCGAGGCGGGGGGCGAAAACGCCAATCTGAAGCTGAAGGCCGGACGCTCCACCTTCACCCTGGCGACGCTGCCGCGTGAGGACTTCCCGCTGACCTCCGGTGACGATCTGCCGCAGGCCTTCCCGCTGCAGGCCACCGAGCTGCGCACCCTGATCGACCGCACCCGCTTTGCCATCTCCACCGAGGAGACGCGCTATTATCTGAACGGCATCTACCTGCACGCCGCGCAGAGCAACAGCCTGCCGGTGCTGCGCGCAGTGGCGACCGACGGCCACCGCCTGGCGCGGGTGGAGATGCCGCTGCCCGAGGCCGCCAAGGACATGCCGGGCGTCATCGTGCCGCGCAAGACCGTGACCGAGCTGCGCCGCCTCGTCGACGGCATCGACGATCCGGTCGAAATCGCGCTCTCCGACACCAAGATCCGCTTCGCCTTCGCCTCCACGGTGCTGACCTCGAAGCTCATCGACGGCACCTTCCCCGACTACGAACGTGTGATTCCCGCCGGCAACGACAAGGTCCTGGAAGTCGACTGCAAGACCTTCGCCGAGGCGGTCGACCGCGTCTCGACGATCTCCTCCGAAAAGAGCCGTGCGGTGAAACTGGCCGTCGACAAGGGGGCCCTGACGCTCTCGGCCAACAGCCCGGAAAACGGCACCGCCGTCGAGGAGCTGGAGATCGACTACGACGGCGCCGGCATCGAGATCGGATTCAATTCCCGCTATCTGCTGGACATCACCCAGCAGATCGAAGGCGATGCGGCGCAGTTCACCATGGCCGATGCGGCCTCGCCGACCATTGTGCGGGAAGCCGCCGACAGCAGCGCGCTCTACGTGCTGATGCCGATGCGGGTGTAAGGCAACCGATCGCGAGATCATGACCTCCTGGCGCAACAACCTCTTCCGGTTCTCTTGCTGAGCCCGGCCGCCTGGGGCGATGCGGAGCCCGGCGCCGTGTCGCAACAGCAAAGCGAGACCGGTGTCTGGCTGCGGCGTCTGCTGGTGACGCAGTTCCGCTGCTATGAGGAGACGGAGCTGCGCCTCGGCGCCGGGCCGGTCGTGCTGACCGGGCCCAACGGTGCCGGCAAGACCAACCTTTTGGAGGCGGTCTCCTTTCTCTCACCGGGGCGTGGCCTGCGCCGGGCAAGGCTCAGCGAGATCGACCGCCGCACAGCGGGTGCGCAGAGCGGTACCCGGCCCTGGACGGTGGCGGCGACGGTGGAGACCCCGGAAGGGCCGCGCGACCTGGGCAGCGGCCGGGACCCCGCGCAGGCGGACGGTGCGGCTCAGGGGAACGGGGGGCGTGAAAGGCGGCTGGTGCGGGTCGACGGTGCCGCGGCGCGCGGCCAGCAGGCGCTGGCGGAAATTCTTTCGGTGGTCTGGCTGACGCCGCAGATGGACGGCCTGTTCCGCGAGGGGGCCGGCGGCCGGCGGCGTTTCCTGGACCGCCTGGTCTACGGCTTCGATCCGGAACACTCGGCCCGCTGCAATGCCTTCGAGCACGCCCTGCGCGAGCGCGCGCGCCTGCTGAAGAGCGGCGCCGGCGACGCCGCCTGGCTCGCCTCGCTGGAGGAGTCCCTGGCCAGCCGCGGCGTGGCGATCGCGGCGGCCCGCCTCGACATGGTGGCGCGCCTGCAGAGCGCCTGCGACGGCGCCGAGGGGCCCTTCCCCAAGGTCGACCTTGGGCTGGAGGGTGCCGTGGAGGACTGGCTGCGCGGCGGCCCGGCCCTGGCCGCGGAGGACCGCCTGCGCGACGGCCTCGCCGCGCGCCGCCGCCAGGATGCCGAGAGCGGCGGGGCCGGCCTCGGCCCGCACCGCTCCGACCTTCTTGCCCACCACCGCGCCAAGGGCGTGGCGGCCGAACTCTGCTCCACCGGTGAGCAGAAGGCGCTGCTGATCGCCATTCTGCTGGCTCATGCACGCCTCTTGACGCTGGAACGCGGCGCGGCGCCGCTGCTGCTGCTCGACGAGGTGGCGGCACATCTCGACGCGGCGCGGCGGGCGGCCCTCTACGAGGAAATCCTCGACCTCGGCGCTCAGGCCTGGCTGACCGGCACCGATGTCGCCGATTTCGACGGCCTGTCCGGTCGGGCGCAGTTTTTCTCGGTCCACGACGGGACCGTGCAGGAGGGAGCCTCGGCGCCTTAAGCGCCGCCGCTCCGTTTCGAAAAGACAACAAGCGAAATCAGGTTCTCTTATGAGCAACGACGATCACACCACTGAATCCGGAACGCCCGAGCCCCAGGCGCCGAAATCCGGCCGCAAGCGCGCGGCGGACACCGACTACGGCGCCGAGTCCATCAAGGTGCTGCGCGGCCTGGAAGCCGTGCGCAAGCGCCCGGGCATGTACATCGGCGACACCGACGACGGCTCCGGCCTGCACCACATGGTCTACGAGGTGGTGGACAACGCCATCGACGAGGCCCTGGCCGGCTATTGCGACACTGTTTCGGTGGTCCTGAACGGCGACGGCTCCGTCACCGTCTCCGACAACGGCCGCGGCATCCCGGTCGACATCCATGCCGAGGAGGGCGTGTCTGCTGCCGAGGTCATCATGACCCAGCTGCATGCCGGCGGTAAGTTCGACCAGAACTCCTACAAGGTCTCCGGCGGTCTGCACGGCGTCGGCGTCTCGGTGGTGAATGCGCTCAGCGAATGGCTGGAGCTGACCATCTGGCGCGGCGGCAAGGAGCATTTCATGCGCTTCCGCCACGGCGACGCAGAAGCGCCGCTGGCGGTGCAGGGCGAGGCCGGCGACAAGTCCGGCACGCAGATCACCTTCCTGCCGTCGACACAAACCTTCACCATGACGGACTACGATTTCGCGACACTGGAACACCGCCTGCGCGAACTCGCCTTCCTCAATTCAGGTGTGCGGCTGACGCTCACCGATGCGCGCAGCGCCGAGCCGAAGAACGTCGAGATGCACTACCAGGGCGGGCTGGTGGCCTTCGTGAACTATCTCGACCGCACCAAGACCGCGCTCATCGAGCCGCCGATCACCATGACGGCCGAACGTGACGGCCTGGCCGTCGAAGTCGCCATGCAGTGGACCGACAGCTACCACGAGACGGTGCTCTGCTTCACCAACAACATCCCGCAGCGCGACGGCGGCACCCATCTGGCCGGTTTCCGCGCCGCGCTTACCCGGCAGATCAACAACTACGCCACCTCCTCCGGCCTGATGAAGAAGGAGAAGGTGCAGCTGACCGGTGACGACGCCCGCGAAGGCCTGACCTGCGTGCTGTCGGTGAAGGTGCCGGATCCGAAATTCTCCAGCCAGACCAAAGACAAGCTGGTGTCCTCGGAAGTGCGGCCCATCGTCGAGTCGGTGGTGAACGAGCGGCTGGGCCAGTTCTTCGAGGAGCACCCCCAGGAAGCCCGGCGCGTCGTCGGCAAGGTGGTCGAGGCGGCGGCGGCACGCGAGGCGGCGCGCAA
>MRWG01001481.1_pt1 | contig 14883 bp, 14 predicted proteins | sample 1013341 | NCBI WGS metagenome assembly MRWG01 (sample SAMN06117577, study PRJNA244670) | biofilm metagenome | biome: Water; feature: Cathode Biofilm; material: Biofilm; isolation source: microbial consortium enriched at the cathode of a solar microbial fuel cell | place: USA: District of Columbia ... | reverse complement strand
TTCTCCGGGTTATCCACGGACCCCGCCTTGCTACGCCGGGTGCTGTCCCCAGCTTACGGATAACGCCCGGCGTAGCAAGGCGGGGTCCGTGGATAACCCGGAGAAACCGTCGTTCCGCGTTGTTATGCTGCTACGGAGAGTGGACCTGGCGCCGGGTGATCCGGTACACGGACGCCGGCGGCATGTTGGCCATCGTGAAACCGGTGCGCGCCGAGACGAGATCGAGACGGTCGAGGACGCGGCGCGGCACCGGGCATGTGAAGCCGTAGGTGAACTGTATGAAAGCGCCGCAGGGGCCCAGGTTCTGGAAGGCGCCGGCGAGGATGGAGAGGATCTTCCCGGCCGGCATGGAGAGCAGGGGCAGGCCGCTGATCGTGGCGCCCGCCACGGTGCCGCCGAACAGCGAGGTCGTTCGCAACCGGGCTGCGTCCATGGGGAGCACCCTGACGCGCGGATAACGGCGGCGCAGAATGCGGGCGAACTGCGGCGAGGACTCGACGAGAACGAGGTGTTCCGGCGCAACCCCGCGCTTGAGCAATTCCCGCGTGAACGCGCCCGTGCCCGGGCCCAGTTCGATCACGGGCCCGTCGTCGGGTTCGATTTCACGGGCGATGATTTGCGCCAGGTAGGGACTGGACGGCGCCACGGCGGCGATCTTGCCGGGGCTTTCCATATAGGCGCGCAGGAAACGGAAGGCGTCGGCGTTCATCGGTCCATCTTAGCAGCACGGTGTCGATCCCGAAAAGTACCTGCGGGACCTGTTTTGGCAGGACGGTTCGACGCCGCCGGGCGGTTTCCGGTTGCGGGCCGTCACGCCCCGCGGCGTGCGAAGGCTAAGCCGAGTCCGGTGCCGATCAGCAGCGTGCCGGTGATGCCGTGGCGGAGCCGCGCCTTGGCGCCGCCCGCGAGCCAGCCGCGCGCGCGGCCGGCGACGACCGCGTACATACCGTCCAGCAGGAACGCCAGCACCATGAAGGTGACGCACAGGATCGCCAGTTGAGGACCGGCGGCGCGCGCCGGGTCGATGAACTGCGGGAAGAAGGCGACAAAGAAGAACACCGTCTTCGGGTTGGTGATGGCGACGATGAAGCCGTGCCAGAACACGCCCTTGGGTTTGCGGTCCGCCGCCATTTGCTCGACCGCCTCGGCCCGGGCCTTGAAGACCTGGCGCCATTCCCGGACGCCGAGATAGACGAGATAGGCGACGCCGGCCCAGCGCACCCATTCGAAGATGTCGGCGGCGACGGCGAGCACGGTGGAAAGCCCGAGCGCGCCGGCGGTCAGCAGGATCGTCGTCCCGGTGTTGGCGCCGATCACCGTGATGACCCCGGTGCGCGCGCCGTGCTTCAGGGAATTGGCGATCACCAGCGTGACGATCGGGCCGGGCATCAGGATCAGCGCGGCGGTGGCGAGCACGAAGGCGGCGTAGAGGTCGGGATCGACGGGCATGGCGGGTCTCCGGTTGTATTCGGACGGAGCAATCCACCGAATTCGTTTGGTGTCAACGACGTTCACCCCACCTAGTCTCTCCCCTTACAAGAGGGAGCGTTCAAGGGAATGTGATACAGGTCCGCTTGCCGGGAAATCGAAACGGCCCGAGAATGCGCCCATGAAACGCCACTTGCTTCCGTTGACGTTGATCTGCGCCCTTGTGACGGGCCCTGCCGCCGCCCACGAGCCCATCGGCAAGGGCGTCGAAGACCTGCCGATCTTCGATGCGCACGTGCACTACAAGACCGAAGCCTGGGGGCCGTATCCGCCGGGCGCGGTGATCGAACTGATGGACAGGTCCGGCGTCGCCATGGCGCTGGTGTCCTCGACGCCCGACGAGGGCACGATCAGGCTTTACGAGTACGCGCCGAACCGCATCGTGCCCGAGGTCCGGCCCTATCACGAGGGCTGGGGGCAGTCGAACTGGACGGCCTATGACGGCATGTTCGATTACATCAAGGGCCGCATGGACGCGTACCCGCATGTCGGTATCGGCGAGTTTCACCTGCATGATATCGATAAGGCGGACGAGGACCTGCTGCGCCGGATCGCGAAACTGGTCGCCGAACGCGGCGCGCTCCTGCACGTGCATTCGGGACCGGACCCGGTCGCGTTTCTTTATTCGATCGATCCCGGCCTCACCATCATCTGGGCGCACGCCGGCATGTCGGCGCCGCCGGACGTGATCGGGCCGCTGATGGACAAGCATGCCAGGCTCTATGCCGATCTCTCGTACCGGGAGTGGGAGATCCTCGAAGGTGACGAAGGGCCGCTCAACCCGAAGTGGGAGGCGCTGCTGACCAGGCACGCCGAGCGTTTCATGGTCGGCACGGATACCTGGGTCAACGAGCAGTGGGCGCAATACGACCGGCTCGTTGCCATGAACCGGGCATGGCTGGCAAAGTTCCCGAAACACCTCGCCGAGAAATTCGCCTACAGGAACGCCGAGAACCTTTTCGGACGCAAGGTCTCGCGCGATCTGATCGGGACGCGGTAGACCGCAGCCGTCATCCCGGCCGGACACCGGCGGCAAGCCGGTGGTAGAGCCGGGACCCATTCCCAATATCAGGCATTCCGTTCCATGGGTCCCGGATCGCAAGCCTCGCAATCGAGACCTGTCGGTCTCGGGCTCGTCTAGCGTCCGGGATGACGCAACGGATTAAAGCTTCTTGGTATACACGTACTCGATGGAATTGGATGCGTCGGCGCAATGGACGAGGCCGGGCTGGCGCACGTAGCCGAGGCGCTCGTACAAACGGTGCGCGCCGAGGAAACGCGAGTCGGTATAGAGCATCATCATGTCGGCCTGCATCTCGTCCTTCGCCGTTTGCTCGACGAGCTGGCAAAGCGTCTCGCCGAGGCCGCGGCCGCGCGCGGGGCCGGCGATGAACAGACGGCTGAGGCGTGCCACGCGCGGCGCGTCGGTCGGCGTCAGCGCCACCGTGCCGCAAATCCGGCCCTGACATTCGGCGACCCAGAACGTACCGCCGAGGCGTTCGAACGCGGTTTTCGGTTCCTTGAGTTCCGGGTGTTCGTCGTCGATCAACAGCACACAGCCCTGGAACTCGTCGTAGACCTCGCCGATCAGCGCGATCACGGCGTCCGTGTCGGCGTCAGTGGCCCCGCGGACGATGACGTCGGCGACGCGCGCCGCGATCTCGGGCGGCGCGATCTTTTCGGCGGTGGCGGCGGTACTCATGCTCAGTTCCTGCCTTCCAGGAGGCCGCGGGCGATCACCTGCGCCTGGATCTCGGCGGCCCCTTCGAAGATGTTGAGGATGCGCGCGTCACAGAGCACGCGGGAAATCGGGTATTCGAGGGCGTAGCCGTTGCCGCCGTGGATCTGCAGCGCTCCGTCGGCGTTGGCCCAGGCGACGCGGGCGGCCAGCAGCTTGGCCATACCGGCCTCGATGTCGCAGCGGCGGTCCGAGTCCTTTTCGCGGCCCGAGAAATAGGTGATCTGGCGCGCGATCATGGTCTCGACCGCCATCCACGCCAGCTTGCCGTGCACGCGCGGGAACGCATAGATCGGCTTGCCGAACTGGATGCGCCCGGTGGCGTATTCGAGGCCCAGCTCCATGGCGTTCTGTGCCACGCCGACGGCGCGCGCCGCGGTCTGGATGCGCGCGCTTTCAAAGGTCGCCATGAGCTGCTTGAAGCCCTGGCCTTCCTCGCCGCCCAGCAGTTGTCCGGCGGGGACTTCCATGCCGTCGAAGCCGAGCTCGTATTCCTTCATGCCGCGGTAGCCCAGGACCTCGATCTCGCCGCCGGTCATGCCCGGTTTCGGGAACGGATCATGCTCAGAGCCGCGCGGCTTTTCGACCAGCAGCATTGAGAGACCGCGATAGCCGGCCTCGTCCGGGTCGGTGCGGACCAAAAGCGTCATCATGTCGGAACGTGCCGCATGCGTGATCCAGGTCTTGTTGCCGGTGACTTTATACGTGTCGCCGTCCTTGATGGCCCGGGTCTTGAGGCTGGCGAGGTCCGAACCGGTGCCGGGTTCGGTGAACACCGCGGTCGGCAGGATTTCGCCGGACGCGATTTTGGGCAGGTAGTGTTCCTTTTGCGCGTCGGTGCCGCCCAGGCGGATCAGTTCCGCCGCGATCTCCGAACGGGTGCCGAGCGAGCCGACACCGATATAGGCGCGCGATAGTTCTTCGGTGACGACGCACATCGCCATCTTGCCGAGGCCGAGGCCGCCGAAATCCTCTGGCACCGTCAGGCCGAACACGCCCAGCTCGGCCATCTGTTCGACGATCCCGATCGGAATCAACTCGTCCTTCAGGTGCCATTCGTGGGCGTGAGGCACGACCTGATCTTCCGCGAAGCGGCGGAACTGGTCGCGGACCATGTCCAGCGTCTCGTCGGACAGGCCCGGCGCGCCGAAGTGCCCGTCCTCGATCAGCTCGGCGATGCGTCGACGCACCGCGCCGGTGTTGCCGTGTTGTTGCAGCGTGCGCACGGCGTCGTTCTTGAAGCTTGCGATTTCCGCTTCGCCGATGCCGATGTCGCCGGGGCGCACGATTTCCAACTGGCTGACGGCGATGCCGCCTTCGAGCTGGTTCAGGTACTCGCCGAATGCCGCCTGCACCATCAGCCGTTCGAGCTCGCCGAAGCGATCCTCGGCCTCAAGGCGCTTGCCCCACTCGAGCATCTGGCGGAGCCCTTCGACATAGGTCGCGACCCAGGCGAGGCCGTGCACCTCGGTCTGGTGCTTTTCGACAAGTGCGCCGCGGGCGCGGCCGTCGGCGACGACCATCTGCTGGAGATGCTGACGGGTTTCCGCGAGCAGCCCTTCCGCCGCCGGCAGCGCGGCGTCGCAAAGTCCGGTCAGGCCGTCGATCAACGGCCGGTCGGTGGTTCCGCTCGCGTCCATGCCATTTCTCCCCATCGCGCCCCGTATGCGACGTCGTCGCCGTTACCGGCTCCTGTCGTTCGTTGACGATGCACGTTAATAACCGTCCGCCGTCCCGGCAAGAGCGCCGGGGCAAGCGGCTCACCCCTCGATGCAGTCCTCGATGGTGCGCCGGCCCGGCTTCTTGGCCTGCACCAGCACCGCCATGTTGCCCGGCTTGTGCTGGTTGCGCATCATCTTCATGTGCGCGGCGGGGATGTCCTCCCATGAGAACACCTCCGACATGCACGGATCGAGGCGGCGTTCGATCACCAGATTGTTGGCCTGGCTGGCCTGGTGCAGGTTGGCGAAGTGGCTGCCCTGGATGCGTTTCTGGCGCATCCACACGAATCTGGCATCCATGGTCAGGTTGTAGCCCGTGGTGCCGGCGCAGAACACGACCATGCCGCCGCGCTTGACGATATTACAGCTCACCGGGAACGTCGCCTCGCCCGGGTGTTCGAACACGAAGTCGACGTCGTTGCCCTTGCCGGTGATGTCCCAGATCGCCTTGCCGAACTTGCGAGTCTCTTTCATGTAGTCCTTGAAACCCTCGCCGTTGACCGGCGGCAACTGGCCCCAGCAGTTGAAGTCCTTGCGGTTGATGACCGCCTTGGCGCCCAAGGACATGACGAAATCGCGCTTGTCCTCGTTGGACACGACGCCGATGGCGTTGGCCCCGGAGACGGCGCAGAGCTGCACCGCCATGGCGCCGAGGCCGCCGGACGCGCCCCACACCAGCACGTTGTGGCCGGGACGCAGGATGTGCGGGCGGTGGCCGAACAGCATCCGGTACGAGGTCGCGAGAACGAGCGTGTAACACGCGCTTTCTTCCCACGTCAGGTGCTTGGGGCGCGGCATGCACTGGCGGTCCTGGACGCGCGCGAACTGCGCGAACGAACCGTCCGGCGTCTCGTAGCCCCAGATGCGCTGCGAGGTCGAGAACATCGGATCGCCGCCATTGCATTCCTCGTCGTCGCCGTCGTCCTGGTTGCAGTGCACCACGACCTCGTCGCCGACCTTGAAACGCTTGACCTTGGAGCCGACGGCATAGACCACGCCGGACGCGTCGGAGCCGGCGATGTGGTACTCGGCCTTGTGATAGTCGAACGGCGAGATCGGCGTCCCGAGCGCGGCCCAGACGCCGTTGTAGTTGACGCCGGCGGCCATCACCATGATCAGCACGTCGTGGCTGTCCAGTTCGGGAACGTCGACGACCTCGACCTGCATGGCGGTGTCGGGCTCGCCGTGGCGTTCCTGGCGGATCGCCCACGCGTACATCTGTTTCGGTACGTGGCCCAGGGGCGGGATCTCGCCCAGCTCGTAGAGATCCTTCCTCGGCATATCCGGGTTGAAATCGATGATTTCGGCGGCTTCGGTCATTGGTTCGTCCCCTGTCGCTTAAGACGTGTCGTCTCTGTTTGTCGCTCGCCCTGCGCCTCCCAAAGCTCACGGCGATCCCCTGTTTGCGATTGCAAATTTGTTGCAATGCAATACGAGTCGTAGACGGATTCCGCTTTCTTCGCAATGCACAATTTGCTACGGTGCAAAAAATTTTTCCACGGTTTTATAATAATATTTCGTGAATTTGGGGAAAGCGATTCATATTCGTTCGGGGGATTCAAGTTAATGACAGATAATTACGCCAAGGGCAAAACGACCGTTGCTGCGGATGCGAATGCGGAAGCCCGCGTAACGCCCGACAGGCCGTGGCTTTTCCGCACCTATTCGGGGCATTCGTCGGCCCGGGAATCCAACAAGCTCTACCGCGCCAACCTGGAACGGGGGCAGACCGGGCTTTCCATCGCCTTCGACCTGCCGACCCAGACCGGCTACGATTCGGACCATCCGCTGGCCCGCGGCGAGGTCGGCAAGGTCGGCGTGCCGGTCAGCCATCTTGGCGACATGGAAGCGCTTCTGGACGGTATCCCGCTCGACAGGATGAACACGTCCATGACCATCAACGCGCCGGCGGCTTGGCTTCTGGCACTTTACGTCGCCGTCGCCGAGCGTCAGGGCGTGGCGCGCGACCGGCTTTCCGGGACGACCCAGAACGACATCATCAAGGAGTATCTCTCGCGCGGCACCTATATCTTTCCGCCCGCGCCGAGCCTCAAGCTGATCGCCGACGTGGTCAGCTTCACCTATCGCGAAATCCCCAAGTGGAACCCGACCAACGTCTGTTCGTACCACCTGCAGGAAGCGGGCGCGACGCCGGTGCAGGAACTGGCCTACGCGCTGGCCATCGCCATCGAAGTGCTGGACCGGGTCAAGCCGCTGGTCCCCGAAGAAGACTTCCCGACGGTGGTCGGGCGCATCAGCTTCTTCGTCAACGCCGGCGTCCGTTTCGTCACGGAAATGTGCAAGATGCGCGCGTTCACGGAACTGTGGGACGACATCTGCCGCGAGCGTTACGGCGTCGAGGACCCGAAACTCCGCCGCTTCCGCTACGGCGTGCAGGTCAATTCGCTGGGCCTGACCGAGCAGCAGCCGGAAAACAACGTCTACCGCATCCTGCTCGAGATGCTCGCCGTCACCTTGTCGAAGAACGCCCGCGCGCGGGCCGTGCAACTGCCAGCCTGGAACGAGGCGCTGGGCCTGCCGCGGCCGTGGGACCAGCAGTGGTCGCTCAGGTTGCAGCAGATCGTCGCCTACGAGACCGACCTGCTGGAATACGGCGATCTGTTCGACGGCTCGCCCGTGGTCGAGGCCAAGGTCGAGGAACTGAAAGCCGGCGCGCGCGCGGAACTGGCGCAGATCGACGAGATGGGCGGCGCCGTCGCCGCCGTCGAGAATTCCTACATGAAACGCCGGCTGGTCGAGAGCAACGCGCGCCGCCTCGCCGCCATCGAGCGGGGCGAGCAGCCGGTGATCGGCGTCAACCGCTATACCGAGGCCGAGCCGTCGCCGCTGACCACCGGGGATGGGTCGATCCTGACCGTCGACGAAACGGCGGAACGGAACCAGATCGACGGCCTCAAGGCATGGCGCGAAAGCCGCGACAATACAAAGGTCGCCGTCGCCCTGGCGGCCCTCAAGGATGCCGCCCGGGAAGGCCACAATATCATGGAACCCTCGATCGCCTGCGCGCATGCCGGCGTCACGACGGGCGAATGGGCGCAGGCGCTCAGGGACGTATTCGGCGAATACCGTGCGCCGACCGGCGTCGGCGGCGCGGCGTCGACAGCGCCGGACGCAATGGCCGAGATCCGCGCCCGCGTCGACCGGTTGGAAAACGTACTCGGCACGCGGCTCAAGATGCTGGTCGGCAAACCCGGCCTCGACGGACATTCCAACGGTGCCGAGCAGATCGCGGTGCGCGCCCGCGATGCGGGCCTCGAGGTGGTCTACGAGGGTATCCGCCTGACGCCTGATGAAATTGTCCAGGCGGCCCTGCAGGAGGGTGTGCACGTGGTCGGGCTCTCCATATTGTCGGGCTCGCACGTGACCCTGGTCGCCGACGTGGTCGGCAAGATGCAGGCCGCCGGGATCGGCGACGTGCCGGTGGTGGTCGGCGGCATCATCCCGCCGGACGACGCCAGGCGGCTCCTGGAAAGCGGCGTCGCCGCAGTCTACACGCCCAAGGATTTCGAACTGACGCAGATCCTCGACGGCATCGTCACCATCGTCGAGGACGCGAACAAGGCGGCGGCTTAGGTTTGCCGCCTTTGGCTTTCGGGCTCGTCTAACACCCGGGGCGACGTAAAGGGAACCCGTTACCCCGTCTTGCGTTTCGGCACGACGACGTTGATGGGGCCGTCCTTGATGGATTTCACCGCCGGATTCTCGACCGCGGGCCGCATGGCGTCGTGCAGGAACTTGAGGACGCCGCCCTGGCGCTCCTTGAGGATCGGCGACCAGGTGACGTAGAGCCCGCCGTTGACCTCGTAGCTGGCGATGTCGTCGTCCTCGGCGGCGCGGTCGATGGCGTGGCCCAGGTTGTCGCTGGCACCGACGTAGACCCATTGCGGCTTCACCCCCGAATGCCAGATGACGTAGACGCCGGAAAGGCCGTTCAGCCGCTCCGCCATGGTATCGAGCATGGTCAGCCGGTGGAACTTGCCGCGCTTGTTGCGCGCCCAGTCCAAGTCTATCGCCGGCCCCTCATAGGCCGGCGCTGGCTTGTTCTTCTTGAAACGCCCTAACATCTGACCTGGTCCCCCAAACGCTCCCATATGCCGGGAATCCGTTGACATTCAAGCATATGGCATGTGTTCGTAAAAAATCTATAAAACCGCAAAACTTTCTCGATTCGCGGATTTCGGCCCGCACACGACGGATTTGCCAAACCGGCCGGATGCCGTATTTTGGCGCCTCTTAGGGAGGCATTCATGAAGATCGACCGCATCGACCATTTCGTGCTGACCGTCCGCGATATCGGCGCGACCTGCGATTTCTACGAACGCGCGCTGGGCATGCAGCGCGAGGTATTCGGCGAGGGGCGCACCGCACTGAAATTCGGGCGCCAGAAAATCAACCTACACCCGGCCGGGCGGGAATACGAGCCGAAAGCGACGAACCCGGCGGCGGGTGGCGGCGATTTCTGCCTGATCACGCGGACGCCTATGAATGACGTGGTCAAGCACCTGGAGACGGCCGGCGTCGAGATCGAACTGATGCCGTCGCAGCGTACCGGCGCCACCGGACCGATCGTGTCGGTCTATTTCCGCGATCCGGACGGCAACCTGGTCGAGGTCTCCAACTACGTGGACGAAATCGATGACTGAGAACTCATCCGGAAAAGAAAAAGAGGCCGGCGACATTACCGGGCCCCTCTCGGGGCTCAGGATCCTCGAGCTGGGGCATTTCATCGCCGCACCCTTCTGCACCCGCGTGCTGGCCGATCTCGGCGCCGACGTGATCAAGGTCGAGCCGCCCGGGCGCGGCGATCCGGTGCGCACCTGGGGCGCGATCCCCGACGGCGAAACGTCGTCGGTGTGGTGGTCGGTGCACGGCCGCAACAAGCGTTCGGTCACCGTCGACCTGAAAAAGCCGGACGGCATCGAACTGGTCAAGAAGCTGATCGGTCACGCCGACGCGGTGGTCGAGAACTTCAAGCCGGGACAGCTCGCGAAATGGGGCCTCGGGGTCGACGACATGGCGGCCGTGAACCCGGACGCGGTGATCGTGCAGATTTCCGGCTACGGCCAGGACGGCCCCTATTCGAAGCGCGCCGCTTTCGGCGTCATCGGCGAGGCGGTCGGCGGCATCCGGCATCTGTCGGGATATCCGAGAGACGTCTCGGACCTGCCGCCGGTGCGCGTCGGCGTCTCCATCGGCGACAGCATCGCCGGGCTCTACGGGGCCATCGGCCTGCTGGCGGCGTTGTTTGAGAAACAGACCGGGCGCGGGCGCCCGGGCCGCAGCGTCGACGTGGCGCTGACCGAGAGTATCCTCAGCATGCTCGAGGGTTGTCTGCCGGAATACGGCTACATGGACAAGGTGCGCCAGCCGCACGGTTCGACCATCCCGACCGCGGCGCCGTCGAGTGCCTATCCCTCCCGGGACGGGCGCTGGTTCGTCATCGGCGCCAACTCGGAGACCCTGTTCGCGCGGCTCTGCGACATCATGGAACGCCCGGACATGAAGGAAGACCCGCGCTACGCCGACAACCCGAGCCGGGTCAAGCACATGCCGGCGCTCGATGCCGAGATCGGCGCCTGGACGCAGCGGTTCACGCTGGAGGAGCTGGAAGAGAAAATCTCCGGCGCCGACATCCCGTCGACGCGCATCTACGACGTCGCCGACATCGCCGCCGATCCGCAGTTCCGGGAACGCGGCATGGTGCATCCCGTCCACGACGCGCGTCTGGGCGAGGTGCTGCATCCGGGCGTGGTCCCGATGATGCAGGGTGGACACGCCGGCGGCGTCAGGTGGGCCGGCCCCGGCATCGGCGAACACAACGAAGACGTGCTGTCGGGCGTGCTCGGCCTCGATGCGGCCGAGATCGAACGCCTCAGGAAGGAGGAAGTGATATGAGCAAGGACCCTGTCATTCTGTGCGACGTCGCGCCCCGCGACGGTTTCCAGGTGGTGCCGACGTGGATCCCGACCGAGACCAAGATCCGCGTGATCGAGGGGCTGGCCGCCGCCGGCATGAAACGGATCGAAGCCGGCGCCTTCGTTTCGCCGAAACACGTGCTGCAAATGGCCGACACGGCGGAAGTGCATGAAAAGGTCAACGTGCCGGCGGGCGTCGAGCTGACGGCGCTGACGCCCAACCTGCGCGGTGCCGAGAACGCGTTCGCCGCCGGCTGCATGGACATCGGCTACGTCTTTTCGGTTTCCGAAAGCCACAACAAGTCGAACGTCAGGCGCCCGGTCGCCGCCTCGATCGAGGAACTGGGCAAGGTCATCGAGGCGGGCAGGGACAGGCCCGGCTTCAAGCTGCGGGTCAACGCGGCGACGTCGTTCGACTGCCCGTTCGAGGGCCGCATCGACGAGGACGCCGTCTACGCCGCCCTCGACCAGGTGCTCGGGTTCGGCTTCGAGGTCGAGATCGGGCTTTGCGACACCACCGGCCGGGCGCTCCCGGATCACGTCGCCGGGCTCTGCGAGGGTGCGATCAAGCGGTTCTCCGGCGGCGTCGCCAAGTGGGCCTATCACGGCCACGACACCTTCGGCCTCGGCGTCGCCAACGCGCTCTACGCCTACGACGCCGGCGTGCGGGTGTTCGACGCATCCGTCGCCGGCCTCGGCGGCTGCCCGTTCGCGCCGGGTGCGACCGGCAATACGGCGTCCGAGGATCTGGTGTTCACGTTCGAGAACATGGGGATCGATACCGGCGTCGATCTCGCGAAGCTCCTGGACGTCGCCGAAGAAGTGGCGGCGCTGCCGGACACCGACACCGGCGGGCACATCCGCATCGTGCCCCGCAAGCGCGTGCTGGATGCAGCGTGAATTGATTTCCCGCGCCGCCTTCTTATGTGAGAGCGGTCCCGGAGTGTAAGAGAGAGCGCATGTCGGACCGCCGATACCTGCTGCCGTTCCTGCGTGTTGCCTGCGCGTTTTGCGTCGTGCTCACGCTGTCGGCCTGTTCCAGCGTCAAGCTGTTCTACGGATTTGCCGACAATGCGCTGGAAAGCCGGGCCGAGCGGTATCTCGATCTGAATCCGGCCGATGCCGACCACGTCGAAGCCGAGGTCGCGCGGCTGATTGCCTGGCACCGGACGGCGATGCTGCCGCGCTACGCGGTGTTTCTGCACCGCCAGGCGGCGGTGACGGACGCGGGGCCGTGGCAGGCGGACGACGTCGCGGCGGCGTTCGCCGAGTTCCGGGTCCTGCTGGACGAGACGTTCGCCGGCGCCGCGCCTTACTTCGCCAACGTCCTGGTTCGTCATACGTCGCCTGCCAAGGTCGACCATCTGGAGGCGCAGATGGCCGCCTATGTCGACGAGGAACGCCTTGAGGAGCAGGCCGCCGTCGACGACCTGCTGGAAGAACGGGTCGAGCGCCGGGTCGACAATCTGGAGCGCTTCATCGGTCCTCTGCGTGATGATCAGGTCGAGATCGTGCGCCGGCATACGCGGCCGACCATCGGCGACCGTCTGACGTGGCTCGATCATTTGGAAAAGCGCCAGCGCGCGCTTGTCGAATATCTCCGCAGCAACCCGGCGGCGGCGCCCCTGGCGGGGTTCGTTTACCAACTTACGCTCCGCGGTTACGACATCGTCGATCCATCCTACGAGGATGTCTCCGAAAAACGTTGGCGCAAACTCGAAGCGCTTTATGCCGACGTGCTGGCCTCTCTGGATGAGGGTCAAAGGCTCAATCTTTCGGCCAAGCTTCGCGGCTACGCCGACGATATCCTGGAACTCGCCGGCGGCGCCTGAGCGGCGTTACACTCATGCCGTCATTCCCGCGTGCCAATCCCGTCCGCCTTTGCTAGAAAAATGGCGCACTTCCGGGGGATGCGTTCTTGGAAAACTTCGTTTCGATCCTGATCGAGGGCACGGGCCTCGACATCTGGGGCTTCGTCATCATGTGCGCGGTGTCGTTCGCGGGCAGTTTCATCGCCGCGTCGCTGGGCCTCGGCGGCGGGCTGCTGGTGATGGCGACCATGGCGTCGCTGTTGCCGCCGCAGGTGCTGATCCCGCTGCACGGTATCGTGCAACTGGGCTCTAACGCCGGCCGGGCGGCGATGCTGCGCGCGGATATCCTGAAGCACGTGATCCCGCCGTTCCTGATCGGCACGGTGATCGGTGCGGCGATCGGCGGCAACCTTGTGGTGACACTGCCGACCGCGCTGCTGCAGATCGTGCTCGGCGCGTTCGTGCTTTACGCCACCTGGGGGCCGAAGCTCAGGACCCAGGCGCCGTCCAACCGGGCCTTCTTCGGCATCGGGCTGTTCGGCGCGCTGGCGACCATGTTCGTCGGTGCCACCGGGCCGCTGGTGGCGCCGTTCGCGGCGGCGGCATCCGAGAAGCGCCAGGAAGTGGTGGCGACGCACGCCACCATGATGACCATCCAGCACGGCTTCAAGATCATCGCTTTCGGCGTGCTCGGTTTCGCGTTCGGTCCCTACATCCCGCTGCTGGTGGGTCTTCTGGCGTGCGGTTTTGCCGGCACGTGGGCCGGCAAGCACATGCTGAACGCGCTGCCCGAAAAGGCGTTCCGGATCGGCCTCAAGACGCTGATCACGGTGCTGGCAATCCGGTTGCTGTTCAAGGGGCTGGAGGGGTGGCTGGCGTAAATCCGTTCTCAGGCTGCGTCCGGACGCTCGGCCGCCAGATGTCGCTGCCCGGCATCGGTGACCGCCACCATCACGCCGTCACCGGTGACGTGCTTCTCGACGAAGCCCGCGTCGACGCAATCCTCCCACACCGTGAGCCGGGGACACGATGTGCGCCACGCGTCCATCACGTCCTCATAGGGTTTGGGCGCCGGCTTCAGCCACGCCAGAAGATCGAGAACGAGATCGCCGTTGTCCATCTGCGCCTCCGTCCGGTTGCCGGGAATCATAGCGCGATCCGGTCCGGCGGCAAAGCGTCTCAGGCGCGCGGCAGCTTGAGCGGCTTCGTTGCCTTGGCGAGCCAGGCGCGCACCGGTTTGTCGAGTTTTTTCTCGAGGGATTTCCTGACCCAGGCGTGGTAGCCGTTGATCCACTCGATTTCGCCCCGGGTCAGCAACTTCGGCTCGATCAGATTGAGATCGAACGGCGCGCAGGTCAGCGTTTCGAAGCCGAGCAGCTTCTTTTCCCAGCCCTTCTGCGGCTTGACCGTCCGTACCATGACCAGGTTCTCGATACGGATGCCGTAACCGCCGGACTTGTAGTAGCCGGGTTCGTTGGAGACGACCATGCCGGGCTCCAGTTCGACCTGCGTCGGGCGCTTGGAAATGTTCTGCGGGCCCTCGTGCACGCCGAGGTAGCTGCCGACGCCGTGGCCGGTGCCGTGCTCGTAGTCGAGGCCGATGTCCCAGAGCGGCTTGCGGGCCAGCGTGTCGAGCTGGCCGCCGGTGGTCCCGTCCGGGAATTGCGCGGTCGCCAGTGCGATGTGGCCCTTGAGGACGCGGGTGTAGCGGTCCTTCATCTCCTGCGTCGGCTTGCCGATGGCGACGGTGCGCGTCACGTCCGTGGTGCCGTCCAGGAACTGTCCGCCGCTGTCGACCAGCAAGAGCGAGCCTTTCTTGAGTTTGGCGGACGACTTTTCGGACGCGCGGTAATGCACGATCGCGCCGTTGGGCCCAAACCCGGCGATGGTCTGGAAGCTGGGGCCGCGGTGCAGGTCGAGCGCCTCGCGGAAACCGTCGATCTTGAGGCCGACGCCCCATTCGGTCGCCCGGCCGCGGCCGGCGGACTTCTCGATCCAGCAGAGGAAATTGGCCAACGCGACGCCGTCGCGGAGATGCGCGGCGCGCATGCCGTCGCGCTCGGTCTTGTTCTTGCAGGCCTTCATCGCCAGCGTCGGGTCGCGGGTATCGACGATCTCGGCGCCTGCCTGCCTGAGCGTCATGGCGATCTTGGCCGGTGCGCCCGCCAGGTCGACACCGACCTTGAGAC
>MRWG01001480.1_pt1 | contig 14896 bp, 13 predicted proteins | sample 1013341 | NCBI WGS metagenome assembly MRWG01 (sample SAMN06117577, study PRJNA244670) | biofilm metagenome | biome: Water; feature: Cathode Biofilm; material: Biofilm; isolation source: microbial consortium enriched at the cathode of a solar microbial fuel cell | place: USA: District of Columbia ... | reverse complement strand
GGATATCGGTCCGAAGCGTTCGACGGGCTGAGATCGTTCGCGACCACGGTCCAGTCGGTCGTAAAAGCGGGTGGTGCCCGAACGTGCACCCCAGCGCATATCCGTGGTGTAGTATTCGATATTGGACATGCTTTCGACGCCGCCAGCAAGGACGACGTCGCATGCCCCCGACTCGACCATCATTGCGGCTGTGACGATGGACTGAAGGCCGCCCCCGCAGCGGCGGTCGATCTGCAGCCCCGGTACTTCGATTGGAAGTCCCGCATCAAGCGCTATCCACCGGCCGACGCATGGCGTTTCGCTGTTTGCATAGGACTGCGCGAAGACAACGTCCTCGATAAGCGAAGGTTCGATACCGGAACGTTTCAGGACTTCGCGTGTAACAATGCCGCCAAGCTTTTCGACGGGGACGGGTAGGAGCGATTTTCCGAAGGAACCAACTGGTGTTCGAACAGGGCTGACGATAGCGGCACGTGGCATGGCTTGGGGGCTCCTAAGGATTGCTAGGTGACGTTTCTTTCCAGCGAAGAAGAGTTTGCTCGCCGGCTTCACCGGGCGCGGCGGCTGGTGACTGAATGGCCGAGGGTGTGCGCGAAAGACGGGGAGCGGGAACGGGTTGCTCAAACCCGCCAATATTCGCATACATCCCTCGCTCGCGAGAAGCGGGGCTCTTCTGGGCCTCGTCGAGCGTAAGCACCTTATTGATGCAGGCGTCGAGCGGCACGAGCACCTCCATCCACTCATCGGCTGTCTTGGTCCTGAACCTGGATTCAAGCAGCGCGGTCAGCGCGGGCCAGTGGCCAGTGTCGCGTTGCTCGAATTCAAGAAAGTCAGTTGCGTCCATGGCGTGCAAAAAGCGCGCGTAGAATTGTGGTTCGAGCGAGCCGACGGCGACATGGCGACCGTCGGAACATTCATATGTGCGATAGAAGGGCGCTGCGCCGCTGAGGATGTTCTGCTCATATCCAGGCTTCAAGGAACCAGATTGGTACGCGCCCGTGACCATTCCAAGAAGACTGGTCACGCCATCCACGATGGCTGCATCTACGATCTGTCCTCTTCCGGATGAGGTCCGCTCGAATAAAGCTGCCGCAATTCCGAGCGCGAGATAGAGCGCTCCGCCACCAAAGTCGGCAAGCAGGTTGAGTGGAGGCTTGGGTGGCCGACCAGGTTCAGACAGCTCATGAAGTGCGCCGGTCGCGGCGAGATAGTTGATATCATGGCCGGCATGAGAGGCATCCGGCCCTTCCTGTCCAAAGCCCGTCATGCGGCCATAGATTAGGGATGGATTGATAGAGTGAAGGTCGTCCGGACCCAGACCCAATCGCTCCATGACGCCGGGCCGATTGCCCTCGACCACGACATCTGCAATTGCGCAAGCCTGCCTCGCGCGCGTCAGGCCGCCCCGCGATTTCAGATCCAAAACAATCGAGGGACGGCCCCGCTGCAGGACGGGGTTTGGGCCTGTTCCAGCAACACCAGATGGTCGGTCGATGCGGAGGATGTCGGCCCCCATGTCCGAGAGGAGCATGCAGCAGAATGGGCCCGGGCCAATGCTCGCAAATTCCACGACCTTCACACCCTTGAGCGGGCCTCTGACTGTTGTTTGTGAGATCACTCGGATGCTCCAGCTTGTTGCACACCTTGTAAGACCCTGTCACCAGTGCGTCTCTGAGACGAAAGACAGTCTTGATCGCGACAGAGGGACTTTTCCTGAGTTCACCGAAGCCGGAGCAGCTCAGAGACGTTCTATGATTATGGCAGGAGCCATGCCGCCCGCAGCGCACATGGTGACAAGCGCGTACTTGCCTCCTGTCCGTTCGAGTTCGTCGAGCGCGGTGCCTATAAGTATCGAGCCGGTCGCGCCGATCGGATGGCCGAGGGCCATCGCGCCACCATTGATGTTGACCTTGTCGCGCGGCAGGTCGAGATCCCGGATGAATTTTTCAGCCACAACGGCGAAAGCTTCGTTGATTTCCCACACATCGATATCGTTCTTCGTCAGACCGGCACGCTGAAGGGCCTTTTTCGCAGCAGGGACGGGCGCGTTGAGCATCAGGGTCGGGCAGTCACCGACATTGACCGCGGTCACGATCTTGGCCCGCGGTCTCCACCCGTGCTTCTTCGCGTATTCAGGCGAAGCCATGAGAATTGCGGCCGATCCATCAACCACGCCGGAGGAATTTCCAGCATGGTGAATATGCTGGATATCGACGTCGGGATACTTCTTGTTGATCAGCGACCGATACGTATTGCCCTTGTCATCGACAGGGATGTCCGCAAGAGCGGCAAAGGAAGCTTTCAGGCCCGCAAGACTTTCCCTGGTTGTGTTGGGACGAGGAAATTCCTCGTGATCAAGTGCAACCGAGCCGTCTTCGTTATGGACGGCTACAAGACTCTTTTCGAACCGGCCTTCCGCTATGGCTCTTGTTGCACGTTTCTGACTTTCGACAGCGAGCTCTTCGGTTGCTTCGCGGCTGATGCCCTCAATCGTTGCAATGGCGTCGGCGCACACACCCTGATTGGATTGAGGATGCAGTTCCCGAAGTTGCGGATTGTCCTTGTCCATGAGGGGCAGACGCGTGGGATCTGCCAGTGAGGCCGTGAAGGACATCATGTCAGTTCCGCCGGCAACGACGAGGTCCTCCATGCCTGACATGATCTGACCGGCGCCGAAGCTGACAGAGGTAATGCCAGAGCCGCAAAACCGGTCCAGAGTGACACCAGAGGCTTTCACATCATATCCTGCAAGAAGGGCGGACATCCGTCCAAGGTCCGCGCCCTGCTTGTCCACCTGGGTTGCGCAGCCCCAGATGATGTCGTCGACTTCATCGGTCTTGAGATTGTTGCGATCCTTGATGGCCTTGAGCACGGTCGCGCCCAGTACTTGAGGATGAAGATGGGCCAGGGATCCTTTCCCCACCTTGCCGATCCCTCGCGGGGTACGAACGGCGTCGATAATGTATGCTTCCGGCATATCGAAATCCTCACACAAGGTTTATTTGTATTACCTAGTTACACAGGTGAAAGAATTCGGCAAGCCTAATGGATCTATCTCTGTCATCGAGTTGTGAATGACTTGGCTTTTCCCATAATGGCAGCCCTATCGACCTGTGCAGTGCCTATCGGATTACCGATCTGGCAATATTTCAGCGCGGTTCTGAGGGCCACGGATCGTGGCATATCGAGGGATTCCCAGATCGCCTTGACCGATCCGGCTGTTGCAGCCGGTGGCTTGGACGCAATGATTGCCGCCAGTTCCGCCGCGCGTGACCATAATTCCTCATTTGGAGTAACCTCAGAAACAAGACCGAGCCGCAACGCGGTATGCGCCGAAATGCGCTCGTCATTTCCAAGAAGGGTCATCCGCATGACGTCGCCGAGCGGCATTCGGTAGGTGGCGCCGATCGGTTCGAGCGCCGCCGTCATGCCATAGGTGACATGTGGGTCGAAAAAGGTTGCATCTTCAGAACAGATTACGATGTCGCTCTCATTGATCCAGTAGAACGCCCCGCCGGCGGCCATTCCGTGTACGGCGCAAATGACAGGTTTCCAGCAACGGTTGGACTTCGGACCCAGCTGTTCTCCTGGATCTTCGGCAACCCAGATATCGTCATGCATCACAGCGCCGCCTGGCTGGTTTGCGGCCTTGACGTCGACCCCACTCGAAAACGCCCGACCCGGCGCAGCGCGCAACACGGTGCAGTGGATATCACTCGTTTCGGCAATATGACGCCAGACTGTGGAAAAGTCGGACATCATCTGCCGGGTGAATGAGTTCATCGCGCCAGGCCTGTTGATGGTAACTGTGGCGACGTGATCATTCACCTCGAACAGGATTGTTTCAAATTTCATCAGGGACTCCCTTGGATTTCTGTTCTGTTATTCAGATTGACATGATGCCTTCAAAACGGGAAGTGTTAATTGACCTAGTTATATAAGTGGGTAATTATGCGTAAAACGCCAAGGAGGGTAGGCAAGCATGAATTTCGACCTTGCTGAAGAGCAGAAGATGCTGGCTGAACAGGCCAGAGGCCTGCTTGCCGAGCTATCCCCGCCGGACCGGCTTCGCGAGCTTATTGATGGCAACGCAGAATCGGACGAGCAGCTCTGGCGCGCCGTCGCAGAGCTTGGCTTTCTGGGAGCGAGTATTTCCGAAGAGTATGGCGGCCTCGGCCTTGGTGCTCTGGACCTTGGCGTCATCAGCGAGGAGATGGGGCGCGCCGTTGCTGCAGTGCCCTTCTATGCGTCGATTGTCTGCGCCGCAGACGCGATCCAGACATTCGGGGGCGCAGATCAGAAAGAGGTCTGGCTTCCGCGTCTTGCATCTGGTGACACCGTCGGAACCCTCGCGCATGCTGAGGGGCGCCAAGGTTGGTGGCCGCGCGGGGCAGGGGTCAGCTTTGAAAACGGTACAGTATCCGGCATCAAGACACCTGTCGGAGACGCTGGCCTTGCGGAGATGGCGGTTGTCTACTGCAACGTTAAGGGAGTGCCCGCACTCGCGGCGGTGGACCTCACTTCAGATCGGGTAACGCGCCGGAAGCTTGATTCCTTCGACCAGCTTCGCGCCCATTTTGCGATCGAATTTCATGACGCGCCCGCCTCCTTGCTGGATGCAAGCGTGGACGACGAGGAAGCGATCCGATCCCTGATCGACCGGATATCGGTGCAGACGTCCTTTGAAGCCGTTGGTGGCGCAGAAGCCTGCGTCTACATGGCCCGAGACTACGCTATGGATCGCCAGATTTTTGGACGACCCTTGGCCAGCTACCAGGCAATCAAGCACAAGCTCGCCGATATATTGGTAGCAACCGAATTTGCTCGTTCCAATGCATTCTTTGCGGGTTGGGCTTCAGATAACTCGCCGGATGACCTCGCCGTGGCAGCCTCTGCCGCACGCCTGAGCGCAAGCAACGCCTATGAGCAGGCAGCTCGTGAAAACCTGCAGATACATGGCGGCATCGGCTATACATTCGAGGCCGACTGTCACTTTCATTATCGCCGCGAACGCACGCTCGCGCTCACACTCGGGCCGCGCCAGTATTGGGCTGACAGGCTTGTCGGCCAGATTCCGGGCAATCAGATGGAGGCCGCTTGACATGGATTTCAACGACACGGCTGAAGAGGCCGAATTCCGGTCTGAGGTCAAAGCCTGGCTCGCCGCGCACGCGCCAGCACACGAGTTGCCGGACGGAGCCGTGCTGGACGACTCCGAGGAAGTGGCGCGGGGCAAGGCTTGGCAACGGGAGCTATATGATGGCGGCTATGCCGGTATCCTGTTGCCGAAATCGCTTGGTGGGCGCGGCGGAACGATCATTGAAGCCGTTGTGTTCGATGAGGAGGAGCGCAAGTACAATCTGCCAAAAGGTCCATATATAGGCATCGGCCTTGGCATGGCGCTCCCGGTCATCGGCAAGCATGGTACTGAAGATCAGATCCGAAAGTTTGTTGAGCCCACGCTGAAAGGCGAGCTGACCTGGTGCCAACTGTTTTCCGAACCAGCCGCAGGCTCGGATCTGGCGGCCGTTCGCACGCGGGCGATAAAGGATGGGGATGCCTATGTAGTGAACGGTCAGAAAGTCTGGTCGTCCTGGGCGCACCATTCCGATTGGGGTATTCTCGTCGTGCGTACCGATCCCAAAGTGGTCAAGCACAAGGGGCTTACTTTCTTTGTTCTCGATATGAAGTCGCCGGGCGTGGATGTGCGACCCATTCGTCAAATTTCCGGCGCATCCGACTTCAACGAAACCTTCCTTACCGATGTCCGAGTACCAGAAGACTGCAGGATCGGAGCGGAAGGTGAGGGCTGGGCCTGCTGCATGACGGTGCTGATGGGCGAGCGGCTCAATCAGGGTGAAGAAGGGCGGATCGAGGAGCTGATGCAGTATGCGGCGCAGACGCCGCGGGATGGGGCCACAGCGCTCGATGATCCAGCTGTTCGCCTCTCGCTTGCAACCGCATATGCAGAAGAGCGCGCTGCGAAGTATTTCCAGGCGCGTCTGCGAACCATGGTGTCACGCGGTGAAAACCCGGGGGCATTAGCGTCGATGATGAAGCTCACCTATGCAAGCCGTCTCCAGAAGACGTCAGGACTGGCGATGGAGATTCGAGGCACAGATGCACTCGCGCCGGATAGTGACGCCGTCGCCACGAGGGAAATCTGGCATGACTATATCTGGTCTACTGCCCTGCGTATCGCAGGCGGTGCCGATGAAGTGCTTCGAAACCAGATTTCCGAGCGGGTTCTTGGCATGCCGGGAGAAATGCGCGCCGATAAGGGCGTACCGTTCGATCAACTGAAATAAAATACAACATTCAAGCCTTGCCCCTTTTCAGAAGGTGCACTTAGTTATATAAGAAATCGGGAACGCGGTTTTAATGGTCCCGGAGGCTCACTCATGTCATTTCTATCGGACCTGCTGAATGGCGTTCTCGATATTGATCATTCTAAAGATGTCATCGACTATGAGGGCCAGTGGTACTCATGGGGTGATCTTGCGCGAACAATCAGGGCAATAAAGGCCGAGCTTGACGGGCTCGGACTCGGCGAAGGGGCCAGAATAGGGGTTTTTGTTCGTAATCATCCCGATGTGCTGGCCGGTGTATTAAGCGCGGTCGGGATTGATGGGGTTATGGTCTCGATCAATCCGATGCTCCCGGAAGACAAGCTTAGGGCAGACCTCGAGAGCCTGAATCTTCCCGTGGTCATCGGAACCCGCTCCGATCTCGAGCGGCCGGGCATCCTGCCCGTGCTCAAAAAGGCGGGCACAGCGGTCATAGAGACAAAATCCGTGCTGAAGGGGGCGGGTCTGAAGCCTGGATTTGAGCGGATAACAGGCACACAAACAGTCTATACCCAGCCGGGCGTCATCATCGAAATGCTGACAAGTGGTACGACAGGTGCGCCCAAACGTATCCCTTTGAAGCGCGATGCTTTCATCGAGAGTTTTCGGTCTGCCATGTCCTATGAGAAGGATCGCTCACCCGATGATCCGCCACAATTGCGAAGCGGCGTACAGCTGCTGACAAATCCTATGGCTCACATTGGTGGGCTTTGGGGCGCGCTCAATACTATACTCGGTGGACGCAAGCTCTGCATTGTCGAAAAGTTTTCGGTCGAAGCTTGGGTCAACGCTGTGACCCGGCACCGGCCGGTGGTCGCTGGCGCTGTCCCGACCGGACTGCGAATGATCCTCGACGCAAACTTGCCGGCGGATGTTTTCTCCAGCCTAAAAGCCTTGCGAACAGGTGCGCAGCCACTTGATCCGGCCATCACGCAGGAATTCCTTGACCGCTACGACTTACCGGTTCTCCAGAATTATGGGGCGACGGAATTTTCGGGTGCCGTGGCCGGGTGGTCGCTCGGTGCCTTTCGTAAGTATTACATGGACAAACCCGGTAGTGTCGGTCGGTTTCAGCCAGGTGTGACAGGACGTGTCGTCGATCCTGAGACTGGTGAAGTTCTCAAGCCCGGCGAAGAGGGCGTTCTGGAGATGAAGGCACGCCAGTTCGGCATTGGCGACAAATGGCTAAGGACGACTGATCGAGCCGTGATCGACGAAGACGGATTTCTTTTTATAAGAGGCCGGGCTGACAACGCCATTATCAGGGGCGGATTCAAGGTCCATCCGGACGATGTCGCCGCGACCCTGGAAAAGCATCCGGCCATTCGGGAAGCAGTCGTCGTAGGTATACCCGATAGGCGCCTGGGTGCTGTGCCGGTCTGTGCGGTTATGCTCAAGAAAGGCGCGTCAGTACCAAGCGATGACGAGCTCAAGGCATTCGCTAAGGAACACCTCACTGCCTACCAGGTGCCCGTGCGATGGAAGGTCGTCGAGGACGTTCCGCGCACTCCGTCCCTGAAGCCGGCTTTGCCTGGTGTCCGGGACATGTTCCTTGCGGCTGAAAACGATCACGCAAACGTATAAAACAGGGAGGCCCGAGATGGCCAAGAGCAAGTCTGACATCCTCGAAAGCGAAGAATGGCAAAAGGCCACCGAGTACGAGATCACCGATGAAGATATCGAGCGGCAGAACCAGTTGCTTGGATTCATGTCGCCTTCGAAACATCGCGAGTACAACCAGACCGCAACGGTCGACAATATCCGTAACTGGTCGCATGGCTGCGGGGACGACAATCCGCTCTTTTGCGATCCGGACTATGCGAAGGGAACGCGCTGGGGCGGCGTGATCGCGCCTGGGATGATGATTGGTTCGGTAAACTCGCCAATGAAAGGCGACCCGACGCCCGACCATATCAAGAAGTTGAGAAAGTCACTCTTCCGCGGCATCCACGTTTTCGTGTCAGGCTCGAAATGGGATTTCTATCGGCCGATGAGGCCTGGAGATACGATTTACTCGTACAATGGCGACGAGACATGCGAGGTAAAAAGTTCGGAGTTCGGCGGACGATCTGTAATTTGCGTCCGAAAGGATGTGAAGGTCAATCAGAATGCGGAGGTAGTGGCCGTCTATCGAATTCTCCGTATTCTGACAGAGCGCAAGACTGCGAAGAAAAAGGGCAAGTATAGCCATATCGAACCTGCAACCTATACCGATGAGGATATTGCCGCCATTGATGCTGTTTATGAGCAGGAACAGGTGCGTGGCGCTGTGCCCCGCTATTGGGACGATGTGGAGGTCGGTGACAGTCTCGGCAAAATGGCCAAGGGGCCGCTGACTGTCACGGACGTTATCTGTTTCCATTCCGGAGGCTACGGATTTGTTCCGTATGCGCCGACGGTCGGTCGGCTTGCCTACAAGAACAGACAGCGCATTGCGCCCTTTTACATCAAGAACGAGCAGGGAATTCCCGACGTTGCCCAGCGCCTCCATTGGGATCCGGTCTGGGCGCAGGCAATCGGTAATCCGATGGCTTATGATTACGGCGTCATGCGTGAAAACTATCTCTTCCACTATCTACAGGACTGGTCCGGAGACGATGGGATCATCACGCACGTCCATGATGAAATCCGGAAATTCAACTATATGGGCGACACCCAGTTCATCACGGGTGAAGTTGTCGGCAAGCGCGAGGAAAACGGCCAAGCGCTGATCGACGTTATGGCGCAGTTTGTGAACCAGCGCGATGAGGTCACCGTCAAGGCAACAGCAACCATCGCGCTGCCCAAGAAAGGTAGAATGGCGATGTATCCGGAAGTTCCGGCTGACCTTGCTGAAGAAGCGGCGCGAATGATGGCCCGCCACTGGGAACTGTCAAAGGGATGAGCGACGAGAAAACGGTCCTCGTTGAAGACACTGATGGCGTCCGGATCATCACGTTGAACAGGCCAGACCGGCTCAACGCTCTTAACGATTCCATCATGGCGCCGCTGGCGGATGCGACGCGCGAGGCGGCTCAGGACCCCGCTGTTGGGTGTGTCGTGATCACAGGTGCCGGCCGGGGCTTCTGTTCGGGCGGCGATCTTAAAGGTGACCGGGCGCCGGCTGATGTGACACCGGAACTTGGTGGTCCTGTGGAGCAGGGACACGCTAGATTGCGGTCTCATATGGAAACGCCGCGTCTTCTGCACGAAATGGGCAAACCGACCATTGCCATGATCAATGGTCCAGTCGCGGGCGCTGGTATCGGCATTGCGGGTGCCTGCGATCTTCGCTTCGCGGCCCAGTCCGCAACCTTCCTGTCGGCATTTGACCGGATTGGGGGGGGCGGTGACTTCGGTTCGACATGGTTCTGGACCAAGATTCTCGGCACAGCGAAGGCGCGTGAACTCATGTTCATGGGCGAAAAGTTCGATGCGGACGCCGCGCTCGCGTTCGGGCTCTATACGCGGGTCTTTCCGGACAAAACCTTGCGCGAGGAATCGCTCAAGTTCGCAAAGAAAATGGCGGCCGGGCCGCGGATGGGCTGGCGCTACATGAAGGCGAATCTCAATCTCGCCGAGGATGCGCAGTTTGAAGCCCATCTCGACCAGGAAAGCCTTTTCATGGGCCTGTCGACGCAAGCGACGGCTCGGATCTACAAGGCCATGAAAAGCGAAAAGCCGTGACGGATTTCGAGGGCATTCGAGTCAGTTGCTACGATGTTGAGGCAACGGTCACAGCCAGCCGGTTTGACGGACGGAATGAGCTGCGCGACCACGCTCTCGCCGAACTTCGTGAACCGCTCGATGCCGTCTGGACACGCCGCGCGACGAAAATCACCGGGAGATAGGTATGGATCTCAGCTATGGTCAGGCTGCGGAAGCGTTTCGCAAGGAAGTTCGCGCTTTCATCAAGGAAAGATGGGCGCCCCAGTCCGTCGAACGAAGTGACATGAAGGCTTATGTGGCTGCCTTCAGAAAAGCAGCAACTGAAGCGGGTTACCTCTACCGGGCAATTCCAAAAAAGTGGGGCGGTTCGGAACAGTCTCCAGATGTGATCAAGGCGCAGGTCATCCGAGAGGAATTTACCCGGGCACGGGCGCCCATGGAAGTACCGGGCAACGGCATGAACATGCTGGTGCCGACCTTGCTGGAGCGCGGAACCGAAGAGCAGAAAAGGCTGTTCATACCGCCAACTATGGCAGGGGATTATGTATGGGGACAGGGCTATTCAGAACCGGGGACCGGTTCTGATCTGGCGTCCGTCAGAACCCGGGCTGAACTGGTTGGTGACAAGTGGATCATCAATGGCCAGAAGATCTGGACGAGCCAGGGCGGCAAGGCAACACACATGTTCGCGCTGGTCCGCACGGAGCCAGATGCCGGTAAGCATGATGGTATTTCCTATCTTCTGATTGATCTGGATCAGCCCGGCGTATCACGCCGACCCATTCGCCAGATGACAGGCGAGAGCGGCTTCTTTGAATTCTTCTTTGATAATGCCGAAACACCTGCAAGTTGGATTGTCGGCGAACGTGGGCAGGGCTGGAATGTATCGCGTACCACGCTGAAGCACGAACGCGCGTCGATCGGTTCCGCGGCAATGCTCGGCAATCAATTTGAAAAACTGGTCGAGCTTGCCAAGGAAATGACCCGCAACGGGCAGCCGGCCATCAAGGACCCCGAAGTCCGCCAGGCGCTAACGCGGATCGAGGGCTGGGTCATGTCTCACCGATATTCATCATACCGGATCATGTCGAATGCCATTCATGGCGACGAGGCAGGGATAATCTCGCTGATGATGAAGCTGCTTCTGACGGAAATCGGTCACGATATCGCGCTGACTGCGCAGGATCTCATTGGTGATGAGGGCCTTGTCGAGCCAGCGCCAGCCGGCACGCGTGGGCGCGGCCCTGAAAAGTGGCTGGATCAGATCATGGGCTCGCTTGGCAATTCGATCGCTGGCGGCACGACCAATATACAGCGAAACATTATCGGGGAGCGGGGCCTCGACCTTCCCCGCGACCTTGCCATGGAGCGAGGCCAATGAGATTTCATCTCGACAGCGATCAGATCGCCATACAGGACACGCTCTTCGGTGTGGTCTCAGAAGTCCTGACTCGTGAAAAACTCGATGCATTCATTGATGGCGAAGGTGATTTCGAACCCGATAGCTGGGCTGCGGTCAGCGAGCTGGAATTTTTCGGCCTTATGGTACCTGAGGCGCTGGGCGGATCGGGCCTTGGCCTCCTAGAGGCAGCCCTCGTATCGGAATCGCTTGGACGTGCTGCGGCCCCGGGGCCATTCATCGGTCAGTTCCTGACTGCTATCGCCCTCTCATCCACAACCAATGAGACGGCGAGGGATGCTTTTCTCGATGGGGTGGCCAAGGGTAAAACAATCTCGACATTTGCATTTGGCGGCAACTGGTTGCCGGAGAGTTGGAGTGTCGAATCGGATGGAAAGAGCGCTCGCGGCGAGGTGCGTTTTGTGCCTTCGGCGAACGCGGCCAGTCTCTTCCTGACTGGCACAAAGAATGGCGGGATCGCGCTCGTTGAAGCGGGCGACGAGGTAGCCATAAACCGTCATCGATCGACTGATCGCAGCAGGCCTGCATCAGCGGTTAAGTTCGATGAAGCTGCCGCCCACACTCTGTTCGAGCCGGGTGATCCATTGGTCCAGCGCCTCTTTGATGCGGCGCTGGTCCTGATCGCGGCTGACGCGCTCGGCGGCGCGCAATACTGCACGGATCTGTCGGTTTCCTATGCGAAGGAGCGTGAGCAGTTTGGTCAGCCGATTGGCCGTTTTCAGGCCCTGAAGCACCAGTTGTCGACTATGGCGCTTAACGTGGAGCCGTCTCGCTCGCTCGTCTGGTATGCCGCGCATGCCTGGGACGAGGAACAGAAAGATGCATCTCGCACGGCTGCGCTGGCAAAGGCGCACTTGTGTGATCGTTTCGTCGAGGTGACCCGCGACGCCATCGCGACGCATGGCGGTATAGGTTACACGTGGGAATACGGACTGAATATCTGGTTCCGGCGATCGGTCTTTGACCGGGCTGTGCTTGGCAGTCCCTCAGTCCATCGAGAGCGCGCCGCTACGCTTGCCGGTTGGTAGTCAGTCCACAGGAGCAATCTGGTATGATCGAGCGGCGACATATTCGCGCTCTAGTTTCGAAATAACGTCTTCGACGGAAAGAATGTCGTCGACCAGGGCGGTGCTGTGTCCACCACTCCAGACGTCTCGCCACGGCTTCACTCCATCTGGTAGGATGTAACGGGCGTCGCCTTTGCCGTTCGGGTCGATTCCATGATTGGTAAGCGAGGGTTTGAGGAAATTCGCTCCAATCCCAACCAATCTCTCAGTCCAACAGACGTCCGATAGTGATGCTTCTGCCAGCATTTGCTTGTGACCCGGTGGCACACCCGATTCCTTGGTCGCGATGAAGCGGGTACCCATGCAGACCATGTCTGCTCCAAGAAGCTCGGCGGCCGCGATGCCTTCACCACTGGCGACACCGCCTGCCAGCTGGATAATTCCGTCGAAGAAGCGGCGGACTGCGGGCACAAAGGCGAAGGGGCTGAGCAGGCCGCCAAGGCCGCCGGCACCTGCGCAGACCAGCATCAGTCCATCGACGCCGACAGCGACCGCCTTCTCGGCCTGTTCGACTGTCGTTGCATCGTGAATGACGATGCCCCCCCAATCATGCACCTGTTTGACGAGCTCGGCCGGGTTCCCGGCATTGCTGGTTATGATTGGTAATCTCGACGCTCTGCAGACCGAGATCTCATGTTTGAGCCGGTCAGCGGGCTTGTGGCGGGAAACATTGATATTGACCGCAAAGGTTGGCGGTGACCCGCCTGCGTCGCGGAGCGCTTGCTGAAAGTCGAGCAGCTCCTCGACCCAGGCGCGCAGACCGCGATCCTGCGCTGCATTGTGGGTAGGAAAGCAACCGATAATGCCGGCTTCCATACAAGCTTTTATGAGCGCCGGAACAGAAGCAATCGACATGGGGGCGGCCATAAGAGGTAAGCGTAGGCCAAATTGCGCTATTCTCGACGACATTCCCCATATCCTTCTTTGATAGACAATTATATAACCAAGTCATATAAGTATGTCGAATTTCAGGGAGCTGCAAATGGCCTTCAAGACACGTATTACCGAGCTTCTCGATATCGAGCACCCAATCGTACAGGGTGGCATGCAGAGCGTTGGCGTCGCCGAGTTGGCCTCAGCAGTTTCAAATGCTGGAGGACTGGGCATCCTCACTGCGCTAACCCAACCGTCTCCCGATGCGTTGAGAGAAGAGATCGATAAATGCCGGTCGATGACGGACAAGCCATTCGGCGTGAACCTGACCGTTTTTCCCACGATGAACTCTCCTGACTATGCCGCCTATACGAATGCCATCATCGAGAGTGGTGTGACGATTGTGGAAACGGCCGGAACGTCAGCGGTGGCCGAATTTTGGGACATGATGAAACCGCACGGTATTCGCATCCTGCACAAATGCACTTCGGTGCGCCATTCCCTGTCTGCTGAGCGAAAGGGTGTGGATGCTATATCGATTGATGGTTTTGAATGCGCGGGACATCCCGGTGAAGATGATATTCCCGGCCTTGTTCTTATTCCCTGCGCTGCTGATCAGGTCAAAATTCCCATGATTGCCTCAGGCGGTTTTGGGGATGGACGGGGACTGGTTGCTGCCTTGGCGCTTGGCGCCGACGGCATCAATATGGGGACGCGTTTTTGCGCAACCCAGGAAGCGCAAATCCATCCCAATGTGAAGCAGGCCTACGTCGACAATGACGAGCGCGGCACGCATCTGATTTTCCGCAAATTCAAGAATACGGCTCGCGTCGGCAAGAGCGAGGTGTCAGACGAGGTTGTACGTCGGCTGGCAGAACCGGACTCGAAGTTCAAGGACGTAGCAGAACTTGTTGCCGGCTCTGCAGGACGCGAACTTCTGAAAACGGGAGATCTCTCGAAGGGCGTCTTTTGGGCAAGCATGGTCCAGGGCCTGATCCACGATATTCCGACAGTTCAGGAACTTGTAGACCGGATCATTGGCGAGGCGGATGCCATTCTCGATGACAGACTCGTCAAAATGAGAGCATCACGTCATTAAAAGGTTTCTATTAGTTATTATAATTTCGCCTCGTGGCTGATATTATTATTATTAGCCCTTTAAAAGGTACCTAATTACGTAGTGTTCCTTATTCCGGTTTTGGGGGGCGTGCTTACTCTTTCCGGTGTCATCTGACTGTCTAAGGAGAAAGCCGATGAGACCTTTCGTGTTCAGCTGCGACGCGCACATTGCGGAGCCCCCCGATCTCTTCACGCGTGCCATGCCGGATTCGCTTAAACAGTATGCAATCAATGGCCAGAAAGATGGTGACTACAGGATTACGCGGATCGGAGATCAGGTCATCCTGAAGGTCAAAGCGAATTTTCATAGCCACAAGACCGGCCAGAGCGATGCCGGATTTGCTCAGCAGGCGATGTCAAATGAAGTCGATACAACACGGCGAGGCGCTCGCGACCTGAATCTGCGTTTTGAGGATATGGAC
>MRWG01001479.1_pt1 | contig 14896 bp, 28 predicted proteins | sample 1013341 | NCBI WGS metagenome assembly MRWG01 (sample SAMN06117577, study PRJNA244670) | biofilm metagenome | biome: Water; feature: Cathode Biofilm; material: Biofilm; isolation source: microbial consortium enriched at the cathode of a solar microbial fuel cell | place: USA: District of Columbia ... | reverse complement strand
CCTCTCTCCATTTTTCCAGTGATTTGAGTTTGGCCATAGTGGTTACCTCACTACTTGCGAATTACAGGCAGGCCTTTCAGGCACTGGTGATCTGGGCCCATGTCGAAGGGGCACTGGCATTCTGGGTAGTTGCAGATTTCCTGTTGGCCCTCCCGCCTGTTGCCTTTGATATCCAGCACCCGGTTTAGCTCATCCCAGATGCTGGCGCTCAGGTTGACCACCTGCTGTCCGCTGCCGTCCCAGTCTGGTTCTGCTCTGAGGATGAGATCCCGGCGGACGCTGGTCGCCACCTGTTCCAGGTCTTCGATTCGCCGTATGGCTCTCTCTGTTTCCTGTTGGACTGGAGCCAGATATCCAGCGAGGAGCATGTATTGATCCTCTGACAAGGGTTCGCCTGCTTTGGCCATGCAGTCCTGAATCGCACGGGGTAGAACGGTGAAATCACTCATAGTCGAAGGCCTTCTTGCTCTGGAATTTCCCGGTACCAGATCACAACCGGTCCGTCCTCGGTGTCATGGATGCTGAGCATGTACCAATCTTCGCTTGGTGGCTCCGGGTTCCAACCCGAACACCCAGCGTTGCCTTCATCGAAATGGCTGATCCAGGCGGGGTGGTCTTCATTTAACTCGTATTCCATTTGAGAAGTGGAGATCTCAATGTTCTGGTCCTCGCACCACGCCTTCCACTCTTCCTTTGGGATGATTTCTCGGTCTCCGAATAGTTCATTGAATGCAGTGTGAGTCCAGAATCCATCTTCATCTCGGCGCACTGGTTCAGGAGTCAGCATCACTCGCCTCCCTGAGCTTGTGCTTGCTCTGGCCTGTGCTTGTTGCCAGTCCGGCGAAGGCGGTTCCAAATGTTTATAGCGCGCTGACTTTCCTTGTCATGTTCGGTTGCAAGCCATGACTCCAACTCGTAGCAAAGTCGGTCACCTGCTCCAATGAATTGCGCTAACTCCTTCACCCGCTCTTCTGCATTGTCCTTGGCGGCCTTCATATCATCGAAGTGCATCATCACATCGAGATTGGCCAGGCGGACTCGTTCGTTTTCGGTCTCTGCTTCCCTGCAACTCTCCCGCAGTTCCCGAACCGGCGACCAGAGGATGTACAGCGCCAGGGCGAACACCACTGCAGCGCCAATGACAAGGCCAAGGATCAGGCCGCCTGCGAATGTAATCATGATTCATTCTCCTGCACGGCAAGCGGATTGGGGCGATCAGGATAGACGCCAGGTAACGGAGACATTGAGGGCTTTCGCTTCTGCTTTTCCCGGATGCGCTCCACCATTTCCGGCTGGGTGATTCGTGAAAGCTCGGCCTCGGCAGCGGCCTGGCCATCGATATCCTGAGCCAGGCAGAGGGCGGCGAGAGTTACGTGCACACCGCCCACTTCCTGAGACTTCTCTCCCACGGGCCTGCTGAAAACATAGTCGACCAGCTTGTGGGCTTCGTCGGCGGTGCAATCGCATGCTTGGACCAGCTCTAATGCCTCCTCAAGGAACCTGTGGTTGCGCTCCTCCTTATCCCCAGCGATCATTTCGCCGAAGCATTCAACTAACCAAGGCTCTACACGATCCTGGAAGCTTTGGGGCTTGGCTTCAGCCCTCAACCAATCCTGAATCCCCCGAAGCTTGCGCATCGATCCCAGTGCGAGATCTTCCACCCGGATCACCGTCTCCAGATCCTGCCGTGCGGTTTTGTTGTCCATCACAGGGCCTCCAGTTCCAAATCTGGGTTGAAGGCGTAGCGGTCCATGGCGACTTCGAGGATGATCCCTTCCTTTGCCAGTTTCTTGCAGCGGTGAGCGCTGATGGTTCGGCCATTGCGAGCGTCTTTGTCTGGCAGGCCTTCGATGGCGGCGCGGCGTACTTTGGGGTGGATGCGCAGGTGGGCGCCGTCCTGCAGGGCGCTGATGATGTCTTTCATGGCCTTGTCGTCTTGCCGGCGACTGCTGGCTGACGGGGATTCGCCGGCGTCGTTGACTTCGGTTCGGTATGCCATGATTTTCTCCTGTTTGAGGTTGGCGGTCCGGATGTGGGGGATGAGGCGCCTTACCAGGTCGATCTCGGCCCACACGGCCATGCGGACTTTGTGGCACCAGCGGAAGACTGGGCCGGGTAGGGCGCGACCTCGGTTCGCATCGCCGAACATGGCCTTTGCGATGCGGTAGGCTTTGAGCAGTCGGTTGAGGCGGGTGGTGATCATTGGGTGGCCTCTGGATATTGATCCCAGGTGCGACCATCGAGGTTTCTGCCAGTTTGCTTTTTACCGTTCTTCTGAACCGTGGTTGCTTGCCCTCTGGCACCAAAGGCTGCAGGCCTGGTGGATCCATCCTGCTCAATGAAGAGGGCGGTTCTGGCTCCATGTTCAGTTGCACAGACTGTCTCGGGTGCCCACTCGCCCCATTGCTTGAACAGGAACGGAACCTCGGCGGCTTGGCATCGATCGCGCAGATATCGGGCCCAGTCGGGGTGCATAGGTCTTGCACGTGGACCTGATTCCCCGCCAACAACCACCCAGTCGATTGCTGGTCGTATCCATCCATGACCATCTGACACAGCTTCAGCCAGCATTGCGGCCGCCAATGGGTCCGATTCACGCAGGCTGTGGTCTCCCCGGAAGAGAAATTGATCCATTATCATTGGGCCAAGCAACGGCTCTGCACTGATCCACCGAACAGCAGCTGGCGTTTCGAGGAGTTGCGGTATGCGCTCGTTTGCGGTTGCTTGGTCTTCAACGCTGACGCCAAGCCAAACGTTTTGCAGTGGCCATTGGCCCTTGAGGTCGACTCTCAGGCCCTCACCTTGCGTGGGTAAAATGTCGGCTGCAGCTTGAGCCAATAGGAACGGCTGCCATGCTGCGCCTGGGTAGGTGTTCTGCAGCCTTTCGGTATCGAAGTTCTTCCGCTCCGGGTGCTGGTCGATCCACTGGAAGAACTCCACCATGCGTTCCGGCCGTTTTGTGAGCACTTGGAACGTATGCCAGGAGGCGGCGGCCATGATTCCGAAGATGCCGGCGATGGTTTCGAACGGAACCGACGGGTGAAACAGGTCGCTCATGCTGTTCACGAAGATCATCCGAGGCTTGATCCTCCGGCATGGCTCATCAAGCTTGTGCTCAATGAGTTTCACTTCTCCATTCCACTGGCCACCCTTGGCGATCAGCCCCTCATAGGGTTCACCCGGGCCCTTGAATCGGTTGGCCACGGTTTCCGCGTAGCAGTTGCGGCAGCCTTCGCTGACTCGTGAACAGCCACGGATCGGGTTCCAGGTAGATTCGGTCCACTCAATTCCGGTTTTCTGTCCCATGGGGGAACTCTCCAATCTTGGTCAATGCCTTGCGCGCGGCCTTGAGCATGGCGGCCCGGTGCGCTTTCCTTTCGATGCGCTTGTGGTTCATCACCATCAGGCAGTGGATGATGTCCGCAAGGGTTGTCTCAGGGTGATTCGACACGGCGCAATCGAGCGTTGATGCGCAGTCGGCGGCGCTGCCCCCCAGGTATTTGTTGAGCTCGGCTTCCACCTGGGCAAATACCTGAGCGCCGGTTGGCTCTGGCTTGGGCTGCTGAATCTCGTCCTCCCGCAGGGCCTCTTCAAATTCCTGGCGGCTGACTTGTTCGGTGGTCATGCTGCAGCCCCTTTTTGAGCTGAAAGAGTTTTGAAGTCGTTCTCGGGAATGGAGCGCATGCCACCCATCATTGCGACGCCCCACTTTTCCCGGTTCTGAGGGATGAAAGACAAGTCATCGAGGTGGTCCTTGATATTCACAGGCTCACTTAGGTAGGTGATGTCCTCGAGGACAATTGCGCTGACCGGAATGCCATCCAAAAACAGCGGGCAGGCGCTTTCGATTTTTCGTGACCACTCAATAACGTCAGCCACTGTTGCCGTGGCAAGGATTCTGCGCGCGTCTTTTCCCTGGCCAGCGGTATAAATGAGCACCTGGTTACCGGCTTTGATCATGAGACGGCACCGAGTGTTTTCAAAAAGAGGCCATAGCCCCCAGCTGAGCAGTGCCTGGCAACTTTCTGTTGCTGATTTCAAGGCGCCGTCATGGGTTTCAGATGGGTGCTTTATCAGAATGAAGTGGGTGTTTTTCATGACCGATCCCTCCGGCGCTCGTGCATTTCGCCCCACACATCGATGATTTCGATGATCTGTTCTTCGGTGAGGTAGCGTTCCAGGTGGTGGCCGGGGCCGAGTGTGCCTAGCAGGGCGATCACCGCTTCACTGTTGTCGATGTCCAGGCTGCAGATCACATCGCGCATGTTGCACACGAAGTTGTTGTTCCACAGCGACAGCAGCAGGGCGCTGGCAGCGCGGCCTCCGCCGGTGTCGGTCCTGGCGATCTGGTACAGCTTTGTGGCTGCGGCCTGGGGGTTGTTCTGGTACCGGGCGGCGGAGCGCTCACGCTTTTTGTCTTCCATGGCCTGGAGTTCTTCCAGGGTGGCGCGGACGGTTACTTTGCCGTTGCAGATGGGGTCCTGAATGTGTTCCATGGTGCTGTTCTCCTCTGTGACATCTGGCAGGGCTCTCGGCGAAAGCCCTCTCAGATGCGCCCCTGCGGGGCGCTGTTGCTTTATTTGCCGGGGTTGAAGCTGCCCACGAAGGTTTTCACGGGGGTGTCTTCAAGGCCGGTGCGGAGTTTTTCTTCGAGTTCCTGGGCCATTTCCTCCTCAAGGGTTTCCAGGCGCACGATTCGGGCGCTGATCACTGGCTTCTCGCTGGTGATCAGGCTGAGGCGTACGGTGAAGGTGCGTTCTTCAAGGCCCTGGTAGGGTTCGCAGGTGAATTTCAGGAAGCAGGGGAACTGGTCTTTGTTCCTGGCTTCCACTTCCGCCATGGCGCTCTGGTGGGTGCTGAGCGATCGGGTTTCGCTGGTCGCTTCTGCCTTGGTGCCGATGGTGATTCGACGTACGGCGGAGACGGCTGCGGCTAAGGGAATGGCCTTTTCACCGTCCTCTGCTATCGCTTCCAAGTGGTCTTTCCAGTCTTCCAGCCACTCGGCAAGGCTTTTCTGGTCGAACCGGTTGCCGTTGATGCCCAGCAGCTGGTTGTAGGCTTCTGTTTTCTTCAGCTTCAATTCAGCGAAGTGATCGCCGTGGCCCGGGTTCTCGATGTCGCCAAGGTTGAAGAAGGTTTTTGCGCTCATGGAGGCGGGGCTCACAAAGCACGGATAGTTTTCCAGCCCGGGCAGGTCGCCGTATTGCTCGGTGGTGGCAGTCACGTACTCCACAAACTCTTCGATGAGGTTGGTGGCCATGGATCCGCGGTACCGGCGGCGCTGTTCCAGGTATTCCTCCAGATCGGTGACGGTGACACCGACGGGGAGAGCGGCAACGGATTCGTTCGTTTGTGCCTGGATGAACTGCTGGATGGTTTCCGCCTGGATGTTTCTCAGCACGGTGGCCAGCGTGTTGTTCAGTTCTTCATTGAGACTCATGGATTACTCCTGATCCTGTGGGTTTGGCTCGCCGGTTTTGGTGAGCAGCTGGTGCTGGTCTTCCGGCCAGACGGTTATGCGGCCACCCTTATTCACGTGCATCACGCTTTCGGTGGTGTTCTTCTGGCGGTAGCTGCCGTTGGCTTCGGGCACTTCGTAGTCGATGGTGTGCTTGATGCCTACGCGGTAGCTGTTGCCGATGCGATCGATCTTGAACTTGAGGGTGACATCGCCAGCCTTGTTGTTGTCGACCACACCGGCGGCGACCCGGCTCAAGGCGATGGCGATCTTCTCGGCGAACACACCACCGTCCAGATCGTTGATGAATTCGGGCAGATCAGTGCCCCGGTTGCTTCCAGTCACAGTGCTATCTCCGGTTGCTGGGTAAGTTGTTGGCCAATGCGCTCTACCTCCCGGCCCACCAGTTGGTTGAGGCCACGGCGGGTGGGGTAGTACTGCTCGGCATTCAGCAGTTCGTGGCACAGGTGCAGGCCCTGAAGGGGGTCAGCCGTGGCGGCTGTCTGGATCTCGATCCTGAGTTCCAGATCTGACAGGCGCATCAGCGCTGCCAGGTTGTGGGTTTTGGTCATGCAGGCGCGGGCCATCAGTTGGCCCTCCGCATCTGGGTGGCATCGTTCACAAACGCGCGGCGGCGTAGGTCCTGAATGATCTGGCACAGCTGCTGGTGGCTGATATCTGGGCCGGTGGCACCGGCGGCATGCCGGATATCACGCAGCCAGCCGATGGCCTCGCCCTGTTGCTGGCCCTGTTTGGCGATCAGTTTGGTGGCCTGTTCCAGGTGGGCCACGGTGCGATCGAAGTGGATCACCAGTTCATTCAGTGCCTGGCTCTGTTCTTCGTAGGCCTGTTGCAGCTCTTCGAAGGTGAGCTCTGGTTGCTTGGCGGCGGTGTTCATTGGTGTTCTTCTCCCCAGGCGACAATGATGGGTTTCATATCGCTGTGGGTGACCAGCTGCCGGAAGCTGACCTGGCAGGCAATAATGAAGTTGGCCAGGTGCCGGCAGGCGTAGTTGAGTTCGCGATCGAAATAGCCCAGGTCATTCAGGTCCAGGGGGTACTGGTCTGGACTCCACAGGGCCAGCAAAAAACGACGGGCGCGGTTGGCGTCGGTGCCGTCCTGCATGGCGTCGGTGCCGTCCTGCATGGCGGCGGAGAACATGGTGTTCAGGGCACGATTGACAACAGGTGCTCGGGTGCTGAGATCCAGCCAGCCCAGACGTCCGTCCAGGGCCGTGAGCTGCGAAGGTGTGCTCATGGAGGCGAAGCCGGCGCTTGCGCCCTGCGAGGGGAAAGCAGAGCCAGATGGTTTCGCGCTTGTATGTTGCGGCATCGGTGATGTCATGGTGGTGCGTCCTTTCAATGGTTGCTTTGCTGATCAGCCAGACCAGGCACAGGCTGAAGATGAGCAGGGCGGCGGTTGTGGCCATGGGGCACGTCCTCCGGTTGGGGTTTGCTGTTTGGCCCCGGGCGGTACTGCAGGCTTTTGCCAACGGTGGCCAGGGCCTGCTTAATGACCGTTACCGGGGTGTTGTCTGGGAAGTTGATCGTTGCCATGGCCGGTGCCTCACACGCTGCGCAGGGTGGCTTTGCCGCGCTGGATGAGCGCGCGGATGGCTGCGGGATCGCCACTGTAGGCCGCCACGGTTTTCCGGGTGCGGGCCTCGGCTTCGGCGTGATTGCCCTTCGGGAACAGGTTCACGTGGCTGGCGATCGCCTCTTTCATTTCTTCCGGCTTGCCGTTGAGCTTGCGCTCCCAGATGATCTGCCAGCTGGCCAGTAGCTGTTGGGCTGTTGGGCGGTTCTCGGATTGCATTAGTGCGTTGCTCCTTCAGGGGCGGTGTTGTTGGAGGCTTCGGTGATTTCCACTTCGAACTCTTTGGCCAGCCACCGGATACCTTTCTCGGTTACCTGTGGCGTGGCGTAGGTTTTCTTGCCCAGCGTTGGGTGCTCGTAGGATTTGAGCTCGCTGGTGAACAGGCCCTGCTGCACGTAGCAGCGGTAGGGCAGGTTGTTGTTGTCCAGCACTTTGCGGCTGCGCAGGGCCCGGTACAGCTTCTTTGAGCCCAGATTGAGCATGCGGGCTGCTTCGTAGAGTGGGGTGGTTTGCTGGCTCATGCTGCACCCCCATGGTTGGCGGGCAGTACTTCTTCCCAGCGCACGCGGTAGGTGCCCTGGCTGCGGCTGCTGGCTGTTCTGAGGAATGAATCGCCGGTACCGGTGCCTGCGGTGATGCCGCTGATAACGATGAGCACACCAGCAATGGCCTTGGCGGCATTGTTCCTGGCGGCGTCAGCAACTTTGCAGGTGGTGTCAGCGGCTTTGAGGTAGCCCTCTTTAAAGGCGCGGGCGATGGCCAGGCAACGGTTGTTGCACTGGAGTTTGTGCATTACCTGGCAGGTGAGCTTCTTGGCACCGGGTTCGCCATGGCCGCGCAGCATGCCGATGGCGAAGTTCTCTTTCCCTTCCGCCATCCAGGCAAGCGTTTCCAACTGGCTCTTCGTGAAGAGGTTGTCCTTGTTGCAGGCTGTGAATTCGGTGGCGGTGAAGGTTTGCATGTCAAGCGCTCCTTTACAAGATGTACAGATAGTAAAGCTCAGATTGACATGCAGTAAAGGGCTTGACGTTGATATAAAGCTAACTTGATTTGATTTGTGATAGGGATCGACTATTTATTAAGCAGGTTGAAAAGGAGATCAAAGGAATGAGTGACGAAAAAAGCGCGCTGTTTCAGCGTTTTGGAAGAAGCCGTTTGGATGATCGGAAACTGGATCAGCTGTTGGGGATCTGTGAAGGGGTGATTGCTGACGGCTCGGTGAACCAGGCTGAGGCGCAGTTTCTTCAGGCCTGGCTGGTGAAGAACGCGGATATCGCGGATAAGTGGCCAGCCAACGTAATGCTTGCCCGAATTGATGAAATGCTGGCTGATGGCGTGCTCGATGAGGAAGAGCAGGGCGAGCTTGTGAAGCTGCTGATGGATGTTTCAGGGATTCACGTGGGAGAGGATAAGACGGCTTCGAGTCTGCCTCTGTGCGATCCGGCGCCAGACCTGGAATTCGTGGATCGTCGGTTTGTGCTTACAGGAAAGTTTGCCTCTGGCACTCGGAAAGAGTGTGAGGCAATGGTGGTTGCAGTGGGTGGTTCGGTTGCGAAGAACGTGACCAAGGATACGGACTTTGTGGTCGTGGGGGAGCTGGTGAGCGATTCCTGGATTCATGAATCCTACGGCAGGAAAATCGAAAAGGCTGTGGAGCTGAGAGACGCAGGGGGTGGCGTTTCTATCGTTTCAGAGCAGCATTGGGCCGGCTGGGTTCAGAAGCTTACTTAGAATCCACCAGCGAATTGAAGAACGCAGCCAGTGCCTTTACTGAGCCCTCAGTAAGTTTCCGGTTTGCCATGGCGTACCGGATGCTCTGGATTAGTTCCGCCGCTTCATCTTTGAGGTAGTCACTGTCTGCCCGAGGCTCCCTTACCCCTTGCTCACTGGCAATGAACTCTGATTCGTTCGTCTCTTTGTCTGTGAACTTCTGCGGGCCAGTTCCTTCTTTCAACCACACATATCGATATCCGGTTACTTCGCTCAGCTTCCTCAAATTCTCGACTGAGATCTGGCCAGTAGTCTTCCAGTTGGTGACTGATTGTCTCGAAACATTGCAGTGCTCCGCGATCGTTCCCTGGGTCGCGGAGCTGTTTTCAATGGCTTCTTTAAGCCTTGATATGAAAGGTTGAATTGACATACGCGAACTATATCCCCGCGAATTTTGGTTGCATAGCAAGCTGAGCTTGACATAAAGTACAGTACAGCTTGATTCCGAGGAGCTTAATGTGCAGCCAGAACAACTCATCGACCGCTTAAAAGAGCATCCCAACATTCGAACCAAAACTCGGATCGCAGAGATTTGTGGTGTTCCGAGACAGTCCCTGCGTTTTTGGACAAGGGTTCCCAGCGAATATTGCAGGAAGCTGGAAAAGGCCTGTGATGCGGCGGTTACGCGCTATGAAATGCGCCCCGATGTCTTTGGTCCTGGTCCAAATGATGACTCCGACCTCGGCGCTGCATAAGTAACCAACAAGATACTGGATCGAGGGCTCTTTCCATGTCACCTTTTTACGATTGCGGAGGCCGCAATGGATATTGATGCGGTGCTCACTCAGATGCGCGATCTCGGCCTCCTGGTCGATTCCATTGATACCTCGGGCAAGCTGGTCCGGGTTCCTGTCACTTATCCCCGTGCCGACAAAGGCAAGAAAAAATCAGGCTGGTATGTGGTTCATGAGTTCCGGTTGAACTCTGGCGGCATCGGCCTGGCCGGTTCGTTTGGCAATTACAAGATCGATGAAAAGCGCAAGGTGGGTATGCCTGCTGGTTCGCTCACTGAGGAGGACCGTAAGGAGTATCAGCGCCGGCGAAAGCAGGCTCAGGAAAAGGCTCGTAAAGAGGCAGAGGCTGCGGCGAAGGAGTGCAGGGAAAAAGCTCAGCGCATCTGGAGCAAGCTGCCAGCGGAGGGGCCCAGCAAGTACCTTGCGGCCAAAGGTGTGGCCCCGTTCGGGCTGCGTTTTAGCCGGGGCAGTGTGGTTGTGCCCGTATACAAGCCGGTTGCCTGCGATGGCCCTCAGCTATTCGCTCTGGACCTGGTGAGCCTGCAATGGATCTCGCCGGAGGGCGAAAAGACGTTTCTTACCGGCACGCCCAAAGAGGGTTCCTTTCACTGGCTTACCGATATCCCAGAGGCTGAGTGCCCGGTTGTGATTGTGGAGGGCTATGCCACGGGTGCCAGCGTGCACATGGCAACAGGGCTGCCCGTGGCTGTGGCCTTTGATTCGGGCAACCTTGTGCCCGTGGCGAGAGCAATTCGCCAGTTTTTCCCTTCGGCGTTGATCTGCATAGCCGGTGATGAAGACAAAGAGACAGAGGAGCGGATCGGCAAGAACCCGGGCCGGTTGAAGGCAGAAGAGGCAGCCAAGGCCGTGAATGGCGTGTGGGTGGTTCCGGAGTTTGCGGAGGCTGCCGATGGCGCTCACTGACTTTAACGATCTTCATAAGGCGCAAGGCCTTGAGGCCGTTCGTACGCAGGTGATGGCGGCTATTGAGGCTGGCCCGGCCAGCAATGATTCCTCCCCTGATGAATCTCCCCTGGCCCCCTCTGATTCAGGGGGTGCGGGGGAGGGCGATGCTCTTAAGAAGGCCCTGCAACGCTATGCATTGATCCATGGTGAAACGAAGATCTATGACTCGCACCAGCAGAAGGTGTACAAGCAGGCGGGCATGAAGGCCACCATAGGCAATGAGCTTTTCAATGCCTGGATGAAGCACCCGAACCGGCGAACGATGACCTGGATAGAGGTGAACGGGCAGCAGCAAAAGGATGCTTCGAATGATCCTCTGATGCAGATTATTGAGCGGTTCGTTTACATCTACCCTACGAAGAATGCCTGGGACAGACGACGGCAGGATGTGGTGCCCCTTGAGGCGCTGAAGGCGTACATGCCGAACGACTACACGCGCTGGATGGAACACCCACGACGCCAGGTGATTGACCAGGACAACATTGTTTTCGACCCTACCCAGCAGTCCGACACAGAGACCACCATCAATACCTTCACGGGCATTCCCCTGGTACCGGATGAGAAGGCGAGGGATCAAAAGTACCGGAAATGTAAGGGCATCTTCGATCTGCTGTGCCACCTGTGCAACCAGGATAAGGATACGATCGATTGGGTGGTGCGATGGCTGGCTTACCCGCTTCAGAACGTGGGTGCGAAGCTGGATACCGCATTGCTGTTCCATTCGGATGTGCACGGTAGTGGCAAGTCGCTGTTCTTTGGCGAAGTGATGAGGATGATTTACGGCCGGTATGCGGCGATCCTTGGCCAGCACCAGCTGGAATCCCAATACACGGATTGGCGAAGCCGGCTGTTGTATGCGGTGTTCGAGGAGGTGCTTTCCCGATCGGAGAAGCACAACCAGATGGGCACCATCAAGCACATGATCACCGGCCAGACCCAGCGCATTGAACGGAAGTTCGTTACTGGCTGGGAGGAGGCCAACCACATGAACGGTGTGTTCCTCAGTAATGAGATACAGCCGTTCCCGCTGGAGCCCAGTGACCGGCGGTTCCTGGTGGTGTGGCCCAAGGGCACCTTGAGCAAGGAACTGCAAGACAAGGTGTCGTATGAGCTGGACAACGGCGGGCCGGCGGCGTTCTACCAGCTGCTGCTGGATTATCCCCTGGCTGACTTCACCAAGCACACGAAACCGCTGGATACCGTTGCCAGGCAACGGGTGATTGAGTTCAGCCTTCCGAACTTCGAGGTGTTCTTCCGGGACTGGAAAGCCGGAGACCTCGACATTCCCTTCCACAGCTGCACTACCCGTGACGTTTACCTCTTCTACCGCCGCTGGTGCACGGAGACCGGTAACCGCGCACTCACTGAAACCAAACTGATCACGATCTTTTCGAGCCGGCTGGTGAAGGCCAGAGAGCGCTTCAAGCTGGCCGGTGTTGAGCACCAGGCGATGATGTTTGTGATGGAGGATCCCCCTGAGAACCGCACGAAGGCGGAGCATCTGGGTGGTTGTGTGGCTGAATTCCGCAAGCGAGCGGGCAATGTGGAGCCTGATTGATGGTTATTGGCAGGGTTTGCTTTGCTGTGTGCAGGGTATGTGCAGGGTTCAAAACCAACCCTGCACGTGTTCAGCCCATGGGGCAGAAGGGATGTGCAGGGTGTGCAGGGTGTGCAGGGTTATTTCGCGCGCGCGTACGTGTGAATGTGTGTGGGCGTTTGGGCCGGTATTAAAAAGTGCTATTAATTTTTTTCCCCGCGCGAGGCTTATAACCCTGCACACCCTGCACACTATGCACAAACGTTGGGGCAGTAGGGCTGAACACGTGCAGGGTTTAAAAACAACCCTGCACATACCCTGCACAGAACTAAAAACCGGAGAATGGAGATAACTATGCTGGATGAAACAAGGCGGAGACTGCAGGACTGGGGTGTGTGGGTTCGCAGTGGTGGGGTTAATTCGGGTTACGCAGCGGTTCAGCTGACGGCTGGTGTGGGTGGGTGCACGGTGCCGGATGATGAAGCCCTGGCGGTGGACCAGGCGGTGGCCAGCCTGAAGAAGCGAGAGCCCGATCTTGGCAAGGTGGTCCTGGCCTACTATGTGCGGCGCTGGGATTATTCGATGATTGGCCTGGAAGTGAAAATGAGCCGGGAGAAGGTGCGGGTACTGCTGCGCAGTGCGGAAGCCTGGGTGGATGGAAGACTGTTCCAGTAAAGCGCTTTACAAAAAGTACAGATTAAGTTGACATGATGCATGCACGGATATAGCCTTAATCACGTACAGTCGCAGAAGTATGGCTGAACACCAAAAGAGCCCTTGAAAACCCGGTCAGCGATGGCCGGGTTTTTCTTTTGGGGTTTGCGGTGTTGGCGTTTGGCGTGCTTCGAGCATTGTGTCTCCGAGTCTCATCGGTTTTATGCCGTGACCTTTGCCCGAGTTTTGTTGTCTCGGGCTGTTTTGAATTCTGGAGGGCGTTATGGGCTTCAAGCTGAGCAACCGATCCATGGCGCGGCTTTCTGGTGTTCATGACGATCTCTTTTCTGTGGTTGAGCGGGCCATTCAGATCACGGAAGTGGATTTCACGGTCCTTGAGGGTTTGCGTTCCAGGTCTCGCCAGAAGGAACTGTTCGACTCCGGCGCATCCACCACGATGAACAGCCGGCACCTGACCGGCCATGCGGTGGATTTGGGTGCCTGGGTTACCGGCGGTGTGCGCTGGGACTGGCCACTGTATTACAAGATCGCTGACGCGATGAAGCAGGCCGCTGAGGAGCTGGGCGTGCCTATTGAGTGGGGCGGTGACTGGGAGACTTTCAAGGACGGCCCTCATTTCCAGCTGCCCTGGCACCAATACCCATAACCCGAGCCCACATGACCCGGAATGAACGGATGCCTTTCAGCCAAATAGCAGCAATGCTGAACGAAAGCCCTGGTTTCTGGGCCTTTGTCGGCGGTGTGATTGCCACCACCGGTTGGGTGGTTGTTGGGCTCTTTACTACCCGGTCCAAACGAATCATTGCCATCGAGACAAGCCTGAAAGAACGCGAAGACTCTCTGGCTGATCATTATTCGAATGAGCTTACTCGGCTGAATGTAGTTGTTGCCGATCTTGATAACGCTCTAAAAGCCCAGGCGATCCACTACCGCGAAGAAATGCGGCGGGAACGGGAAGAGTGCAACGCGAAGATGGCGGCACTCAAGGCTGAGCTAGAGATTCTGAAGCGCCGGATGACAAGCGAGGAACAGCGGTAATGCCAGACTTTTTTGCCAGACACTTCATCGTGCGGCGCCTGGTGCTGATATGGGCCTGCGTTCTGATCACCGTTGTTGTTCTGCGTGTGACTGATCCTGATGTTATGCAGGCCATTGGTGGCGCTGCCGTGGCTACCATCGTAACTGGCGTGATTGGCATTCTGGCCACTGTGCTGACGCTGTGGCGCGGTAATCCGGGTGACAAGTGATTCTGGAAGCGGCCAAGGCAAAGCTGGCGCCTTACCTGGTGCCAATTATCGGAACACTGGTAGTTGTGGCGCTCGGTGCGTTCTGGTGGCTTTGGAGCGACCGCGAGCAGCTGCTGGAGAAGAACGCCAGCCAGGCAGTGATCATCAGCAATGCAGCCCAGGCGAACCGCGAGAACGTCGCCTCGATTAAGTACCTCGAAAAAGACATTGCCTGGCGTGAGCAGAAAGCCATTGAACGCCAGCGCCGGGACCGGTTCCGTGACCAGGAGCTGGCCCAAACCCGTGAAGAACTCACAAAGGCCCTTGAAGATGCTCCGGACTGTGTTGATCAGCCTTGGCCTGATGCTGTTTTTAACATCATGCGCCGAGACACAGTACTTGACCCGAACGGTGATCGTGCGGGAGAGGGTGCCGGCGGAGTACCTGGAAGCGACAGTGATCCCAGGGCCGGAGGTTAACGTGATTGGTTATTGCCCAGAGTACGTTGAATTGCTGAAGAGCACTGTTCGCGAGTGTAATGCCGATAAGGCCGATGCTCGGGCGTGGAATGAGCGTGAGGCGACCAGCAATGCCCAATAACGGCGCGTACAACAACCAGGCGGCCAATGCCGGAGAGCGGAATGTTGGGCCGGTTGGGTTGACTCGGTTGCCGGTGGCTGGGTCTATGCCGGCGGGTGTGATCTTCCAGGATGCGTTCGACGATCAGCCAGATTGGACGCCTCGTCCGGCTGTGGGCAACGACTACACCACCTTCAGATGGACAGGGGATGAATCCGTCCTTCCTGCAAGTTGGGATGCGGTTTGGAACTCCGAAGCGGACGCCGCCATCCACAACCTTGAAATCACTGACTCCATGTTCCCTGGGCATGGGCGGGTTCTCCGTTGTCGACGGCTTAATCGATCTGGAGGAACC
>MRWG01001478.1_pt1 | contig 14898 bp, 12 predicted proteins | sample 1013341 | NCBI WGS metagenome assembly MRWG01 (sample SAMN06117577, study PRJNA244670) | biofilm metagenome | biome: Water; feature: Cathode Biofilm; material: Biofilm; isolation source: microbial consortium enriched at the cathode of a solar microbial fuel cell | place: USA: District of Columbia ... | reverse complement strand
CGGCGCCCCCCGGACCCTCGTAGACACACGAGATTCCCGCGTCTGACGTCGCGTCGGTGAACGAGACCTGCGCATGCACACAGACGCTCAGGCCGCCCACGGCAACACACGCGATGGAGACCTTCATCGCAGAGACCCTTCGGATAATCGGACCCTCGAAAGGTCCGGGAGACCACAAGAACAGTCCGCACGCGGACCGAGACCACGAGTCACGCCTCCCAGAACGGGGGGCGAACACCTCAAGCTCAGTCTACTGCCACCCCGCTCCGGAGCAAGGAGATTCGCCCCTACGCCCCCGGCTCGGGCGTCCACCGCTCAGCGAAGGCCGCGACCTTGCGCACCAGCTCGGCAAGCTCCCGCCCCTGCTCGGTCAGGGTGTACTCCACCCGCGGGGGGATCTCGGCGAAGGCCTCCCGCTCCAGCACGCCGTAGCGCTCCAGCTTGCGCAGTCGCTCCCCGAGCACCTTGTCGGAGAGCCCGGGCAGGGCGTCCTTGATCTCGCTCGGGCGGGCGCTGCCCCGATCGATCGCGTCGAGCACCGCGAGCGTCCACTTGCAGTGCAGCACCTCCGCGACGCGGTGGAACGTCTCGAGTCGATCGGTCTGCTCGTGCATCGGAGGGGCTCCTGCGCGGCTCAGCCAATTCCAACCACTTTGTGCGTGACACGCCAAGCGGTGGGGGTCTTGAGCATTGTTGGGCGCGCGCCATGCTTGGTCACGCCCGCACGGCGCGGGCGAAACGGAGACAGCCATGCACAGCCTGCTCACCACGACCGCTCTCACCCTGGCGCTCTCGGGCGCCGCCTGCCAGGAGACCATCATGCAGCCGAGCACGCACCCCGCCACGCCCATCCCCGGCTACGCCCTGGGCGACGATTCGCTCCCGACCGCTCCCATTACGCTCGAGGAGCTGGCCGAGCTTCAGAAGTCGCTGCTGTTCACCGACGCGGACGTCGCGGCCCTGCGGATGTCACGCGAGGTGCTGGCGCCGCACGTCGAGGAACTCGTCGGCGTCTGGTACGGGTTCGTCGGCGCCAACCCCCACCTGCTCAAGCACTTCACCGACCAGGCCACCGGTAAGCCCGACAGCGACTACCTCGCCCGCGTCCGCGCCCGGTTCGAGCGCTGGGTGCTCGACACCGCGGGCGCGAACTACGACCAGGCCTGGCTCGACTACCAGTTCGAGATCGGACGCCGTCACTACACCCCGGGCAAGAACACGACCGACGCCGCCAACGCGACGCCCCTGGTCGAGTTCCGGCACCTGGTCGCCCTGACCATCCCGATCACGATGACCATCCGCCCGTTCCTCGAGCGGGGGGGTCACACGCCCGAGCAGGTCGAGGCCATGCACGCGGCGTGGGTCAAGAGCGTGCTGATGCAGGCGATCCTGTGGAGCTATCCGTATGTGGAAGATGGGGGGTTCTGATCAGCGCGTGGGCTTCGGGAACGGAGCCTGCGCAATTCTCTACATCCGCGCCTCAGGATCATTCCGGTGCTCCCGGAACCACGCGATGGTGCGCTTGAGCCCCTCCTCGAACCCGACCTTCGCCTCCCAGCCGATGAGCTGCTTGGCGCGGCTCACGTCCAGGCACCTTCGCGGCTGGCCGTCGGGCTTGGTCGCGTCCCAGCGGATCTTGGACTCCAGCTCCGCGTCGTTCTCGCAGAAGCCCGTGAGCCGGGCGATCAGGTGGACGAGGTCCCTGATCGTGATCTCCATGTTCGTGCCCAGGTTGATCGGCGTGGGCTCGTTCATCCGCTCGGCGGCGGTCAGGATGCCCTCGGCCGCGTCCTCCACGAACAGGAACTCACGGCTCGCGCTCCCCGTGCCCCAGACGGGCAGGAAGTCATCCCCCCGGTCGATCGCCTCGACGCACTTGCGGATCAGCGCGGGGATGACGTGGCTGGACTGGAGGTTGAAGTTGTCCCACGGGCCGTACAGGTTCACCGGCAGCGCGTACACCCCCTCCATCCCGTACTGGAGCTTGTACGCGTCGAGCATCTGCCACGCGGCCTTCTTCGCCACGCCGTAGGGCGCGTTGGTGACCTCCGGGTACCCGTTCCAGAGGTCGTCCTCCTTGAAGGGGACGGGGGTGTGATTGGGGTAGGCGCAGATGGTGCCGGTCTGGACGAACCGACCCCCGCGCTCGACCATGCCGTGGACGCGCGCCTGCTCGATCAGGTGCAGCGCCATGGCCATGTTGGCGTAGAAGTAGCGCCCCGGGTTCTCCCTGTTGGCGCCGATGCCCCCGACCTCGGCCGCGAGGTGGATGACCATGTTCCAGTCGCCGCCGAACGCGTCGTCGTAGAGCTTCACGACCGCGTCCTTCTCGGTGAGGTCGTAGTCCTTCCAGCGGGGGACGAAGATGCGGTCGTTGGTCACGCCGCGGGCGCTCAGGCCCTGGATCACGTGGCGACCGAGGAAGCCGGCGCCCCCGGTGACGATGACGCGGGCGGTGGACCAGTCGAATGTCGCATACTCGGGCACGGCGGAACTCCTTCTCTGGGTCCGGATGGTAGGGAAAACCGAGCCGCCAGCGCGAGCGACCGGGGAGGAGCACAGGCGAGGGGACATTCCCGGGCCCTCGCGCTCCCCGGCTCCGGCGGGCGAACAATCCCGCGTGAGCGAGCAGCGCCGACAAGGCCCCATCGCGTGGATCCGCCGCACCGGCCTCTCGGCGCTGGCCCGGTTGCTCGCCCTGACCGGGCTGCTCGCGGTCGTGCTCTGGGGGATCGGGCGGTGGTTCAACGATGACCACCTCTGGAGTCAGGTCCTTTTCTGGGTTCCCACCGGCCTCGTCGCCCTCTTCGCCTGGGTGACGCTCTTCCTCTCGGCGGTCTGCTCCAAGCTCTCGCTCCGCATGGGGGGCGTCAAGCTCCGCCCCTTCCTCGCGGTGGGGGCGATCCTCCTCACGGTCTGGATGGTCCTCTCCTGGCGCCCGCAGAACGTGCTGAAGGTCATCGAGCAGCGGTCCGAGCCGGGGCTGACGGTCGCCTACTGGAACATCTCGGTCGAGCACAACGCCGCGGACGCGGGCGAGGTCATTCTGGCCCAGCGTCCCGACATCGCGATCCTCGCCAACATCCGGCACGACGAGCACCGCGGCTCGATCCTGGAGGCGATGGGCGCCCTCGTCCCCGAGGCGCCCGAGGGGGTTCACTTCCGCAGCGAGGTGAACATCACCGTGAGCGGGCGGTACCCGATCCGCCGGTGGGGGATGGCGCGCCCCAGACGCGTCACGACGCGGCTGACCGAGTGGCGCAGCGAGTGGGACACCGGGCGGATCGTCTTCGTCGAGTTCGACCTGACGCCGCCGGCGCGGGAGCGGCTCGGGATCGACACCCTCGTCGTCTGGGTCGTGGACCTGCCCTCGGACCCATCCATGCGCCGCGTCGAGGTGATGCAGGCCGCCGCGACCGCCGTGAGCACATGGAGCGGCCCGGCCGTGGCGCCCGACAACCTCGGGCGTTGGCGCCAGGCCCCGCTGGCGGATGGTGAGCAGGGCTTCCCCGAGCCGGACCTGATCATCGGTGACTTCAACACGCCCCGCGGCTCGCGCTCACTGGGCGCCCTCGTCGCCGACGCCCGCTCCACGCACGACCAGGCCGGGCTCGGTCCGGGGGGAACCTGGATGCGCCGGCTCCCCCTCTGGGCGATCGACCAGGCCTTCACGGGGCGGCGCGTCCGCGCGGTGTGCTCCCGCGTCATCGACCCGGGCCTCTCCGAGCACCGCATGCTGGTTGTCGAACTGGATCGCGCCGGGGGTTAGGCCGGTCGCGGCTGCGTCGGGAAGACCATCGTCACCTGCGATCCGTAGATCGGGTAATCGATCTCGCAACGCAGGAGTGCGAACTCGTCCCGGTTCCAGCCCAGACTCTCGCAGACGTGCGCGATCAGCTCGTCGCGCCGCGGCGGTCCTCCCACGCGACGCGACCCCGCCTCGATCCGCTCCAAATGCTCGAGCAGGTCCAGCCGGTCCAGCTCCCGCGCCGGGTCGTTCGGGCTCGCGACCCCCTCGAAGCTCGTGTCGTACACCCTCAGTTCCGCCGGCCCCGTCTCCAGATCCCGGTGGATCAACGCGTCGAAGACGAGCTTCTTGGTCGGGACGCTCACCTCGGCATAGACGAAGCGCTTCCGGTTCGCGCTCGCGTCGATGTAACGCGGCATGTCGTCCGGCCCGTGCTCGGCGAAGACCACGTCCGACGTCGCCCCCTGCCCGAACGCGTCACCCCCGAGCGTGTAGTGCGTCACCTCACCCACCCGGTGAACCTCGATCGGGGGGCGCGGCGAGGACCCGAAGGCGTCGAGCACCAGCCCGTCCGCCCCGTTGATCGTCTCCCCGGTCAGCGAGCGCGTCCGCCCGATCTCGTCGTTCTGCCGGATCCACCGGGCCGCGAGCTTCACCCGCGCACCGGGGCGCAGCCGTTGGAGCGCGTAGAGCCCGTTGACCCAGGCGATGTCGATCTTCTCCGGGTCCTTGCCCGGGTGGAGGAAGACCGAGGCGTAGAGCGTCTCGGTCTGTGCGCCCTTGAGCTGGCTCATCGCCCGGAAGGCCGCCTGCTTGCGTCGAAGCTCGAACTCACGCCGGGCCTCGGGCGCCCAGGCGCTCAGGACCGCGTCGAGGGCGCTGCGGTCCCCCGCGTCGTGCCGGATCAGGCGTTCGAGCGCATCGACCGCGAGCTGGGCCCGGTCCACCGCCGCCGACGACGCGCCCGCCGACTCCCCCCCTCGGATGAGCCGGCGCAGTGGTTCGGGTCCGGGCGCCCGGTGGACGGCCTCGATCGGCCCCGAGGCGCGGAGCATCTTGAGGACGCGGCTGGCAAGCACCTTGTCCACCCCGAGCAGGGCCGCGAGGGCCTGCGGGCCGGGCGCCGGCGCGGGGAGACTCTCCAGGAGGCCCTGAATGCCCTCCATGAGGGCCGCGCCCGCCTGACTCACCCGGGCCTCCAGCTCACAGCTGGGGCGGGCGAGTGTCGGAACTGATGAATCCACAGGTGGTTGGGTCTTCAAGCGGGACACTCCCGATCGCCCGGTACAGGCGTTGAGAGGGCATCCTACCGGAAGGGGAAAGGCCACACAATTACTTCCCGGAAGTTTCTAGGAAACTCTGGACAGGGGCGCCCGCTCTCAGTACAACTGGCTCAGAACCGACCAGAACTCGTGCGGTGGGTGGCCGCGAAACCAGAGCACTGTCCACGAATCGATTTGGAGGAAACACAATGAGCAGCCGCTTCATTCACGCCCTCGCCCTGGGCGCCCTGACCGCGACCCCCGCTCTCGCGGGCGGCGGGGAGACCGTCGTCACCTTCGACAATGGACCCGAAGGCTTCTCATTCCAGGGGGTGGTCCAGATCGACCCCGCGGGAGGAAACCCCGGCGCCAACCTGCACTGGGACGACTTCATCGATAACTTCGGCATGACGCTTCAGAACAGTTCGAACCCTGCCTTCCTCGGCGACCTTTCTCGCTATGGCGAGGTGGAGTTGGCTCTGGATGTGCTGGTCAACTACATCCACATTCTCGGGTCTCCCGTGCGGCGTCAGTGGGTCATTGAGCTGCGCGACTACGACAACCCCCCTGCGCATCATTCCTACGTCTCGGTCTGGTACGACGCGGGCACGCTCCCGGCCGACGCCGAGGAAGGGTGGGTGCGCTTCGGTGTGCAGTTCGATCCGACGCAGACCGAGCTGCCCGAAGGGTGGGGGGGGACCGGCGCCGAGGATCCCGATACCTTCGAGCCAATCCTCCCCGAGGGGCGCACCTTCGCCGACGTGCTTTCCGGCGTAGATGAAGTGGTCTTCACCACCTTCGTCCCCGGCTACTTCTACACCTTCACGAACTTCAACCTCCAAGTGGACAACATCACCATCCGCTCGATCAACGCCGGGTGCAACGAGGCCGACGTCGCCGAGCCCTTCGGCGTGCTCGACTTCTCCGACGTCACCTCGTTCCTGAACGCCTTCAGCCTCGGCGATTCCATCGCCGACCTGGCCGAGCCCTTCGGCACGTACGACTTCTCCGACGTCGTTGAGTTCCTCGCGGCGTTCGGCGCTGGGTGCCCATAAGGCCCCTGCCCGACCACCCAACTCGGCGCCCGCGGCGCTCCGGCGCGGCGGGCGTCTTTATGCGCTCACGACCTCGCCCCGCACGCCCTCGACCCGGCGCATCCGCCCCCGCGTGTCCACGATCAGACCCGCGTGCTCCGCGATGCGTCCCCAGTCGAACGCGTCGTGGTCGGTCGCGATGATGACCGCGTCGGCCGCCTCCAGACGCTCGGGGGTCAGCTCGACCGATTCCATCGCCAGGTCTCCCTTGCGCCCGGGGTGGGTGCGCGCGATGTGCGGGTCGCTGTAGCAGACGCGGGCGCCGGCGGCGCGCAGCAGGCGGATGATCTCGGCGCTCGGGCTCTCGCGCACGTCGTCGATGTTCTTCTTGTACGCCAGCCCGAGCACGATCACGTCCGCCCCGTCGAGCGCCGAGCCCCGCCGACGCAGCGCCTCCCCCAGACGGTCCACGACGTGGGCGGGCATCGCGCAGTTGATCTCCCCGGCCAGTTCGACGAAGCGCGCGTCGATGCCCGCCCGGCGCGCGCGCCAGGCGAGGTAGTACGGGTCGATCGGGATGCAATGCCCCCCCAGCCCGGGACCGGGGTCGAAGCGTTGGAACCCGAACGGCTTGGTCGCCGCCGCGTCGATCACCTCGAGCGGGTCGATCCCGAGCTTCTCCAGGATCAGCTTCATCTCATTGACCAGCGCGATGTTCACCGAGCGGTAGACGTTCTCGAGCAGCTTCGCCGCCTCGGCCACTTCCGCCGAGGAGACGGGCACGACCGTCGCGATCGCGGTCCGGTACAGCTCGCACGCGACGCGGGTCGAGGGCTCGTCGAGTCCGCCGACGAGCTTGGGGATCGAGCGCGTGGACCGCCCGGGGGAGCCGGGGTCCTCGCGCTCGGGGCTGAAGGCGACGAACAGGTCCTCGCCCAGCCTTCGACCGGCGCGCTCGAGCCGGGGGAGGACGACGTCGCGCGTCGTGCCGGGATAGGTGGTGGACTCGAGGACGACCAGGCGTCCGGGGGGCGCCACGCCCGCGATCGCCTCGATCGTGCGTTCGACGTAGGACAGGTCCGGCTCGCGGCGTTCGTCGAGGGGGGTGGGCACACAGACGAGCAGGGCGTCGGCGTGGGCGAGGTCCGCCGGGTCGCTCGTGGCGCCGAAGCGACCCGAGTGGAGCAACTCCCGGGCGAGCCCGGGCGCCGGGTGCTGGAGGTAGTCGCGCCCGGCGTTGAGCGCGTCGATCTTCTTCTGGTCGATGTCGTACCCGATGGTGGGCAGGCCCGCCCGGGTGAAGGCGCGGACAAGCGGGAGGCCGACGTACCCCAGCCCCAGGACCGCGACGCACGCCTCTCGACGCTGGATCCGGCCCCGCAGCTCGTTCAGGTGGGTCATGGGCTGATTATTGCGCCGACGCTCCGCCCGCTCGGGTTAGGCCGCGAGTTTGCGCGTCACGATCCGCTCGTACCGCCCCGTCATGGACTCGAGGCTGAACCGCGTGAGGGCGTCGGTGCGGGCGGCGTGGCCCATCTCCGCCCAGCGCGACCGATCGTCGAGCGCCCGCCGGATGCCCCGGGCGAAGGCCTCGGCGGTCGGGGCGGGCACGTGCCACCCGGTCTTCCCGTCCGTGACCGTCTCCGCGGGCCCTCCGCTGGCGTGGACCAGCACGGGGGTGCGCATCATCATGGCCTCGACCACCGAGAGCCCGAAGGGCTCCGGATCGACGCGGGCGTTGATCGCGATGTCCACGATCGAGTAGTACCGCTCCGGGTCGGGAACCTGCCCGAGCAGGTGCAGGCGGTGGGGCAGGCCGGCTTGCTCGGCCATCTCGGTCAGGCGCAGGGCGTCCGCCCCGGCGGTGGGCCCGCCGAAGAGCGCCAGGTGAAGTTCGGTGTCGGCGCCCAGTTCCTTCTGCACGCGCGCCATCGCCTCGAGGACAAGGTGCTGCCCCTTGCTCGGGCAGATCCGGGCGAAGACGCCCAGGACGACCGCGTGCTCGTCGATCCCGATCTCGGCGCGCGTGAAGGGGATGACCCGGTCCGGGTCGAAGCGTTCCTCGTCCACGCCCAGGTGGAAGACGATCGGGCTGACCTTCCCCTCGCCGAGGGTGGAGGCGGTGAAGGCGCTGTTGGAGAGGGGCTGGATGTTGTAGCGGGCGCACATCCAGCGAAGGATCCGCTTGTTCGCGTCCATCGGGTACCCGTCGCCCACGTAGTTGGGCATCTCCCAGAAGCAGGGGCGACGGAGCGTCTTGCCCAGCAGCCCGGCGAGGGGGACGAGGTTGGGCATGAGGAAGTGGATCGCGTCGGGCTTCTCACGCCCCAGAGCGCGGGTGATCTCCCGCACCGCCTTCTTCCGGTAGCGCAGGAGTTCCAGCCCGGTGCGCACGCGATCGGTCAGCCCACCGGAGAGCTTCGGCGGGGGCTCGAGCCCGATGGTGATGTTCTCGAAGCCCAGCTCGTCGCACTCGTCGGCGAACGGGCCGTGGGCGAGCGTGATGATGCGCGGCTTCCAGCCCCGGGACCGCAGGCCCCCGGCGAGGTTGAGCACCGCCTGGCGGATGCCGTACACCTCAACCCCCGTGCAGACCCAGGCGATCCGTCGCGACGTGTGGAACGGGTCCATCAAGCTCCTCCCGGGCGCGCTCGGCGCCCCGGGAGTCGGTCGGCATCGCAGGAGGGCCGGTGGAGCGATCGGGCCCATCCGAGGGCAGTTCGGCCCCGAGGCGGGCCTACAGACCGGGGGGTGGTCCCTGAAGGACCGATATCTGCGCTCTGGCGGGAGGGGCGAACGGGCGAGGGGGCGCGACGTACGATCCCAACCCCGGGCGGACGTCCGGGGCGGGAGACCTATGACGCAGAGCGTGCTCATCACCGGGGCGGCGGGATTCATCGGGTCGAGCGTCGCCGCTCGTCTGGCCCGTGCGGGCGTCCGTGTGACCGGACTGGACAACTACTGCGATTTCTACGACCCGGCGATCAAACGCGCCCGGGCCGAGCGTCTTGCGCGGGAGCACGGCGTGGAGATCGTCGAGGGGGACATCCGCTCGCGGGCCGACGTGGATCGCTCCTTCGACGCCGCCACCCCCGACGCGGTCATCCACATCGCCGCGATGGCCGGCGTGCGCCCCTCCATCGAGAACCCGAAGCTCTACACCGAGGTGAACCTGGACGGCACGGTGAACATGCTCGACGCCTCCGTCACCGCGGGCGTTTCAAAGTTCCTCTTCGCTTCCAGCTCGAGCGTCTATGGGAACAATGACAAGGTGCCCTTCAGCGAGGAGGACCCGGTCGATCACCCCATCAGCCCGTACGCCGCGACGAAGCGCGCCGGCGAGCTGATCTGCCACACCTACACCCACCTGCACCGGCTGCCCATCACCTGCCTGCGGTTCTTTACCGTGTACGGCCCCGGGCAGCGCCCCGACCTGGCGATCGGCACGTTCATGCGCCTCATCCACCAGGGCAAGCCCATCCCGATGTTCGGTGACGGGACGACCAGCCGCGACTACACCTACATCGACGACATCGTGGACGGCGTGCTCGCGGCCCTGGACCGGTGCGCCGGGTTCAACATCTACAACCTGGGTGGTTCCAGCCCCGTCACGCTCCGGGAGCTGATCGAGGCGATCGGACGCTCGATGGGCAAGACGCCCCGGATCGAGCAGCTCCCGATGCAGCCGGGCGACGTGGAGCGCACGTTCGCCGACACGTCGAGGGCCCGGCGTGAGCTGGGGTTCGAGAGCAAGGTTTCGCTCGAGGACGGGCTGGCGCGCCAGTGGGCGTCGATCAGCGCCGAGCGCTGAGGATGTCCTGGATGTGCCCGCGGTATCGATCGAGGTGCGCCTGCACGGAGTAGTGCTCGATGGCGCGTTCACGACCGGCGGCGCCCATCGCCTCCCACCGGTCCCGGTCGTCGAGCGCTCGGGCGAGGCCCGCGGACATCGCCTCGGGCGTGGGGCGGTCCACGTGCCAGCCGGTGACGCCGTCGAGCACGGTTTCGCCCGGGCCACCGAGCGCGTGAACGAGGCAGGGCTTGCGCATCATCATGGCCTCGACCACCGAGAGACCGAAGGCTTCGGCGCCGAGGTAGCAGTTCACCGCGATGTCGATGAGCGGGAGGTGGTTCTCCGGCTCGGCGGTCGGTCCGGGAAGGTGGAGCCGGCTCTCGAGCCCGAGCGAGCGGGCCGTCTCCCGGATCTCGATCTTGTCTTGGCCGCTCATCCCGGCGCCCGGGGCGTAGAGGTGGACGTTGCTCGCGCGGTCACCCAGGGCGTGGATGGCGCGGAGCGTGACCTGATGCCCCTTGCGGGGGTCGAGGCGTCCGAAGATGCCCAGGACGATCGCGTCGTCGGGCAGCCCCGCTTCGGCGCGGGTGAGCGCCTTGACCCGTGACGGGTCGAACCGATCGGGATCAACGCCCAGCTCGCAGACACGCGCTCGGACGGGCCAGGTCCCGAGCGTTGCGGCGGTGTACCGGCTGTTCGAGAGCGGATGGATATGCCAGCGCGTGCACTCGATCTGATGGAAGAGGCGGGGGACGCTGATGAACCGGCCGCTTCGCACAACGTTGGACATCTCCCAGACGCACACGGCGTTGAGGCTCGCGGCGAGGTGTCCCGCGATGGGAACGAGTGAGGGCACCAGGACCTGAACCACATCGACGCGGCGATCCCCCAGGACGCGGTGGGCGCTGGCGATGAGACGTCTGGAGTATCCCCGCGCCCTGAGCAGGTAGAGAAAGCGTTTGCGCCGGCTGGATGCGGGTGGCGGGCGTCCGACACCGAGCACCAGACACTCGATGCCCGCTTCTCGAGCCGCTTCGGTCAGCGCGCCCTCGACCGTTGCGAGGATCAGCACGTTCCATCCGGAGTGTTTGAGTGAGGAGGCGAGCTGGATGATGGCGCGCCCGATGCCGTAATGCTCTGAGCCGGTCGCGAGCCAGGCGATGGTTGGAGGGGGATTCATGCGGTGAGTTCAGGCGGGGTGGCGCTGTGCGAGCTGTTCGAGAAACGCGATCGCGGGATTCGGCTTTCCCGTTTCGGGCGGGCGCCGCTGGGAGATGACTTCCCGAAGCTCCGACTCGCGCTCCAGGGCGTCGATGGCGATCGGCACGATCGACTCGGCGTCCTTCGAGACATCCAGCGCCAGCTCGCCCATCCCCCAACGCTCAACCGTTCGGAAGGCCTTGGCTCGGTAGTACTCGCCCGAGTACAGGCACATTCCCGGTGTTCCGGCGTGCAGCCCGAAGATCAGCGCATGCAGTCGAGTAGAGACGATGAGTGATGCGTCGCGCGTCAGCGCTCGAATCATCGGGACGGTCGCACGCCAGTCAACATAGTGGGCGTTCTCGCCCAGTTCCTGGACGATTCTGAGCAGCGGCTCATCCTCGGGCGTTGGGTGCCCGAACATCGAGACAAACACGGCGCCGTACCCCTTGGTGATCGCCTCTCGCGCGACCTGCGCCATCGCGTCGAACGCGGGGGGAGTGTCCGTCCCGCCCTGACGATGGGCGGTGAAGAACACCCACCGCTCTGGGAGCGTGACACCCTGCTGTTCCAACACCGCGCGCCGGAGCTCGTCGGTGCTCATCGTGAGCGTGTCCAGGTAGAACGCGTCGTCGAGGCGGAGCTGGGGTTCGCACCGCAGGCCCTGTATGGCGTTGACTCGTTCGAGCGACTCCGGATCGCGGACCGAGAGAAAGTCCACCCGCCGGAGGAACTCCTCGATCTGAGACTGGAACCGGGGCGTCCGGTAGGGTCCGATGGTCTGTCCGGTGAGGATGACGCGGTACCCCTCGTCGAGCGCGACGAGCCCGAGCCGCGTTGAGTACGGCCCGTGGGCGATGACATCGTTCATGTACCCGCCGCCGACATACCAGAGCAGGGGATCGCCCACGGCGCCGGCGTCGTGCAGGCGGCGCTTTGCCTCGCGCAGGTGGCGACGCATGTCACGCGCCTGGGCCGCGTAGTAGAGGGGCTTGAGCCCGAGGCTCATGAGCTTCTGCCGGCGAGGCCCGGATTCATCGGTGATCGCGATCACATCGAGCGGCTCGTCGATCGGCGGCTCGCCCGTGGGCTTGAACACCTGGGTCAGGATCCGGGCGGGGAGCCCGGCACGTCGCACCGATTGCAGCGCGGACTCGGCCAACGCCCAGTCGCCCCGGTTTCTGCACGTGTACCCGCCCGTGAGGAGAACTGGTAGGGGTTGAGTAGTGTTGATGGCGGAATGCTCCGTCGGGTTCACGCTCGGCTCCTCTGAATGCGGGGGCCCAGCCGGTCTCGGAGGATAGAGGTCATCTCCTCGAAGGTCTGCGCCGCGAACAGGTGGCTGGCGATCGGACCGATGACGACGCTCGAGATTCCGACCGCCATGATCCGACCGAGATCCCCGAAGGTGCTCTCGGGCATCCAGGCTCCCGCGGCCCATCCGGGGCCGACGCAGAAGATGCCGATTACCAGCGGGCGTAGCGTAGCGCCGATGAGCGGCGCAAGGTAGCGCAGACTGCCGAGCCCGATTGTTGCCCAGGCGAAGCCCGCGATGATCGAGTACACACTCATCGCGACCGCGACCCAGGTCAGATCGAGCCAGGCGGAGGCGGGCAGGATGAGCGCGATGTAAACGAGCGTCAACGCCACCGAGCCCTGGATCAGCTCCTTGTACCTGGCCTGGCTCTTGAGCATGGACCGCCCGGGCTCGGCCAGGATGCGCACCGCGGTTCCGATGGTCAGGATCTGCAGCAGCGGGATCGCGGGGAGCCACTGCTCCTTTCCGATGACGGTCCGGATGAACGGCTCCGAGACCGCCGTGAGCGCGAGGCACGCCGGGACGCCCAGGAGCATGATGGCCCGTGCGGTGCGCATGAACGCGGCCCGCTGGCGTTCGGGCTCGAGCTGGAGCTTGCTCAGCACCGGAAGCAGGACTTCGGAGAGCTTGCCCCCCAGGATGAGCGCCGCGTGGGCGGAGAGGTTGAAGGCGTAGAAGAACAGCCCCACCTCCGCGTCGTTCTTGAACAGGCCCAGGAGCATGTAGCCGCCATACCCCAGGAAGCTGAGCATGATCGCGGAAATGAACAGGAGCGAGCTGGCGCCGATGAGATACCGCCACCGCCTGAGCTGAAGTCGGAGGCGGATCTTCGGGCGGGTCTGGGCCCAGTTCAGGGCGGCGCGCACGCTCGCGGAGATGGGGATCGGGATCGCCAGCGCCAGCGCTCCAAAGCCCAGCCAGGCCAGTGCGAGCGAGCAGCCCATGTTGAACACGATGACCGCGAACTCCTGACGCGCAAGCATCGCAAAGCGCATCTCTCGCCTGAGCAGCACCCGGGGCACAAGGCCCAGCGATCTCGCGAGGATGCTGACCGCCAGGCAGATCATCACCCACAGGATGACGGGGTCCGCGTCAAACGCGAGGACGGCGAGCGGCGCGGCGCCCACGACGACCAAAGCCGCGAGCACCCCGAACGCCACCGACATCCAGAACGCCGGGGTGATCCAGACACGGAGCGAGGACCGCCGTTGGATCAGCACCTCGGCCAGGCCGGACTGCTGGAGCACGTTGACCATGGCCGCGATGGAGATCGCCAGCGCCATGATGCCGAAATGCTCCGGCGCGAGCAGGCGAGCCAAGACCAGCTGCCCGCCGAAGTTGACAACCTTGGAGCCGATCGTCTGCGCGATGGTCCAGGCAAATCCCGAGACCGCGTGTCCGTGCATGCTCGAGGTCGGCTTGCGGGCTTGTCCCTCGCCGGGATCGTGCTGGTCGTCGGTGTCTTGCATCGGAGCTCGCGCGTTCGCTGGGAGCAACGATCCTACGCGGCGCGTCGTCCTTCGATGGGTACTGCGGTTCTGGGCGCCCGGTTCGCGGCGACAGGCCCAGAACTTCGCGCGGGCAGCAGCCCCAACGCGGCGTACGCCGGCAGGCCAGCGAGATACCGGACCCGGCCCAGACGAAGGTTGGCCTTCAGCGTCCGCCAGTAGACGTCCCACGCCAGGGCGGGGAACCCGTGCTTGGCCAGGTACAGCGAGCTGGGACGGGTGGTGGCGGTCACCCAGGCCCGGCGTTCCCGGGCGCGGGCGTCACTCTGGCCGTAGGTCCCCGACTCAAGATGCTCGAGCAGGTACTCGCAGCTCTTGTAGACGCTCTGGGGGTTCTGGCTGATCCCGGTGTGGGCGCACGAACGGGGGCGGTACTGGGCATAGATCGGGTGGTCGTAGAGGACGAACCCGGGCTTCTCGCCCAGACGCAGGTACAGGTCGATGTCCTCCCCCAGGTGACGGTGGGGGAAGAACCCGCCGATCTCCTCCAGGTAGCGGCGCTGCACCGCCACGCCCGAGCCGGGGAGGTAGGGCGGCCGCTTCCAGCAGCTGAGCAGGTCGCGGTGGTAGGACGCGCCCGCGTCGGGCGTGGTCGAGACGTCAACCTCCGCGGGATCCTCGAAGAAGGGCGTCGGCCCGGCGATGATCGCGGGGAAGTCGAACCGCTCGTTCGCCTCGCGCACGCGCTCGATCGTCCACGGAAGGAGGATGTCATCAGAGTCGAGCAGGACGATGGTGTCCCCCGTCGCCTCGCGGATCGCGGTGTTGCGGGCCACGCCCACACCCGCGTTCTCCTGCTGGAAGACGCGTACGACGCCGGGAAGCCGGTTCACGTACGACTGCAGGACCTCGATGGTGTCGTCCGTCGAGCCGTCGTCCACGACGACGATCTCGTCGTAGTCCCCCAGCTGACGGATGCACGACTCGATCGCGCGGGCGCAGTCCTGGGCGCGGTTGTACGTCGGGATGATCACGGAGATGGTCATGATGCTCTCCGGGCGGGAGGGGCGGGAGTGGGAATCGGGACCGAGGCCG
>MRWG01001858.1_pt1 | contig 14900 bp, 16 predicted proteins | sample 1013341 | NCBI WGS metagenome assembly MRWG01 (sample SAMN06117577, study PRJNA244670) | biofilm metagenome | biome: Water; feature: Cathode Biofilm; material: Biofilm; isolation source: microbial consortium enriched at the cathode of a solar microbial fuel cell | place: USA: District of Columbia ... | reverse complement strand
TCAGGCATTTTCAGAGAGGTACTCATGTCTGACGTTCTAGAACGCGTTAAAAAAATTGTTGTCGATAATCTCGACGTGGATGGTGACAAGGTCGTCGAGAGCGCAAGCTTCATTGATGATCTGGGCGCTGACTCGCTGGACCTGGTCGAACTGGTCATGGCCTTCGAGGAAGAGTTCAACATCGAGATCCCGGATGACGTGCAGGAATCCATCCGCACGGTTGGTGATGCGGTAACGCACATCAAGGCACACATCTAAGATTTCAGGATTTCCATGTCAGATCGCCGCGTTGTTATTACCGGAATCGGGATTGTCTCACCCTTGGCTTCGGGCCGTGAGGCAACTTGGGAGCGCCTAATTGCAGGCAAGTCAGGGGCAGGACGTATCGATACGTTCGATCCCGAGGACATGCCCTGCAAGATCGCGTTTCAGGTTCCGTGGGTAACAGGCCGCGGCGGCGGCGAGGGAGATCCCGACGCATTCGACCCGGGCAAGTATCTGTCTCCGAAGGAGCTCCGCCGGATCGATGAATTCATTCTCTATGCGATCGCTGCTGCCGACGAGGCCGTCGAGGATGCAGCTTGGAAGCCTGAAGATGATGAGGGCCAGGAGCGCACAGGCGTCCTGATCGGCTCCGGCATTGGTGGCTTGGAATCGATCTACAACACGGCGATCACACTTCACGAGAACGGGCCGCGCAAGGTGAGCCCGTTCTTCATCCCCTCTGCGCTGATCAATCTGGCGTCCGGCCAGGTGTCGATCCGCCACAAATTCAAGGGGCCGAACCATTCCGTGGTGACGGCCTGTGCAACTGGTGCCCACGCCATCGGCGACTCCGCGCGTCTCATCAAATACGGGGACGCGGATGTCATGGTGGCTGGCGGCGCCGAGGCCGTCATCGGCCGCATCGGCATTGCGGGCTTCTGCGCGGCGAAGGCCATGTCGACCAATTTCAACGACACGCCGGAAAAGGCGTCCCGTCCCTATGACAAGGACCGTGATGGTTTCGTCATGGGAGAAGGGGCGGCCGTTGTGGTGCTCGAAGAGTACGAGCATGCCAAGGCGCGTGGCGCAAAAATCTATGCGGAAGTCGCCGGCTACGGCCTGACGGGCGACGCCTACCACATCACGGCCCCGGCCGAAGGCGCCGAAGGCGGCTATCGTGCCATGAAAATGGCGCTCAAGAATTCAGCCATCGACCCGACCGAGATCGACTATGTGAACGCACACGGCACGTCGACTCCAAAAGGGGACGAGGGCGAAGCCGGCGCGGTTGAGCGCGCCTTTGGCGATCACGCGAAGAACATGTCCATGTCGTCGACCAAGTCGGCCGTCGGGCACCTTCTGGGCGCCGCCGGCGCGATCGAGACCGCTTTCTGTGCGCTGGCCATTCGCGACCAGGTGATGCCGCCGACGCTGAACCTCGACAATCCGAGCTTCGAGACCGTTCTCGACCTTGTCCCACACAAGGCGAAGAAGGGGCGCGTGCGGGCAGCCATGACAAACAGTTTCGGCTTCGGTGGCACGAACGCGTCGCTGGTGCTCAAGGAAATTCAGTAAGCCTGTTTCTCCGGGCTGGGGTTGGCATATAGGCTGGCACAGTCAGGATTCGCGAGGCGTGCATGAAATTCATCAAAGGCCTGCTCTCATTGCTGGTATTGCTCCTTTTCCTCGGGGGCATCGCGCTTGGCGGTGGCTGGCTCTGGTTCCAGAACGAGATTGCCAAGCCCGGCCCGTCGACTGGCCAGGTTGTGTTCGCCGTCCAGCCGGGGGAAACCCTGACCAGCGTGGCGGCGCGGCTCGAACAGGACGGGCTTGTCACCGATGACCGCCTTGTCCGCTTGAAAGCCCGTCTGGATGGAAGCGAACTTGCCATCAAGACGGGGGAGTACATTCTCGAGCCCCGGGCCAGCATCGTCGACATCATTGACATCATGATCGAAGGCAAGTCGGTCCTCTACAAGATCACATTGCCGGAAGGCCGCACGACCGCCCAGCTCTTGAAGATCATCGAGGAAGATCCGGTGCTGGATGGGGCGTTGCCGACACAAGAGGTGCCGGAAGGCTCTCTGTTGCCGGATACGTATCTGTTCCAGAGGGGCACGAGCCGGGCCGACCTGATTGCCCGCATGCAGGACGCGCAGGACAAGGTTCTGGATGAACTCTGGCCGCAGCGCGCCGAGGGCCTGCCGATTTCCACGCCCGAAGAGGCCATCATTCTGGCCTCCGTTGTGGAAAAGGAGACCGGCATTGCCAGCGAGCGGCCCCAGATTGCCGGCCTGTTCACGACGCGCCTGAAACGGGGAATGCGACTGGAGAGCGACCCGACCATTATTTACGGCATTTCAAAGGGCGAACCGCTCTATAATCGGCGCGGCGAGCGGCGGACCCTCTATCGGTCTGAAATCGATCGCAAGACCGACTGGAACACGTACCAGATTGACGGGCTACCGAAGACGCCCATCTGCAATCCGGGCCGTGATGCCATTGCAGCCGTGCTGAATCCGGATGAAACCGGACACATCTTTTTCGTGGCCGACGGCAAGGGGGGGCACCTGTTTGCCAGGACGTTGGCAGAGCACAATCGAAATGTCGCTGCCTATCGAAAGTATGAGCGCGAGGAAATCCAGAGGGAGCGGTCGGGGGAATGAGTCAGCTATCCGGCATGACCGGTTTTGCCCGTGTCACGGGAGAGGCCGAATGGGGCGCCTGGGCTTGGGAGGCCAAGAGCGTGAACGGCCGCGGGCTGGACGTGCGCGTGAACACACCACCCGGCTTTGATGCTCTGGAGCGTGCCGTCAAGACCGCCGCCTCGCGCCGTTTCAATCGCGGCTCGCTTCAGGTGTCGCTGCGTATCGAACTCAGTGACCGGGCGGGCGGCGTGGTCATTGACGAGACCCTCCTGAAATCTCTCACCTCGGCAGCAGAGCAGGCTCTTGGCGGGCCGTTGTCAGGCGAAGCCATCGCCGCGCTCATGTCGATCAAGGGCGTTGTGGAAACCGGCTCGTCCAGCCTGCGCGATGTCGCAGCGGATGAAGCCGTCATGACGGTGCTTGCACAAGGTGCCGAAGCGGCGCTCGAGCAACTCGACACCGCCCGCCGATCCGAAGGTCAGTCGCTGTTGGCGATGCTTGGTGAATTGGTGGACGAAATGTCCGCCATGACCGAATCGGCAATCTCGCTGGCGGCTGGCCAGCCCGGCCTGCTTCAGGCGCGCTTGTCGAAACAGCTCGACGAGCTGGGCGCCGACCAGAAAGTTGATCCGGACCGTCTGGCGGCGGAACTCGCCCTGACAGCGGCGAAAGCCGATGTGCGCGAAGAACTGGACCGGTTGCAGGCGCATTTCGCTTCAGCGCGGGACTTGCTGGCCACTGGGTCTCCGGTTGGCCGGAAGCTGGACTTTCTGGCCCAGGAACTGAACCGGGAAGCCAACACGCTCTGCTCCAAATCGGTCAGCCTCGATTTGACGAATGCCGGACTCAGCCTCAAAGGAACCATAGACCAGTTCAAGGAGCAGGCAGCCAATGTCGAATAGCGGACATCCGAAGGATAGCGGTCATCGCCGCGGGCTCATGCTTGTTCTGTCCAGCCCGTCGGGGGCCGGCAAGACGACGCTCGCCAGGAAGCTGATCGAGGAATTCGACGATGTGAACCTGTCCGTATCCGCCACCACCCGTCCGCCGCGGCCAGGAGAGGTCGATGGCAAGGATTACCACTTCCGGACGGTGGACGCGTTTCACGAGATGATCGAACGACGCGAGTTTCTCGAATGGGCCCATGTGTTCGACAAATATTATGGCACACCCAAGGCCGATACGGTGGCGAAGCTCGAATCCGGCGAGGACGTCCTGTTCGACGTCGACTGGCAGGGCGCAGATGCCCTGCATGACCAGATGCCGAACGATGTCGTGTCGGTCTTCATCCTGCCGCCCAGCATCAACGCGCTGGAGCAGCGACTGGCCGCCCGTCCGGGATCGACGCCGGAAATCGTCGCGCGCCGCATGGAAGATGCCAAGCGCGAGATCATGCATTGGCGCCGCTATGACTATGTGATCGTCAATGATGATCTGGAAATCGCCTATCAGCGCCTGCGCCGCATCCTGCTGACCGAACGCCTGAAGCGCCTGCGCCAGCTGGATCTTGAAGACCATGTCCGCCAGCTCCTCGGAGAGGCGTGATGGACGATCCGAAAGAGGGGTTCGGCAATGTGAAGGCGCGGCCGATCTGGCTGGTGGCGCTGATTCCGCTGCTCGGGATCGTCTGGGGATCCTGGTTCGTCGCGAAACACCTGTTCTGACCATGAAAAAAGCCCCGCAGTTTCCTGCGGGGCTTTCTGAATTCAGGCCTGTCGGGCTCAGGATTTGGACATGGCTTCCTGGAAGTTCTTGTCCACGGCTTCGATGAAGCCTTCGGTGGTCAGCCATTCCTGATCCGGGCCGACGAGCAGGGCGAGGTCCTTCGTCATCTGGCCGTTTTCAACCGTCTTGATGATGGTCTCTTCCAGCTTTTGGGCGAAGGCGCGCACATCCGGTGTGTCGTCCATGCGGCCACGATGGTCGAGGCCGCGCGTCCAGGCGAACATGGAAGCGATGGAGTTGGTCGACGTCGCTTCGCCTTTCTGGTGGTTGCGGTAGTGACGCGTCACCGTGCCGTGGGCGGCTTCGGCTTCCACCGTGTTACCATCCGGCGTCATCAGAACGGAGGTCATCAGGCCCAGCGAGCCATAGCCCTGGGCGACCGTGTCGGACTGGACGTCGCCATCATAGTTCTTACAGGCCCAGACATAACCACCGGACCATTTCATGGCCGCCGCGACCATGTCATCGATGAGGCGGTGCTCATAAGTGCCGCCGAATTCGGCGAACTTGTCGGCGAACTCATTGTCGAACACTTCCTGGAAGATGTCCTTGAAGCGGCCATCATACGCTTTCAGGATCGTGTTCTTGGTCGACAGGTAGACCGGCCATTTGCGCTGCAGGCCGTAATTCATGCTGGCGCGGGCGAAGTCGCGGATCGACTCGTCCAGATTGTACATGCCCATGGCAATGCCGGAGGACGGGAAATCGAAGACTTCGAATTCCTTGGAGTCGGAGCCGTCGGAAGCTTCCCATTTCATGGTCAGCTTGCCCTTGCCCGGCACCAGGAAGTCGGTCGCCTTGTACTGGTCGCCAAAGGCGTGACGTCCAACAACCACCGGCTGGGTCCAGCCCGGCACGAGGCGCGGCACGTTCGAGATCACGATCGGCTCGCGGAACACGACGCCGCCCAGAATGTTGCGGATCGTGCCGTTCGGCGAACGCCACATCTTCTTCAGGCCGAATTCCTCGACGCGGGCTTCGTCCGGCGTGATGGTCGCGCATTTGACAGCGACGCCATACTGTTTGGTGGCGTTGGCAGCATCGACGGTGATCTGGTCATCCGTTTCATCGCGCTTCTGGATCGACAGGTCGTAATATTTCAGGTCGACATCGAGATAGGGGTGGATCAGCTTGTCCTTGATCATCTGCCAGATGATCCGGGTCATCTCATCCCCGTCCATCTCGACGATCGGGTTTTTGACCTTGATTTTCGCCATGTGCATGCTTCCTTTGCCATTCAAACGGTTTGGGCTCGGCTATAGCAGGTGTTTGCCCCGCGTCAAAAGACCGGTTTGGCACTTCAGTGGTTCAGCTGTCATTCAGGCCTGCGATGCGTAATTGGCTGATAAATGTGGGGGCACCGGAATGCCAATTGTAAGGTTCATGCTCGCAGGCATCGGTTTCTGGTTTGGTATCGTTTTGTCGGCCGCCAGCTATCCGATTGATGATCTGAGCTTGTACGAGAAAGTGTATCTGCAAGGGATGGTCACCAATTCTCCGGTGCTGATTATCGATATTGATCGGTCCGGCAATCGGGTGAAAGTCCAGGAAGACGATGGCTTCTCGAGATGGGTCGGTGCGGATCGCATCATGTCTAAATGGGAAAATCGTGCCGACGCCTTGAAGAAGGTCGGAGGTATCGGGCTGATCGCGTATTGCGTCTACAAGGTCCCGGATTGCGATTCCGCGCGTCTGGGGAACATGCTCTACAACAACGACTACATTCCCGGCGCGCCTCTGCCCAAGGTCGGGGGTGGCTACGTTCCGTTTGCTGCGTCGTCAGCAGATCCGGAACGAGCGGACCATAATCAGTCCGGCGGAGTGCCCGACTTCATGAACCCCGACACATTTGAACGCATACCGAACGCATCAGACAGTACTGATGCCTCATCCAATGCGGTGGCTGAGGTACAACACGGTACCGCGGGCGCGCCGAACACAGTTGAAGCTGCGACCGACGCGGGCATGATCAGGTATCATCTTGAAAATGCGTGCGATGAAGCGGTCGAGATCGAATACGCTCTGAAAACTCCGAGTTTCGAGCGGGCTCCGCCCTTCGTGATCGCGCTGGCCGCTGGCGAGCGATCGGTCGTTAAACTGGGCTCCTATTCCGAATTTGACCGGGCCTCGATCCTGTACATTCTCGCGCGGAGCCCCAGCCATCAATGGAGTGGCAACGGCCCAGTCACGATAGACGGCAAGACCCGGCACTTCCTGCAGCCGACATATGTCTCTGTCGAGGACCAGGATCGTTTGGTGCGTTTAACCTGCAAATAGATTGTCTGCCGAGGGCAGTGCCGCGTGTTGACGTTCCCGAGCCAAATCGGCACTGGGAGTGTCATGACAGATCCCGCAATCATTCTCCATTCGCCGCAGCTTGGCGAGAATATCGGTGCCGCCGCGCGCGTCATGCGCAATTTTGGCCTGACCGATTTGCGCCTTGTCGCGCCGCGCGATGGCTGGCCGAATCCGGCCGCCGAAACGATGTCGGCCGGAGCGTTCGAGGCCGGTGTCACGGTGCAGGTTTTCGACAGTCTGCCTGAAGCGCTCGACGGCATCACCTGGCTGGCCGCCGCCACGGCGCGCCTGCGGGGAATCGAAAAGCGCGTGGGCGATGCAGCGGAGGCCGCTGACACCGCGTTCGAGCGTCTCGGCGCCGGCCAGTCCGCCATCATGTTCGGCGCCGAGAAGTCCGGTCTGCCAAACGATGCGGTTGCCGTGTCGGACTTCCTGATGACCTATCCGGTGGACCCCGACTTCAAGAGCCTGAACCTCGCTCAGGCCGTCTGCGTGTTCTGCGCGGAATGGGGCAGGCGCCGCGAGGATTCCGGCCGGGTCATCTCGCAGGACAAGGCAAAGCTGGGCGAGCCGGCCCCGCGCGACGAGCTCTACCGCATGTTCGAGCATTTCGAGGAAGAGCTGGAGCGCGCCGGATACTTCTTCCCCCCCGAAAAGACGCCGCTGATGAAGGACAATCTGCGCGCTGCGCTGATCCGGGCCGATTGGACGCGCCAGGAAGTGCAGACGTTCCGGGGCGCGATCAAGGCGCTGGCCCTGGGGCGCGGCAAGGCTCGGGTCGATCGTGACGATTGACGCCCCGCTCGACGCGGCTGTGATCGGCGCGGGGCCCGCCGGGCTCATGGCGGCGGAGATGATCGCGGATGCAGGGCTAAGCGTTGCCGTGTTCGAGGCCATGCCCAGCCCGGCCCGGAAATTCCTGATGGCCGGCAAGAGTGGACTGAACATCACCCATGTCGCCAGCGATGCAGACCTTGCGGCAGTCTATCCGAACGCACCCCAGCGCTTCTTGCAAGCCGTCACGGACTTTGGCCCATCCAGAATTCAGGACTGGATGGCACAGCTGGGTATCCAGCCGCTGACCGGTCCGACGGGACGCGTGTTTCCAGAACAGATGAAAGCGTCACCTTTGCTCAGGGCGTGGCTGGCGCGTCTGGAAGGCAAGGGTGTGGAACTGCACACCCGTCATCGCTGGATCGGATGGGGGCGGTCCGATGAACTCATCTTTCTGACACCGGACGGGCAAAGGAACATTCCCTGCCGCGCCCAGGTTTTCGCGATGGGGGGCGCGAGTTGGAAACGGCTTGGGTCAGACGGTTCATGGCTCCCGGCATTTGAAAAACTGGGCGTTCCGGTATCGCCCTTCCGTCCGTCAAATTGCGGCCTGAGGGTGGACTGGTCAGACAGGATACAGGCCGGCTTTGCGGGCGCGCCCGTCAAGAATGTGGCGATGCGCTTCGCGGGCCAGTCAAGCCGGGAAGAATTTGTGATCACTCCGCGCGGTATGGAAAGCGGCGCGGTATTCACGCTGTCTCTCGGTGTTCGCGACGCACTGGAGCGCACCGGCGAGGCGACGTTCCATCTTGATCTTCTGCCGGACCTGTCAGCTGAGGATGTGAGACACCGCCTCTCAAGGCCGCGCGGCAAGCAATCCCTGTCCAACCATCTTCGCAAGGTGCTCAACCTGTCCGGCGTGAAGCGGGCATTGCTGTTCGAATTTGGCGGGCTGGACGCGGCCGACGCCCCCGATCAAATGGCCCGTCTGGTCAAGAATTTGCCCGTGCCGGTCGTCGGCCTGTTTCCAATGGACGAAGCCATTTCGACCGATGGCGGAGTATCCTTCGACGCGCTGGACGATCACTTCATGCTGAAAGCCCGTCCCGGCCAGTTCTGCGCCGGCGAGATGCTGGATTGGGACGCACCGACAGGCGGATACCTGCTGACGGCCTGTCTGGCCACCGGACGTGCAGCCGGGCTTGGCGCCGTCCGGTGGCTGGGACAGTCACGCGCCTGATCAGCGACCCTTCCAGACCGGAGCGCGTTTTTCGATGAAGGCTTTCGGGCCCTCCTTGAAGTCCTCGGTGCCGACAATGCCAGCAAAGGCCTTGCCGCTATCCTTCCACAACTCGTCATCGCTCTTGCTGGTGGCGTCCATGGCGACGGCCCGGCTGGCGGCAACCGCCAGCGGCGCGTTCGCCGTGATCCGCCCTGCCAGGGCCTGTGCTTCCGACATGACATCGGCTTCCGGGACAACCTTGTTGACCATGCCGAGTTCATAGGCGCGCTGGGACGGCAACGGGTCGCCCGTCAGGATGGCTTCCAGCGCGACGGCGCGGCCAATGGCGCGCGGCAGGCGGAACAGGCCGCCAGCGCCCGCAACCAGCGACCGCTTCACCTCCGGAAGTCCGAAATTCGTATTGTCCGCGCAGATGATCATGTCGCAGGACAGGGCGATCTCGGTCCCGCCGGCCAGCGCAGACCCTGTAATCGCGGCGATCAGCGGCTTGGTCCGCTCACGGCGAGCAATCCCGGCAAAGCCACCCTTCTTGGTCGACAGGGCTGCCCCATTGCCGGCTGAAATCTCCTTCAGGTCAGCGCCCGCGCAAAAAGCCTTGCCAACTGCCGTCAGGATTCCCACCCAGACTTCCGGATCGGATTCCATCTGGTCGATGGCGGCTTCCATCGTACTGGCCATTTCGCCATTGATCGCATTGCGCGCTTCCGGGCGATTCATGGTGATGATCGCGACATTGCCTTGTTTCTTGTATTCGACGGGCATGGGTGTCCTCCTTTGACTGATCGCAGCTAGCCAGCTTTACGCTACGGTGTGCAAGGCCCGGTTCGATTTTGCTGTTGCACTCCCTTGGGGAAGCCGGTCGACAGTTTGGTCATGGACCTGACACTCAGCCCCGAATACGCCGCTTTCCGCGACCAGGTCGCGGAGATCCTGAACGCCAATGCCCATCTCGCGCCCGGACCGGACGACAAGGGGCTGAAGCATCCGAAACGCCTTGCCTGGCAGGCCTTTCTGATCAGCGAGGGCCTCACCGCGCGGACGATCCCGAAGGAATATGGCGGACACGGCGCCGAGCCGGACATTCTGAAGTCCCGCATCATTGCCGAGGAGTTCGCCCGCTCGGGCCTGCCGCGGCCGCTCGCCGGTCAAGGCATCTCGATGCTGGTGCCAACCCTGCTGGAGCTTGGCACTCCGGAACAGAAGGCCGCCTATATCGAGCCGACCCTGAAGGGAGACCTCATCTGGTGCCAGGGATATTCCGAACCCGGCGCAGGATCGGACCTTGCAGCACTTCAGACCCGCGCAGTCGAAGACGGCGATCATTTTGTCATCAATGGCCAGAAAATCTGGACATCGACCGCCCGGCAGGCCGACATGATATTCTGCCTCGTACGCACGGACCCGGATGCAAAGAAGCATCACGGCATCACCTACATCCTGTTTCCGATGGATACGCCAGGTATTGAAGTACGACCCCTGGTCGACATGACGGGCGCAGCCAATTTCAACGAGGTCTTCTTCACAGACGTCCGTGTGCCGAAGAGTGGTGTCGTGTTCGAGGTCAACAAGGGCTGGCAGGTGGCCAACGCGACGCTGACGCATGAGCGCGGCATGCTGGGCGATCCGAACGCGACAAAGGCCCGTTTCGTGGAACTCGTCGAACTGATGAGGTCGGAAACCGTCAATGGTCAGCGTCTGATCGACAATCCCGTCCTGAGAGACCGGCTCATGGCGCTTCAGGCAGACGTCTATGCAATGCAGGCCAACGGCCTGCGTATCACGACCAACAGGCTGAAAGGGGAAACGGCGGGACTGGCCGGGCTTGTCGTCAAGCTTCAGGGGTGTGAGTTGAACCACCAGATTGCCGGTCTGGCGATCGATGCACTCGGCGAGTTGGGCATCCTCTACGAGTCGGGGGATCACCTGCGCGCCGGCGGCAGCTGGCAATGGCGCTACATGTATGACCTCGGTCTGATCATCGGCGGGGGTACGGCGCAGATCCAGAAGAACATCATTTCCGAACGCGGGCTTGGCATGCCGCGCGAGCCAAAGCCGGCAAGGAGCTAGACCCATGGAATTTGGACTGTCCGAAGATCAGGTCCTGCTGCAGGAAACCGTCAGGCGTCTTGTGGCGGACCGGATACCGCTCGATCTGATCCGTCAGGTCGCGCAGGACGATGCCGCCGCAACAGCCGGTCTGGCTGAAGAGATTGGGGCTCTGGCGCTGGACGGTATTCTGGTTCCGGAGACGGAGGGCGGCGCAGGCCTTGGCGTGCTGGATGCCGTCCTGGTTCAGGAGTGTTTCGGATATGGCGTGGTGCCGGCCCGGTTCCTGTCCAACAGCGTGGCCGCCTTTGCCCTGCGGGATGCATCCGGCGACCTCGGCGCAGCGATCGCTTCCAGGCAGGCGCGTTTCAGTCTTGCCCTCAATGAGCGCCTGTCACGGCGCGACGGCGCTGGCATAGGGCTGGCGAATGGCAACCTGACCGGTCGCGCCATGATGGTCATGGATGCGGCGGAGGCGACGCACAGTCTGCTCTGGTCCGACCAGGGCCTGCAAGTGGTTGCCGCGCCGGAGGCGGAACCCTTGCAGACAATCGACCGGACCCGGACATTTTCGAAGGTAGAGGTCGACCATGGGTCCCTGGCGTCGATTCCCGACCGGGCTGACATGACCTTTGCTGTCGCCTGTGTGTTGCTTGCGGCCGACACGTTGGGCGCGGCGCAATGCATGCTCGACAAGGCCGTGGCCTATGCGAGCGAACGCAAGCAGTTCGGCCGGGTGATCGGCTCATTCCAGGCCGTCAAGCATCTCTGCGCCGAAATGGCCGCAAGGCTGGAACCGGCCCGCGCTTTGGTATGGCACGCAGCGCACGCAATCGACACCGATGACGATGAAGCGATTGTCATGGCCTGCCTGGCCAAGGCGCACCTGTCGGAGGTCGGCACCTTCGTGGCGCGCACATCGACCGAAGTGCATGGCGGCATGGGGTTCACCGACCTTGTCGGGCTGCACTACTGGTTCAAGCGGATCGGCGTAAACCGCGAACCACCGACACGCGGATTTTCAATCCGCTGCTCTACCCCTGAGCTACCCGGGCGGGCCACTGGGGAAGCGCGGTATCTAACGAAGGCTTTTCGTCTTGTCCATGCTGTTTTCAGTCATCTTCTGACATCTCTTGGCCGGGCAGGTCGTCGGCCAGGTCCACCGGGGCACCGGGAATGCTGTAGCCGTCCGTCAGCCATTTGTTCAGATCGACATCTGCGCAGCGTTTCGAACAGAAGGGCCGGTATTGGGCCGATACCGGCTTCTTGCGGCATTGGGCACATTTGGGATGGCTGGATCCGGAGGGCATGGGTTTGCTCATGAGGCCTGATATACGATCGGTGCGTCGCGCGTCGAGGCCGCATATGACAGCCGTCCGCCATACCGCTCCGCCAGCAGGCTCTTGAGCGGGGCGCCCGCCCCGTCGAGCCAGGCCAGTGCGCGCGTCGGCAGGTCGAGAACCAGGCGGTCCATGGGCTGGCGAATTGCGGCCCGTTCCAGGTGGCGCAGGCCGGCCAGGCAAAGCGATTCGCCTGACCAGGTCCCGCTCTGGTCCAGGATGATCTCGGACAGCGGGGTTTCGCGCCAGGGCAACGATATCTCCATCAGGCCGAGCTGGGACGGGGCCAGCACGGTCGCTGTCGGGAAGCCGGCTTCGGCAAAGCGCGTCTTCGTGAAATCCTGAAGCGTCCTGCGGGAACCGGCATTCAGGGGGGCCACGCAATCCAGCACCACCAGGCCGCCCAGCTTGCGCAGCCCGATCTGGCGGACCAGTTCCGCGCTCGCATCCCGGTTGAGCTGCAGGGCACGGCTGGCCGCGCTGCCGGCGCCCCGGCGCCCGGCGGAATCGATGTCTGCCGCAATCAGCGCCTGCGTGCGCTCGATCCGCAGCCGGCCGCCATTCGGAACGACGACGCTGGGCGACATCGCTTCGTCAAAGGCGGCTTCGACCCGGTCGTCTCCCGGCGCAACCTCTTCGACTTCTGCAGAGCCCCACCCATCGGCAAAAGGGGGCGTCACGGGCGCTTCTCCGAGCGTCACCCGCGCCAGCTTGTCAGACCGGGCCTCCGCCACGACGGTCATCCCGCAGCGTTCGCCTTCGGTCAGCCGGTGACCGGGCGAGAGGCGCAGGAATGCTTGTGCCTTGCGGTCCGTCTCGACAAAGGCGCCGCCCTGTTCGGGCTGCAGGGACCGGATCCGGGCCTCGACCCGGTCACCGAGTTTCAGGCGCGAGGCCGGATCGGACCAGCGCGACAGGCGCAGCGCAACAGGCTGCCCGGTATCGTCCAGCAGGACCTCACGGGTTTCTCCGATACAGGTTTCACGCAGGACCAGTATGGATCAATCTCCGGATATCATCGCGATCAGGGAGGCGGTCACCGCATCGTCCGCCCGGGCGCTGCCTTCGACGGCCGGTTTGAGCCGCGACGCCATCGTCTTGCCGCGCTCAACGCCCCACTGGTCGAACGGGTTCAGTTGCCACAGATGGCCAGCGAAATAGGTGCGGTGTTCATATAGCGCTACGAGCGCTCCGAACGCCTCAGGGCCGAACTTGGCATGTGCCAGGAAAGTGGAGGCCCGTCCGCCTGCATGGACTTTTTGCCGGGCGACGTCGTCCGGCAAGTCCGGTTCTTCGCTCCGGACATCGTCGAGGCTGCGGCCATTGGCGAGCACTTCGGCCTGGGCGAGCGCATGTGCGGACAGGGCGGTCACGCCTGACGCATCCCGGTCCCGGTCCGGGGACAGGATGAACTCGCATGGGACGTCCTGAGACCCCTGGTGCAGCCATTGGTGATAGGAATGCTGGCCCACCGAGCCTTCGCCGCCCCAGAGTGCCGGCGCCGTCGTACCGGGTACGGGCTGGCCGTTCGGGCCAACCGTCTTGCCGTTGGATTCCATCTCCAGCTGCTGCAGATAGGTCGGCAACAGTCTCAGCCGGTTCGAATAGGCGAGCAGAACGCGCATCCTTTCGCCGCGCACCGTCGCATTCCAGTAGTCCATCAGGGCCAGCCGCATCGCCGCATTGTCTTCCATTGCTGCGGTGCGCACATGCGCATCCATGTCGGCGGCACCTTTCAGGATCGACTCGAAGACATCGGCCCCGAGATAGATCATGCAGGCCAGGGACGCGGCGGACCAAAGCGAGAATCGGCCGCCCACCGAGAGCGGCATATCGAACACATGGGCTTCGCGGCCGTCCAGCCAGGCTTTCGCGCGATCCGGATTGGCGGTCACCAGCGCCAGATGCTGTTGGGACTTGTCACCCACCGAGGCCTCCAGCCATTTGCGGGCACGCCCCAGATTGTACAGAGTTTCCTCAGTACCGAAGGATTTCGAGACACCGATCACCAGCGTGCGGGCCGGGTCGAGCCCTGCCAGCGCGCGGTCCAGGTCGAACGGATCGACATTGGCACAGAAGCGCAGGTCGATCTTGCCCGATGCCTTGTCTTCAAACGCATCGGCAATCAGGCGCGGGCCGAAGTCGGATCCGCCAATCCCGATGTGCAGCACAGCGTTGAATGCCTGTCCGGTCGACCCTGTGACAGCGCCGGAGGCGACGTCGCGTGCAAAGGCGAGCGCGGGAACGACGCTCTGACGAACCGTTTCGGCTTCTCCGGACAGGGCTTGCGGCGCGCGCAATGCCCAATGCAGGGCCGGGCGCTGCTCGGACGGGTTCACGATCTCGCCACCAAACAGGTTCTGCGCCGCCGCGTTGAGACCTGTAGCCGCTCCAAAGGCCAGCAGCGCCGCATCGGCTTCGGCGTCCAGATAGTGCCTCGACAGGTCGATTGACCATCCGGCTGCCCGGAGTGGCGCGTTCCCGGCCCGCGCATCCGCGAGCTCCTTCAGCGAAGCCTTGGCCACGCGTGCGGCATGGGCCGACAGGTCAGCGGTCATAGCATTGTCCTTGCGTAAATTGATCCCGCTTCCGCTTATCCGGGGTTTCGGGTCGGGGCAAGCCGCGAAGCCGCACCGCAGTAACTGGCATTTGTGTGCTTGAAACCCGCGCCGCACATGGCTATGAGGCGCGTTTAACAGGCCGTTTGGCCTGATGTTCATCCGTCCGGCGGGCCGGACACCGAAACTGAATCAAGGAGAGGCCCGATGGCCAAGGCAAAGTTTGAACGCAACAAGCCGCACGTCAACATCGGCACGATTGGCCACGTTGACCACGGCAAGA
>MRWG01001477.1_pt1 | contig 14917 bp, 12 predicted proteins | sample 1013341 | NCBI WGS metagenome assembly MRWG01 (sample SAMN06117577, study PRJNA244670) | biofilm metagenome | biome: Water; feature: Cathode Biofilm; material: Biofilm; isolation source: microbial consortium enriched at the cathode of a solar microbial fuel cell | place: USA: District of Columbia ... | reverse complement strand
CGACCTTGGGGATATAGACGTCCTTAATATGGGTGGTGGTGGCCGTAGTGAGCAGGTCTTTGAGCGACAGCCGGCCTTTTAGCTTTCCTTCATCGTCCACGACGTAAATGGAATGTACCCTGGTGACATTTTCGGCCTGGGCCCTCATTTCCTTAACACAGGTAAGGACGGTCCAGTTTTCGTTTACTTTGACCAACTCTTTGGCCATAAGGCCCCCGGCAGAATTTTCGTCATACCGGAGCAGGTCTACGATGTCACGGGCGTGTTCCCGGTCTTCAATTTCCGAAATGACCTGTTGTACGATCTCGTTGGGAAGTTCGGCGATGATGTCGGCAGCATCATCGGTATCCAGGGCCTCCAGCTCCCCTGCGATTTCCTTGGCCGACAGGTTGTTGAGGATGGCTTCGCGGATGTCGTCGTCCAGTTCGGTGAGGACATCAGAGGTTTTATCGCTGTCCAGCAGTTTGATGAGGTAGGTAGCCTGATCCTCGTCCAGTTCGTTGATGATCTCGGCTACATCGGCATAATGCACATCCTCCAGCAGGGTATGAAGTTCCCCGTCCTGCCGGTTTTCTATCAACTGTTCGATGTGGGCGACCAGTTCCTCTGTAAGCTTAAAGGGTGTCATCTGCTATCATCTTGGTCAGCGCAATAAATTCGGGAACCGATAATTGTTCCGGACGCCGGTCAAAGATAGCATCTTCTTTGAGATTATTGGATGGCTGAAAGGTTTTTAGGCTGTTCCTCAGGGTTTTCCTCCGCTGGTTGAAGGCGGTTTTCACGACCCTGAAAAATAGTGTTTCATCACACTCCAGGGCATAGGGCGATTTCCTTTTGAGGCGTAAGACGCCCGACTGCACCTTGGGAGGCGGGTCGAACACCTGGGGGGGTACGGTAAAGAGGTATTCCGCATCATAAAAGGCCTGCACGAGTACGGAGAGGATCCCATAGGTTTTGTTCCCCTCCCGGGCACAGATCCGCTGGGCCACTTCTTTTTGGAACATCCCGGCAAATTCGGGGATCCTTTCCCGGTTATCGAGCATTTTAAAGACGATCTGGGTAGAGATATTATATGGGAAGTTGCCAATGATCCCAAATGGGGCGCCCCCGAACAGGCCACTCAGGTCATATTTGAGAAAATCCCCTTCCACCACCCTGAAACCTTTTGCTTTTTGCAGGGCCCCGGGATGTTCCAGCGGAAAACTGTGGTGCAGGTATATCACAGACTCTTCGTCCAGTTCCATGGCCACCAGTTCCAGTTCCCGCAGCAGCAGGTATTTGGTCATTACCCCGGTTCCCGGGCCTATTTCGAGGACCGCGGAATAGCCTTCCATCGTCAGCGTATGCGCAATTTTCCTGGCAATGTTCTCGTCTCTGAGGAAATGCTGCCCCAGGTGCTTTTTGGCACGTACGGGGCTTTTACCCCCGTTTTCTCCCGAAGGGTTTTTATGCCGTTTGGCGGATGGCTTTTTTTGTCTTGAGGACATTATGCTTTTTTTTCTTCGGGAACTTTCTCCACATATACCCAGGCTTTCAGGCCTGATTCCATGGATACTGGGATGCGTTTGTACGCCGGGCCTTCATACACGTCTGCTTTGAGGAGTTCTGGCCTGGTGACCCCATAGGCCATCCCGTTAATTTCATCCCCGGGGTTTTTGGTGGCTTCCAACACCAGGTACCGCCCGTACATTTTTTTTTCCGAGATCCGGTAACCCCTTAGGGTGTCGGGCCTGCCCTCCAGGTTCCGATGGAATACATAGCGCTGCACCTCGCTATCCTGCAGCGTCCCATAGGCAAAGAGGTAATCGTCGTTCATAGGCGGAAAGATTGTTCGTCTACCACCTCGAGCTCTGTCCGGAACGCCACGAATTTGTCGGGGAATTGGCTCAGGGCATCCTGGCGGAGCCGGTTGGCGTCTTCCTCGTAGTATTGTTGCAAGACCTCCCTGCTTGGGGCATGGTATTGGATGGCATAGGTAATGCCCCCGCTTTCCTCCACTACCATGACCCTGCACATCCGTGCCTGGAGGAATTTCCCCGTGGCCAGCATATCCGGGATATGTTTTTCGCGCATCCACTTCAGCCAGGCTTCATGGATATTCTCCTCTATATTGATGGTGACATTGTATATATACATCGTCCTAAAGTTTGAGTGCACGCCCTGTTTTATAACCGGGGCTATTGGCTAATTGATACTGTCTCCGCGCAGCAGCCTGAACTGTTTCCTGGCTTGTGGGAAATAATAACTGTCCTGGTAATTATACAGTATTTTTTCGTAATGCGATTTGGCTTTTTCTTCTTCGTCCATCACATTCCGGTATAATTCACCCAGCGCGAAATGCGCGTCGTCTGCCAGGATATCCAGCCCGTAAAACTCCACGATCTTCAGGTAATTGTATTCGGCGGCCTTGTAATCCTTGAGGCTGGAAAGGAGTTCTGCCTGTTTAAACAATGCCTCGTCCTCTATTTTTTCGCCTTTATGCTGCAGCAGGATTTCATCCAGCGCCTCTATGGCCTCCCTGGTTTTTTTCTGGTAGGCCAGCAAATCGGCCCGTGCGTATTTTTTCAACGCGGTTTGCGTGGAATCTTCGAGGGAGTTGTCAGAAATCAACAAACTCAACTGCATGGCGTCATTGGCGATCAACTGAGAAGTGGAGCCCCGCAATACCTTCAACTGGGTAAGGGCCCAATCAAAGTCGCCTTTATAAAAACTGGTCTGGGCCACCTTAAACCGGGCTTCCTGTCCGAGTACGTCGTTCTTGAGGTTCTTTTGCACCTGGGAGAAATAAATAAGGGCTTGGTTGAATTTTTGGTCAAAGACAAGAATGTCTCCCAGCGCCAGCTTGACATAGGCCTCTCCAAAACGCGGCATGGTGATTCCGAGGCTTTTCTTGAGGATCTCTATAGCCGGGGCAGGCGTGTTTTTCCTGAAGGCGAGGAAATTCGCATAGGCCACCTGAAGTTGCAGGGTCTTGCCCTGGTAGCCGTAGGTTTGCACAAGGGCCTCAAAGGTGGCCTCCACTTCTTCGAGTTGCCGTGGACCAAGTTCGGCCATCAATGTAATGTCGACCAGGTTGAGTTTGGCATTCAGGCTGGTCACCGGGTCGGAACTGTTTTTTTCTATGTATTCAAAAATGGCCCTGGCGTCTTCCACTGCCTGGTCTTCCAGGGCCAGGTTCCCCAGGCCTTCCAGGCGCTGTAGCGTACTGCCTTCGCCCCTTTTGTAAATGGCTTTTTCCTGGCTAAAGGCACTTTGGTATTGTTTCTGTTGGACAAAGAGCCAGCTCAGTAGTTCGTTCCAAAGCAGGTCTGGGTCCCGTTGCGCTTTTTGCAGGAGTATTTTTTTTAGCTTGATGTTGTTTTCACTGGCGGCATCTTCGTTAATAAAGGTCTCTATATTACGCAGGATATTGGCTTTGGAAGCCCGTCCTCGTACAATAAGCTCCAAGTAGGCGTCGTACATCTGTTCGATATTGCCCTGTTCACCGTAAATACGCGCCATTTGAAAATTATAGTCGAGCTCGGGGTTCAGTTCCATGGCCCGTGCATAGGCCTGAAGGGCCTGCTCCAACAGGGTATACCGTTGAAAACGGAACCCGATGCCATACCCGTAATTGGGGTTTTCCTCTATCGCTGCCAGGGCCAGGGCATAGTATTCTTCTGCTTTCTGCGGGAGGTCCTGTAACCGGTAGTTGTAACCCAGGTCAATGTAGATAGTGGGGTAGGGGTTGCCATTCTGCAGGAGCCCGGTCATAAAGGCCTCGGCCTTTTCATATGCTTCCAGTTGCTGGTAACAGGCGATGAGCCCTTCGGCATAATCCGTTCGCCGTGGATGTCGCTTTACCAGTTTTTCATAAAAGACCCTTGCCTTTTCAAATTCCCCATCGTCAAAATACTGCTTGGCCAGGAAGTCTTCCTGAGAGAAAACGGCCTGGAAAAGGAGTATTGCCAGCAGGGTGGTAAGGAGTTTCAAACGCGCCTTTTTTTCAAAGATACGCAGATTGGGCCAAGATCCTGTTAACGGATTGCCAAGGGGCGTGCTTGCAGCTTCGCCTGCCAGCCGACAGTCCGTGCCTTTTAAGAGGGAACGGGCAGCCGACACCGGCTTAGTCGATCAGGTCGAATCCCGTATAAGGCACCAGCACTTCGGGGATTAGGATCCCCTTGCTGGTCTGGTAATTCTCGAGGATGCCCGCCAGTACCCTGGGAAGAGCCAGGGCGCTTCCATTCAGCGTATGGGCGAGTTGTGTTTTTTTATGCTCGTCCCGGAACCGCAATTTCAGGCGGTTGGCCTGGTAGGTTTCAAAATTGGATACCGAACTGATTTCCAACCAGCGTTCCTGGGCGGTGGAATATACCTCAAAATCATAGGTAAGGGCAGCGGTAAAACCCATATCGCCCCCGCAAAGGCGCAGGATACGGTAGGGCAGTTTGAGTTCCCGTAGCAGGGTTTTAACGTGTTCTACCATCCCTTCGAGGGCCTGGTATGACTGTTGGGGATGTTCTACCCTTACGATTTCAACCTTGTCAAATTGGTGGAGCCGGTTCAACCCGCGCACGTGGGCCCCGTAACTTCCGGCTTCCCTCCTGAAGCAGGGCGTATAAGCGGTATAGCGAAGCGGGAAATCCTTCTTTTCCATCAGGATGTCCCTGAAGAGGTTGGTCACCGGTACCTCGGCTGTGGGGATAAGGTACAGGGCATCCTCCTTCAGCTGGTACATCTGGCCTTCCTTGTCCGGCAATTGCCCGGTACCATAGCCCGAAGCCTCATTGACCAGGTGCGGGACCTGCAATTCCTGGTAGCCGGCCCCGGTATTCCTGTCCAGGAAATAGCTGATCAGTGCCCGCTGCAGTCGGGCGCCCTTGCCTTTATATACGGGAAACCCCGCCCCGGTAATCTTTACGCCCAATTCAAAATCGATAATGTCATATTTTTTTGCCAATTCCCAGTGGGGCAGGGCGTCTTTCCCCAATACAGGGATTTCCCCTTCCCGGAAGACCTCCTCGTTGTCTTCGCTCCCGGAGCCTTTGGGTACGGACTCGTGCGGGGTGTTGGGGATGAGGTACAGGGCTTCCTCAAGGGCACGGCTGGTATCGGAAAGGGTTTCCCCAAGGGTTTTGGAATCTTCTTTGATCTGTGCCGTCTGGGTTTTAAGCCGGTTGGCTTCTTCCGTTTCCCCGCTTTTGTAAAGCATCCCGATTTCTTTGGATAGCGCGTTGGATTCGGCCAGCACTGCATCCAGCCGGGTTTGTGTGGCCCTGCGTTCCTCATCGAGTTGCAAAACCTTGTCCAGCAAGGGTTGGGCGTCAATGTTTCGTTTGCTCAATGCCTTTGCAATGGCTGGGGTATTTTCACGTATGGCCTGTAACTGCAACATGGGTATGAATTTGGGGGCAAATTTAGGTTTAATTCGGCAATCATTCAATGCCTGTCCCCCAACAATCACGTAAACATGGGGATATGATGGTTGTACGGGAAGCCGGGGGTGGCCGGTTTAGCGTTCCAGGCGGGAAGGAAGGATCCAGGGATGGTGGGCAAAATGCCGCCAGGGTTCACTGGCCAGGTCGGTAGCAGGATCGATAAAGGGCTGCATGGGCCGCCCGTTAATACTGATTTTGGATTTGGCATATACGGCGACATCCTGCCCCAGTTTGGCGTATTCCTGCTTGAGGACCTGGGCAAACTGCCAGATAAAATCGGGGTATGCGGCCAATCGCATCCGCTGTTTCTCGCTCAGGTAATCGCCCGGCTGAACATAGGAGGAAGCTCCGGTTTTCTTGTCTACCACACGGTATTGGATGTGGCCGTTACGACTGCGCAGCATCATCCTCCAGCTCATGCGGTGCCCTTCTTCGGTCCACAAGACATTGTCCTCAATCAAATGATGCCTTAGGGGGAGTATCAGCTGGACGAAAAGGAAAACCCCCCAACCCGCGATGATCCAGTTTCTCCCTGGGGGAATTGCTAGCTGCCGGGATTGAAAAGGCGGTTTTCGCCTGAAAAACACTTTTCGGATACGTTCCGGTTCAAAGAAGAAAACCGTGAACGCCAGGGAGAGGTATGGAAAGATGCCTATCTGGAAAACGACAGAATTAAAGAGGTGGAAAAAGATCGACACCGCAAAGGCGAATTTTCGGCTTGGTTTCCAGAGCAGGGCAGGGACGATCAGCAGGTCGAACAAAATTCCTGCCGCCCGGATAGCCTTTAAAACCCAATCGTGTTGCAGCCATTCGCCTATAATCAAGTAATGTGATTTTGACTGCATCAGCAATTTAATAAAGCTGAGGTCCAGCCAATCCGGGTATACTTTGGCCACGGCCGCATAGGTGTAAACAAGGAACAATTGGGATATCACAAGCCATTTGATATACTGTGGCATGCTGTCTTTACGGATCCCCGGATGGCGTTTGGCATCGAGGGAATGGCTTCGGTGTGCCGGGAAAAAGCACATGAAGAAGGAGATGATGATCAACAGGTAGTAATGGTTGTTGTAGGAAGTTTTCTGCATCAGGTAGACCCCTGTCCATAAAAGTGTAAAAGCAAGGATGCTCAGGCGGTAACGATACCCCAGGGCAATAAGTACCCCCAAAGTGCCCATGATGAAAAAATAGGCATACATGCCCGGCCCTGGCAGGGGCTGCAGCCATTCAAAGCCAATAAAACTAAAGGTGAATTTTGGTTCGACCAGGGTACGCCGCACCCAGCCCGTAGCAATGGCCCCATAGCATTCCAGGCTGACCAGGATGCCGAAGAAAATGCGAAAAATAATCAATGGGCTGTTGTCGATCCTGCGGAATAGCAAACGGTCCAACATCTAAGAGGCAATTAGGTCCAGGGAGGTTAATCGGTCGTTTTCGAGATGGCCCTTCAACGCCTCGAGCGAATCAAATTTGTGCTCATCCCGGATCCTGTCTGTGATGGACACCTGTATCTTCTTGCCGTAAAGGTCGGCTTCAAAATCAAAAAAATGTACTTCCAGGCTTCGGTCGGTCCCAGCGACGGTAGGGTTAAACCCGATGTTCATCATCCCGTAGACCAACTTGCCTTCCAGGGTGCTTTTTACGACGTATACCCCGTTTTTGGGGATCAGTTTATAGCTCTCGGGGATGTGTAGGTTGGCCGTTGGGAAATTGAGTTGCCTGCCAAGGCCCTTCCCTTTTTGCACGGTTCCTGTCAGGATATACTCGTATCCCAGGAAGGCGTTGGCCGTTGGTATATCGCCTTCTTTTAACGCTTTACGGATTTTGGTGGAACTCACCGAGACATCATCTACCTCCTGGGCAGGGATTTCTTCTACTTCAAAGTCCAGCACGTTCCCGAAGGCGATTAGATCATTGATGTTCGCATTCCGGTTTCGGCCAAAACGGTGGTCATAACCGATGATGATCTTTTTGACCTTGAGTTCATTGACCAGGAAATCCCGTACAAACGAGGTAGCCGACAGGCGGGAGAACCCCCTGGTAAAGGGGTGGATAATCAGGCAATCCAACCCGATTTGCTCCATGATCTGTTGTTTTTCCTCCATGGTGTTGAGCAGTTGGATGTTGGCATCTTTCTGCAGGACCATCCTGGGGTGGGGGAAAAAGGTGAGTACCGTAGACTTGAGGTTCAGTACTTTGGCATTATTTATGAGGCGATCCAGTATCTTCCGGTGGCCGATGTGAACCCCGTCAAAAGTGCCGATGGTAATGGCTGTGGAATGCTTTTTATCGTAATTGGAAATGCTTTGAACTGTAACCACGTAGGAAAAATAATAAAAAGACTTACATTTAATATTTTAAAATTCACTTAATGGTTACAAAACTACGTCTAGTTTTATCAACTACCATAGTATTTTTTTCCTTTTATGGCGTTGCCCAGACTTCATACTGGAAACGTGACGTAGTATCTAATGATATCATATCCAGCAGTCTGCGTCGTATTGATGTGCAGAAGGCCACCCTTTTTTCGCTCTCTTCAGACGATTTTAAAAAAGCACTGCCTTCCCGGGGTTTAAGGAGGTCAGCAGGAAGCATACTCTATTTTCCGAATGAAAAGGGCGAGTTGTTGCCATATCAGGTGACCCCCAGCCCGGTCCTGTCACCCCAGCTGGCGGCCCGCTATCCCGAAATCCGATCCTTTACCGGACAAAGCCTTACGAATCCGGAGGAACGTATCCGGTTCAGCCTGTCCCATAAGGGGATACAGGCGATGATGGTCCATGCCGGCGGCCGCACGAATTCATTTTTGCAAAAAGTGGAGGGTATGGCAGACCAGTACCTGGTTTATCAAAGGGAGGACCTCCCGGACTCTATGTCTGATTTTGTATGCGATACGTTTTCGGGCCTGGAAAAACAGGCCCCGGGGAGCACGTATAAACTGGTAGACGACCAGCTGCTCCGGAAGTACCGCATCGCGGTGTCTGCCACCGGGGAGTATACGCAATTCCACGGGGGGACGGTGGCCGATGCCCTGGCTGCGATCAACGCTACCCTTACCCGGGTCAACGAAGTATTCGAGACGGACCTGGGGGTGACCCTGGAGCTGATCGCCGCCACAGACCAGGTGATCTTTACCGATCCTGCCACAGATCCTTACGAATCCAACCTGAATATGGAAGTGCAGAACACCCTTTCCGCCACCATTGGGGAGGCCGGTTATGATGTGGGCCATCTTTTCCACAGGGATAATGATTTTGGCAACGCCGGGTTTATTGGTTCGGTCTGCCAGGACAACCAAAAGGGGAGTGCTTTCACTTCTGGTCAAAATCCCCAGGGTGATCAATTTGACCTTGATTATGTGGCCCACGAGATTGGGCACCAGTTTGGTGCCCGGCACACCTGGTCTTTTGTAGCAGAGGACGATAATCAAGTGCAAATAGAACCCGGGAGCGGGAGTACCATCATGGGATATGCCGGCATCGTCGATGGCAATAACGTGCAGGCCAACGGGGACGATTATTTTCATTATTTCAGCATCCTTCAGATTACCGATTACCTGCAGACGATCAGCTGCGGGGAAACCATATCCATTGCCAACAACCCTCCGGAAATAACCCCGCTACAGGATTTTACCATTCCCATAGGGACCGCCTTTGTACTTACGGGCACCGCCACGGACCCGGATACCGGCGACGTGCTGACCTATGCCTGGGAGCAAATAGACCACGGGGTGGTCACGGCTTCAACCTTTGGGCCCACCAACGCGGCCGGGGCCAATTTCAGGTCGCGCAGGCCCACGGAGAGCCCTTCCCGCTATTTTCCAAACCTCGAGGAAGTCAGACAGGGAAACCTGACGCAAACCAGCCCGGCCATCAATACCGCCTGGGAGACGGTTTCCGAAGTGGAACGGGAACTGCATTTTGCCCTGACCGTACGCGATAACGCCATGGGGGGCGGACAGGTAGCTTCAGACCTGTTGGCTGTGAAGGTCCTTAGTAGCGCCGGGCCTTTTGTAGTGAATTCCCAGGGGGGCGGTGAAACCTATCCGGCCGGGACCGTCCAAACCGTTAGTTGGGAAGTGGCCGGGACGGATAGGGGACTGGTGAATGCCCAGAAGGTAGATATCTTCCTTTCTACGGACGGGGGGCGGAGCTATCCTTTGACACTGGCTGAAGCGGTACCCAATGACGGCTCTCATGAGGTGTTGTTGCCGGGTGTGGTTACCCCCACAGCCAGGATCATGGTGAAGGCCAGCAACAATATCTTCTTCGCGATCAATGCGGGCGACTTCAGTATCACGGAATCTCCGGTGGTGCTTCAGTTTGAAAAGCTCGATTACACCATTTGCCAGCCCGATAGCCTGCAGATACCGTTTTCCTATGAAGCTTTCGGGGGCTTCAGTGAAGAAGTGACTTTTAGTGCCAGTGGTTTCCCGCCTGCACTCGGCATTGCCTTCGCGCCGGATACGGTAACCACCAGTACCAACCCGGTTAACCTGAGTATTACCAATACAGACCTGGTGACGCCAGGTATCTATCCTTTGATCGTCACGGCCAATTCCACAAGCCAGAACGTGCAGGTGGCGTTGCAGTTGCAGATCCTTGACGGCAATTTCGGGGTAGTCACCCCTACGGCCCCTTTGGATGGCGCACTGGATGTAAGCCTCAACGTATTGCTGGCCTGGAGTGGCGACGCGTCCTACACGAATTACGAACTCGAAATCGCTACTGATGCCGGGTTTACGGATACCGTGGAAACAGCCAACGTGATCTTTGCCAGGTATACCCCCACCCAATTACAGGAAGATACTACCTACTACTGGCGCGTGAAACCATTAAATCCCTGTGGGGAGGGCAGCTTTAGCACCCCATTTAGTTTTACGACCATCCCTATCAATTGCCAGTCTCGTACCGCGGCAGACACCCCCCTTCCCATTACGTCCATAGGTACCCCCACGGTTGAATCCACAATTAGTTTCCTGGATGACCTGCCCGTATCCGATGTAAAGGTGACTTTGGACCTGGAGCATACCTTTCTTGGCGACCTGGTCATCAGCCTCATTTCTCCTGCCGGCACCGAAGTGGTGCTTGTTTCCAATTCCTGTGGGGAATTCAATAACATCAGCGCCGTGTTTGACGAAGCGGGTGCCCCAATTGTATGCGGGGAGGATCCGGCGATCAATGGCGTGGTGAAACCGCTTGGTTCCCTGGCTTCTTTGAAGGGGGAATCTACCTTTGGCGACTGGGTCCTGAGGATTTCCGATACCGCTCCTGCCGACGGAGGTACTTTGAATGGGTTTTCCCTTGAAATTTGTGCAGAAGGTGAGTTCCGCCCCGATGCAGACGGGGACGGGGTCTTTGATGATGGTGATGACCTCTGCCTTGGGACGCCCAAAGGGGCCGAAGTGGACCCGAGCGGCTGCCAGGTATTTAGGTTTGACCCCCGGAATTTCAGCGTGCAACTCGAAACGGAGTCCTGTATCCCCAGCAACAACGGTGCTATCACCATTGGGGCCAGTGAGATACTCGACTATACGGTACAGGTGACGGGCCCCGGGATAGACGTCTCGGATAGTTTTACCGCCTCCTATCAACTGGGCGGCCTTTCGTCCGGTACATACGACCTTTGTATCGGGGGCTCTGATGGTACCAATGTATATGAGCCCTATTGTTTTGAGGTGGTGATCCGGGAGCCGGAACCCCTGTCGGTAGTTGCGACCGTCAGTCCGGACGGGCAACAGGCAGAGCTGTTGCTCAGCGGGGCCGGGCTCTACCTGGTTGAACTGAATGGCATGTTGCAACAGGTTACTGATCCGGAGATCACCCTGGATTTGAAAGCGGGGGAGAACACCTTAAAAGTAAGCACCTTGCTCCCTTGCCAGGGAAGTTATGACGAGCGGATCTACGTTGCTGGTGTTCCGGTCTTCTTTCCCAATCCCTTTGATGAGGAATTGCGTATCCATGTTGGGAATCTTCAGGAGGCGGTAGAGATACACGTTTTCGGGATTGACGGGCAATTGCTGGAACGCCGAGGGTATACCGCATCCGGGGGTGAGATCCTGCTTGATTTTAGTGGCCGGCCTTCCGGGCTTTACCTGATCAGGCTGGATGGGCCGCAGTTGAAAGGAACCTATAAAGTAATGAAACGATGAGGTCTGCGGCAATTTTTGGGGTATTGTTGTGCCTGCTGGGATGTGGGAAGGATTCACCCAAACCACCGGAGGCGGTCAAATTGATCTTTCCGAACCAAAATTCGGAATGCACAACCGGGGTAGACCTGAACGCCACCACCAGCCGGGTGGAATTTCGCTGGCAAAAGGCCGCGCATACAGACAGCTATGAATTAAGGGTTACCAATATTGTCACCAATATCAGCCAAACCGTAGGTACCGGGCAATTATCCGCAGAACTGCCCCTGCAAAAAGGGGCTCCCTATTCCTGGACTGTGGTGAGCAGGAACGACGAAACCCAGGAATCTGCCATCAGTGCGGTTTGGCGGTTTTACAATGCCGGCTCTGAGCAGTCCTATGCCCCGTTCCCGGCAGATATCCTGGCACCCAAACCCGGGGGCACCATTATCCGTGATATTAACAATGAAGTGGTGCTGGAGTGGGAAGGTGCCGATGTAGACAATGATATCGCGGGCTATGAGTTGTACTTTTCCACGGCCAACCCGCCACTAACCCTGATTGCCGAACCCGCCGCCAGTACCACCAGCATCAAGGTGAGCGTGGAGGCCAACACCGTATATTACTGGAGTATCACTACGGTAGACAGCGAAGGAAACCGTTCAGATTCGGGCACGTATGGGTTTAAAGTGTTTTAAGCTACCTAGGTGCCGTTAAATTCGTTCATGGTGATCTTTGGGCCGGCCAGCACGAAAGACCGTATCATTTCGGCCACCCTTTGCAGGCGTTCCTTTAAAGCGGTTTGTTCTTCCTCCGTCCATTTACCCAGCACATAATCTATTTGCCGTCCTTTCTGGAATTCGGCACCAACCCCAAACCGCAGCCGGTGGTAGTCCGTGCGTTGCAGGCTTTGTTGTATATCCCTGAGGCCGTTATGGCCGCCATCGCTTCCTTTGGCTTTCAGGCGAAGGGTGCCGAAAGGGAGGTTAATGTCATCTGTGATGACCAGGATGTTTTCAAGGTTGATCTTTTCTTTTTCCATCCAGTAGACCAGCGCTTTGCCGCTTCGGTTCATATAGGTAGAGGGCTTTAGCGCAAGGACTTGCCGGCCTTTTATTTTAAAGCTGCCAACCTCTCCAAGTCGTTCGGTCTTAAAACTGAATTCCTGTTCGCGGGCCAGGGCATCCAGGGCCTGAAACCCAATATTGTGGCGGGTCCTGGCGTATTCATCACCAATATTCCCCAAACCTATCAGCAAGTATTTTTTCATCGGATCGGTAGATTCTAAGATCGGTTGCTTACCCTTAATGAGCGATGTGAGCCAATGGAACATAACGCGATTTTGCCGGGTAAAAATACAAAAGCATCCCAGACCCCTGCACTGAAACTATCAGCAACTGGGAGGGATGCTTTTTATGGGTTAAGGAGGGCCTTATTCCTGGCTTCCTTCTGCGGCTTCTCCGGCAGCAGCTTCGGCTCCTTCCTCGGCAACCGCTTCGGCTCCTTCGAGTTCTTCTTCCTCTTCCATATCAACCACGACGGCAGCACGTGCGGTTTTCACCTGGACCACCACGGTGGTGTCGGGGTGCAGGATGGTGAAGTTGTCATTCAGAAGGGATTCCACCAAAATATTCTCACCGATTTTCAACTTGGAAATATCGATGTCGAAAAAGTCGGGGAGGAATTTAGGCAGTGCTCGGATGGCAAGTTTTCTTTTACGGAACAACAGGCGTCCCCCGTTTCGTACCCCGGGCGAATTGCCGTGCAGGCGTACCGGGATGTTCATGGTTACTTCCTTGTCATCGAACAATTGGTAAAAATCGATGTGCAGGATGTTGTCCGTTACCGGGTGGAATTGGATGTCCTGCATGACGGCATGCAATTTTTCGCCACCGTCCAGCTCAACCACAACGGTGTGGGCGTTGGGGGTGTACACCAAATCTCTGAATGCGATCTCTTCCGCTGAAAAGTGAAATGGCTTTTCCCCTCCGTATACCACGCAAGGAACCTTTCCAGCATTACGTAGGGCCTTGGTTGCCTTCTTGCCCACGCTTTCTCTTTCTGATCCTTTGATTGTAATTGATTTCATTGAATTATGCTAAAGTTAAAATTCATTTGGGTTCCTGTTGATACTACCCCCGCAACCTGCTGCCTTACGGCTTACATCAGGAACTTGGATGCGATGGAGGTATTGTGGTGTACCCGGTGCATGACGTCGGCAAAAAGCTCCGCGCAGCTGAGTACCCGTATTTTTTCACTTTGTTTTTTCATGGGGATGGAATCGGTAACGATCAATTCTGTCAGTTTTGATTGTTCCACCCTTTCGTAGGCCTTGCCAGACAGCAGGGCGTGGGTGGTAATGGCCCTGACACTTTTTGCCCCCCGTTCCATCATCAGGTCGGCGGCTTTGGTCAGGGTTCCCGCGGTATCCACCAGGTCATCCACGAGGACCACGTTCTTGCCATTTACGTCACCTATAAGTTCCATATGCGAAATTACGTTCGCTTTTTCCCTTTGCTTGTAACAGATCACCACATCGCACTCCAGGGCTTTGGAATAGGCATAGGCCCTTTTGGAGCCGCCCATATCCGGGGAAGCGATGGTAAGGTTATCCAGGTTCAGTGATTTGAGGTAGGGCAGGAAGAGGGTAGAGGCAAAGAGGTGGTCTACCGGTTTCTCAAAAAAGCCCTGTATCTGATCGGCATGAAGGTCCATGGTAATGATGCGGGTGGCGCCGGCCGCTTCCAGCATTTTGGCGACCAGTTTGGCCGCGATGGGGACCCTGGGTTTGTCTTTCCTGTCTTGCCGTGCCCACCCGAAATAGGGCATTACCGCCGTAATATGGCGTGCGGAAGCCCTTTTGGCGGCATCCAGCATGAGTAGCATTTCCATCAGGTTTTCCGGACCGGGGTTGGTCGAGCCAATGACAAAGATCCGCGTTCCGCGGATCGATTCTTCAAAGGAAGGCTGGAACTCCCCGTCACTGTATCGTGAAAAGATCACATTGCCCAGGTCGGTCCCGTAGAACCTGGCTATTTTTTCTGCCAGGACGGTGCTTTGGGTACAGCCAAAAATTTTAGGTTCGGGAACTTGGTACGCCATGCTTAAGGTATTGTATTCCACTTCTTTGGAATCCCTTTTTTCAAAGGAGGTGCAAATTTATGAATTTATTTGTCTTGTATACGATAATTCCGGGGAATTTTGGAACCTGCAATAAAAATATTTTTTAGCTTTGCAGTCCGTTTTGCCTCGGTGGCGGAATTGGTAGACGCGCTGGATTCAAAATCCAGTGATAGCAATATCGTGTGGGTTCGATTCCCACCCGAGGTACTTGAGGGCCAGGAGGTTTTTCCTGGCCCTTTTTTTCTTC
>MRWG01001476.1_pt1 | contig 14918 bp, 4 predicted proteins | sample 1013341 | NCBI WGS metagenome assembly MRWG01 (sample SAMN06117577, study PRJNA244670) | biofilm metagenome | biome: Water; feature: Cathode Biofilm; material: Biofilm; isolation source: microbial consortium enriched at the cathode of a solar microbial fuel cell | place: USA: District of Columbia ... | reverse complement strand
CCGCCGCCGCCGCAAATGGAAGAGCCGCCGCCGCCGGAAATGGAAGAAGTCGAAATCCCCGAGCCGGAACCGGAACCCATCGCCGATGACGCACCGGCCGACGAGCCGTTGCCGGGAGACGACCTCGGGCTCGATGCCGACGGGGTCGCCGGGTCGGACGGTTTCGGTCTCAAGGCAAAGAAGGGCGGCCGCTCCCTGATCGGCGGCGGCGACCGCAACAAATGGTATGCCGGTGTCATCCAGAGTGAACTGCAATCCGTGCTCGCCGGGATCGACGACATCCGCCGCGGCCGTTACGCGCTCACGGTGCGGATCTGGATCGATGGCGAGGGTCGCGTCGAGAACGCCGAAGTCGTGCGCGGCACCGGCGACACCGAACTCGACGAAGCCTTGCAGCAGGCGTTGATCGGCGGCACGAAGCTATCGCACGCGCCGCCCGAGGACCTGCCCCAGCCGATACGGCTGCGCATCTCCTCGCGCAGCTGAGCCCGCATCCCTGATCTCTTTTTATGCAGTCTTATCCGTAATGAGCGTCATCCGATTATTCGCCTTATTCGCCCTGCTCTTGTTGAGCATTCCGGCCGCCGCCGACGAACGTGCGGAACTCCTGGAGATGAAGAACACGATCGAGAATCTGGTCGATGCGCTGGTGAAACGCGGCGTCCTGAGCGCGGATGATGCGAGCGAGCTCAAGACCGAAGCGGCGGCCAAGGCCCGCGCCGACGCCGCCACGGAGACGCAAGTCGAGCCGGCGGCTGCGGTCGCGGACGCGCCGCCGCAAGCGGGCGGCAAAGTCGTGCGCGTGCCCTACGTCCCCGAGTTCGTGAAGGATGAGATCCGCGAACAGGTACGCGCGGAATTGCGGCAGGATGTTACCGAGGATGTCGTCGAACGCGCCCGGGAGGAACGTTGGGGGGTGAAAGATGCGCTGCCGGACTGGGTTACCGCGATCAATTGGTCCGGCGACCTGCGCCTGCGTTATCAGGGCGACTACATGGGCAGCGGCAATGTCGCGAATTCCGTCGCGGATTTCAACGCCATCAACGACGCCGGGGGCATTGCCCGTGCCGGCCCGGACGTGTTCCGCAACATCACCGAGGATCGCCACCGGCTGCGCGTGCGTGCCCGGCTCGGCCTCGGTATTACCGTGGCGGACAGGGTCTCGGCCGGGGTGCGTCTGATCACGGGCCGTCTCGACAACCCGATCTCCCTGAACGAGACGCTGGGCCGCAATGGCGACCCGATTGAATTCAACGTCGATCGCCTGTTCCTTGCCTGGGATGAAAAAGACCGCGACGGGCTCACGCGCTGGCACCTGACCGGCGGCCGCATCCCGAATCCTTATTTTCAACCGTCGGACATCGTCTGGGACAACGACCTCGCATTCGAGGGTGTGGCCGCCTCGATCCGCGCGCCGCTGGCGTTCCTGGATCCCGTGGCGGGCCCGGCGAGCCCGCACCGCCACGTGTTTTTGACGTTCGGCGCCTACCCGCTCGATGAAAGCGAAAGTGCGGTCGATGATGGTTCGTCGAACGACAAGTGGCTGTGGGGCGCCCAGGCTGGGGTCAATTTCGCGTTCACGCCGAATCACGCGACGTCGCTGGCTGTCGCCTACCACGACTACATCAACGTTGTCGGACGCCCGAACTCGTTCAATAGCGTACTGAACGACTGGACCGCGCCCGCGAGCCTGGTCAAGGGCAATTCACTGTTCGATATCCGCAACGATCTCGACGTGACGACGGAATTGTTCGCGCTCGCGGCGGATTACACGCTGCTCAATGTGAGCGCGCAATATCGGTACTCGGGGTTCGATCCGGTGAACGTATGGGTCACCGGGGATGTCGTCAAGAACATCGGCTACGACGAAGGCGACGTCCTGCGGCGCACGGGGGTGCGCATACCCGAGCGCTCGTTCGGCTACCACGTCGGCCTGCAGCTCGGCACCGCGTGCGAGATTGCGCAGTCACTCAACCACTGCGTCGATGAATTCGGTGAATGGACGCTGTTCGCCTATTACCGGTATCTGCAACGCGATGCGGTACTGGATGCGTTCACGGACTCGAATTTCCATCTCGGCGGCACCGACACGAAGGGCTACGTGCTCGGCTTTGACTATGGCATCACCCGCCACACCTGGCTCAGGCTGCGCTTTATGTCGGGCGATGAAATCGATGGTGCGCCCGAAGGAATCGATACACTTCAGGTCGATATGAATGCGCGTTTCTGATCGCATCGTGAGGGGCTTCGGGTGCTGCTGCCTGACGGCCTGGCTCGTGATCCCCGGGGTGCCGTCCGCGCTCGCGCAGCAGGCTGCCGATCCTGCGGCCGTGCAACAGGCTTTGAACCGGGCGCAGGGTCTGTTGCGTCAACTCGCCGAACAGCGCAGCCAACTCGAAGCCGACAATGCCGCGGCGCAGGCGCGCCTTGCCCGGCTCGAACGCGATCTCGCCCGCGAACGCCGGCGCGGGGAAGAACTCGCGACGGATCTCGAACTCGCCGCGCGCGACAAGGCGGCGCTTGATCGCCGGTTCGACGGTACCAGCCGCCGCCTCGAGCAGGTCGAGGCCCGCCTCGTCGAAGTTGTTGCGAAATACAAGGCGCTCGCGGGCGAACATCGCACGCTGCAAGGCGCACATGACGAACTCACCGATCGCCAGGCGCAAACCGAGGCGGCGCTCGCCGACGCCAGACAGCGTAACCGGGAGCTCTATACGATCAACCACGAGATCCTCGATCGCTACATGGACAAGGGCACCTGGACCGATTTTTTGCAGCGCGAACCACTACTCGGCCTGAAGCAGGTAGAGGCGGAAAACTTCGAGCAGGAAATGCGCTTGAGGAGCGATGATCACCGCCTCGACCCGACCGAGGACACGCCGTGACGATGGCCGGGATCAACTCCGGCGGCGCGCGGCGATCGCGCATCGATGTGCGGCCGTTCCGGTTTGTCACCAGGCCGTCATTTGCAGTGACGAGAATCCCGGATCTCTCCGTCCGCGACCGATCGAACTATTGATGCGACGCACCGCAGCCATCCTCCGCCACCTGTCCGCGATCCCGGCCCGCGTGCTTGTCGTCGGCCTGTGTATCGCGCCCGCCGCCGCGCAAAACCCGCCAGCCGGACGCCATCTGCCGACCGTCTGCAGTGCGGGCACGTGTACGGGAGGGGTTAGCCAGTGGGCCGCCGGCGGACCCGGCGCGCCCGCTCTGAATGTCAACGGCAAGACCATGACCATTCGTCAGGCACGCCAGCGTGAGCTGTTCAACTGGTCGACTTTCGACGTGGCCAAAGGGCATACCGTCAACTTCGATCAGGCGTTCGGTGAGGCGGCGCTGGCGCTGAACCGGGTGCTTGGCACGACGAACCCGCAGAGCTTCATCAACGGCACGATCAAGGCACCGGGTGATGTCCTGGTGATTAATCAGAACGGCATCCTGTTCGGCGCGAATGCGCGGGTGAACACGCGGTCGCTGACGGCGTCGAGCCTGAATCTCTGGGATATCGACGAGTTCCTCGCCAGCGATCTCACCGCAGCCATTCGCAAAGTGGACGGCAGCGGCAACGCGGCGCCCGCGGCCGCGTTCGATCACACCGGCGCGGCCGGGCCGGTGGAGGTCGCGGCGGGCGCGCATATCAAGAGCGCCGACGGCGGTCGCGTGATGCTCGTCGCCCCCTCCGTGCGCAATGCCGGCACGATCGAATCACCCGGCGGCCAGACCGTACTTGCGGCGAGTCACGACAAGGTTTACATCGCCGCGTCCAATGATCCGAACCTGCGCGGCCTCGTGGTGGAAGTTGATACCGGCGGCCGGGCGGAAAACGTCGGCGAGCTCATCGCCGAGCGCGGCAACGTGTCGATGGTTGGCCTCGCGGTCAATCAGGATGGCCTCGCGCGGGCCACCACGGCGGTGAACTTCAACGGCTCCGTGCGCCTGTCGGCACGCCATAAAGCCGGACCCGGCACCATCGTCAACAATAGTGGCAACGTCAGCATCAATACCGGCGTGCTCGCGACCTTGCCGGCGCCGGGCGATCCCCTGCAGGAGTTCGGCGTCACGCTCGGCGCGGGTAGCCGCACGGAAGTGCTGCCGGACTCGAGTGACCCTACCGCGACGATCGATGCCACCCCGCAACGCCGTTCGCAGGTTGCCGTCACCGGCAAGACGGTGCGCATGGAAAGCGGCGCCCGGATCACCGCGCCCGGCGGTGAAGTCAGCCTGCGCGGTGTCCGCGGCTCGACCCCCGGCGAGGTCTCGATCGGCGCAGGTGCCGTGATTGATGTCGCCGGAACCGATGACACGGTATTACCGATGTCGGCGAACCTCGGCGAAATCGAGCTGCGCGGTAACGAACTCGCCGATTTTCCGGCCCAGCGCGACGGCGTCCTGCGCGGCGCGCGCGTGCAATTCGATCTGCGCGGCCTGCGCTTCGAAGAGAACGACCCGGTCAGCGCGGACGATGATCAGTATTTTCTGCCGATTGGCAACGTCACCGCCGCCGTGACGAGCACGCGGCGCGGCATCAATGAACGTCTCGCGGCAGGCGGGGAGGTGACGCTCGAAGGCGATGTGGTGAACCTCGCGCCGGGTTCGCTGATCGATTTTTCCGGCGGTGCGATCACCTACGAACCGGGCTTCCTGCAAACCTCGTGGCTCGTCTCCGAAGGCCGCGTCTTCCATATCAACTCGGCCGATCCGTTTCTCGTCTACGACGCCGTGCTGCCCTACATTGACGTGAGTTACGACCGCTGGGGCGTGACCGACCGGTTCAACGTGTTTGGCCAGGGCTACGGTCGCGGACAATTCGAAGCAGGCTACACCGTCGGCTACGACGCCGGTGCCTTGCGGATCCTGGGCGCCGACATCAGCCTCGATGGCGAATTGCGCGGCCGCGTCACGCGCGGCCGCCTGCAACGCGACCCGCCGGGTGCGCGGATCGCCGGCCGCCTCCGTTTCCCGAATGAGGTGCCGCTGGGCGGATTGCTCGAACTTGGACAGGTGGTGCTGCAGACCGGCCTGGCCGACGGCCCGGCGGGGATCCGCCTCGGCAGCCCGATGGCCGATGAAACCGATATCGCGCTCAGCATTCCTGCGCAATTGATCGACGAGGCGGGCATCGACCGGGTGCGTGTCGTCAGCAGCGGCGTGGTGCGCATCGGTGACCTTCGGTTGGCGCCGGGCGGCTCGCTCGCGGCGACGGCGAGCGGCGATTCCACCATCGACGGCACTGTCGTCGTGCCGGCCGGCACCGTCGATGTGAGTACGCAGCAACTGCCGGCCTTGCGGCCCGCGCTCACCGTGACAGGCACGATCGACGTCAGCGGACAGTGGGTCAACGATACGCCGTTGCTGAATCCTGAAGGACCGGACGCGCCATTGTTCGTCGATGGCGGCAGCGTTTCCCTGCGCGCGGAAGGCGATCTCGTACTCGCGCCCGGCAGCGTGATCGCCGTCGATGGCGGCGCGCACGTTCACGAGGACGGCAGCGTTACCGGTGGTGCGGCCGGCGCGATCACGATTGCGAGCATCCCCAACGCGGCGGAACAAACCGGCACGCGGCTCACCCTCGACGGCAGCCTGCACGGCTACTCACTCGCCGGCGGTGGATCACTCGCGCTCGCCGCGAACCGGTTCTGGATCGGCGGCGAGCGCACCGGTGACACCGGTATCGATCTCGATCCGGCGTTCTTCACCCAGGGCGGATTCACGCATTACGCACTCGACGCGCTCGGCGAATTCGACAGCATCGACACGGCACTCGTCGAATTCGCGGCGGACCGGCGAGTCAGCGTGCGAGCGGAAAATTACACGCTCGGCGACGGTTACGCGGACGCGCTCACGGGGACGCCGCTGGCCGCCATCGCGGACGTCGAACTGCTGCCGGAAGCGTTGCGGCCCGCGACGTTCCTCACGGTCACGACGAATCGCCGCCTGTTCAGCGGCAGGGACGCGCGACCGTCGCTCACGATCGGTGCGGGCGCGTCGATCGCGACCGAAGCCGGCGGCGGCATGGAATTGTCCGCGCGTGACCGCATCGTCGTCGACGGCATGCTCGCTGCGCCGGCCGGCCACATCGGCCTCGGCGTGACGGATGCCGGTGGTGACGTCGGGTTCCGTAACGAGGGGATCTGGTTGCTCGACCAGGCGCTGCTCGATGTGCGTGGCGTCGATCTCACGTTCGTCGGGCCGGATGGCCTGCGGACCGGTGATGTCCGTGCCGGGGGCACGATCGAGTTGCTCGCCGATCGCGGCAGCGTCGTCATCGCACCGGGCGCGCAGCTCGACGTTTCGGGCACGGTCGGTATGGTCGATGTGCTCGGGGCTGACGGTCTCGTGCCGCGCATCGACAGCCTCAGGATCCCGTCCGCGGCGGGTGTGATCGAATTACGCGCCTCGGAAACGCTGCTGCCTTACGGTGAATTCCGCGGCTTCGCGGGCGGACCCGGGGCCGCTGCGGGCACGCTGCGTGCCGCGCTCGATTTGTCGAACCGAACGGGCAACGTAACGTTTTCCGGCTCAGTGGGCGATGTCTTCCCGGAGGACGCACGGGTGCTGAGTCTCGGGCAGCGGCCGGCGTGGCGCGACGCGTGGACCGCGTTCGATAGCGACGAATTCATTACCGCGCTCAGGACCCCGGCGTTCGCGGCGGACGGCACGATCGACAGCGCAAGCGGCGGCGTGCACGGCGCCGGCCTGATTGATCCCGCGAGCATCACCGGGGGCGGCTTCGAAGCCCTCGCGTTGCGCGTTCAGCAAAGTAATGCGCAGCGTGCCGACGGCCTCACGCAATTCCTCGCCCTGCCGGCCGAGGTGCGCCTGAGCGGCGATGTCGACATCACGCTTGGCCGGCGTTTTGCGGTCGATGCGCCGGTGTTGTCGTCGGACGGTGGACATGCCCGCATCGTGGCGCCGAGCGTGATGCTGGGGTCGACGAATACCAGCTACCGCGTTGGTGAGGTCGCTCGGCGCAACCTGTTCGATGCGACGAGTGGCAGCGGCAGTCTCGCGGTCGAGGCCGGACTCATTGACCTCGTAGGTTTCATGAGCCTCAAGGGCTTCGGTCGCGCGGCGGGCGCGAATGCCGACACGATCCCGCTCCGGCTGTCCGCAACCGGCGATCTGCGGCTGCACGGTCTGCCAGTCGCACCGCTGAACAGCAACACACTGAGTGCGCTGCCGGAGATCCAGGGCGCATTCGAAACCGCGGCCGATCTCGAACTCACGGCGGCGCAGATCTATCCCACGACCTTGTCCGAGTTCACCGTCTCCGTGCGTGGTGAAAACGGTACCTTGAGCGTGAAACGTACGGGCGCGGTGCCGCAAATTCCATTGTCCGCCGGCGGCAATGTGACCCTGGCCGCGCGCAACATCGATCAAGGCGGTGTCGTGCGCGCACCGCTCGGCCGCCTGCAATTGCTCGCCGGCGCGAGTGACGCGACCGCCATTGCGCGGGCCGAAGCCGCCGCAAGCACGAACAACCCTTACAACGGCGCAACAGTCATCCAGGCGATCGCCGGTTCCGACAACGGCGGCCGCGCCGGTGTGCGCGGCACCGTTGTCAGTACCGCGGCACTCGATCCGAGTGATTACCGCCTCGATTACCTCGGCTCCGACCGGTACACCCTGACCCGGCTGCGCGACGGCGCGGTGACGAACATCGATACCGGCGGCGCCGCTACGTTCACCACGGCGACGATCGACGGATTTCGCCTGACCTTGACCAACGGCGCGCTGTCCGCCCATGGGGATACGTACTTCGTGCGCCACGGCGATGACCCATTGCTCGGCGCGATCGAATTCGGCCCCGGCAGCGTGACCGGCGTAGCGGGCGCGGACCTTGCGGTACCGTTCGGCGAATTGCTGCTCGAAGACAACTGGATCCTGCCCGTCAACGGCGTCACGCGGACGCTCGACGAACCGCGCCTGTTCGAATCGAGTCCGTCGGCCGCGGCGCTAGCGCAGCGGCCGTTCAATCCGCCCGATCGACCGTGGACGAAACGCCTCGAAGTACGTGGCGCCGATGTCAGTCTCGCCGCGGGCGCGGTGCTCGATCTCAGTGGCGGCGGAGATCTAATCGCCGCCGAGTTCCGGCCGGGGCCGGGTGGCAGTCGCGACATCCTCAATGCGAATGAAGGTGGCGTCGCGTTCGCGCTCGTCCCGGAACTCGTGGCAGCTGCGAGCCCGCTCGATCCGTTTCTTCGGTTCGACGACGTGCTGGCGTCGAGCTTCGCGGCGGAATTGCCGGCCGTACCGCTCGAAGAGTTGCAGCTGAGCGTGGACGTCAATACCGGCAGCGCCTTGCCGGTCGGCCGTTACCGCTTACTGCCGCGCGGTTATGCGATCCTGCCGGGCGCCTATCTCGTGTCGCCGGATGCTGCGCTGATCGATTTCCCGACGTACCGCGGCGTGAATGGCAACGACGGGGTCCCGGTAGTCGCCGCGCGTTTCGGTCTTGCCACGGGTGATGTGCTGCAGCAGCGGCCCATTGGTCTCAGGGTGGAAAGCCACGAACAACTCCGCTCGCGCGCGGAATATGCCGTCGCGACCGCGAACGAATTTTTCGATGCGCGCGCCGTGGCACGCGATCAGCTGGCACCCCAGTTACCGCGCGACGGCGGCCGCCTCGTGTTGAATACGACCGACACCCTGCGGCTGGCGGGCGGTCTCACGCCGAACCGTGGCGACGGCCGCAGCAGCCAGGTCGACATCGTGGCCGAGCGCATCGCCGTCGTCAGCCGTGCCACGGGCGCACCCGATCGGGTCGAGATCCTGGCCGGCGATTTGAATACGCTCGGCGCCGAGAGTCTCTTCCTCGGCGGTACCCGTACGTTCTCCGAAACGGCGCTGCAAGTGGACCTGCAGGCGTTGGAGGTGACGCTCGACGAGGATGTCGTGATCCGGGCGCCCGAACTCCTGCTCGGCGCGCTCGAGTCGGTCACTATTGACGGGCAGATCCGGGCCTCGGGCAGCGTGCGAGGCGTGGCCGAACTGAATTTCGCCGGCGCGGCGCGGAGCCGCGCGTTCGTGCGTGTGTCCGCGGACGAACAGGTGAGCCTGAGTGGCGACGCGGTGCCGGGTGGGGTGGTACGTATCGGTGACGGCGCCGTCCTCAGCGCACCCGGCTCGATCACGATTGACGGTTCGAGTGATGTGTTCATCGACGGATTGCTGGCGGCCGGCGGCGGCTCGGTTTCCCTGAATACCTCGCTCATCAGCGTCGGCGCCGTGCCTGTTGGCACCGGTGGCCTTGTGATCGGCGATCTCGGCGCGTTCGACGCGCAAGAACTCGAACTCGCGAGTGCATCGACAATCGATTTCTACGGGTCGCTCGCGAGCGCGACGCGTTTCGACCGGCTCGTGTTCGACAGCGATGGCCTGCGCGGCTTCGATGGTGCGGGCACGGTGGCGATCGACGCCGCGGTGCTCACGCTCCGCAACAGCGGGACGTACACGCTGCCGGGCGCCGGCAACGGGACGGGTACGCTCCGTCTCAGCGCCGATACCCTCGAACTCGGTGCCGGCGATTTCAACTTGCTCGGCTTTGAGCACAGCGCTTTACGCGCGGACCGCATCGTCGCGATCGGCGAATCCGTCCTCGGTGCCAGCGGCTCGTTGGCGCTGGCTACGGATGTCCTCGGTTCGGCGGAGTCGGGCAACCTCACGATCGAGGCCGAAAATAACCTCACGCTGTCCCGTCTCGGCACCGCGGACATGCGTTACCGAGCCGGCGCCAACGGGCTCGTCAAATCGTCCCGCGACGCGAACGGTTCGCTCGGCGGACGCATCACGCTCTCGGGCGATGCGATCACGCTCGGTTCGACGATCGACTTGCCCTCGGGCCAATTCACGGCGAACGCGAAGAGCGGCGATCTGACACTGCAAACGGGTGCGGTGATCGACGTCGCCGGGGTTTTCGAACGTTTCGCGACCCGGCTCGTCGGCACGGCGGGCGGCAGCGTCAGCCTCTCGTCGGCGAGTGGCGACACGCGGCTCGCGGCGGGCAGCACGATCGACCTCGGCGGCGTCGACCTCGGGGGCGGCCAGGGGACCCCCGCGGGGACGCTCGCGCTCGTTGCGCCAGCCGGCACCCTGGCCATCGCGGGCGCCGAACTTTTCGGCGGCGCGTGGGCCGAGCGCGGCGCGGATCTCGTGCGCGTGCCGCTCGGGCACAACGACGTCGTGCGCGGCGGCGCCGTTAGCCTCGATGTCGCGAATGCCCCGGCGATCGCGGCCTACACGCAACTCGCCGCGGGCGGTTTCGCGCGCGACCTGTCGGTCCGCGTGCGGGGCACGGGGGATCTCGTCATCCCGGCGGCGCTCGATCTGCGCGCCGGCCACCTCGCGTTTACCGTCGATCGCGGCGCGCTCGATATCGCCGGCCGGCTCGATGCGAGCGGCGTCGATGGCGGGACGATCAGCCTCGCCGCGGGCGGCGACATCGACGTCAGCGGCAGCCTGCTGGCTGCCGCGACCGGTCCGTCCGGGGACGGTGGTCGGGTGGCACTCGAAACCCGCGACGGCCGCATCAATCTCGCCGCCGGGGCGCTCGTCGACGTCGCCGGCCGCACGGCGGCCGCGGCTCGCGCCGATACCGGCAGCATCCGGCTCGTGGCGCCCCGCGGCACCGACAATGCGAGCGTCGCGGTCGATCCGCTCGCCGCGAACCTGCGCGGGGCGGCGGCGGTCGAGGTGGTGGCGAACCGGGTCTACGACGGTATCGAGCGGATCGAAGCGCTCGAAACCGGCGCCGCGACGCAGATCGGGCTCGACACGCTCCGCGCCGACAACGATGGCTTTGCCGCCGCGGCGGATGCGCTCGAAACGCTGCTCGATCCGGGTGCGCTGCTTGGCGCTCGCCTGCAAGTGATGCCCGGCATCGAGATCCGGAGCGCGCCCGGCAGCACGCTCGAACTCGCCACCGCGTGGTCGCTCCTCGACTGGCGCGCCGGTGACGCGGCGGGACTGCTGACGCTGCGTGCCGCCGGCGACCTGCAACTGAACGGCAGTCTCACTGATGGCATCGGACAACGCGACAACCTGCAGGCACTTGTTGGGTTCTCGCTCGACCCGCTGGATTTCGGCAAGGTCGCGACGCTGTTGGACGGCGCATCGTGGCGTTATCGTCTCGTTGCGGGGGCGGATCTCGAGAGCGGCACGAGCGGTGCAGCGGCGGTTGCGAGCGCCGATCCGCTTGCGGTCCGCGGCGACGGCACGGGTGATGTCGTACTCGGCAACGGGCGCAAGGTGCGCACCGGCACCGGCGATATCGCGCTCGCTGCCGCGGGTGACCTTAACTATCTCGACAACACGGCGGCCATTTACACCGTGGGGCGAGACGCCGGCTACGGCAATATCGCATTCGATCAGGACGAACTCGACGCGCTCGGCGATTTCCTGCGTGACTGGTTCGATCTCCAGTTGGCGTTCGGTTTCGATTACGGCACCGCCATGCAGACACGCGACGATCTCGATCTCGCGCCGTTCTTCTACGATGCTTACGTCCCCGGCGCCGGCTACGGGCGCGACGGCGGCGATATCTCGATCGCCGTCGGCGGTGATATTGCCGCGAAGGCGAGCACGCAGCAGCTGACCGACTGGCAGGTCGTGTTCGGCGGTGAAACCGGCGACATCCGCATAACCCGCGGTGGCGGCACGCTGCCCACGATGTGGATGATCCGTCCGGATCGTTTCGCGCAGAACCTCGGCACGCTCGGCGGCGGCGACGTTCATATCGCGGCGGGCGGCGACGTCAGTAACCTGTCGGTGGTGCTGCCGACGAGCGGCCGGCCGGATGGCGACGGCTTCGGTTACGGGCCGTTCAGCGGCCAGTTCACGACCGCGGGCACGAACGCGATCACGGAGTTCGGCGGCGGCGACCTGTCGCTCGCAGTTGCCGGCAACCTGTCGAGCGCGCGCCTGCTGGTCGCCCGCGGTGACGCCTCGGTTCGGGTCGGCGGCGACGTCGGTGCGGCGGCCGGATCCGAGGTCGATGCGATTTTCGCGCTCGGCAACGGCAGCATCGATCTCGTTGCCGGCGGCGGAATTACGGTCGAGGCGATGTACAACTATTCCGTGCAGCGACGTCCGCTCGTGAATGCGCCGGGCGGCGGCGCGCTCGATCCCGATACGCGCACGTACTTCTTCACTTACGGCAGCGGCAGCGCGCTGGCACTGTCATCGCTCGGCGGCGACGTCGTGCTCGAGAACCGCACGCGCAGTACCGAACCCCTGTTCGCGAGTATCCTCGGCAACGCGGGGGTGACGAGCGGCGACGAAGCGGTCCTGCGCGTTTATCCCGGCACGTTGCGCGCGCGGGCGCTCAGCGGCGACATCGTGATTGCGCGCGGCTTCACTCTGTACCCGGATCCGGTCGGGACGCTCGATCTCCTCGCCGACGGTGATATCGCCGATCTCGGTTTCGAAGGTAATCGCCAACCGGTCACCGTGGTGCAGTCCGACGCCGATACCGCATTGCTGCCATCGATATTGCGGCCGGTGACGAGCAACACGGCGCTCGTTACGACGTTCGCACCCGGGAAGCAGCGTCCCGTGACCGACGACCAGCGCAGCTGGCATGCGCTGACGCCGGTGCATCTCGGCGATGCCGAACCGAGCGTGCTCGCCGCGCGCAGCGGTACGATCGGCCGGGCCCGCCAGGAGAGCCGCGGCATCCGCCTGTTCCTCGCCGAACCCGGGCGCATCGAAGCCGGCCGCGATATCCTCAATCTCGATTTCGAAATCCAGCACCCAACGGACGCAACAAGCGTCGTCACGGCCGGACGTGATTTCCGCTTTACGCCGAATCGCGACGTCACGGGCAACCTCGCGCAAAGCCCCGAGGATCGTTTCCAGGGCGCACTGTTCACCGGACCGGGACGCGGGGTCGTGCTGGCCGGTCGCGATATCGACCTCGGAACCTCCGACGGCATCGTTTCCGCGGGCAATCTGCGCAATTTCGCCTTGCCCGATGGCGGCGCCGACTTGCAGGTGTTCGCGGGCGCGGGCGCCGGTCCCGCGCTCGATGAGTTCTTCACCACCTATGTGCGTGATCTGCCGGAGGATGCCGCCAACGGCGCCGTCTACCTGCGCGAACTCGTCGGCGCGAGTCTCGCGGAAACGGAAATTACGGCCATGTACGCGGAACTCGATGCATGGCGTGAAGCGCTCGCGGCAAGCGGTATCGACCTCACCGTGCCGGGCGTGCAGAACGATCCCGGCACGCCGCTCGCGGCAGCTGTGTTCGAGCGCTTTTTCGATGAACTGGAACGCGCGGGGGTGCATGCGACGACTACGGGTTCCGACGACTACTCGCGTGGCTTTGCTGCCGCCGACACGCTGTTCCCGGACCCTGGCGCCAGCGGCGCACTGAGCCTGCTCCTGAGCCGGATTCATACGGAAGACGGCGGTGATATCGATCTCTTCGTGCCCGGCGGCAGCGCGAACACCGGTGCTGCGGCCACGGCGGCCGTGACGAAGGCGGAGAACGAACTCGGGGTGGTCGTTCAATCCACCGGCAACGTGCATGGTTTCGTGCGCGACGATTTCCTCGTGAATGCCTCGCGCGTGTTCGCACTCCAGGGCGGCAACATCCTCCTGTGGGCGAGCGAGGGCGACATCGACGCCGGGCGCGGCGCGAAGACAGCGCTCGCCGCGCCGCCGCCGCAGGTCGTGTTCGACCCTGCCGTCGGCCAGTTCGTCACCGTTTTTCCGCCCGAAGTCGCGGGTAGCGGTATCCGCAACTTCGCGCCGCCGGGCGTGATCCCGGGCGATGTCTTCCTGTTCGCGCCGCAAGGCGTGATCAGCGCCGGCGACGCAGGTATTGCCTCGGCCGGCAACATCACGATCGGCGCACGCGAAGTGATCGGTGCGGACAACATCGACGTCGGCGGTACGGCGGTCGGTGTGCCGAGTGCGGACATCGGCGTCGCTGCCGGCCTGACCGGGGTGTCCAACGTGGCCAACGCGGCTAGCCGCGACGCACAGAATTCCACTGGCGCGGACGCGGCACAGGCCGCGGCCGCGGATGTCTTCGATCAGGCGTCCCTGTCCATCATTTCCGTCGAAGTGATCGGCTTCGGTGGTTGAGCGCCGCACCTTGCCAAAACCGTGGCTCAAAGCCGGCACCGGTCCGGCGGGACGGTGCCCCGATGCAGTGGGGCCGAACCGGGATCCAGGCAATTGATGTTCCATCTCCTGGGGAAATTCGCCGCCGTTGCACCCGCCGTGATCGCCGCCCGGCTCGCGCTCGCGTTGGCGGCAGTATTGCTGATTGCCGCGGTCGCGGAAACGATCCCGCGCGCTACGCCACCGGTCGTCATTGCCCGCGTGCCGGACGCCACGGCGACCCCGCCAGCAGCGCCGGACTATCATGCGATCGCTGCGGCGCATTTGTTTGGGATCCACGATCCCGCCGCGCCCGCCGAACCGGTGGTGTCAGCCGCGGCGGCCGTCGCCGACGAGACCCCGGACGTCGCGGTGGAAACCACGCTGAACTTGCGCCTGAGCGGTGTCGTCCACACTGCCGGCGGCGGCGCCCGCGCCGTGATCGCGGGCGACAGTCTCGTGCGCGAAGCGACGTTTGCCGCCGGTGACCAGGTGATGGAGGGTGTCGAAGTCGTTGCCATCGAGCGCTTTCGCGTTCTTATCCGCAACCGCGGCCGCCTCGAGGCGCTGCTTTTGCCCGGTGCCGAAGAAGGCGATTCCGGCGCGAGCGCGCGGCACGCGCCGGCCAAGGTAGCGACCGCGACCGGCATCGCCGCGGCGGCGATCACCGACTAGTCATGAGGACTCTGCCCCGCCGCCGCGCCCGCGCGGAATTTGCGTCCGCCGCCGTTGCAATCCGGGCCTTGTGCCGCAGCCTCCTCATCGGGTGTGTCGTGGCCGGCGCCGCGCCCGCCGGTATGGCGGCGCCGGCC
>MRWG01001475.1_pt1 | contig 14923 bp, 11 predicted proteins | sample 1013341 | NCBI WGS metagenome assembly MRWG01 (sample SAMN06117577, study PRJNA244670) | biofilm metagenome | biome: Water; feature: Cathode Biofilm; material: Biofilm; isolation source: microbial consortium enriched at the cathode of a solar microbial fuel cell | place: USA: District of Columbia ... | reverse complement strand
CGGCGAGGACTCGCCGTAGGGATCGGTCTCGCAGTTGTCGGAGAAGCCGGGCTCCTCGAACCAGGCCTTCACCACGCCGTCGTCGACGACGGCGGCGTAGCGCCAGGAGCGCATGCCGAAGCCCAGGTTATCCTTGCAGACCAGCATGCCCATCTTGCGGGTGAACTCGCCGGAGCCGTCCGGGATGAGCTTGATGTTCTTCAGGCCCTGTTGCTTGCCCCAGGCGTTCATCACGAAGGCGTCGTTGACGGAGAGGCAGTAGATCTCGTCGATGCCCTTGGCCCGGAAGTCTTCGGCCATCTTGTCGAAGTCGGGCAGCTGGTAGGTGGAGCAGGTCGGCGTGAAGGCGCCGGGCAGGGAGAAGAGGACGACCTTCTTGCCCTTGAAGTAGTCGTCGGTGGTCTTGTTCTCCCACCGATAAGGGTTCGGGCCCTCGATGGACTCGTCACGGACGCGGGTTCGGAAGGTCACGGGGGGAAGTTTTCGGCCAATCATCAAAATCTCCTCGCAGCAGCAAACAGGACGTTTGGGAACCCAGGGCCTTGGCCCAACGGGCTTTTTTTGTGAATTGGAATTATTCCAATATAATATGCTGCACTGCAAAATCAAGTGGGGAGAGGGCGATTTTCTGTGGAAAAGGCGGAATCCCGGAAACCGGCGGATTTCCTGGGGTTTTTGGGGCTTTTCGGGCGTCCCGGGCGGTCTCTGGAGCGGGTCAGACGAGGTAGGCCAGCAGGCGCCCGCACAGCAGGGCGGCCAGCCAGAGCACCAGGGAGATCAGGCCGGCCGCCTTGAGCCGCGCCGCCGGGGGCGCCGAAATCTCCGGGATCTGTGCCAGAATCCAGTCCGGCGCGCGGCGCAGCAGCAGGGCGTTGGCCACCGCGGCGGCGATGAGGCCGAGCTTTGCCAGGAAGACCGGCTCGCTCGCGTACTTGGTGGCGCTGACCGAGAACAGCATGAGGCCGGTGACCGCAGCCAGGGCGAGGCCGGCCATGGCGACCGGGACCAGCACCCGCGCCAGCTGGGCCAGCGGCACCTCGCGCCAGGCCCCGAGGAGGCGCAGGTCCAGCGGCGCGATAGCGCCGAACAGCAGGGCGAGGCCGGCGATGTGGCCGGCGTTGACCAGCGGGTAGACCCAGCGCGAGCCGCGCAGTGCCGCCACCGGCTCCAGGTTCTGCAGTGCCGTCAGGACGTCGAAGAGCATCGGGGCCCGCCCGGCATGCGGTGGCGCCTCCCCGGGCGCTAGTCGCGGTTGGGGTAGAGGTTGTAGAGCTGGCCGTCGATGATGACGCGTTCGGCCTTCATCTTTTTCTCCTCCGGGTCTGCCGAGCGCGCGCCGGAGATGGTCACCTCGCGGCCGACCGAAAGCAGCTCGTCCTTCAGGCCGGCCTGCTCGTTGCGCCAGGGCTGGCCGACCTCGACGGTCCAGAGCTCGCCCTCGGCGTCAACGGTCAGCACGCCGTGCGGGTTGCCGAGCTGCACCGTCTTGATAAGACCGGTCAGCTCGAAGTTGCCGTCTTCGGTCCAGCGCCAGCCGTGGTGGGCCAGGGCCGCCTGGCCTGCGGTAAGGCTGAAAAGAACGGCTGCGCCGCCGGCGGCCAGTAGTCTGCGTCTGCGGATCATCCCACGCCTCCTTGCCTTGTGCCCGGGTCGGCGCCTTTGCGGCGCCCTGCGATAGGATCTAGGGCGCCGCGCCCGGGTTGCCATAGGTGCGGCGTCAGACCTTGACCGGGGTGGCGAAGAGAATGACGGCGAGCGCGATCACCATGGCGCTCAGGAACAGGGAGGCCTGGAGGAACTTGCGCTGCCGCCAGGCCGAGAGGAAGGCCTGGCCCGACTGCAGGGCGTAGTAGGCGACGAAGGCCTTGGAGGCGTAGGCGATGATCTCGTAGATGTTGGCCGACCAGGTGATGGCGATGGCGACCAGGGCGGTGATGAGGTTGCCGAGCTTGACCTTGAGCCGCCGGCCGAAGATCTCGGTCAAGAGGCCGCCGGCACCGTTCATGTCGGCGACCGCGGCGGAGAGTTGCGAGGCCAGGGCCGCGATGATGAGCGCCGGCGCCACCGCCAGGCTGACCGGGCGCAGCATGTCGATGATCGCCGTCTCGCCACCGTGCTGGGGCAGCCGGTCGGTGAAATAGGGCGTCACCAGCAGGATGAAGACCAGGTAGATGGCGGTGGAGATTCCCTGGGCCCAGCGCATGCTGCGGATGCGCACCTCGGCCGCGTACTTGCTGCCCAGGTAGCGCGAGGTCTCGAAGCCCTGCACCAGGATCACCAGCCCCAGCAGGATGCTGAGCTCGTGCAGGCCGTAAGCGTGGGCGATTTCAGGCCAGCCGAAGCTGCCGCCGGCCAGCGCCGCGGCGGTGGCAACGGCGAGCGCGGCAAAGAGGCCGCCGATCAGGCTGAGCTTCAGGCCGACCGCGCCGATCTCCACGCGTTCCAGCCCGGCGAGCCCGCCCAGCGCGCCGACGGCGCCGACCGCAGCGATGGTGGCGGTCGCCGCCACGCGGATCCAGAAGGGGTCGATGATGCCCTCGATCCTGAGGCCGAAGGCGGCAAAGAGGTTCAGGTAGTAGGCGACGGAGACGAAGTAGGCGAGGGAGAGCGCCAGCTCCGAGGCGCGCTCCAGCCCGCGCACCGTCGCGGAGACGCCGCTGCGATGCCTGCTGGCCAGCAGCGGCTCCACATGGCGGATGTTGTGGCGCAGAGCGGCGCCAAAGAGATAGGCCACCGCGCAGAGCCCCAACATGGCGAGCCAGGCGTGGCGGCCGGCCGCGTGGGACAGGATCGGCCCGGCGACAAGGAAGCCGGAGCCGATGATGGAGGCCAGCGGCGTAACGGTCGCCTGCCAGAAGGGCCACTTCACCAGACGGGGGTTGAGCAGCACGGCGGCGAGCAGGATCGCCACCACGGTCAGAACGAGGCCGTTGCCCGTCATGGTCGCTTCAGGGACGCCAGAATTCGGGGTCGAAGAGGATCAGCACGCTGAAGATCTCCAGGCGGCCCAGCAGCATGGCGACCGAGAGGATCCACTTGGCGGCGTCCGGCAGGACCGCGAAGTTTCCGGCCGGCCCGACGATGGGGCCGAGGCCCGGGCCGACGTTGGTGATCGCCGTGGCGCTGGCCGACAGCGCCGTCACCAGGTCCAGGCCCATGCCGGCCAGGGCGACGGTGAAGACCGCGACCGTGGCCAGGAAGACGGCAACGAAGGCCAGGACCGAGGCCGGCACGTCGGCGGGAATGGTGCGGCTGCCGTAGCGCAGCAGCACCACGCGGTGCGGGCTGACCAGGCGCAGCAGCTGGCTGCGCACGATGATCCACAGCACCTGGTAGCGGTAGATCTTGATGGCGCCGGAGGTGGAGCCGGTGCAGCCGCCGACGAAGGTGAACATCAGGAAGGCGGCGACCGCCAGCGCGCCCCAGCGGCCGTAGTCGTCGCTGGCGAAGCCCGTGGTGGTGACCACCGAGGTGATGTTGAAGGCGGTCAGGCGCAGGGCGTCGAGGAAGTCGATCTCCCGCGTCGTCCACAGCCAGAGCGCCATGGCGAGCGCGGCGATCAGCAGGAAGCGCAGCAGGCCGCGGATCTGCGGGTCGCGCCAGAAGGCGCGGCGCTCGCCCTTCAGGAAGCGGATGTAGGCGACGAAGGGAAAGGCGCCGGCCAGCATGAAGATCGTCGCGGTCCACTGCGTTGCCGGCTGCTGGAAGTAGGCGAAGGAGGCGTCGTGGGTGGAATAGCCGCCGGTCGACAGCGTCGCCATGGCGTGGTTGACGGCGTCGAAGGCCGACATCTCGCCCGCGCCGTACAGCAGCGCGCAGGTGGCGGTCAGCACCAGGTAGATGGTCACGATCCAGGCGGAGAGGTGGAAGGCGCTGGGCACCACCTTCTCCGAGCGCTCGGAGCTTTCCGTGTAGAACAGCTGCATGCCGCCGACCCTGAGGAAAGGCAGGATGACGATGGCCATGACGATGATGCCCAGGCCGCCGATCCACTGCAGCAGCGAGCGCCACAGCAGGATCCCCGGCGGCAGCGCGTCGAGGTCGGTGATCACGGTCGAGCCGGTGGTGGTGATCCCGGAGATCGCCTCGAAGAAGGCGTCGGTATAGTCCAGCCCCAGGCCCAGGAAGGGCAGGGCGGAAAAGGCGGTGATCGCCAGCCAGCTGGCGACGGTCAGCAGAAAGGCCTGGCGCAGGCTCAGCTCGAAGGCGCCGCGGTACTGGGTGGCCAATACCATGGCGCCGCCGATGAAGCCGGTGACCGCGGCGGATTCGACGAAGGCGGTCCAGTCCGGATTGGCGGCGCTGGCGTCGACCGCCGCCGGGATCAGCATGATGCCGGCCAGCGCGCAGATCATCAGGCCCAGCACCCTGGCAACCGGCGTAACGTCAATACTGGCCAAGGGCACGCCCTTCGGCTGAGATGAAGTGGTATCGCATGCTTTCTTGTCGGTGGTTGGCCTAGGCCCCGTCGCTCCAGGGGTCGGCCCTGCCGGCGGCAGGGAAAGGCCCTCGAGATCAGGGCCGCATATTCGCGCTTTCTTCGCTCCGGGCCAAGGCCGCCGGCCTCGGCGAATCGGCCGGCCCGCAGCGGCCCGATTCGTCGGCGCGGCGGTGAAATCTGCGGCGGAAGTTAATATTCGGGGGCTTTTCGGGCGCTATTTGCCGCCCTCAAGTCCTGTCCGGCCCCGCCGGCGAGTCTTCATAGCATTGAAAAACAGACACTTAGAAATTTTTCTCCGCCGACCCTGTATTAATAATTCCGTTAACCATTTTTTAGGAGTTTAGGACTAATTTTAGACACAGACGGCTCGGTGAGCCCTCCCCGGGTCCTCCCGGCCGTCTTTCGGATGTTTATCCGTTCCTTGTAACGCCTCCCTGTTAAACTTGCCGCCGGGTTCGCCCGGCGGTTTTTTCTTTTGTCCCCAGAGTTATCCACAGGTGACGTCTTGCGGCGCTTTGTCGCGCTGCACACTTGCGCCGACTCCGTTCCCCGACCGGCCGGAACGCCGGAGAATCTCCAGAGAATTGAGCGTTTTTAGGGGCTTCGCCTGGTATTAACGATTCTCCACTTGACCGGCGGAGGGACGCTGCTACTGTTCCGTCCAGGCAAGTTGACAGGGCAGGACTTAAACAAGGGGAGGGGCCACGATCCATAAGGATCGAAGGCCCTCCTTTAATTTTGGGCCCCTTTTCTTGGCGCCCACGGCTATTCAGCCTGGACTTAGATCATTTCTAAAGTAAATCACCCGACGGTTATTTGCCGGCTGCTTCGTCGCAGCGAGGCGGCGCCGGCGGGTTTCGACCCTCACGCGGTTTTCCGCCCGGCCTGACGCCCCTCGATCGGCTCTCATCGCCCCCTTCCCGGAGGTTTCGAGTGTCCCTCCGCCGGGGGCATTCGTGTAAGCTGCCGCCGCTTGAGCGATAAGGCGGCCCCCTGAAAAGAGGTAGGCAGGGGGAAGAGGCAGGCAGAGGGAGGCAACGTGGCGGATCCGAAATTCCTGAAGTTCGACACCCTGTCGCTGCACGCGGGCCAGCAGCCCGATCCGGCGACCGGCGCCAGGGCGGTGCCGATCTACCAGACGACGTCCTACGTCTTCGACGACGCGGACGCCGCCGCCTCGCTCTTCAACCTGCAGACCTATGGCTACATTTATACCCGCCTCGGCAATCCGACGGTCGCGGTGCTGGAGGAGCGCATCGCCACATTGGAGGGCGGGCGCGGGGCCATCGCGACCGCCTCCGGCCACGCCGCGCAGATGCTGGCGCTGTTCACGCTGATGGATCCGGGGGCCTCCTTCGTCGCATCCAACAAGCTCTATGGCGGCTCCGTCACCCAGTTCAGCCGCACCTTCAAGAAGTTCGGCTGGAACTGCGACATGGTCGACGTGGAGGACCTGGCGGCGGTCGAGGCGGCGCTCGCCAAGCCCGAATGCAAGGCGCTTTTCTGCGAGAGCCTCGCCAATCCGGGCGGCGTCGTCTCCGACCTGGAGACGCTGGCGGACATGGCGCACAAGGCGGGCGTGCCCTTGATCGTCGACAACACCATGGCGTCGCCCGCGCTCTGCCGGCCGTTCGAATGGGGCGCGGACGTCGTCATCCACTCGACGACCAAATTCCTCTCCGGCCACGGCAACGCCATGGGCGGCATGGTCGTCGACAGCGGCCGGTTCGACTGGGCGCAGAACGACAAGTTCCCGAGCCTGACCAAGCCCGAGCCCGCCTATCACGGTCTCGTCTTCTACGAGACCTTCGGCGATCTGGCGCTGACCGTGCATGGCCACGCCGTCGGCCTCCGCGACCTTGGGCCCGCGATGGCGCCGATGAACGCATTCCTCACGATCACCGGCGTCGAGACCTTGCCGCTTCGGATGGAACGGCATTCGGAGAACGCCGCCGCCGTCGCAGCTTTTCTCGCGAGCCATCCGAAAGTCGCGTGGACGTCCTATGCCGGGCTCGACGGCAACCCGTTCAAGCCGCGCGTCGAGAAGTATCTCGGCGGCAAGGCGGGCTCCGTCTTCACCTTCGGCGTGAAGGGCGGCTACGAGGCGGGGCTGAAGCTGGTCGAGGGCTGTGAGCTCTTCAGCCATCTCGCCAATATCGGCGACACCCGCAGCCTGATCCTGCACCCGGCCTCGACGACCCACCGCCAGTTGACCGAGGACCAGGCGACGGCCGCCGGCGCCGGCCCCGACGTCATCCGCCTTTCCATCGGCCTGGAGACGGCGCGCGACATCATCCGGGATCTGGAGCAGGCGCTGGCGGGCATTTAGGCCAGACCCCGGCCGCGGTTCCGGCCGCCGCAATGCCGATCGCGCCGAGGAGCCCCAGCGCCGCCGGCAGCCCGAAGGCGCCGCCGACCCAGCCCGCCAGCGGGTATGTCACGAGCCAGCAGGCATGCGACAGCGCGAACTGGGCGACGAACAGCGACGGTCGCTCCGAGGCGTCGCCGGATCGTCGGAGCAGGCGGCCGCTCGGCGTCAGGATCGCGGCGTAGGACATGCCGGCGAGCGCCCAAAGCGCAAGGAAGGCGTTCCAGCCAGGCCAGCCGGCGGCGCCGGCATAGGCGGCGAGCACGAGGGCCAGCAGGCCGAAAGCGCCGGCGCCCGTAAGCATCGCTGTCCGGTCGGAAATCCGCTCCAACAGGCGCGGCAGGATAAGCGCGGTTAGCATCGAGCCCGCGCCGAACGCCGCCATGGCGACCGCGAAGGCGGACTCGTCGCCGCCGAAGCGCACTCGGACGATGACGACGGTGTTGACCAGCACGAAGGCGCTGGGCGCCGCCGCCGCCATGGATAGCGCCAGCAGTCCGCGCAGCCGGGCCGTCGCGAGATAGAGCCGAAGGCCTCGCGTCAGCCGGTCGGCGAAGCCGAATTCGGCGCTGTCCGGCGCGCGCGGCGGGACGGCGGCCAGCCAGACCAGAACAGCCGAGCCCAGAAATCCTGCGACCGTGCCGGCGAACAGCCCGTGGAAGTTCATGAAGGTCAGCAGCAGCCCCGCCAGCGCCGGGCTCGCCAAATTCTCCAGGTCGTAGGCGAGGCGGGTCAGCGACAGCGCCCGCGTATAGCGCGCATCGTCCTTCAGGATGTCGGGGATGACCGCCTGGAAGGCGGGCGCGAACGCGGCCGACGCCGCCTGCAGGACGAAGATCAGCAGATAGACCTGCCAGACGGCGTCGATGAACGGCACGAAGACGGCGACGCTGGCGCGCACAAGGTCGGCCGCGATCAGCACCGCCTTCCGCGGCAGCCGCTCGATCAGCGCATGGGCGACCGGCGAGAACCCGACATAGGCGACCATCTTGATCGCGAAGACGGTCCCGAGCACGACGCCCGCGTCGGTGCCGGCGAGATCGTAGGCGAGCAGGCCGAGCGCGACGCTCATCAGGCCGGTTCCGACGAGCGCGATCGCCTGGGCGGCGAACAGCTTGCCGTAGGCGGGATGGGTCAGGACGTCGAGCAACTGCCCCCCGCTTCCGGCCGCCCGCCTACTGCCGCTCCGCCGGGGTGATCGGGAAGGTTTCGCGTTTGCCGGCGCGTTCGACGGTGACCGAGACCTCCTCGCCGGGCTTCAGGCCGTTCAGCGTGCGGACGAAGTCGTAGATGTTTTCGACGTCCTGGCCGGCGAGGCCGACCATGACGTCGCCGCCCTTCAGGCCCGCCGCCTCGGCCGGGCCGTCCTTGACGACGCCGGAGAGCGCCACGCCCTTCACGTCGCCGCCGGCATAGTCCGGGATCGTGCCGAGGAAGACGTTGCCGGTGCGCCGCCGGCCGGCGCCCTCAGGGCGCGCGACCTTGACGTAGGCGGGCTCGTCCTCAGCCAGCGCCCGGCCGCGCGCGACCAGCGCCACCAGCCGCGCGATGTCCTTCAGGCCCTCGTAGTTCAGCTTCTCGGCGGTGTCGCGGGGCGTGTGGTAGTCGGTGTGCGCGCCGGTGAAGAACGCCAGGATCGGCGCGCCCTTCAAATAGAACGTCGTCGCGTCGGTCGGGAGATAGGTGTCGTCGGAGGCGACGACCGGCAGTCCGACGACCGCGTTCCGCCGCTCGATTTCCCGCGCCCAGACGTCGGACGAACCCATGCCGGCGACGATCAGCCGGTCGCGGAGCCGCCCGACCATGTCCATGTTGAGATATGCCGTGACAAGATCCGCGATATCGTCCTTGCCGCCGGCCTTCGCCAGCGCATCGACATAGTGGGTCGAGCCGAGCAGGCCCAGTTCCTCGCCCGACCAGGCTGCGAAGACGATGTCGCGCTTGCCTTTGAGCTTGCCGGCCCTGGCGTCCGCCGCGAGCTTCTGCGCGACCTCGATCAGCGCGGCGACGCCCGAGGCGTTGTCGTCTGCGCCGTAGTGAATATCGTCCGCCTCCTCGGCGCCGGCGAGCGAGCCCGATGTCTCGCCGCGTCCGAGATGGTCGATATGCGCGCCGATGACGAGCGGCGGCAGGCCGCCCTCCGTCTTGCCGTCGAGCTCCAGCCGGCCGACGACATTGCGCCCCGTGGCATGCTGGAAATCGAGCGCCACAGTCGCCTCGATCTCGACGCCGATCAGGTCGCGGCCGGCGAACTTGCCCGCTTCGATCGTCTCGGTCATCGGGGTGAGGTCGTTCTTCAGAATCGCCAGCATGCGGGCGCCTTCGGCGCGGGAGACGGCGATGGCAGGCAGTGCGGCGAAGCCGGAAGTCGCCTCGAAGGCGAGCGGCGGCAGCTTGTCCTGGAAGCTGTCGCGCGGCGGCGGCGCGAAGACGACGCCGGTCGCGCCGCGCGACTTCGCGACGGAGGCCTTGTAGCGAAGGTCGGCGAAGCGGGAGAGCTCCGACCGCCGCGCCGCCGTCACGTCGTTCGGCAGGCCGCGCCAGATCAGCACCCACTTTCCAGAGACGTCGAGGTCGCCATAGCTGTCGAGCGCGGCGTCGTCCCCGGTCGCCGGCGCGACGATGCCATAGCCAGCGAAGACGACGCTCGCCTTCTCGACGGCGCCGCTCTTCGAAAAGGCCAGGGGCCGCCAGGCTTCGTCGAGGGCGAGCGGCTTCGCTTCGCCGTCGACGGAGACGCTGAGGGCGTTGCCCGATCCAAGCGCCGCGCCGGAGGTGAAGGTGAATGGCTGGAACATGCCGCCTGCGTCGCCGGCGGGCGCGAGGCCGATGCCGGCGAAGGCGGACGCCACATAGTCGGCCGCGATGCGCTCGCCGTCGCTGCCGGTCAGCCGGCCTTGGGTTCCGTCCGAAGCCAGCTTCTCGACATGCTTCTTCAGGTCCGCGACCTGGATCTCGTCGTCCGTGCCTTCGATCGCGCCGGGCGCGGCGTCGGCGCGGAGCGGCGAGGCCGCCAGCAGCTGCATGGCGGCGTCGTGGTCCCAGTCGGCGACGAAGATCTGGCTCTGCTTCTTCGGCGTCGCATTGGACGTCCAGCTCAGCGTCTTGCCGTCGGGCGCGAAGGTCGGCAGGCCGTCAAAGCCTTCGCGGTCGGTCACGCGCACGGGCTCCCGCCGTCCTTCGGCGTCGACCAGGTAGAGCTCGAAATTGCCGAAGCCGTGCTTGTTGGTCGCGAAGATCAGGTAGTCGCCCGACGGGTGGAAATAAGGGGCCCAGGAAAGCACGCCGAGGTCGGTCAGCCGCTTCTGGCCGGACCCGTCGGCGTTCATGGTGAAGATTTCGGCGCGCGCGCCGTCCTCGGAAAAGCGCCGCCAGGTGATCTTCGTGCCGTCCGCGCTCCAGAACGGGCCGCCATCATAGCCCGGCACGTCCGTCAGCCGCCGGACGTTCGAGCCGTCGGCGTTCATGACGTAGATGTCGAGGAAATAGGCCTGATCGCGTTCTAGTCGGACCTTGTCCTCCGGCCCGAGCTCGCCCGTATAGGCGGCGCGGTTGGACGCGAAGACGATTTGCTTGCCGTCAGGCGAATAGGCGCCTTCGGCGTCGTACCCGGTCTCGGTCGTGAGTTGCTTGAATTCGCCCGTCGACAAATCCGCCTCGACGATGTCGAAGGCCGGATCGTAGTCCCAGCTATAGCGGCGCTTCTGGCCGGAGGCGCGGAAATCCAGTTCCGCCTGCATCTTGGCCTGGGCCTCGGGGTCGAACTGGGTCGAGGCGTAGAGCGCGCGGTTGTCGGTCGGGTGCAGCCAGCCGCAGGTCGTCTTCCCGACGCCGGGGGAGATGCGCTCGACGTCCCCGGTTTCCAGGTCGAGCACGTACATCTGATAGAACGGATTGCCGTCGGTCCGCTCGCTCTGGAAGATCATCCGCTTGCCGTCGGCGGAATAGTAGCCTTCGCCCGCGCGCGCGCCTTCGAAGGTCAGCTGGCGCGGGTTGGCGATGGGCGAGGCGGAGACCGCCGTCATGGGAAGCAGCGCCGCGAGAACGGCGAGGCAGGTCGTGCGCTTCATGTAATGCACCCGGAAAGAGTTGTCTGTCCCCGGCGAGTAAATTGGGCAAGCGGCACCGCTTGAAAAGTCCATCTGCCCGGAATGTGACGCGTGTCATTCGCCGTCCGGCCGGAACCATGGCCTGCCGCTCCGGATTATCCCTCCATGCTTCAAAACGGACGGAGGGTCCCATGAGCGAAGAGAAGAACGCGAAGATCGAAGGCGAAGGCTCCTACGAGGCGGCCGAAAAATTCCAGAAGGCGCAGCACGACTTCGCTGGTACGGAGAAGGCGAAGCAGAAGGCGCGCGATGCGGCCGAGGCCGTCGACGGCGAGGAGGCGGCGGAACTGGAGAAGGCCCGCAAGGCCGCCGCGAAGGGCAAGACAGCCTGATCGCGCGCTTCGACTAAAGCGTAAGTTCGGCCACGGCGTTCGCGAAGGCCTCCGGCGCCTCCTGCGGCACGTTGTGGCCGATCTTCTCCAGCAGCCGGCGCTCGTAAGCGCCGGTGAAGCGCTGCGCATCCCGGTCCTTCGCTGGCGGCGGATGCACGCCGTCCGCGATGCCGTGCAGATTGATCGTCGGAACGGCGATGTCGGGCGTCGCCGCGAGCTTGGTCTCGATCGCCGCATAGGCCGGATCGGCCTCGGCATATGCGTAGCGCACCCGATATGAGTGGATCACGACGTCGACATAGTCCGGATTGTCGAAGCTCGGGGCGGTCCGGGCGAAGGTCGCGTCGTCGAAGTCCCATTCGGGCGACCACAGCCGCCAGAGCAGTTTCGCGAGGTCGGCCCGATTCTCGGCCAAGCCGGCGCGGCCGCGTTCCGTGTGGAAGTAGTACTGGTACCAGTAGCGGTGTTCCGCCGCCGGCGGCGCGGGACGGACGGACGCCGCGACGTTCTGAATGTTGTAGCCGGCCCCGGTGACTAGGCCGCGGCAGCGCTCCGGCCAGAGCGCGGCCACGACGCAGGCGGCCCGGCCGCCCCAGTCGTACCCGGCGAGGGTCGCCGCCTCGATCCCGAGCGCGTCCATGAAATCCCGAAGATCGGCGCCCAGCGCCGCCTGTTCGCCCGACCGCGGCGTCGCGGGATCGCGGAAGCGCGTCGGGCCGTAGCCGCGAAGGTAGGGCGTCAACGTGCGCACGCCCGACGCCGCCAGCCGGTCGGCGCAGTCGTCGTAGGATCGTACGTCATAGGGGAAGCCGTGCAGCAGGATGGCGGTCGGCCCGTCGGCGGGGCCGCGGTCCAGATAGGCGATCTCCAGCCGGTCGGTTCGAACGGTCTTCTCGGTCATCGGCGCAGCATCCCCAAAAGGCCGCGCACCAGTTCTCGGCCAAGGCTCGTGGCGACGGAGCGCGCGGCCGACTTCGCCGCCGATTCGAAGACGCTGTCGCTGCGGCTCGATCTCGAACGGCCGCTCGCGCGCGCTTCCTTTTCGCGCGCCTTCTCCTCGAGCGCGCGGCGTCGTTCCTCCGCCTCGCGTTGCTCCGCGGCCTCGGCTTCCGCCGCGGCCTTGGCGGCGCGGGCCTGCAGGACCTCATAGGCGCTCTCGCGGTCGACCGGCTTGTCGTAACGGCCGGCGACCGGGCTTGCGGCGATCACGCGCGTCCGCTCCGCCGCCGTTGCGGGACCGAGCCGGGAGGTCGGCGGCCGGATCAGCGTGCGTTCGACGACGCCTGGCGCGCCCTTGGCGTCGAGGAAGGAGGTCAACGCCTCGCCGACGCCGAGTTCGGTGATCGCCTCGGCAGCGTCGAAGTTCGGGTTCTGGCGGAAGGTGTCGGCGGCGGCGTTGACGGCGCGGCGGTCGCGCGGCGTGAAGGCGCGGAGCGCATGCTGCACCCGGTTGCCGAGTTGGCCCAGCACGTCGTCCGGCACGTCGGACGGGCTTTGCGTGACGAAAAAGACGCCGACGCCCTTCGACCGGATCAGGCGGACGACCTGCTCGATCTTATCGACCAGCGCCTTCGGCGCGTCCTCGAACAGCAGGTGCGCCTCGTCGAAGAAGAACACGAGCTCCGGCTGATCCGGGTCGCCGACCTCCGGCAACTCCTCGAACAGCTCCGCCAGGAGCCACAGCAGGAAGGTCGCGTAGAGCTTCGGCGCCATCATCAGCTCGTCGGCGGCGAGCACATTGACGAAGCCGCGCCCGTTCCGATCCGTGCGCATCAGGTCCATCAGGTCGAGCGCCGGTTCGCCGAAGAACTTGTCGCCCTCCTGCCGCTCCAGCTCCAGCAGCTTTCGCTGGATCGCGCCGACCGACGCGGTCGATACGTTGCCGTAGGCGGCGCTGATCTCCGCGCGGCGGTCCGATATGGCGACCAGGAGGGCGCGCAGGTCCTTCAGATCGAGGAGCAGCATCCCCTCGTCGTCGGCGATCTGGAAGGCGATGGTCAGCACGCCTTCCTGGGTGTCGTTCAGGCCGAGGATGCGCGCCAGCAGCAGCGGTCCCATTTCCGAGACCGTGGTCCGGATCGGATGCCCCTGGCGGCCGAACAGGTCCCAGAAGATCACCGGCGGCGCCTCGAATTCATAATCTTCGAGCCCGATCAGCCCGGCGCGCTTGGCAAGGAAATCCTTCGGCTCGCCCGGCTGCGACAGGCCGGAAAGGTCGCCTTTGACGTCGGCCAGGAAGACCGGCGTGCCGGCCCGGCTGAAGGCCTCCGCCAGATTCTGCAGGGTCACGGTCTTGCCGGTGCCCGTCGCGCCGGCGACGAGGCCGTGTCGGTTGGCGCGCTTCAGCGTCAGATATTGCGGGCTGGCGCCGCCTTCGCTCGCGCCCACGAAGATTGCGCCGTCCTGGTCCTTGGCCATCGCCTCGCCCCGCTCCCCTAGCCCCGTGGAACTGATAGCGAATCCCGCCCCGCCCCGAAAGCTTGCGCTTGTCGCGGAAAGGCGGTCATCCTATGCAGGTTGCGCCGCCGAATCGGCGGGGACTGCGCCGCCTAGCGGCCGCCATTGTCAGAGCGAGGGAGGTTCGCATGGCGTATCAGATCACCGAAATCGAAGGCATCGGTCCGAAGCACGGGGCCACGCTGAACGGCGCGGGCGTCAAGACGACCGACGATCTCCTGAAGCAGTGCGGGTCGAAGAAGGGCCGGCAGGCGATGGCCGAGAAGACGGGCGTGTCCGAAGCGCAGCTCCTGAAGTGGGCCAACATGGCGGACCTGATGCGCATCAGCGGCGTCGGCGAAGAATATTCCGAACTCCTGGAAGCGGCCGGCGTCGACACGGTCAAGGAATTGAAGATGCGGCGCGCCGACAATCTGGCGGCCAAGATGAAAGAGGTGAACGAGGCCAAGAAGCTCGTTCGCCAGACCCCTTCGGAAGCCCAGGTGGCGAAGTGGGTCGAGCAGGCGAAAACCATGGAGCCGATGATCAGTCACTGATCACGGCCGATTTCCACGTAGGACGGCGGAGTAGTTCGTGGCCGGCACCAGACTGATTCCAGCGGACCTGATCCGCCGGCAGCTCGAAGCCGTGTTCCAGAGCTGGGGCATGGCGCAGGAGCATATCCGGACCACGGTCGAGGTCATGGTGGCGACGGACCTTTCGGGCGTCGACAGTCATGGCCTCGGCATGCTGCCTTCGTATCACGAGCGGCGCGGCCGCGGCATCATCAAGGACCGGCCGGACATCCGCGTCGTCCGCGAGAAGCCGGCGGTCGCGCTGATCGACGCCGACCGCAGCCTCGGCCACCCCCCTTCGGTCAAGGCGATGACGCTCGCGGTCGAGAAGGCGCGGGAGACGGGCGTCGCGGTCGTCGGCGTCCGCAATTCGAATCACTTCGGCGCAGCGGGCTATTACAGCCGCATGGCGGCGGAGATGGGCTGCGTCGGCATGTCGATGACCAACGCGCCCGGCCCGGCGATGGTGCCGACGTTCGGCCGGGATTCCGTGCTCGGCACCAACCCGCTGGCGTTCGCGGCGCCGGCGACCAGGAACCCGCCATTCTCGCTCGACATGGCGACGACCACGGTCGCGGTCGGCAAGCTGAACATCGCCCGCCGCCTCGGCAAGGCGATCCCGGAAGGCTGGGCGCTCAACACCGAAGGCCAGCCCGAATCGG
>MRWG01001474.1_pt1 | contig 14973 bp, 13 predicted proteins | sample 1013341 | NCBI WGS metagenome assembly MRWG01 (sample SAMN06117577, study PRJNA244670) | biofilm metagenome | biome: Water; feature: Cathode Biofilm; material: Biofilm; isolation source: microbial consortium enriched at the cathode of a solar microbial fuel cell | place: USA: District of Columbia ... | reverse complement strand
GCCTCCATGGGATCGTTGGTCACGCGCTTCTCGTCGCCGATGAAGCCGTGCCAGGCCGAGATGAACTCGTCGTTCACGTCGGCCTCGACGCTCATGAAGTAGTTCCAGGCCGCGAGGTGGCCGACCAGCGGGCCGGTGTCGAGACCTGCCAGCTCCTCCTCACCCACGGAGAAGGCCACGACCGGAATCTCCTCGGCCTTGATGCCCTGGTTGCCGAGTTCCTTGTAGAAGGGAACGTTGGCATCGCCGTTGATGGTGGAGACCACGGCGGTCTTCTTGCCCTGGGAGGCGAAGGTCTTCACCTCGGAGACGATGGTCTGCCAGTCGGAGTGACCGAAGGGGGTGTAGTTCTCCATGATGTCCTCATCGGAGATGCCCTTGGCGTTCAGGAAGGCCCGCAGGATCTTGTTGGTGGTGCGCGGGTAGACGTAGTCGGTGCCGAGCAGGACGAAACGCTCCGCAGCGCCGCCGTCCTCGCTCATCAGATACTCGACCGCCGGGATCGCCTGCTGGTTCGGCGCCGCGCCGGTGTAGAAGACGTTGCGCGAGCTTTCCTCGCCCTCGTACTGCACGGGATAGAACAGCAGGCCGTTCAGCTCCTCGAAAACCGGCAGCACCGACTTGCGGCTGACCGATGTCCAGCAGCCGAAGACCACGTCGACCTTTTCCTTCTCGATGAGCTCGCGGGCCTTCTCGGCGAACAGCGGCCAGTCGGAAGCCGGGTCCACGACCACCGCCTCGACCTGCTTGCCGAGCAGACCGCCCTTCTTGTTGAGATCGTCGACCATCATCAGGACGGTGTCCTTCAGGGTCGTTTCGGAAATGGCCATAGTGCCTGAGAGCGAGTGGAGCACGCCGACCTTGATGGTGTCGGCCGCCTGGGCCGCCGAGCCGCCGGCGAGGGCTGCCGCGAAGGCCGCCGCGCTCATCGCCCCCCTGAATACGGATTTCATTGTCTAATCTCCGCTAGACGTTGATGTTGCACCGCAAAATTCTGCAAATATTGGATACAATCTGTCAAGACTTAAACAAATAAAAATGTCACAAAGCCACAGATGACGATGTTGTTTTTACTGTATAGATCAAATACACCCTGCTCGCCCAAGCATATTTACTTGGACGTTACCACCGGGCATCGCTGCCCGGACATCGTGACCAGTATCCCTGCGCGGCCGCCGCCGACTGCTGCCAAGGGGCGGCGGCCGGGCTGCCCTAGTGCTCTCCCCGCATGCCGCTCTCCCTCAGCAGACTCACCATCTCCGCGAGGCCCACGTCGCGCCGCCTGCGCAGCGAGACGTAGACGAAGACCATGTCGGCGCGTTCGCGCACGAGGCTGGCCGGAAACGGCAGGTAGACCAGTTCTTCCGCGTTGAAGGCCGGCGACGCGGTGCCGACCTGGTAGGCGTAGCGCATCTCCACATCGACCAGCCGCAGCAGCTCGCCGCCGGGCCCGTGCAGGTGGTCGGGGATGCGCGCCATGCGCAGGAAGCTCGGCTTGTCCTCGGCGGCGTCGAAACCTTCCATCAGGGCGTCGGCGAGCAGGTCGCCGTCATCGCGCGGCGTGCCCGGGGCCGCCGCCTGGGGATCGCCGTGCGGGTGCGAGTGCAGGTGCCGGGGATCGGGCGGATGGTTGTGGCCCCGGATCTGGCCGGGAACCTGGCCGGGAGGGTGCTTGTGACCGTTGCTCACGCCCTGCCCCCGCCGGTGAAGTCGACCGGTTTGTCGATGATCGCCTTGTGCTTGCCCATCTTGCCGTGCGCCACCAGGCTGCCGAGCACATCGACCATGACGCGGGTGGCGAAGAGCGAGGTGATATCCGAGGTGTCGTAAGGCGGCGAAACCTCCACCACTTCCAGACCGCAGATGCCCTCAGCCGCCACCTTGCTGACCAGGCCGAGCGCCTCGCGCGGCAGGAAGCCGCCCGGCTCCGGCCAGCCGGTCCCCGGCACGAAGCCGCAGTCGACGCTGTCGATGTCGAAGCTGAGGTAGACCGCGTCGGCATCCTTCCAGGCGATCTCCAGGGCGATCTCCGCCACCTTGTCGATGCCGAGGCGCTCGACGTCGGTCATCGAGAGGATGGTGGTGTCCCGCTTGCGCGCCTCGACCACCGCCTCGCGCGGCACCTGCCAGCCGCCGATGCCGATCTGCACCAGGTTCTTCGCCGGCACGTTCTCGAGGTTGGTGGCATGGAACCACGGCGTGGTGTGCATGCGCTCGTCCAGGTCCTTCTCCTGGATGTCGGCATGGCGGTCGAAATGGATGATGCCGATTCTCTTGGAGGTGCACTGGGCGATGCCGCGCACCGTCGCGAAACCGATGGAGTGGTCGCCGCCCATGATCATCGGCAGCGCGCCGGCGGAGAACACGTGGCCCACCGCGCGCGAAATCTGGTCGAAGGTCTTCTCGATGTTGGCGGGGATGGTGAATACGTCGCCGACGTCGCAGAGCGTCATCTGCTCGCGCAGGTCGACGCCCATCTCGTAGTTGTAGGGCGTGTAGAGCGCCGAGATGCGGCGGATGCCCTGCGGGCCGAAGCGGGTGCCCGGGCGGTAGGTGGTGCCGCCGTCGAAGGGCACGCCCAGCACCGCCGCGTCATACTCGCCGACCTTGGCGACGTCCTCGACGTAGGGCGCCTTCAGGAAGGTGTTGATGCCCGCGTAGTGCGGCAGCTCGCCGCGGGCGAAGGTGGAAATGCCGCGATCCTCGATGCTGTCGGCGGCCGCCAGGCCGACGCGGGTCGCCCACTGGCGCTCCTTGTTCCAGCCGTCGCCCGGCAGGTCGGCTTCCTTCTGGGCCGCGCGCCAGCCCTGCAACTGCATCTTGTCGAAGTCGGGGTGATGGTGGCGGCGGCGCTCCAGCGCGGCGGTCCCGCCGCCGGCGATGCGGTTCACACGGCGGCCGGTCTTACTGCTCAGCATCTAAAGGTCCTTCATTCATTAGGGTCTTGTTCTTGTCCAAAGCTTCGGCCTTCGCGGCCAAGGCGTGCGGCAGCCCGCCGCGCCGGTCGACCGGCAGGTCGTAGGTGATGGTGGCGCCGTAGGCCTGCGGCGCTTGCGGGTCCCAGCGCAGCTTGTCGAAGACCAGCAGCCGGGTGCCGAGACGGAAGCCCTCCTGCAGGTCGTGGGTGACCATGAAGATGGTCATCTTCTCCTCCTCCCAGAGCGAGAGGATGATCTCGTGCATGCGCTGGCGGGTGCCGGGGTCGAGCGCGCCGAAGGGCTCGTCGAGCAGCAGCACCTTGGGCTTGGGGATCAGCGCCTGGGCGATGGCGAGGCGCTGCTGCATGCCGCCGGAAAGCGTTTTCGGGTAGGCGTCGCGCGCGTGAGTGAGGCCGACGCGCTCCAGCAGCGCCGCCGCCTGGTCCCGGGCGCGGCGCCGGCGGGCGCCGAAGAAGCGGCCGCAGAGCGGCGCCTGCGCCAGCTCCATCGGCAGAATGAGGTTCTCCATCACGGTCAGGTGCGGGAAGACGGAATAGCGCTGGAACACCACGCCGCGGTCGGCCTGCGGCTCGTCGGCGAGGGGCGCGCCGTCGATGCGGATCTCGCCGCCGCTCGCGCGCTCCTCGCTCAGCAGCAGGCGCAGGAAGCTCGACTTGCCGCAGCCGCTGGCACCGACGATGGCGCAGAACTCCTGCGCCTCGACGTCCAGGTTGATGCGCTCCAGCACCACGATATCGCCGTAGCGGAGCGAGAGGTTGCGCACGGAGATCAGGCTCACAGCGTCTGCTCCCCTTGCTGCCAGTGGAAGGCGCGGCGCGAGAGGCGGCGCAGCAGCCAGTCGAGCAGAAAGGCAAGGATCGTGATCCAGGCGACGTAGGGCAGGATCACGTCCATCGCCAGGTAGCGGCGCACCAGGAAGATGCGGTAGCCGAGCCCCTCGGTCGCGGCGATGGCCTCGCTGGAGATGAGGAACAGCCAGGCCGGGCCGAGCGAGAGCCTGAGCGCGCTGACCAGCCGCGGCAGGGTCTGCGGCAGCACCACGCGGGTGACGATCTGCCAGGTCGAGGCGCCCAGGGTCTGCGCCTTCACCAGTTGCTCGCGCGGCAAGGAGGCCACCGACATGGAGATGTCCCGCACCATGAAGGGCGTCACGCCGATGACGATCAGCGTGACCTTGGCCACCTCGCCGAGGCCGAAGACGATGAAGAGGATCGGCAGCACCGCCAGCGGCGGCACCACCGAGAGCACCGAGACCACCGGCGCGAAGGCGGAGCGGAACAGCGGCAGCAGGCCGATCGCCACGCCGGCGCAGAGCCCGACCCCGGTCGCCACCGAGAGGCCGATGATCAGACGCAGCAGGCTTGCCAGCGTGTCGTCCCATAGAATGTAGGTCCCCTTGCGCGGGTCGGGTTCGAAAGCCAGGCGGTCGATGGTCTCGGCGAAGCTCTGCAGCGAAGGCAGCAGCTTGTCGTTCGGGTTCACCGCAAGGCGGGCGTCCGATGCCATGAGGTAGGCAGCGGCGAGGAGAATGAAGGGCAAGGCTCCCAGCAGAACTGCCCCTGCCCGTCCCGGCCGCCGGTTGATCAGACGCCCCATAGATGCCCTTGCGCAAAACCCTTGCCGCGGCGGCCTAGAGCGCCCCTTCCGCCGCCATCTTCATGTAGTCGACGTCGAAGCGAAGCTTGGTGTTCGCGGTATCCCCGAGGATGCCGCCGCCCGGGAAGGCCATGCCGACGTAGTCGGGGCTCGGCGCCCCCTCGCCCAGGATGCCGTGGTCGAAAAGGAAGTTGCGCACCACGTCCATGGTCTCGAGGAGCTTCTCGCTGGCGGCGAAGTCGACCGCCTCCGACGGCGCGTAGAACATCTTGGTGGTGGCGAGCTGGGCGTCGTAGCCGGCCAGGTCGGTGCCGGACTGCTCACCCATGAAGGTGCGCGCCGCCATGCCCTCGGCGTCGTCCTTCATCATGATCGTCATGGTCTCGTACCAGGCGCCGACCAGCGCCTTGCCGAAGTCCGGGTTGTCGGCCAGGGTCTCGGTGTTCACCACCATCATGTCGATGATCTCGCCGGGAATGTCCGCCGAGGTGTAGAGCACCTTGGCACCCGGTTCGGCGGCGATCTCGCTGAGCAGCGGGTTCCAGGTCACCACCGCCTCGACATCGTCGGTCTTGAAGGCGGCCACCATGTCGGCGTCGGAGGTGTTCACCACCGTCAGGTCGCGCTCGGCGATGCCGCCCTTGTCGAGGGCGCGCGCCAGCAGGTAGTGGGAGACCGAAAGCTCGACCAGGTTCACGTCCTTGCCCGCGAGATCGGCGATGCCGAGATCGCCCTTCACCACCAGGCCGTCGTTGCCGTTGGAGAAGTCGCCGATGATGAGGGCGGTGGAATCGAGGCCGCCGCCGGCCGGAATGGACAGCGCATCCATGTTGGTCATGACGCAGCCATCGAAGGCACCGGCGGAGAACTGATTGATCGACTCGATGTAGTCGTTGATCTGCACGACCTCGATCTCGATGCCGTACTTCTTCGCCCACTTGTCGACGATGCCCTGTTCGGCGGCGTAGGCCCAGGGCATCCAGCCAACATAGATGGACCAGGCGACGCGGAAGCTTTCCTTCTTCTCCGCCAGTGCTGGCTGCGCGACCAGCGCCGACATGGCAACCAGGGCGGCGGCAAGCCCCCTGGTGACTCCATTCTTCGAAACGTAACGCAGCATCCCAAACCTCCTGTTCGATCTCGTTCTTATCGACCGGAGGCCTTGAGCCGGACCCAGAAACACCTGAAGAGGGACTCCTGAAGCGGGCCTCAGACCTCTTGCAGTGATCTCCCGGGATTTTGGCCCGCCGTGTGTCCGCGGCGAATTTGCGCCCCGGAGTGCATCTCTCGGACCAGACACCGTCGTGATCGACGGCCGGAACCCTAGACGCCCTGCAACAGCGGTATCAGCAAGCGCCGTGCCAGAGCGGCGCGGCGTTGGACAGGTCGGAAAAACGAGGGAAAGCTTGGCGGGACCGCAAACAACAAACACGAACGTTCGTAAGAGAACGATGCAATTCGTTTGTCTATAAATTATGCAATGCCGTTCCCTCGCCTAAAATCAAGGCAAATGGATTGCACGCAGTACCGCCCTGTGAAGCCTAGGCGTCACCGGCCTCGCCAAGCGCGTCGAGTGCCTGGCGCTGTTCATGCATCTTGAGGAACACCGCGTAGTCGCGGTCGAAGCGGGCGCGGGCCGCCGGGTTGGGCCGGCGTTCGCGGCCGCCCTGCTGCATGCCGCCGGCCGCGGCGACGAGGCTGGGATAGAAGCCGGCGGCGGTGGCCGCCACCATGGCGCTGCCCAGCAGCACGGCATCCTCGGCAGCCGGCTCGATCACCGTGCAGCCGGCGGCGTCGGCATAGAGCTCCATGAGCAGCGGGTTCTTCAGGTGGCCGCCGGTCACGTGCAGGGTGTCGATGCCGTAGCCGCGCGCGTTCAGCGCCTCGAGGATGTGGCGCACGCCGAGAGCAATGCCGACGGCCGTGCGCCAATAGAGCCGGCAGAGACTGTCGAAGGAGGAATCCAGCGTCAGGCCGCTGATCACCCCCACCGCCTGGGGGTCGGCCAGGGGCGAGCGGTTGCCATGGAAATCCGGCAGCACATGGAGGCGGCCGGCGAGATCGAGGCCTTCCTTCGCACGCAGTTCCATGACGCGCTCGGCGATGCGGCGGTGCATCGCGCCGTCGGGCGTGCCGCCGGCGCCGTGCCAGCGGATGATGTGGTCGAGCAGCGCGCCGGTGGCCGACTGGCCGCCCTCGTTCAGCCAGCAGTCCGGCAGCAGGGCCCCGTAGTAGGGTCCCCAGACCCCCTGGGTCGGGCGCGGCTCCGGCGAAAGCGCCATGACGCAGCTGGAGGTGCCGGCGATGAGCGCGAGGTGGCGGGCGATGGCGCCGCGGTCGGCGGCATGGGCGCCGAGCACACCCAGCGCACCGGCGTGGGCGTCGATCAGCCCGGCGCCGACCCGGCAGGCGGTGGTCAGACCGAGGCTCGCCGCCGCCGCTTGGGTCAGCGGGCCGAGATCGGCACCGACGGGACTGGCCGCCGCGGGCAAGCTGCCGCGCTCCAACATGTCGGGGATGCCGACGGTCTCAAAGAAATCCTGCTGCCAGCCCGGGTTCTCGTGGCCGAGGTAGGTCCACTTGCAGGTCAGCGTGCACTGCGAGCGCGCCGTACTGCCGCTGGCCTTCCAGGAGAGAAAATCAGCGAGATCGAAAAACTGCCCGGCCGCCGCCCAGCACTGCGGCAGGTTGCGCTTCAGCCACATGAGCTTCGGCGTTTCCATTTCCGGCGACATCACGCCGCCGATGTAGTCGAGCACCCGGTGGCCGGTATCGGTGCATTCCTCCGCCTCGGCGAGGGCGCGGTGGTCGAGCCAGACAATGGTGTCCCAACGCGCCTCGCCGCCGGTCGAGACGCTGACCTGCGCGCCGTCGCGGCCGCGCACCACCAGCGAGCAGGTGGCGTCGAAGGAGATGCCGGCAATGTCGGAGGCCTTGGCGCCGGCGGCGGCCAGGGCGGCGCGCACCGCAACGCCGACGGCGGCCCAGATCTGCTCGGAATCGTGCTCGCTGTGATTGGTCTGCGGCTGATTGAGCGCGATGGGCTCCTCGCCGCGTCCGAGCAGCCGGCCGTCCCGGCCCAGCACACCGGCGCGCGCCGAGCCCGTGCCGACATCCACCCCCACCACCAGATCGCCCATCAGGATACCTTGCGGCCCCTCTCCAAGTCCCGCAGAAGTCCGGGCAGCCCGCCCATGTCGTCAAACACGGCGTGCGGTTCCAGCGCCGCCAGCCGGCGCCGATGCGAGGCAAGACGCGCATGGCTGCCGCCGGTGAAGGCGGCAACCCGCATGCCGGCCCCGTGCGCGGCGGCGACCCCCGCCGGGCTGTCCTCCACCACCATACAGTGCGCGGGCGCAACGCGCATCCGCTCGGCGGCGAGCAGGAAGAGGTCCGGCGCGGGCTTGCCGCGCTGCACCATCGTGGCGCTGAAGAGGTGGTCGCCGAAGTAGTCCGCCAGGCCGGTAACCTGCAGCGAGAGGCGGACGCGCTCGAGCTGGCTGGAGGAGGCCACGCAGACCGGCCGAGCGAGGTCCCTGAGCGTCGTGGCGATGCCGGGGACCGGCCGCAGGTCGCGGCGGATCACCGCATTAAGGTCCCGCCGCATGCGCTCCAGCGCATCGGCGCCGAGATCGACACCCCGCTCGTCGCGCAGGATGTCGCAAACCGAGGCGAGACTCTTGCCGAGGAAGGCCTCGTAGGCCTCCTCCGGCAACATGACCGTACCGGCATCGGAGAGCATCTGCAGCAGCACGCGCATGGCCAGCGGCTCGCTGTCGACCAGCACGCCGTCGCAGTCGAAGATCACCAGACCGATGGGAGAAGCCGTCATCCTGCCAGCCGTACCCGCGGCTACCAGCAGGTGTAGCCGCCGTCGGCGACGACCACCGCACCGGTCACCAGGCTGGCGGCATCGGAGGCCAGAAAATGCACGACGGAGGCGATCTCCTCGGGCTGGCCGACGCGGCCCATGGGCGTCATGTCGAGCCAGACCTTGTACATTTCCGGATTCTCCTTGATGCCGAAGGAGGTCAGCGGCGTCTCGACATAGGTCGGCGCCACGGCGTTCACGCGCACACCGCGGGCGCCCCACTCCGCCGCCAGGGAGCGGGTCAGGTGGTGCACCGCCGCCTTGGAGGCATTGTAGAAGGACTGAGGCTGCGGCTTGTTCACGATGAAGCCGGACATCGAGCCGATGTTCACGATGGAGCCGCTGCCGCGCGCCAGCATCTGGCGGCCGAAGGCACGGCAGCACCAGAACAGGCCGTCGACGTTCACCTCCATATGGAAGCGCCAGTGCTCGTCCGAGGTGTCCTCGGCGCGCACGTCGCTCTTGGCCACGCCGGCGTTGTTCACCAGGATATCTATGCGGCCGTGCTTCTTCTCCACCTCGGCCGCCACGGCGTCGACCGCCGCGGACTTGGTGACGTCCAGCTCGACGCCCTCGACGTCGAGGCCCTGCTTTGCCAGAACCTCGGCGCTGCTCCTGGCGCGGTCCGCGACCAGTTCGGCGATGACCACCTTGGCACCCGCCTCGCCCAGCGCCTGTGCGCAGGCGGCGCCGATGCCCTGCCCGCCGCCGGTCACCACGGCGACGCGCCCGTCCAGCTTCAGTTTTTCGAGATACATTTCACCAGGCCTTTCAGCTCAACCAGTTGCCGCCGTCCACGTTGTAGGTTTGGCCGACGATGTAGTCGCTCTCGGCGCTCGCCAGGAAGACCGCCATGCCGGTCAGATCCTCGGCGCGCCCCATCCGGCCATAGGGCACGGCTTCCCCGACCAGGCGCTTCTTCTCCCCGCGGGGGCGCCCTTCGTATTTCGCGAAGAGGGCATCGACGCCCTCCCAGTGCTCCCCCTCCACCACGCCGGGCGCGATGGCATTCACGTTGATGCGGTGTTCGATGAGATTGAGGGCCGCCGACTGGGTGAGGCTGATCACCGCCGCCTTGGAGGCGCAGTAGACCGCCACCAGCGCCTCGCCACGGCGCCCCGCCTGGCTCGCCATGTTGATGATCTTGCCGCCCTTGCCGCGGCGGATCATGGAGCGCGCGACGGCCTGCGTCGTGAAGAGCACGCCGGCGACGTTCACCGAGAAGACGCGGTCGTAGCTCTCGCGCGTGATCTCGACGAGGGGTGCAAGATCGAAGAGCGCGGCGTTATTGACCAGGATATCGAGGCCGCCGCAAAGCTCCTCGATCGCCTGAACCGCTGACCGGATCGAATCCGCGTCGGTCACGTCGAGGGCGACGGCGAAAGCCTGCGGCCCGATATCCGCGGCGGCCGCTTCGGCGCGCGGCAGGTCGATGTCGCCCAGCGCCACCCTGGCGCCCTCGCCGGCATAGGCCTTGGCAAACTCCAGGCCGATGCCGCGCGCCGCGCCGGTGACCAGGGCCGTCCTGCCCTGCAGTCGGTTTCCCGCAGGGCTCATCGGATGGCGTTGCCCTCGCCGTCGAAGCGGTGGATGCGGTCGGCCGGCGGCGTCAGCCAGACGCGGTCGCCGTGGCGGATACCAAGCTCGCCGCCGACCCGCGCGGTGAGCTGGCCCATGTTCTCGACCTGGATGTGGCAGAAGGTGTCGGAGCCGAGGTGCTCGGCGACGCTCACCACGCCGGGCCACTCGCCGCGCTCCGTCGACAGCTCGATGTGCTCCGGGCGCACGCCGATGGTCCTGGCGTCGTACTTCGCGGCCGCCGCCCCGTTGATGAGGTTCATCTTGGGCGAGCCGATGAAGCCGGCGACGAAAACATTGGCCGGGTTGCGGTAGAGTTCCAGCGGCGAGCCGACCTGCTCGATGCGCCCGGCGTGCAGCACGACGATCTTGTCGGCCATGGTCATGGCCTCGACTTGGTCGTGGGTCACGTAGATCATGGTAGTCTGCAGCGTATTGTGCAGTTCGCTGATTTCCAGGCGCATGTTTACGCGCAGGGCGGCGTCCAGGTTCGACAGCGGCTCGTCGAAGAGGAAGGCATCGGGCTCGCGCACAATGGCGCGGCCGATGGCGACGCGCTGACGCTGGCCGCCGGAAAGCTGGCCCGGCCGACGCTCAAGGTAGTCGGTGAGGTTCAACGTCGCCGCCGCCGATTCCACCTTCTGGCGGATGGCGGCCTCGTCCATGCCGGCCATCTTCAGCGGAAAGGCGATGTTCTTGTAGACGCTCATGTGCGGGTAGAGCGCGTAGGACTGGAACACCATGGCCAGGCCGCGCTTGGCCGGCGACAGGCCGGTGGCGTCCACCCCGTCGATGCGGATGGTGCCGGAGGTGACGTCCTCCAGGCCGGCGATCAGCCGCAGCAGGGTCGACTTGCCGCAGCCCGAGGGCCCGACGAAGACGACGAACTCACCGTCGGCGATCTCCAGGTCGACGCCCGGGATCACCTTCACGCCGCTGAATTCCTTGGTCACCTTTTCCAGGACGATGGCGCCCATGGTTCATTTCCCCCTTACTTGACCGCGCCGAAGGTCAGGCCGCGGACCAGCTGCTTCTGGCTGAACCAGCCCATGACCAGGATCGGTGCGATGGCGAGCGTCGAGGCCGCCGACAGTTTGGCCCAGAAGAGTCCCTCAGGGCTGGAATAGGATGCGATGAAGGCGGTCAAGGGTGCCGCCTGCGAGGACGTGAGGTTCAAGGTCCAGAAGGCCTCATTCCAGGCCAGGATGATGTTGAGCAGCAGCGTCGAGGCGATGCCCGGCACCGCCATCGGCGTCAGCACGTAGACGATTTCCTTGCCCAGGGAGGCGCCGTCCATGCGCGCGGCCTCCAGGATCTCGCCGGGAATCTCCTTGAAGTAGGTGTAGAGCATCCAGACGATGATCGGCAGGTTCATCATCATGAGGATGAACACCAGCGCGACCAGGGAATCCAGCAGGCCGAGCCACTGGCACATGAGATAGATCGGCATGAGCACGCCGACGGCCGGCAGCATCTTCGTCGACAGCATCCACATCAGCACGTCTTTGGTGTGCTTGGTCGGCGAGAAGGCCATGGCCCAGGCGGCCGGGATCGCCACCAGCAGGCCGAGCAGCGTCGAGCCGACGGAGATGATGACCGAGTTCATGGCATGGCGCAGGTAGTTGGAGCGCTCCTGCACCTCGACGTAGTTCTCCAGCGTCCACTCGAAGAAGAAGAAACTGGGCGGCGTGGCGATCGCCTCGCCCTCGGTCTTGAAGCTGGTGAGGATGGTCCACAGCACCGGAAAGAAGATGGTCAGGCCGATCAGCCAGGCGATGGCGGTGAAGACGACCTTGCGTCGGGTGGTGACAGCGCGCGCCATGGCTCAGGTCTCCAGGTTCTTGCCGATCATGCGGATCAGGAAGACCGCGACGATGTTCGCCAGGATGATCGCGACCACGCCGCCGGCCGAGGCGCTGCCGACGTCGTACTGCAGCAGCGCCTGGATGTAGATCAGGAACGGCAGGTTGGTGCTGGCGGTGCCGGGGCCGCCGCCCGTGGTGACGTAGATCTCGGCGAAGACCGAAAGCAGGAAGATGGTCTCGATGAGGGTGACCACGGTGAGGGCCCGCGCGATGTGCGGCAGGGTGATGTAGAAGAAGATCGAGACCGCACCGGCGCCGTCCATCTCCGCCGCTTCCTTCTGCTCCTGGTCGAGCGACTGCAGCGCGGTGAGCGTGATCAGCGTGGCGAAGGGCAGCCAGCCCCAGGCGACGATGATGATGATGGAGAACAGCGGCAGGGTCGCCAGCCAGTCGATCGGCTCGAAACCGAAGCCGCGGGCGATCCAGGCGAAGAGGCCGTTCACCGGATGCATCATCATGTTCTTCCACACCAGGGCCGAGACCGTCGGCATGACGAAGAAGGGCGCGATGACCAGCAGGCGCACGATGCCCTGCCCCCAGAACGGCTGGTCCAGCAGGATCGCCAGGAAGGTGCCGCCGATCACCGTGATCAGCAGCACGCCGCCGACCAACAGCAGGGTGTTGCCGATCGCCTCGAAGAAGGCCGGGTCGGTGAGGAAGAACTCGTAGTTGCCGAAGCCGGTGAACTCCTCCATCCCCGGCATCAGCAGGTTGTAGCGCAGGAAGGAGAAGTAGACCGTCATGCCGAGCGGCACGAGCATCCAGGCCAGCAACAGCAGGACGGAGGGTCCCATCATGAAGCGGGCAGTTGTCTGGGTCTGCAGAGTGGCCATGGCACCGATCCCCTTCGGCTGCGGCCCCGATCGTTTACACGGAGCCCGCGCGCGGCGCAGAAAGCGTAGAAAAGAGGCGGGCCGTCCTTGGCACGGAATGGCGGACGGCCCGCTGGGAGGATACGCCTACTTGATGTAGCCGCTGCGCTTCATCTCGCGCTCGGTCAGGTTCTGCGCATTCTGCAGCGCCTGCTCGGCGGAAATCTGGCCGGCCAGGGCCGCGGAGAACTGCTGGCCGACGGCCGTGCCGATGCCCTGAAACTCGGGGATCGCCACGAACTGCACGCCGACATAGGGAACCGGGTCGACGGTCGGGTTGTTGGGGTCGGCCGCCTTGATCGACTCCAGGGTCATCTCGGCGAAGGGCGCGGCCTCCTGGTACATGGCATTCTCATAGAGCGAGGTGCGGGTACCCGGCGGCACGTTGGCCCAGCCTTCCTTCTCGGCGACCAGCTTGGCGTAGTCCTTGCTGGTGGCCCAGGCGATGAACTGCTGCGCCGCCTCGGTCTTCTCGGAACCCGCCGGCACCGCCAGCGACCAGGCCCAGAGCCAGTTGCCGCGCTTGCCGAGGCCGTTGTCCGGCGCCAGCGCAAAGCCGACCTTGTCGGCGACCTGGGATTCCTCGGGGTTGGTCACGAAGGAGGCCGCAACGGTGGCGTCGATCCACATACCGCACTTGCCGGTCTGGAACAGCGCCAGGTTCTCGTTGAAGCCGTTGGAGGAGGCACCCGGAGGGCCGGCGTCCTTCATCAGGTCGATGTAGAAGGTCAGCGTCTCTTTCCAGGCGGCCTGGTCGAACTGCGGCTCCCAGTTCTCGTCGAACCAGCGCGCGCCGAAGGAGTTCGCGGTGGCCGTCAGGAAGGCCATGTTCTCGCCCCAGCCGGCCTTGCCGCGCAGGCAGATGCCGTAGACCTCGTTCGACTTGTCGGTGATCTTACGCGCGGCATCTGCGACGAAGTCCCAGGTCGGCGCGTCGGGCATCTCCAACCCGGCCTTTTCGAAGAGGTCGGTGCGGTACATCACCATGGAGCTCTCACCGTAGAACGGCGCGGCGTAGAGCTTGCCGTCAACGGTGAGGCCGCCGCGGATCGCCGGCAGCAGGTCGTCGACGTCGTAGCTGGCGCCGAGATTGTCGAGCGGCACCAGCCAGTTCTGCTTGGCCCAGATCGGCACCTCGTAGGTCCCGATGGTCATGATGTCGTATTGGCCGCCCTTGGTGGCGATGTCCGTGGTCACCTTCTGGCGGAGAACGTTCTCCTCCATGGTGACCCATTCGACAGTGATGTCGGGATGCTTGGCCTTGAAGTCATCCGTCAGCTTCTGCATCCGGATCATGTCACCGTTGTTCACGGTGGCGATGGTGAGGGTGGTTTCGGCGAGAGCCTGGCCGGCGAAGAGCGCGGCCGCACAGGTTCCCAACAGGAATGGCGTGAGTTTCATGCTTTCCTCCCCGAGGCGTTATTGAGCAAATGCCAACGTTACGAGCAATTACTCATATTATGACGTGCGACGTCAAGACGGAATCGTTGCTGCGCCGCAGCATTTCAACACGGGATTCAGATGAGCCAGCTTACGCCCGCCGCCGCGTCAGCGGCAGAAGGAAAGCTGTGTCAGCCGTCGCCGGCGAGCTTTGCAGCGGTGCGCTCGTCGGTGATCAGGCCGTTCACCAGGTGGTGTTCCAGGGCGACCCGGATCCCCGGCAGCTTGGCCTCGCCCATGGCGACGGCGATAACCTGCGACCGCTCGACAGAGGGCAGCGGCGCCGAGGCCACGCGCGCATTGGTCAGGTCCTGGATGAGCCTGCCCTGCCCGTCGAAGGCCCAGCCGACGATCTCCATGACCGCGCCCGCCTGCTTCAGGTTGGCCAGTTCGTCCCTGGTGATGAAGCCGTCCTCCACCAGCGGCGCCTTGGGTCCGAGGTCGCCGATGCCGACGAAGGTGACGTCGGCCTGCGCGGCGAGCTGCAGTGTGGTGCGCACGATGATCTGGCGGTGCAGCAGATCGCGCTCCTCCGGCGAGGCCGCCACGACCGGCAGCGGCATCGGGTAGTGCCGCGCGTTCACGACATCGGCCATGGTGAAGATGACGCCGTAGAAGGCGGCCGAGCCGTCGGGCGCAAAGTTCCCGGTCAGCGAGACGATCTTCTTGTCCGGCGCATCGATGCGCGGCAGCAACTCGCTGGCCGCCTTCAGGGTGCGGCCGGTGCCGATCGCCATGACCTTCATATCAGGCGACTTCAGCTGCCTTTCGATCTCCGCCGCCGCCGCATCGGCAATGCCGAGGGTGGTGGA
>MRWG01001471.1_pt1 | contig 15000 bp, 16 predicted proteins | sample 1013341 | NCBI WGS metagenome assembly MRWG01 (sample SAMN06117577, study PRJNA244670) | biofilm metagenome | biome: Water; feature: Cathode Biofilm; material: Biofilm; isolation source: microbial consortium enriched at the cathode of a solar microbial fuel cell | place: USA: District of Columbia ... | reverse complement strand
CGAATACGCAGCTCTGCGCGCGCGTCAATTCTTTGGTGTGCAAGCGTTGCCAAGCCGACCCAATACTGCGGGAGGGCCAACCGCTGCTCGTCCGGGTGACGCAACCGGAACAGGCGCCCGAATGCTGGCACAGCTTTCAAGACTTGGTAGGTTGGGCAGGCGGTGACAGCCAATTGCCAAAAACTTGCCAAAACCGCAAAGGTTTCGCCGCGGGTTTTTGTCATTGCTAAACGGTTGATCCCTCGCGACACAAGGCACGTGGCCAAAAACGACATGGTGTGATTGCGGCGGCCGCTCTCCGGTGGCGAACGAGGTTTGGTATGTTGGCCTCATGGATATAAGCCGTGAGGAGAACGACCATGGAACATTATGCCGGTTTGGACGTGTCGCTGAAAGAGATTTCGATCTGTGTCGTGGACCGGGATGGCAAGACTATCGCACGCGGCGGTTGCCCTGCTGATCCTGAGGGCGTTGCGAGCTGGTTTCGCAACCGGTCGCTGAACCCGCGCCGGATCGTGCACGAAAGCGGGATGCTGTCGATATGGTTGCAACGCGGCTTGGCCGGTCTTGGCCTTCCGGCGACCTGCATCGACGCGCGCAAAGCGCCAAGAGCCTGTCGGCAAGGCTGAACAAGTCGGATGCCGCCGACGCCGAGGGGCTGGCGCAACTCGCGAGCACTGGCTGGTATACCCCAGTCCATATCCGCAGCGAAGAAGCCGACCGGTTTCGTAGCCTGGTGGGCGCGCGGGAGCGGCTGATCCGACTTCGGAAAGACCTTGAGGGTCATATCCGGGGCATGCTGAAAACCTTCGGCATCCGCATGACCGGCATGGGCGAGGGGCGTCAACGCCAAGCGTTTCGCGATCAACTGGCGACGGCGGGCGAAACCGATCCGATCCTGTGCATGATCGCAGATGGTTTCATTGCAGCCCATGCCACGCTGTGTCAGGCGACCGCCGATCTCGACACGGCCGTGAAGAGAAAAGCCAAGGCCCATCCCGTGGCGCGTCGTCTGATGACGATCCCTGGCGTCGGTCCGGTCAATGCGCTCAGCTTCATCGCTCTGGTTGATGATCCGTCCCGGTTCAGCCGCACGTCCGATGTCGGCGCGTTTTTTGGACTCACACCGAAACGCCACCAGTCCGGCGAGATCGACTGGTCGGGCCGCGTGTCGAAATGCGGGGACGGTGCAATGCGTGGGTTGCTGTTCGAAGCGGCGTCTTGCGTGATCCGGCAGGTGAGGCGATGCACGCCGTTGAAATCCTGGGCGGTTCGGCTGGCCGGACGACGCGGGTTCCGCAAGGCCGCTGTCGCCACAGCGCGCAAGATCGCCGTGCTGATGCTGACGCTTTGGAAGAACGGGACCGAGTATCAATCGATGAAGGAGGCCGCTGCCTGATCTGAATTCCCGCCCCGGAGGCGGGGAGTGAAGTCCCGACGGGACGGAGGTTGATCGATCTCGTAAAAACGGTTGGGACGCAGGCACGCCTGCTCATCCCGCAAACGACATTGGAGACGATCCACCACCGAACACCATCGTGAGGCGCTGACGCATCGACCTCGGAGAGAACCATGACCCCGGACGGACAGATCGCAATCCCGCTTGACATAGCCGCAATCAGAGAACCGTTTCTGCCACAGGCGGAATCGACAATTTCAGCACCGTGCCACGGCCCTGCGCATCGCCCGATTGCCAACTGGCTCAGGCTCTTCGCCGGGGTGTTGCCCTTCACCTTTCCAGTCGTCTGACCAAAGCCAATCTTCGAAATAATAGAGCCAAAGGTAAGTCCACGGAATGATGGTTTGGTCGATCCGCTTCCGCGCGTCCCATTCCCTGGCACCTGGAAGATAAAGACAAAGGCGCAGCGGATCTCTGTAGACGTGAGGCAAAGGACGCCCTGCCGCCAGCAACTCCAGATCCGGGTCGTCTATCTGAACATCGGGCGTTTGACCCGGCTGAAACGTGATAGTGGCAAGATAGGAGCGCGCCAAGGCGGCCGGTTGTATAGGCTCTTGCCATGTCAATTTGTTTGCGCGGACCTGCCCCACACCACTGATAGCCGGGCTTGCCTTCAGGAACAGCAGCTGCTGCGACAGGGTCAGGTCGTATTGCCCGCCTCGTCCTATCATCAATCACCGAAGAACGTATTTACGGGCACGGTCGTTGATGCTGCGACCTTCGATGTCGTCAGCCCGACCACAGGTGCGACAGAAAGCAGACCCGATTTGCGACCATCCGACACCGCATTGACGCGGTTGCCGAGAACCCGTCCGGTGACACCGGAACCGAACGAACGCTCCATGTTCAATGACACACGGTCCTGACCAACAGCATCGCGAAGGACTTCAAAGTCGGACAGAGCTTGTGCGTGCCACGAATAGAACGCTGGTGCCCGGCGTTCATCCTTGTTCCAATTGTCCGCGAAATTTTCCCCACTGGTGGTCTCGTTCAGGATGGCATAGCCCCGCCGACCGTCCAGAATGGGGCGGTCGATGAAGTGCGGCATCATCCGGATCGTTTCGACCAGCAGATCCATTGCGTCTTGGAAGACGTGGTTGCGCACGCAATAGGCATAGGACTGCATCGCAAGCGTGGTAATGATAACCGAAATAGGGGCCACGTCTTGCGTGTTGTTTTCATAAAAAACGTCGCGGTGCCGTTTGAGCAATTGCACGATGCGGCGCAGGATGCCCTTCACTGCTTCTCGGACAGGGAATGGCTCCACCGTCGCCTCGTCCCGCTGCGTGGCGATGAACTTACCCACAAAGGTAGGTTGAAGTGCCGCGCGCTCGTCGAACAGTATCTTGTAGGCCCGCGGATTTGTCGGATGCCATTCTTTCAAAGCCCGGTCGGGCACCAGTTCGCCCCGGTTGATGCAGTCCGGGTTTGCGATAGTCGGGGACAGGTCGAGGTGGAAGTCCCCCGCATAGTTAAGACGCCAGCAGCGCTTCTTTTCTTCGAGAAGGCGCACGTAGGTGGCGTGCTCCTTAAGTCAATTGCCAACTGCCGCCTTCAGGACCGCCGGCGAGATGCCCGACGCGATACCTGCACAAAAGCAGATGAGATCGACATCGAATTCTCGCCTCCCGATTGGCTTCACGGCCGTTCCAAGCGCACTAGACCCTTGAAGATAGACCAGAACACTGACGAGTAGCGGATCAGTCGATCCGGACAGCCAGTCTCCGACGGCACCATAGCTTTGGCGCGCTTGGTCAAACTGGGTTTCGGTGAGGTCCAGATCCTCGCCTATCTCGTCCAGGATGGTGAATATCTGCGTGCGCCGACGAATGTCACTGTCGGTCAGCGGCTGTCGCAACATCTGATTCATGCCGCTTTCTCCTTGAGTTGATAGACCGGCACAAAGGCGTCGGCAGGCTGGGTGAAAAAGATCGGGGTCAGGTGGGGCTTTGCTTTTCGGGCTTCTGACATGCCGAGGCCCTTGAGGCGGCCGATCTTCGTGGTGTCATCCAACGTGAAGAACCCACTCGGGACAGACGGCGAAATGCGGTAGATGCGATCCCCATCGTAGGGGTGTCCCGTCAGAAGCTTTGCCATGCCGAGTGCGCCATGTGATTGCCCATCCGCGTAAAGGTTGAGAACTTTGAGGCCGAGTCCGGCAAACCCGGGACTTTCGGGCAGCATGTAGACTTCGTCCAGACACCCCAGGCTCAGAATGCGCAGGTCTGACGGATGCCACCCCAGAAGAGTGATGGCTTCGACGACAGCAATGGCTGTAGGATTGTTGGCCCATGTCCCGCCATCGGTCAGGCCGATATCATCAGCAGTGCGATGTCGCTTGAAATACGTAGGTGCCGCTGCCGTTGCCAGAGCAGCATCCAGCGCAGTCTTGCGATAATCGGTTTGCAGGCGCGTGTGATGCGCGGTCTTGTAGATATAGGGGCTGCGGAGATCGGCATCCCACGCTGGGATCACCAACCGGGTCTGTGAGTGCCCGATCAGATCGTCGTTCAGAACGGCCTTGAGCTCGCGGGCAAGAACTGCTGCATCGTGCTTTGACCCGATAGCGTGCCGCCCTGTAGCGGTGAGAGTGCGCCAGGCCTGCTTCATCCACCCCGGGGACTCATCATCCGCCTTGTCCTGGCCGAAGATTAAAGGCCCGCGACGCTCGTAAAGGTCGAGCAGTTCCTTTGCCGTGCGGCCGAGACCAAGGCCAAGCGCGATAATGCCACCCGTCGATGTGCCTGCGATGAGATCGAAATAGCGCCCAATGGGCTGGCCCAGCTCTTCCTCGAGCCCCGCAAGGAACGCAGCCGGCATCGTGCCCTTGATCCCACCCCCGTCGATGGAGAGGATGCGACGTATCTGCCCTTTGTTCCCAACGCTGCTCATCCTGACATCCATTCCGCTTATGCCCTTCAGCCTTTCGGCGGATACGGGTCCTTGCCATAGGTGTTGCGCTCGCGGATACGACCGTTCTCGCCGTGGATCAGCATCTCGCTGCCCTGACGAATGGCGGATTCCCGCGCGGCCGCGATGGCCTCGCGCTGCGTGCCGTGGACGGAAGACGCGCGGGAGCTACCCGCCCCCTTCACTGCCCAACCGCTCTGATGCGGCACAACGTGCTGATTTTTCTTAGACACTTCAGACCTCATATGTCGATTTCGGTTGACGATTCTCCAACCTTGTGTTTAAATATATAGTAAGAATTGGCGTTTATCAACCACAACAATAACCGCCGGGAGAGGACCATGTTCGGACAAAGACTCAGACTTGCCCGCAAGCGGGCGGGTCTATCCATGCAAGCGCTCGCGGAGCGCGTAACCCCAAGCGTGTCAGCGCAGGCCATCAGCAAATACGAGGCGGACAAGATGATGCCGTCCTCGTCGGTGCTGGTCGGCCTCGGCAAGGCGCTCGGCGTGTCACTGGACTTCCTGCTCGGCGGTCAGGTCGAAGCTCTGGAAAGCGTCGAGTGGCGAAAGAACTCGACTGCCTCGGCGCAGGATCGCGCGATGGCGGAATCCATCGTCATCGAGAAGCTCGAAGACTATCTCGCCATCGAGGACATCCTCGATATGCACCCCGCTGAAGACCCCTTCGCCGCGCTGCGCGTGGACATGGTGGCCGATGAAGAGGCCATCGACGCCAAGGCGCGGGACGTGCGGCGCGAGTGGCAGCTTGGGATCGACCCGATCCCGAGTATGACCGCCCTGCTCGAAGACAAGGGACTCAAGGTCATCGAGGCCGATCTCCCGGAACGCATCAACGGGCTGGCCTGTCATGTCGAACGGGCGGAGGGCGCACCGACTGAGGTGATCGTCGTCTCGCGGCACACCAATGTCGAACGCAAGCGCTTCAACCTCGCCCACGAACTCGCGCACCGGATCATCACCGAAACCGGCAATGCCGCGCTGAAAAAGGAACCCTCGATGCACCGCTTCGCGGGGGCGTTCCTCATTCCGCGTGAGCATCTGGAAGAGGAAGCTGGCCGAAACCGTCACGGCATGACCTGGATAGAGATCATGCGGCTCAAGCGCACCTATGGCGTCTCCGCCGCCGCGATGCTCGTGCGGCTCGGCCAGGTGGACATCCTGTCGAAGAGTGCTGTGGAATATGCGTTCAAGACCTATGCGCGAAGCTGGCGGCGCGAGGAGCCGGAACCTATCGGTCCAGGCGAGGGCTTCGCGGCTTTCGAGAAGCCGCAGCGCTTCGAGCGCCTCGTCTGGCGCGCGCTCGGCGAGGAGATGATTTCCCCCGTGCGGGCGGCGCAAATGCTCGGGCTCCCCTTGAGCGTTGTCGAACGCGACATCAGGGGGCCTCGTGACCAGTGACCTGTGTTGTCGTCAATGATGCGTCCTGTCTGATCGACTTGAAGAAGGGAGAGTTGCTGCACGTCCTGCTGCGGCTGCCCTATCGCTTCATCGTGCCCCTGCCCATCCGTGAGGAGGAGCTGCTCGATTTCACGGCGCAGGAATGGCGGATGCTCGAAGACGGCGGCCTCGCCACCTACGATCTGCCGGGCGAAGAGGTCGCGCGGGTTTTCGCTCTAAAGCGGAAACATAGCCGCCTGTCAGCCAATGATTGCTTCGCCCTCGTGACGACAACCTGCCAGGAAAACGGCATCCTCCTGACCGGCGACAACCTTCTGCGCAAGGTCGCCACCGCTCGCGCGGTGCGCGTTCATGGCGTCCTCTGGATCATCGACGAGCTGCACGCCGCCGAAGCCTGCGATGTCGGGCTTCTTGTCTCCGCCCTGCAAATCTGGCGGGCGGATGAGGCGGTCTTTCTACCCCCCGCCGAGATCGACAAGCGGCTGCGCCGTCTCGGGGCATAATCTGAACAAGGTGGAAATGGCTGGTCCCTGCCCACGACGTTCCGAGCGAAAGATAGAACGGTCATGCAAACCAGCCCCTTTTTTCGGCGTCAAAAAGCATCGTTTGTGACATTCAGCCTTACGGGAGCTACGCGCAGGTCGCTATGCCCGCCACGTTATCGAGCCACCCGCTTTTCGCCGCCCTCTTCCTGCAGCATCGCTTCCATGTCTTCCAAGCCATGGACAGCAGAGCGCATCTGGGCCTCATCATCCACGCCCACTGTCTCGGCATCTGCAACCCGGCTCTCAAAATCCATCTCTATCTGTCGCTGTTCCTCGGCGATAACGGCGTGAACGACAGGCGCAATCTTCGTTGGGGCGACATCGGTTTGCCCTGACGATTGGCCATCAGCAGCCTCGCGTGCGGCCTCAACGTCGGCCTCGGATCCGCCTGACCCGTCCGAGGGCGGTGTCATCGGCATGGCGCGCAGGCTCAGCGGCAGATTGCCCTGCGACCCGCCTCCCCCCGGCTTCGGAAACGGCAATTCGCCCGTCTGCGCCGCATGGATCGCCTTAAAGAGCCGGTCGTCAAAATACTGGATCCGCTTCGCGCGGACCGGCATTTGCGCATCGATCACCATGACAATCTCGTCGAGCGGCAGGCGGCGCGCCTCATCCTCGGGCAGGAGAGAGCTTTCTTCGGTCCGGGTGGACTGGCTGCGTCCTTCAAAGGGGTTCTTGCCGATGGACTGGGAGCGCGTGACGACGGTCTTCGTGGTCTTTCCGACCGCCTTGCTCAGCTCTTCGACAGTTTTTTCATCCGAAGGCGTCAGGTAGAGCTTCACGCCCGCGTTGCCCTGCAGGGCGCGGCGGGTGTTCTCGCCGTAGATTTCATCGAGGGCGGGGATGGTTTGGGTGACCACGGCCAGGTGACCGCGATAGGTACGCAGGGTCTCGATGCTCTCGACCACGATGGGCATCTTGCCGAGACGGTTGAACTCGTCGAGCATGATCATCACTGGCCAGGGCTCGTCGGGCCCGGGGTCCTTTTCCTGCATGGCGGAAAGGAGATCGGAGAAGAAGAGCCGGATCAGCGGCGCGAGGGGTTTGACCATCAGCGGCTGGACCACGAGATAGACCGAAAAGGGCTTTTTCCGGATCGTGCGGAAATCAAAGTCCGACACGGTCGTCGCCTCATCGATGGCCGGGTTCTGCCATTGGTCGAGCCCCGAGGTCATCAGGAGCGAAACATAAGAGGTCAGCGTGTCATTGTTGGTGGACGCCAGCCGCGTGAAGATCAGCTTGGCCGCCCTGTTGTCGACCTCATGGCCCCGCGCGAAATACTCCTTCTGCTTGTTCCCGCCCGAGGCCGCGATGCGGTAGATCTCGCCCAAGGTCGGGCGCTTGCGCTGGAAGGCCAGCAGGCCTGCCGCCACGAAGAGATCGATCCCGCCTTTGAGGAGGCCCTGCACCCGGTCGTTGTCGCTTTGCAAAAAGAGCGTCGCCAAGAGCTGCAATTCCATCTGCTGGCGCGCGGGGTCCTTCAACTCGAAGATGCGCAGGAGCGGGTTGTAGCGATGCGTGCGCTTGCCCTCCCAATCGGTGGGGGCAAAGCGATAGACCTTGTCGCCTTGGGCTGCACGGTGCCGGGCCGTGGCCTCGAAACACTCGCCCTTCACATCGAGGGTTACGGCAGAGCCTTGCCAGGTCAGCAGGTTCGGAATGACGAAGCCCGTGGTCTTGCCGCGCCCGGTGGGCGCCACGATCAGCGCATGCGGGAAAACCTTGGAGCAAATGTAATTGGCGCGGGCGCCCGGCGTTCCCAGCTTGCCGAGGATGAACCCGGTGCCCGGCGCCCCGAAGAACCCGTTGGCCTTCATCTCGCGCGCGGTCTGCCAATGGGTCTGGCCAAAGCGTGTCAGGGCGGACCCCGAGAGGGCGAGGCTCAGCATCAGGCCGGCGGCGGCGAAGCTGCCGATGATCAGGTGAATAAGTTGCGCGTCCGCCGGGCGGCGGTCCAGGATCGCCAGATAGTTCTGCGCGATATAGGCAAAGTCGATCTCGGCCCCGAAGCCGAGATCCTGGTAGGTCAACACCGCCGAGGCGATGGTATAGCCCATGGCCCCGGTCACCAGCGTCACAAGCAGGACGCCCGTGGCGATCCGCGCTTTTCCCATGGAGGCGCTCAATGGACCTGACCCCGCTCGGTCTCGCCATCCACGTCTGTCGCGCGGTGTTTTTCGTATTCGGTGTCAGCGAGATCATCGACCACCTGGCGCAAGGCCTCCGTGTTGGCCGTCGCTGCATCCGATTGTAGGTAGACCTTGGCGACATAGAGCCGGTCGAGGCGGTCCTCGAGAACCTTCTCCAGCGCATCGGCATCGCCGGATGTGAGCCGGGCGAGTTGGCGGTCATCAAGCACCCGCGCAATCTCGCCGCGGAAGGCGTCCCGCTCCGCCTCGGTCTCGAAGGGCGCGGACAACTCCCCCGCCCGCTCATGGTCCAGGACACGCGCAATCTCGTCTGCGAGGCGGTCGGTACGGTCATCAGACCGCATCGGCGTTTCACCGCGGGCTGCGAGGATGTCGTCGCGCGTGCCAACCCCAAGCCCCTCGCGCAACTCGTTTTCGCGGCGGACCTGATTGATGACCTCCGTGTCGCGTATCTCGACGACGGCCGCATAGGTCGCGCCGAGCCCGCGGGCGAGGTGGGACGGCATGTCCGGATAGCGCGCTCGTAAGTCATCCGTGACAGCATCTGCAACGGGCGTGCGGAGGTCGCGTCCCTCCATGATCCGGTCGACCTCGCGGGTGATCTCGCTGGCGCGGGCCGCATCGGTGATGGTCTCCCTATAGGGCTCAGACCGGTCGATCACATCGCCGGGGCGTGCGAGCAGGTCCGGGTGTGCTTCGAGATACGTGCGCTGCTCCGTCTCGATCCGGCGCTCCGCCCGTGAGACAACCTCCCAGTCCCGGTCCTCGATCTGCTGCGCTGTCAGGCCGTCTGCGCGCATCTCCTGACGGATTGTCCCTTCCATCGCCCGGACCGCGTCCCGGTGATAATGGAACCGCTCGCTGATCGGTTCCGCTTCCATGACGCCATCCCGGCGCAGGACGTTCTCCCGTTCCAGCAGCGTGCCAAGCGCAACATGCACATCGTTGAGATTGTCGCGCGCCTGTTCCAGATCAGCGCGGCGCTCGAGGTTGAGATCCCGCGCTTCGGCCACTTTGGAGAGATCATTGGCGATCCATTGATGCTCCAGCGCTGCATTTGAGGCGCCCGTCTCGATCCGGGCCACCACTTCCGATGTGCTGATCCCCGTGCCCCGGAGTGCTACGTCAATGCGCGATCTCAGGTCGGGCTCGGCCAGTCGCTCGCGCTGGCTGGCATCAATATTGGCCTCGGAATAGATCCCGCCCTCCGAGGGGGTCTCTGACAGCGTCGATGATCGCAAACCGAGAGGCTGCATGTGCTGGACCTGCGTCTGGATCTCGATGAGGCGTTTTTCCAGCACGGGACGTTCCGCGTCAGACTTCTCGGCGATCATGCCCTGCACCCGCGCGAGCTTTTCCGCATAGAGGCTTCTCAGATCCTCGAAGCTTTGATCCTCGGCCATATACACATCTCCTGTTCGGTCCACCTGTCCGCCATGCGCGAGCACCTCGCCCGCGCGGAAGAGTGCTGCGGCGATGTCTTCCCGGGCCTCCCGGGAAGCCTCCGCAGCAAGCGAATGGTAGACAGTTCTGGTGTTGGCGATCTCCGCCAGCGTCCGGGTCAAGTCGGCCCCCACACGTTCCCGCTCGCGGGGCGCGCGACCCTCTTCTTTCGCCGCATAAACCTCGCTGGTGCGGGCTGGGTAATGCACAACCCCGCGATCCACCCGGCGCGTGGCTTCCAGCCGCACACCATACTTTTCTGCCTCCTCGACCATGGCGAGGCGAAAATCATCATAGTTGAAGCGATGGTTGCGCCCCAGAAAGAAGAACTCGCCTTCTTGCGAGCGGCGGTTCAGCACCAGATGCGCATGGGGGTGATCGCGGTCCTCATGCACCGCGATGATGTAGTCGAAATGCCCCGCGTCGGTCTGGAAGAACCGCTCGGCCACGTCCGTCGCGATGTCGCGCACATCCTCCCCGCGCGTGCCGATGGGGAAGGACATGAGCATGTGGGTGGTCTGCCCGAGCTTGGGCTTGAAGCCCGCATCCCACCGCTTCGCAAAGCGCTCGGTCAGGTCCTTGATGTCACCCGCCTCGAGCTTGGACTTGCCATCCAGGAACCCGCTACTGTCCACGATATGGGTAGACTTGGTGGTAAGGTAGTCGAGCTGGTTTGCGAGCTGCGATTTGGTATGCGTGCCCCCGCCCCGGATCGCCTTGAAGACCGCTGGCCGATGTCCTGCTGCCGCGCGCGTAAGCTGGGTCTGCTTGGCCACGTGCAGACCTTGCATCGAGCCCCGGACGCGGCTCCAGCCATCCCGGAAGACCTCGCCCGTGACGGCATGGACGGCATCATTCAGCCGCATGGGCAAACTCCCTCAGCGCGGCCGTGGCCTGCAGCTGCATCGCGTTGCGACGGCGGCGCAGGAGCAGATCGATCTCGTCAGCGGAATCCAGAATGAACCGCGCCAGCCCGCGCATCTGTGCGAGGCGCAATTCGGTGAACTCGGCACTCGTGCCCCCCACGGCCCCCTGCCCCCGCCGGTTGGCCTGCGTCATCTGCTTGGCGATCTGCGCGACCCCATTGCCGACCTCGTGCAGAGAGGCGCGGTAACGCGCCATCTCTGCCGCCATCTGCGCGTCCGGGACAAACACGCCGCCCGCAGCCTGAATGAGCCGCCGCAGCCCTTCGGCCCGGCTCTCGATTCCGGCCTCGGCCAGCACCTCGTCGAGCGCCGCAAGCTCCGCAGCCGTGACCTTCACACTGACTGCGGAGACCGGGATCGCGGCATCCGTCTGGCGCTCGGCATCGGCTTTCAAGACGTAGCGCACGGCGCGCGATGTAACACCGAACCGCGCAGCCAGCTCGGACGTCGACACACCCTCCGCGGCCTCGCGGACGATCTGCATCTTCTCGATCTCTGTCAGGCGTTTTGTTCGGGACATGCGGAAGAAAGACCCCCTATTTCCTGCCACCTTCCACCAAGGCTGCCCCTATCTTACGATAATATACCTATCTGTCAATTATATACTTACGTCGCATTCAGTCTCAGGCAGCCTTGGTGTCCGCTTCCCCCGCGGCCCGCAGGGACGCGGCTCTGCCGCCCTCACCACCGGGCGACACCTGTCTTAGGGGTCCCGTCCGCCAGCCCCGCCGGAGGCTCTGGCCGAACACGCATGTGTTCGGACCGAACCGCGGGCGGGCGCAAACCCCACCGACAGGGCGGACAGGCAGGGTCAAGGAGGGCCAGATTTGGCTCCGCCAAATCTCTGCCGCAAAAACCAGAAGGCCCTGGCCGATAGGTTTTTGTGGATGGCCCACTTGAGGCTGACTGGCCGCCCTGTCGCGACCTGATCATTCCGGGGAGAGTGCGTCCGTTGAACGCGCAGCGGCCGGCACCAAGAGGAGGTCGCTGTAGGCGATCACACGCGCCAGTGACGGCATCCCTGGAACAGGGATCGGGCCGCCCCAAGATCGTCCTGGGGCGGCCCATCCTCGTCAGAGGATTCAGTCCTGGGGATCCTTCGCGCTCGGCGGGAACATCACCAGCTCCGAGACCGCGACCGGGAAGTCGAGCTTGAGGCTGAAGAACTCCGAGCCGTCCCCGTTGCGGGTGTTGCGGAACATCGCACCCACGCGCTGAAAACGAGTGCGCTCCTGGCCATCGGTATCGGTGAACTTGACGGGGACTGTGGCGACGTAGTGGTTGGTCATTTGGGTTACTCCTTGTTGCGATGGGGATCACCCGGCACGGGGGCAAGAGGCCCGATCGCAAGCGCAAATGCGGAGGGTCCGCGGCTAGCCGTGGAAGCCGTATTTGTGCTTGCCGAAGCGTGAGCTGAGGGCACGAACGGGCCGACCCCGTGCGATCCACATCTATGAGCAAAAAGGAGAGACCCGAATGACCCTTGCCATCACGCAGCAGCCACCGTCCGCGTCCTCGTCCCGCCAAGCCTGGCCGGGGTGCTGACGGAGCCCGTCCGCGTGGGTGTGATGTTCCGAAACGCCACCCGGGGGTTGTGCTGGTCTTCAGCCTCAAGTGCGACGTCTCGACCCCTCGCGTCTTGCTCTGCTGACGATGCGCGTGACATGCGCACCATCCCCAGCCCGTACCGATGCGGATGAGCCGCACTCTGACGGACCGGGTAGAGAGATAACGGTGCTGGCCGCCGCAGACTGCCGATCACGCGTGACCGATCGCACGCACTATGAGTGCATGACGAAAAGGCCGCGCCAAGCGCGACCCCCTCTCTTCAATCTTGCGCAGCCTTATTCGCCGGGTCGGCAACCCGTATGACCGTCAGGCCATTCGCTTCCGCCTTCTGCCCGAGGTTCAGGGGAACCCCATTTCGGCATTCACACTCCCAACCCGTCGAGGATTAGTTTCGTCTCAGGCATCCGGATCAGTGAGTTCCCAATATGCTCCCGCCAGCGCGGGCCGACCTCCAGAGCAGCGGCATAGGCGCGGGCTAGATCATCAGGGCGGTCCTCGGCCATCGCCTCGATCAGGAAGGCCGCCTGCTCGCGGTCCTTGGCCGACTTGAGGCTGCCTGCCCCGTCGCGTCGCCGATCGGAGATGATCAGTTTATGGACTGCGTATCTCTCCGGACGTGGCACTTGGACCAGAACGCCGGATCGATAGATCGCCGCCGCATGGATCGGCTCAGCGATCAGGAAGTTGAGGTAGTTCAATCCTTGGGCGTTCACGCCCAATGCTGGCAAATCACGGATGGTCTCATCTCCGAAGGCCGGCGTGAGAAACTCAACCAACTGGCCACTGCCACCCTGGGCCCACCGCCAGGTCCGGCCCTGATCAAGAGCCGGTAAGGGATCAAATTTGAGCGCCGAGAAGGTCTCGGCGAGCCCCGGGTCAACCTGATCCTGCAGCGCCACGCTGAGCTTTTCGAACTGGGCGATGTCGATGTCGCCGGTGTTGGCCATACCGCCAATGGGCAGGCGGATACCAAGCTCGCCTTCATAGAGGCGAAATGCATTGGTTCCGACGATGGTACCGCCCAACCGGAAAGTCCCAGCAGCCGCCATCGCCGACAGGATGGACCCCGTTGCCCGATCGGTGGGCGTCATGCCTTCCGCACGCAAGAGCCGAACAAGCCGCGACCGTTCCGCCTGCCGATCCTTGGCCGTTGCGCGCAGCTCTTCGATCCGGTCGATACGTGCACGTGTCTCGTCACTGTCCTCGCCGATATAGATGAACCGCATCTCCGTTCCGACGCGTCGCGCGGCGTACCAATAGGCCTTGTCGCCGCGCTCTTTGAGTGTCGGTTTTCCCTCCACACTGGATAGGGCGTCATCCTTGAGGAGCCGCACCAGATCGGTGTAGGCGCTCATCGCGATGCTGCTGAGTGGGGTCATGCCAATCATTTCCAAGTTTTGCTTGGCATCCATATACCTATCAAAACATGAAATTGCTAGGCAAAAGGACAAGAGGGCACCACCACGTCCATGAGAAACGACGAAAGGGCCGCCCGAAGGCGACCCTCTATGTTCACGTCTCCGCGGTCTTCTTCGCCGGGTCCGCAACCCGCATGACCGTCAGGCCTTTCGCTTCCGCTTTCTGCCCGAGGTTCAGCGCGACCCCGTTGCCGCCGAAGAGTACAACCCCCGTCGCTGCGAACTTGTCGTCCAGCATTTCGTCGTTGCACTTGAACGGTGCCGCCCGACCGTGTGCAGACCAGCGCGGATCGAACCGCGCCTGCGCCACTCCGCGTGCCCGGGCCCACCGCGCCGCAATCATCTCCGCCCCGTGCTTACCACCCTTGTGGCAGAGGAAGATCTCCTGGTTGCGGTTCTGCTTGATCCGTTCGCGAACCTTGTCGAGCGTGTTGAAGATCACATCGACATCGGTCCAGTCGGTGGCGCCCGAGACGATCAGGGGCACCCCCTCGACTTTCGACTTCTCGGCGGTTTCGCGGTCGTGCTGCTCCAGCAGCTGCCGCGCCTCGAAGACCGCCCCGGTTTCTTGCGCCCGGACGCTTGCGCGCGACCCGGATGCCGGGATGAAGGCGTGACCCGTCTCGATCTCGTAGCATTCCGCCGCCGCCTCGCTCATCACCTCGATTGCGCCGACAATCTCGCGCAGCTGCAGAAAGCGCGCCTGCGCTTCTTCCAGCGCGGTCTCGGCGATCTCCGATCCGTCGTGGGATTTTGCCAGCGCGCCGATCTTGTCGGCGGTGCGATCGACCTCCTTGCCGAGCGCCACCTTGCGGCGCTGCAGGATCGTGGCGAGCCCATGGGCCAGCGGTTCGATTTCCCCCTCGAGGCCGGTCCCGCGCAGCTGACCGAGCAAAGTCTCGAAGCTCTCCCGGATGATGCGGTCGGTCAGGGTGTGATCCTCGGGGACCGGCAGCTGCGCGTCCTTCTCGGTCAGCCCGAAAAGCTCGATGGTCTCGTAGGTGTTCGCGTTGTCGTAAGCCATGTCTGGTCTCCAGTGTTCGGTTCCAAGGCCACCACGTGAGTGTGGGGGCATGGCCGAATGCCTGGTTTCCGAATCTGCCCGGGTCAGGGACGGCGCAGCCGCCGGCTTGCCGGGCGCAAAAGTTTTCCGCGCGCA
>MRWG01001470.1_pt1 | contig 15003 bp, 2 predicted proteins | sample 1013341 | NCBI WGS metagenome assembly MRWG01 (sample SAMN06117577, study PRJNA244670) | biofilm metagenome | biome: Water; feature: Cathode Biofilm; material: Biofilm; isolation source: microbial consortium enriched at the cathode of a solar microbial fuel cell | place: USA: District of Columbia ... | reverse complement strand
CTGGTGTGGATCGTGCTGCTGGGCCTGTTCGCCAGCGTCTTCACCCTGGGCGTGCAGTTGATCGCCGCGCCCTTCATGGGCTTTCTGGCGGAGAAAGTGGACTTCCGCGTCACCGGTCGCCCGATGCCGGAAGAATCCATCGCGGCCATGACCGTGCGGGTGTTCAAGCGGGAACTGCGCAAAACCTGGTACTGGCTGTGGCGAGCGGTGCTGATTCTGTTCGTGGTGCTGGTGATTTACTTCATCCCGGTGGTCAACGTGCTGGCCTCCACCGTCTGGTTCTTGTGGTCCGGCTGGCTGCTGGGTATGCAGTACATCGACTTCGCCGCCGACAACCGCCAGGTGCCGTTCACGGTGATGCTGGAGCGATTGAAAACCAAGCGCTGGATGGTGCTTACGTTTGGCTCGGTGGTGCTGGGCCTGACCATGCTGCCATTGGTCAATCTGGTGATCATGCCGGTGGCGGTGATCGCCGGCACCCTCATCTGGGTGCACGAGCTCGCCGACGATGAGGCTCATTAAAAATAATTGTATATTCTAATAAACTCATACTAAAGGTGGAGGCGTTTTCCTAAAAAACGCCCTCGCACTTTTTCCTTGCCCTTTTTTTACCCGTTTTCCGTTTCATTCCCCCTGAAATAAAGCGTCTAACGGCCCTGAACTATTCGCTTTCTGCGGCTATCCGTCCTGTGGTCCAGCATTAAGTCTTTGTTATTACATGTTTTTAAAAGTAATAAGAATTTAGTACTCAAAAGACATCGTAAAAACTTCTGCAATGTAAAGAAAAGTACGTTGACCGTGATTGTTCCGTGAAATAAATTAAAAAAAGTGTGATCTTGTTCTCATATTAATTAAATTGCTTATATAGAAAAAGTCAGCGGAATCAAGTCCGGGGGGATGCTCACCGACTGGGGGTAGCAAAAAGGAACGGGGGCCTTAATTCGTACCAAGGCTCACTTTCCCGCCAGCCATCCTGATTCTTTTATCTAAGGTTTTCGCCCTCAGAGGGTGTTTGGTGTGGGATGTGTTGATGATTAAAATAAGCAACGTTGCTCGTGTTTTTGGGGTCGCTCTGTTGCTTGGTGCGGTTGCCGGCCAGAGTCAGGCGCAACCCGCTTCGGCGGCTCGTCAGGTTACAGTCAATGGTGTCGCCTTCCAGGGCAACCATACCTATACCGCTTCGGACTTGTTGGGGCTGGTCGCCTCGGAAATTGGCAAGCCGATGACCCTCAAGGAAATCCAGGCATTGGCGGCGCGGATCGAGGCGTTTTACCACGAGGCCGGTTACCCGCTGGTCAAAGTGATGGTGCCCCAGCAAACCTTCGCCGACGACACGCCGGTGCAATTGGTCGTGCTGGAAGGCCAGCTTGGCCGGGTGCACGTGGAGGGCAACGAGCGCTACCGCACGGAATACGTCCGTGATGCTTTAACCGCCGCCGGCGTGCGCAGTGACGAGCCGGTCAGTCTGGCGCGGGTGGAACGGGCTCTGACCCGGGTAAATCGCCAGTCGGGCATCGAAGCGAGCGCCACCCTGAAGCCGGGCGACCGCCAGGGCTACACGGATCTGGTGGTCAAGCTCGAGGAAGCGCCGCGCGTCGCCGGCGCCATCGAATTCAATAACTACGGCAGCAAGGACACCGGGCGTTACCGCGTGGTGCCGTCGTTGCGTTTTCAGAACCTGACCGGCCGTGGTGACAGCGCCAACCTGATCGGCATGCAGACGATCGGCGACGGCGACTCCTGGTTCGCGTATGCCGACTACGCCACCCCGGTGAACGCCCGGGGCACCAGTGTTCAGGTGTACGGCTCCACCGGTAACGTCAGTGTCGGACGTGACTTCAAAGTTCTGGAAGTGGAAGGCGAGAGCGCCGCGCTCGGCGTCGGTCTGCTGCAGGATCAGATTCTCTCCGCGCGCAGCGTCATCACCTACAGCGCCTGGGTGGAAGGCACCGATCTGGACCAGGACATGCTGGGCGTACGTATCGCCGAAGATCGCGTCCGCAAATTGCGATTGGGCGTGGCGTTGGATCGCACCGATCTGTCCGGTCGCACGCTGCTGTCGTTCGACCTGCACCGTGGCCTGGGTGAAAACCTGGGTGGCATGGACGACGACTCCTCCCTGTCCAGCCGCTCTTTCGCCGGCGCGGATAACGACTTCACCAAAGTGACCCTCGACCTTACCCGGATCCAGCGCCTTAACGCCCGCACCCTGTTGATCCCGCGTTTGTATGGCCAATACGCCTTCGATCCGCTGGTCTCCAGCGAGCAATGGGCGATTGGTGGCGTGAATTCCGTGAAAGGTCATCCCCCGTCGGTGTACTCCGGTGACAGCGGCGTGACCGCGTCCCTGGAGGCCCGCTACGACCTGTTTGCCGACGACCAGCGCTATCAGGTAGTCGGCCAGCTCAGCCACGGACGTCTTTACATCAAGGAGCCGTTCTACGACCAGGACGACGAGCGCGATGTCTCCGGCGCTAGCCTGGGCCTGTTGGCCCGGCCCTGGGAACCGATTGAGGTGCGTCTCGACTGGGGGCTGCCGTTGGGCACCGAAACCGGCGACGACAGCTATTTCTATGCGCAGGCACGCTACCGTTTCTGAGCGGCGCGACCACGATTTTCACGGGGAACAGACAATGTCACAGAATAAAAAGCGTAAGGCTTCAGTAGCGGTAGCGGTTTCAGTATTGGGTTTCAGTGGCGCGGTGCAGGCGGGCCCCAGTGGCGGCCAGGTGGTCGCCGGTGACGCCACGATCACGCCGGGCGCGCTCCAGACTCTTATTGAACAGCTCTCCAGTAAGGCGGTGATCAACTGGAGCGACTTCAGCATCGACGCCGGTGAACTGGTCAAGTTCATCCATCAGAACAGCAGCGACGTGACCCTCAATCGGGTCACCGGCGATACCGTGTCTCAAATCAAAGGCGCGCTCACCGCCAACGGCAACATCTTCCTGATCAACCCCAACGGCATCGTGTTCGGCGCCGGGGCCGAGGTCGATGTGGCCGGCCTGCTGGCCACCACCTTCGATATCGCCGACCAGGATTTCATGGACGGCAAGTTCAACTTCAGCGGCGAGCTGATGAACAACGCCTCGATCACCAACCAGGGCAAGATCGAGGTGGGCAGCGGCGGCTTCGTGTACCTGATTGCCCCGAACGTGGAAAACACCGGCCACATCCTCGCCAACGTGGGCCGCGTCACCCTGGCCAACGACGGCTCCTACGACATCGACCTGACCGGCAACGGCCTGGTTACCTTCTCGGTGACAGACGCGGACCTGACCGGCGCCACCGGCAGCGTCAAGAACGGCCCGGACGGCAAAATCGAAGCCGGCCATGTGCTGCTCTCCGGCAGTGAAACCAGCGCCGTCATGTCGTCGGTGGTCAACCAGGGCGAGATCGCCGCCGCCACCGAACTGACCATGGCCGGTGACGACCTGGAGCAATCCGGCACCATCATCGCTGGCGACACCACGCTGGATGCGGACAACGCCATTGTCTCCAATGGCGGTTCGATCAGTGGTGACCGCGCCACCCTGAAAGCCGGCACCGGCATCGGCGCCGACAACGCCGTGCAGACCAGCGTGGACAGTTTGGACGTGAGCAGTGACAGCGGCGCTATCCGCGTTAACGAAGCCAATCAACTGGACAGTCTGAGCATCACCACCGGCGACAGCGCCGAGGTGGTCTTCAAACAGACCGGCGTCGACCCAATTGGCGGTGGTCCGATCCAGGAAGACGTTAGCGTCCAGTTCAACGGCCAGACGCTGAGCGCCAGCCGCGATACCGTGAAAACGGATTTGGCCTTCACCCACGGTGACGGCGGCGTGACCCTGTCCGGCGTGAACGTGGAAGGGGACCTGAGCGTCACCGCCGCCGGCAACATCGTCGGCGACGGCAACCTGGACACCGCCGCCCGCGGCGAACGGGTGACCCTGGCCACCACCGAGGATGGCGCCACTATCGGTGCCGAGAACGATGCCCTGCGCCTCGACGCGGACACCCTGCGCGCCGAAGCGAAAAAAGGTCATGTGGTGATCACCGACACTGACGGCGACTTGACCCTGGAGCGGGTCAGCACCGGTGACAACAGCGCCGAAGCCGGCCTGCGCGCCCTGATCACCGCCGAGGACGGCGACCTGCGCGGCAGCCACGGCGCCGAGGCCAACGTGGAAGCCTGGGCCACCAATCTGCAGGCCGATGGCGCCATCGGCGACCACGGCCAGGCGGTAACCACCGCCGTGGACGTACTGTCCGCCGCCACCCAGGACGGCAGTATCCATGTGGATGAGCAGGACGGCGAATTGATGCTCGGCAAGGTGGTGGCCGGCGAGCGTATCAGCCAGGCCGGGCAGACCGCCTCGTCCACCGGCATCAGCGGCGCCGACGGTAGCGTTACCTTGAGCACCGGTGCCGTGGGCAGCCATGACATCATGATCAGCGCCGACGACAACATTATGATCGGCGACCAGATTTCCACCCCCGACGAACTGTCGATCGTGTCCCGTGAGGGCGGTCTTTATAAGAACGGCGACACCGCCATCATCACCGGGCGTTTCATCTACCTGGACGCCGCCGGCCGCATTGGCCAGGCCAGCAACGCCCTGAAAACCCAGAGCGATACCGTTCGTGCCCGGTCCGGTGGTGACGGTATCTATCTGTTTGAAGACAACGGCCTGAACGCCAGCGATATCCGCGCGCTGGGCGACAACGCCGAAGTGCAGCTGGAGGCTAACCTGGGTGACGTGGTCCTCGGGTTGCTGGAAGCAGAGAACGGTGACGTGACCGTGGTCAGCCAGGACGGCGACATCCTTGCCGACGCCAACGCGCCGCTTAACGTGCGCGGCGACCATTTGACCCTGGACGCCGAGGGTGCCATCGGCACCGCGGCAGAGGCCCTGGCCACGGAGGTCGGCAGCCTGACCACCACCACCGGCACCGGCCTGGCGGGCACCTACGTGGCCAACGCCGGCCTGCTGTCGAGCCTGGATGTGATCACGCTGGGCGGCAATGTTTCGGTCACCGACGATGACGGTGGCATAACCTTTGATCGAGTCAGTGAGCACCTGGCGGTGCAACGCGATAGCGGCGAAGGCCTGGATCTGGCCTTCAACAACGGCGCCGGCAATCTGATCGTGGAAGGCGCCGACCTGTCCGGCCATAAGGTCAATTTGACCGCCAGCGGTCGCATCGGCGACGGCGGCGGTGTGTTCGCCGCCGGCGATCTGACCCTGGACGCCGGTGACGAGATTGAGCTGACCACCGACGCCGACAGCATTGAGGCCACCACCGCCGATGGCGACATTGCACTGGATAACCGGGGTGAGGGCACTCTGACTCTGAACGCTGCGGCCGGCGGCACCGACCATGGTGTCACGGTCAGCCACCAGGGCGACCTGTCCTTGGGTCAGGTCGTCGGCGACGGATTGATCCGTCTTACCGCCGAAGGCGATCTGAACGGTGACGGCGATAACACTGCCATTACCGGCAATTTCGTGGAGCTGGACGCCGCCCGTATCGGCAGCGCCGACCAGGCGCTGGCCACCGCTATCACCGGCAAGCTGTCAATGCTGTCCGACGGCGATATCTATGTAACCAACGTGGGCGCCTTAAGCCTGCTGGACGGCGAAGCCGGTGGCGACATTGATTTCAGTCAGGCCGGCGACGCCGTGCTTGGCCGTCTCGCCAGCACTGGCAGCGTCACCTTCTACGCCACCGGGCGGGTGAGCGACGGCAACGGCGACGGTGACAATATCGTCGCCGATGACCTCAACCTGGACGCTCAGCAGGTGGGCGCCGCCGACGGCACCGTGGACGCTTTGGAAATCCGCGTCGACGAACTGGTGGTCAACGCCAGCAACGGCGGCATCTATCTGCGCAACCGTGATAACGGTCCGCTGAGCTTGATCAGCGCCCGCGCCGCCGGCGGCGACGTGGACATCGACACCGCCGGCACCATGAACCTGGGCACCGTCACCGCCGCTGGCGGCAACGTTACCCTGACCAGCGACGGCGCCATCAACGACGCCCGCCCGGATGGCGCCAGCGAAGCCAATGTGGTGGCCCGCAAGGTGGACATGCGTGCCGCGCAGGGTATCGGCAACACCGGCCCGATGGTGCTGGACGTGGACCAGATGTCCGTCAGCGGCGGCAACGGCGACGTCAACGCCGCCAGCCCCGGTGCCGTGGAAGTGGACGCGGACAGTTTGGTGGGCAAGGGCGCCAGCGGCGTCACCATTGTCGCCGCGTCGATCACCGTGCTGGATAACAACGGCGGCACTCTGGTTATGGACGGCGGCAAGCTGGTGCTCACCGCCACCAACGGTAATATTGTTTTCCTCAACCAGGACGACACCATCCGCCTGCCCGGCGGTGGCAGCATTACCCTGACCGCCCGCGCCGACACCACCAACGAGGGTTACAACGGCAACATCATCACCGGCAACCTGGTCACCGACGGCGGTGACATTACTCTGGACGCGGACCGTAACGTGACCCTGGGCATGCTCGACACCGGCGGTACCGGCGACGTCTACGTAATTGCCCGGGACGGCGTGATTCTGGACGGCAACGGCGCCGATCAGAACGTGCGCGGCGACCATGTGACCCTGATCGGCAATACCCCCAGCGAGCGGGACGCGGAAATCGCCCGCGACACCGCCATCGCCGATTACGCCGGCCGGGTGGCCGAGCTGAACGCCAAGATTCTGCAGCTGCAAACCCTGCAGCAACAGCTGGAGGCCTACATCGCCGCGCTCAATTCGGCGATCGTCAACAAGAACATTTCCCAGCAAAACCTGAAAAGCGCCCAGCGCACCGTGGACCGGCTCAGCGGCCAGTTGAGTGCCGCCGAGAGCAAGCTGAATGCGCTTAACCGCACCGTCTCAGCTGCTTCCATCGCGGTGGACGCCATGTCCATGGCGGCCGGCGCCGCCCAGGCGATTCCGTTCAGTGGCGACGGTGGCGCCGACGCCACCTTCCAGGGCCTGAGCCTGGTGCTGTCCGCCGCTCAACTGGCGGTGGACGAATACGACCGCAATACCTTCTCGCCCTTGGCGGACGAACTCAACGAAGCCATGAACGACCTGGACGTGGCCAAGAGTTTCCACCAGGACGCGATCACCAATGTGGAAAGCTGGACCACCATGCGCAACACCACTCGGGTGTCCCGCGATATGGCCGACCACTCGGTGTTCAAGGCCACCGCCGCCCGCGACGCCAGCCAGGCACTGCGGCACCAGTCCATCGCCGCCTACGACCAGGCCCAGGACATCGACATGTCCGCGGCCAAGCCGTTGGGCATCCAGGCCAACCGTCTGGACATGGGCACCAGCAGCGGCCGGGCACTGAACAGCGGCGTCTATCTCGACGCCACCGGCAACCTGGGGCTTGGCAACATCGAATCGGTCGGTGAAATCCGCGCCGAAAACGTGGCCGGCAACATCAGCGTGGTGGGCGACGTGGTAAGTCCGACGCTGATTTCCCTGCAGGCGGAAGGCGCGGTGCGCGGCATCGGCGGCACTTTTGTCGACGGCGACTGGGTGCCGGATGCGGGCGTACTGCACGCCCCGGCCATCGCCGTGCGCGCTGGGCAGGGCGTCGCCGACGAAGACGATTCCCTGTACACCGACACTAGTGAAATGGCTATCGATGCCGGCGACGGCGACGCCTTCGTGATCAACGACAACGGTGGCGACGAACTGGTGCTGGGCACCGTGGACGGCCTCAGCGGCCTCACCGCCGCCGGCGACATGGGCTTGGCCAACCAAGGCGACCTGCGCCTGAACACTCAGGTCGTCGACACCAATGTGGACCAGGACAGCGTCACCTATCTGTACGCTCAGGGCGGCGCCATCATCGACGGCAACGGCGACACCCTGAACGTCACCGGCGGCGATCTCCAGTTCCGCGCCGACGGCCAGGTGGAACTGGACACCAAAGTGGACCGCGTGGTCGACAGCGGCACCAGCGACGGCGACATCCTGCTGCGCGAGCGCGACGACCTGGCGCTGATTGCCCTGGAAACGCTGAACGGCGACATCGACGTGACCGCCGGCGGCAACCTGACACTCCATGAACTGGCGGCGGGCGGCGACAGCGCCACGATCCGCCTGGACGCGGACGGTCGCATCGACGACGACCAGGACAACGACACCGGCATCGTCGGCAAGCGCCTGGAGCTCACCGCGGGTGGCGGCATCGGCGCCACCGGCGCTGACAACGTGCGCGGCCTGGACACCGCCGTGGACGTGGTCACCGCCAACGCCAAGGGCGAGATCAACCTGCACGACCAGGATGACCTGGACGTTGAGAAGGTCGCCACCACCACCGGGAACATTACCCTCACCAGTGACGCTGGCAACCTGCGCTTGGGCGAAGTGCGCACCGATGGCGAGGGCGGCAACATCACCCTGGTGGCCGACGGCGCGATCAATGCGCTCAATGAGGCGGACGACATCTCGGAACTGTACGCTGACCAGCTCGCCCTGCGCGCCGGCAACGGCATCGGCGGTGCCGACCAGGCCCTGCTGATCGAAACCGGGGCCCTGGAAGCGGACGCCGGCGACGGCGGCCTCTATCTGCTCAACCAGAACCGCGACCTGACCGTGGGCGGCGTGACCCCGAACCTGGGGTTGCCGGGCCTCACTGGCCTGGACGCCAACGGCGATCTGCACCTGACCGTGGCCGACGGCGCGCTCACCATGAATGAGGACGTCACTCAGACCGGCGAGGGCGATACGCGCCTGAGCAGCGGCAAAGGCCAACGGGTGAACGCCGATCTGGACGCCGCCGGCGACCTGACGCTGCAAGCTTATAGTGGCGACATCACCGCCATTAATGCCTCGCAGCTGCTCAGCGGTGGCGACCTCTCGGCCACCGCCATCGAAGGCGGCGTCAGCCTGGTGCAGAACAGCCGCGCGCAAGCCGACGGCAATCTGAATCTGCAAGGCGGCACCACGGTGTCGCTCACCGACGCCAGCGCCGAAGCGGGCGCCGATCTCACCTTCACCGGTGAGGAAGGCAACGTGACCCTGGCCAATAGCCGGGCCACCGGCGCCGACGACGTCACCGTCAACGCCGGCGAGAACATTACCCTGTCCGGTGCGTCCTCGCTCACCGCCACCCACGGCGCACTGGGCGCCACGGCCACCAACGGCAACCTGGAACTGAACGGCAACAGCAGCGCCGGCGCCGCCACTACTCTGGATCTGCAAGCGGGCAACCAGGTGTCGCTCAGCAACGCCACCCTGCAGTCCGGCGATGACATGAGCGTCACCGCCGACCAGGGCGACGTGCTGCTCACCAACAGCCGCGCCGCCACCAAAGGCGCGCAAACCGTCAGCGCCGGCGGCAGCGTGCGCCTGACCCAGTCGCAACTGCACACTGAGACCGACGGCGACATGACGGTCACCGCCGAGGGTGGTGATATCAGCCTCACCGTCAGCCAGATGCTGGCCGGTGGCGCCTTCGACGGCGACGCCGCCGGTGACGTGACCCTGGCCAGCGGCCTGATCAGCGCCGCCGGCACCCTGGAGCTGGACGCCGGCGACAACGTGCGCCTGACCCAGGGCAGCACCGTCACTGGCACCGGCGATACCCATGTCGGCGCGCAAGACGGCGAACTGCTGGTGGTCGATAACGGGCAGGTGATGTCCGGCGCCGACCTGGACCTGGACGCCGGCACCGACGTGACGCTGCACACCGGCGTCGCCAAGTCGATGCAGGATCTGACCGTCACGGCCGGCGAGGATGTGCGTCTATCCGGCGGGGCTCAACTGCTCGCCCAGGACGGCGATCTGTCCGCCACCGCCGACACCGGCGACCTGCTGATGAGCCAGAACAGCGTGGTCGGTGCCGCCGGCGATGTGGACCTGACCGCTGGCCAGGCCATGACGCTCACCGCCGCCATGGTGGCGGCCGGCGCGGACCTGGACCTGACCGCCGGCCAGGGCAGCATGGTGATCACTCAAAGCAATGTCGGCGCCGGTGAAGCTCTCAGCGCCACCGCCGGCCAGGACCTGCTGATCTCCGCCGGTTCCTACATGACCGCCAGCACCGGCACGCTCAAGGCCACCGCCACCAACGGTACCCTGAATCTGAGCCAGGGCAGCCGCGTGGAGGGCTTCGGCGACGTGGCACTGCGCGCCGGCACCGACCTGGCCGTGAACACCGCCAAGGTGGAATCCCTGGATCAGGACCTGAGCCTGACCGCCGACACCGGCAGCGTGACCCTGGTCACCAGCCAGGCCAGCGGCCAGGTAGACGCCACCGTCACCGCCGGGCAGGGCGTGGCCTTGTCCGCCGGTTCCTCGCTCACCGCCACCGGCGGCGACATGACGCTCACCGCCACCGAGGGCGATCTCACGGTCAGCCAGTCTTCCCGCCTGAACGCCGGCAACGATCTTACCGGCAGCGCCGGCGCCAACCTGGCGTTCACCACCGGCGCCAACGTGGACGCCGGTAACGACCTGGATCTCGACGCCGGCAACCACCTCAGCGTGGAAGACGCCATCGTGCGCGCCGGCGGCGACGCGGCGCTCAAGGCCGCCGACGGCAACCTGGTGGTGAGCCGCTCCGGCATCACCGCCGGCGGTTTCCTGGCCGGCGATGCGGGTAATGGCATCCTGCTGGCCGCCGCCAATCTGGGCAGCGGCGTCAATGAAATCCGCCGCCTGGCACCGTTGGCGGACCGCAACGTGGACCTGACTCTGAACGCTGGCAGTGGCGACATCGCCCTGTCCCAGGGCAGCAGCGTCGACGCCGCCGGGGCCCTGACCCTGGACAGCGAAGAGGGCAACGTCAGCCTCATCCAAAGCAGCCGTGCTATCGCCGTCACCGACGCCACCGTGAAAGCCGGTGCCGGGGTCAGCCTGACAGGGGGCTCCCGTTTTGAAGCCACTAACGGCGATCTGGACGTGACCGCTATCAACGGCGATTTCAGCGCCCGCGACGGCTCGGTACTGCGTGCCGGCGGCGACGTCAACGGCAGCGCGGGTACCGATCTGGCCTTCACCGAAGGCGCCCGGGCCGACGCCGCCGGCGATCTGGACCTGGATGCCGGTAACAACCTGACCGTGCAGGACGCCACCGTGCGCGCCGACGGCGATGTCGCCCTGACGGCTGCCAACGGCAACCTGGCGGTGACCCGCTCCAGCGTCACCGCCGGTGGGCTCCTGGACGGCGACGCCGGCGCGGCCGTGATCCTGACGTCCGCCAACCTGACCAGCGGGCGGGTCGACATCCACGGCTTGGCGCCGTTGCCCGACACCAACGTGGACCTGACCCTGAACGCGGGCAGCGGCGATGTGACCCTGACCGGCGGCAGCCGTGCCATCTCCGCGGCGTCCCTGACCCTGGGCAGCGAAGAAGGCAGTGTGGTCGTCACCAACGGCAGCCGGGCGGAAGCGGCCACCGACGCCACCCTGACCGCCGCCACCGACGTACGCGTGAACCATGGCTCGTCGGCGGAAGCTCGTAACGGTGATCTCAACGCTACTGCCACCAACGGTGATCTCAGCGTCACCAGCGGCGGCACCCTGACCGCTGGCAACGACCTCACTGGCAGCGCCGGCCAGAGCGTGACCCTGGATCAGGCTCTCGCCGATGCGGGCGCTGCCTTGTCCTTGGACGCCCAGGGCGGAGACCTGGCCATGGCCGGCAATAGCCGCGCCACCGCCGGTACTGATCTGGACCTCAAGGCCAAGGGCGATCTGGCCGTGACCGGCGCCACTGTCACCGCCGGCGGCGCGCTTACCGCTAAAGCTGGCGGCGCGGCCACCCTCACCGCCGCCACCCTGGCCAGTGGTGACGCCCCCGACGCTGAGCCGGCCGACCTGAGCCTGACGGCCGGTGGTGGCATCGCCATGGACGCCGACAGCGCCATGCACAGCAACGCCGACCTGACCCTGAAGGCCGGCGACGATGTGGCGCTGTCCACACTGCGCGCGGTGGGCGACGTTTCCGTCACCAGCGAGGCGGGCGGCATCCAGGCCGACGCGGCCATCGACGAGCACATCCACGGCGACAATCTGTTCCTGTCCGCCGCCAAGAGCATCGGCTCGTCGCTCAGCGGCCTGAAGACCCGGGTGAACAACCTCTATGCCACGCTTACCGGCAGCGGCGATCTGCACCTGCGGGACGTGGACGCGCTGACCGTCAAAGACAGCACTCTGGCGGACGGAGACGCCCACCTGACCACCGGCGGTGATCTCACCCTTGAAGGCCTGGCGGTGAACGGCGACGCGGTGCTGGGTAGCGCCGGCCGCATCACCACCGGCGAGGACGGTATGGTGAGCGCCGAAGATCTGAACGCCACCGCCGTGGACGGCATTCAGCTCAACAGCGAGTTGGACAGCGCCACCCTGGCGGTGACCGGCGAAGGCACCATTGCAGTGGACAACCTTGGCGATCTGCGTATCGATAACGCCACCACCAGCGACGGGGGCATCACCGTCGACGCCAGTGGCGACCTGGGTGTGGGCCGCGTGGCGGCCAACGGCGCCCATGACGTGACGCTTGGTTCCGGCGGCGCGATCCGCGTCGACGGTGCCGGTGAGATCGACGGCGTCAAGGTGACCCTGCGCGCCAGTGACGGCATCGGCGGCCTGCCGGACAGTGAAGACCTGGACGATCTGCTGACGCTGCGCGCCGAGCGCATCGATGCGGTCAGCGACGCCGGCGACGTGATTCTTCGCCAGCAGGGCCCGGTGTTGATCAGCCAGGCGCGCACCGGTGACGGCCGCGTCGGCGTGCTGGTCGAGGGCGGCGATGCCACCCTGGGTGATATCCGCGCCGATGGCGACGTCAGCCTGGCGGCTCAGGACGGCGCTTTGCTCGACGACGCCGACGCCGGCACCCGTGTCGTCGGCGCCGACGTGAGCCTGTACGGTCGCGACGGCGTCGGCAGCGACGCCAACGCCGTCGCCACCCAAGCAGGCAGCCTGGAGCTGCAAGCCGACAGCGGCGTCATCAACGTGGAAGAGCAGGACGGCCTGGCCGGCCTGGACGCGTCCATCAATGATGGCGACATTCGCGTGCGGACGCTGGCGGGTGACCTGACCGTCAATGAAGTGGAAGCGCTCACTCCGGGCAACGCGGTAATGCTGTCGGCGGTGGCCGGCGCCATCCTGGATGGCAACGCCGAAGCCAACAACATCGTCGCCTCACTGCTGGAGCTGAGCGCGGCCAAGGGCATCGCCCGCGCCAGCGATCCCCTGGATGTGGACGTCAGCACCTTGGGCGCCACCGGCGGCAGCGGCGGCGTCTACATCAACAACCGGGGCACCGGCCCGCTCACCGTCACCGGTCTTACCGGCAACGGCGGGCTGGCGCTCGCCACCGGCGGCGACCTGGACCTGAACGGCGATCTGAAAGGGCGCCGCGTGGAACTGGCCGCCGGCGGTGATCTGACCCAGCATGGCCGCGTCACCGGCACCGAGGGCGTCACCGTCGCGGGTAACGGCGATGTGACCATGACCGCCGGCGCGCACACGCAAAGCAACGGCCAGGTGTATTACCGCGCCGGCCAGACGCTGACGGTGAACACCGTTCACACCGACGCCGGCCTGCCGGGCAGCACCGTGATACTGGAAGGACGCAACCTGCGCAGCAGCGCTACCGCGCCGGGGTCCATCCGCGCCGGCCAGCTGGACGTGCGAGTGCCCAACGGTGACGGAGACCGCGTCTACGACATGGTTGATACCACCAACGGCAAGGCCCGGGTGATCCTTAACGGTCGTACTCAGGGCGGCAAGGTTGTCGACGACGCCCAGTTCGTAGCCGACCTGACCGGCCCGCAAAGCGCCTTGCCGCGTCTGATGTTGAACCCGTTCGAGGGCTTCCAGCCGCAAACCACCGGCCAGGGCTTCCAGCCCGTGCCCGGCGACAACGGCGAGTGGCACTACAACCCTTGAACGTGCTTTTGCTGGACCATTGACGAGCCCGGCCTTTTGGCCGGGTTTTTTTATGTGGGAGGAGATCTTGAGGAGGTGAGCTTTTTGGGAGCGGGCCCTGTAGGAGCGGGCAGGGCCCGCTCCTACAAGGCGCGCACCCTAAGAGAACGGCCTTTGATCTTGCCTTGGCTTAAACGCTGCAAAGCCTTATCGGCAATCGCGCGCTCCACCGCCACATAGGCTTGGTTGTCGAACAGGGTGATCTTGCCCACCTGCGCGCCGGGGATACCGGCATCGCCGGTCAGAGCACCGAGAATATCCCCCGGGCGCAGCTTCTGCTTGCGGCCCGCGCCGATGCACAGCGTCGTCATCGGCGCCTGCAGCGGGCTGCGGTCCACATGGGGGCGAACCTCGTCCAGCGGCAGCCACTGAATCGCGCCGTTCTGTTGATCCTCGATGGTCAGGGCGCGGCGCATCTCCTTGGGGGCCACCAGGCTTACTGCCAGACCCTTTTCTCCGGCCCGCCCGGTGCGGCCGATGCGGTGGATATGCGTCTCCGCGTCGCGGCCCAGCTCCACATTGATCACCAGGTCCAGCGACGCGATATCCAGCCCGCGCGCCGCCACGTCCGTGGCCACCAATACCGATAGGCTGCGGTTGGCGAACATGCCCAGCACCTGATCCCGGTCGCGCTGATCCAGATCGCCGTTCAGCGCCATCGCCGACACGCCCTTGGCGGCGAGGTGGTCCGCCACCGCCTGACACTGCTGCTTGGTAAAGCAAAACGCCACGCAGGACGTGGGCCGCAGGCTGTAAAGAAGCCGGGTCAACGCCTCCAGCCGGGTCTCCGGCGTCACCTCATAGAAGCGCTGCTCGATCTGCTGGTCGTCGTGTTGCGTGGCCACCTCGATCCGCGCCGGATCGCGCAAGAAGCGCCCGGCCAACTCCTCGATGCCGGCCGGGTAGGTGGCCGAGAACAGCAGCGTCTGCCGGCGCGCCGGTGTTTGATCAATGATCTCCGCGATGCTGTCCACGAAGCCCATGTCCAGCATCCGATCCGCCTCGTCCAGGACCAGCGTATTCAACCCGTCCAGCGACAAGGTGCCCTTGCTCA
>MRWG01001468.1_pt1 | contig 15010 bp, 14 predicted proteins | sample 1013341 | NCBI WGS metagenome assembly MRWG01 (sample SAMN06117577, study PRJNA244670) | biofilm metagenome | biome: Water; feature: Cathode Biofilm; material: Biofilm; isolation source: microbial consortium enriched at the cathode of a solar microbial fuel cell | place: USA: District of Columbia ... | reverse complement strand
CCCGCCGCAGGGCGCCGGCCTGCCGGTCCGTCAGGTGAATGGGGCGACCGTTCTTGCAGGCGTCGAAATGATCCCAGAGATCGGCGAATTCCGGCGCATAGCGTTCATCCGTACCGATCAGGATGACGATCTGGTCGTGGCCGGCAGCCGTGGTGCTGTCCAGCTCTCGATAGAAGCTGTGGTGAAGGTTGTGTTTGCACAGCGTTCGCCCCCAGAAGGCCGACTTGTCGCACAGACCCGCAAGCGGCAGGGCGAGCGCAAGAGCGTCGGGCGGTGTCGTGCCGCGCAGTCGCATGTCCGTATGGTACTGATCCCGGTAGATGGCGATGCCGTCGAGCTTCAGAAACGCGATGTCGCAGCCGAACGGGCCGGCCTCCAGCGGCTCGACGGTCAGGTTCCAGGGGCGGATTGCCGCCTCGTAGAGGCTGGGTTCCTCCGTGGAGAAAAAGCCGGTTCCTGCGCGCTCGCTCACAAAGTTTTCCTCCCCGAAAACTTGTCGGAAATTACGTAGCAGGCTGGCTAAGTTTCGAAATACTCAAACGCCATGGCTGAACGGTTTCCGCGCCCCGTGCCCGTGAGTGGTTTTGCACAAGACCTCTCATGGTAGCGCCGAGCGCGGTCTTCGTACAGGCATTTGGACTGCGGCAACCGCCAGCGGTTCCTGTTTGGGGAGAAGAAGCATGCAAAAGACATCCGCAAAGCCGGTCGTGCGCCGGCTTGAAACGACACATCTCAAACCACATCGAAACAAGACATTGTCCCTGCTTGCCGGCGCTGCCTGTGCGCTCTTTCTGGCGCAGGCGGGCGATGTTCGACTGGTATCCGATGCGATGGCAGACGAGGCCGAAGTCGAACGCCTGATGGCAGGCTATGAGGCTTTCAAGCCCAACCTCGCGCCCATTGTGCTCGATCGCGGCGACAATCTCGCCTTCACGGAAGCATCGGACACGATCCATCCCGAACAGACCGCGTTTGCCCGGCAGATGCAGCGCGGCATCTATATGCCGGTCAAGGACAAGGTCTATGTGGCCGTTGGCTACGGCATCACCAGCACCACGATGGTGGTTGGCGATGACGGCGTCATCATCATCGATCCGGGTGAGAATGACGATTTCGGCGCGCTGGTCATGGAGGAGTTCCGCAGCTTAACCGACAAACCCATCAAGGCCATCGTCTACACGCACCGCCATCCAGACCACCCGTTCGGCTCCAAGGGGCTCGGCGTGACCGAAGAGGACGTGAAGTCTGGCAAGGTGAAGATCTACGCCCATGACAGCTTCATGGAATATCTGGTCAATGACGCAAGCGTGGTCGGTCCGATCCTGTCGATCCGCACCGCGCTCGCCAGCACGCTGCTTGATGTCGGCCCGGAAGGCCGTGTGCATCAGGCGCTTGGGCCCACATTCGATTCCGGCCCGGTATCGCTGTTGCAGCCGACGGACACGTTTGACGAAATGCTGGACGTGACCATTGCCGGTGTGCGGATGGTCATGTTCCACGCCTATGGCGATGCCGAGGATGAAATCGGCGTCTGGTTCCCGGAGATGAAGCACCTGCACGGATCGGAAACGATCCAGGGCGAGTCCTTCCCCAATATCTACACGCTGCGCGGCACCAAGTTCCGCGATCCCGTGGAGTGGTATACGGGCGTCGACCGGCTGCTCGAGTATGCGCGTGAGGCAGACAGCTATTCCGGCTCCCACATGCGTCCGTGGGTCGGTAACGAGTTCATTGTCGAGCGCATCACCAATTATCGCGACGCGATCCAGTATGTGCACGACCAGACCGTGCGTCTCATGAACATGGGCTACACGCGGGAGGAACTGGCAGACACGATCCGCCTGCCGGAGCATCTGGCCAATGATCCGTGGCTTGGAGAGTATTACGGCACTGTCGCCCACAGCACGCGCAACATCTATGGCGGCTATCTCGGCTGGTATCAGGCAGATCCGACCGAACTCGCCACGCCGGGCTTCGAAAAGAAGGCCGCACTTTATGTCGAGGCGCTTGGCGGCCGTGACGCCATCATGGAGAAGGCCCGCAAGGCGCTCGATGAAGGCGAATATGGCTGGTCGATGGAGCTTCTCACCCACGCCGTCCGCGTTGATGGCGAGGACATGGAAGCCCGTGCAATGAAAGCCGAGGCGATGCGTGAATGGGCCTATCAGCAGCCCAATATCTACTGGCGCGGCCTTGCGCTTGGCGGTGCTCTGGAGCTGGAAGACAAGCTCGACTATTCGCGCATCTGGAACTTCGCCGCTCCCGACATCATCAAGGCGCTTTCGCCCGACGCCATCATCGAGTCCGTTCGGGTGCGGCTCGATCCCGAAAAGGCGGCAGACGCGCACATGACCATCGGGTTCCGGTTCACGGATATCCAGGACGACAGCGCGCTTGAAATCCGCAGGGGCGTGGCGGTCTTCCATCCTAAAAGCCCGGAGAAAACCGACGCCACCATCGTCGCGACCAAGGCGCTTCTGGATGACATTCTTCTGGAGCAGACCACGCTTGCCGATGCACTGGCCGAAGGCTCGCTGACCATTGAGGGCGACGAGAAGGCCATCGAGCGCTTCTTCGGCTATCTCGATCCGCCGAGCGCCGATCCGATCAAGCTCGTCGTACGCTGATTCAGACTGATCGACGCCATGCAGCCGCAGACCGCCAATCCGGTCTGCGGCTGTTTTCGTTTGGGCGTGCTGTTTGTCGCCTGCACCTTATCCACGGTCAAAACACGCAAAAGCCGATGCTTTCCAGTCACTTGCCGGCCCTCTTCTTTGCCGGCTTGACGCCGCCGCCAATAGTCTCTACCAAATAACTGTTCTAAATAAAGAACTAGTTCACCATATTGAACTAGTGGAGGCCGAGGAGGAGGCAGCCAGGTGAGTGGTCGCGGCGCTGAGCGCATTTTGCTTTTGTTGGAATGGATGGCCCGTCAGGAAGGCGCGGTCTCGTTCTCCGACGCCGTCGCTGCACTGGAGCTTCCCAAGAGCAGCGCGCTCGGCCTTTTGCGCATGCTGGTCGATCTTGGCTATGCCGCCCGCGAGGATGACGGCCGCTATCGTCTTTGCCGTCTTCCCGGCGAGCCGGATGACGCGCATCAGGCATGGGGCACACTTGCGCGCCTCACCGATGCGGTTCTGCACACGGCAGTGCGCGAGGCGGGCGAATCCGGCTTTCTCGCCGTGCTCGATGAAGACGACCGCGTTCGTTACATCTCCAAGCTCATGCCCGAGCGCGAGATCAGATATGACCGCGACATCACCGTGTCGCGCAGGGCGCATCAGGTCACGAGCGGCATCGTGCTTCTGGCCGGCCTTTCCGCCGACCGGCTTGCCGCGTATGCGGCGCGTGCGGCTGAAGAAGCCGGCGATCCGGATCTGCGCGAAGCCATTCTCTCAAAGGTGGAAGACGCGCGCGCGGCCGGCCATGCAGTCAATCTGCGTGGCGTGGTCGAGGGTGCTGCGGGCGTTGCGGCTCCCGTTCTTGATGCAGACGGATGTGTGCGCGCCGCACTCAACATTGCCGGCCCCGCCGACCGCATGGCCGCAAACATCGATCAGGTCATTGCCGTGACCTGCGAAAGCGCAGCGCAGGCCACCGCCGCGCTCACCGCCTTTCGCCACAGGCTGCCGGCCCGGTAGCCACCCGATCCGCACGCAATGCGGTTCCAACATCACTCAACCAGACGATCATCAGGAGGAAACGACGTGAAACATATGCTTAAATCCATGGGTATGGCTGCCGCCGTGCTCGCTGCAGCACAGGCCGCTCCGGCCAGCGCGCAGGAATTCCCCGAGCGCGGAATCGAGTTCGTCGCCGGTTATGGTCCGGGCGGCGGTCACGACACCATGCTGCGCTCCATGGCCAAGATCATGCAGGAAGAGGGCATCATCGAGACGCCGATCAACGTGATCAACAAGCCGGGCGGCAGCTCCGCCGTGGCCATGGGCTACCTGAACTCGCGCGCCGGTGACGGTCACTACCTCATGTCGGTGACCTCCTCGCACATCACCACGCCGCTCACCTCCAACATCGGCCTCGACTTTTCCGATTTCACGCCGATTGCGCGTCTGGGCATCGACCCCGAGCTGCTCGTCGTCAACGCGGCTGGTCCCTACAAGTCAATCGACGATCTGCTCAAGGCCGACAAGGTTCTGAACGTTGGCGGCACGGCCACGGGAAGCATCGAGCACATCGTCGCCATCCAGTTCCAGAAGCAGACCGGCAAGAAGGTCAACTTCGTGCCGTTCCAGGGCGATGGCGATGTGGTTGCAGCACTGCTGAGCAACCAGCTCGACTTCATCGTCACCAATCCGGGCACGGCCCGCGACTTCATCGAGGCAGGCAAGTTCAACGCGCTGGCCATCAGCACGGAAGAGCGCATCGACGCGCTTCCCGATGTTCCGACCTTCAAAGAGCAGGACATCGACATCACGCTCAGCCTCTATCGCGGCGTCACCGCTCCGGCTGACATCAGCGATGAAGCAAAGGCCTATCTCATCGAGAAGATGACCGAGCTGAACGAGAGCGCTGCCTGGAAGTCCGGCTATCTCGACCCGAACTCCGTGGTTGAGGGTTTCATCACCGGTGATGAATTCGAAGCCTATCTCGAAGAGACCCAGAGCGTCTATCGCGAGACGCTCACCGAGCTCGGCATCATTAAATAAGTGACTGGAGAGGGCTCATGAAACTGTCGGAAATCGTCCTGCTTGCGGGTCTCGCCGTCTTTTCGGGAGTCCTCCTCATAAGCAGTCTGGATATGCCTTACGGCTCGGAGCAGAGCTTCGGGCCGGGGTATATCCCGCTCAACATCGCACTTGTCGTTCTGGGTCTGATCGGCATCCTCGCCGTCAAGGCTTTCATGGCCGGGCGCAAGCCCGGTGCGGACGGCAGCGCCGTCATCGAAGATCTTTCTTCGGCGCTCCCGGTGGCCGCCGTTATCGTTCTTCTGGCGGGCGCGATCTACGCCATGAGCTGGGGCAGCATTCTTGCGCCGCTTGGCCTGCTGATGATCATCCTGTCGTGGCGCTTCAACGGGCATGGCTTCGTAAAGTCCTGTCTGGTCAGCGCCGCCATTCTGGCCGTCATCTACACGATCTTCAGCCTCTGGCTGAAAATCCCGCTTCAATAGTCTTCCTGAAAGTCGCTCTCCAATGGACGCACTCACTCAACTCGCGGGCGGTTTTTCGGAAGTTCTGACCGTCTACAACATTCTGCTGATTTTCCTTGCCGGCATGATCGGCACGGTGGTCGGCGCGCTGCCGGGGCTGGGGCCGTCGGCAGGCATCGCGCTCATGCTGCCGCTGACTTTCGGCATGCCGCACGCTTCGGGCCTGTGCCTGCTCACCGGCGTCTACATGGGCACCATGTATGGCGGGCGCATCACGTCGATCCTCATCAACACGCCGGGCGACGCACCCGCCATCATCACCGCCATGGAAGGCTATCCGATGATGCTGCGCGGGCAGGGCGGTCTGGCGCTCGGCCTGTCGGCGTTCTCGTCCTTCATCGGCGGTTTCTTCGGCCTGGCCGTTCTGATCTTCTTCGCGCCGGTGGTCTCGTCCTACGCGATCTATCTCGGCGCACCGGAATATTTCCTGCTCATGCTGCTGGGGCTCAGTACGATCATTCTGCTGGCCGGCGACAACATGGTGAAAGCCCTGCTGATGGCGTGTGTCGGCGTTCTGGTCTCCACCTTCGGCAGTGACTACATTTCCGGCCATATCCGCTTCGCCTTCACGCCGGAGCTGATCGAGGGCATCGACTTCGTCGCCATCATCATCGGCCTCTACGGCCTTGGCGAAGTCTTCTACAATCTCGAAAAGCGCGTGCGCATTGATCTCGGCAAGCCGAGCTTCAACATCCGCGAATACATCCCGCCGGCATCCGCCATCAAGGAGAGCGGCGGCGCAACCGTGCGCGGCTCGATCCTCGGCACCGTCATCGGCATTCTGCCCGGCGCCGGCGCAACTGTCGCGACCTTCCTCGAATATGCCCTGGAGCGGCGCATTTCGCGCAAGCCGGAAGAGTTCGGCAAGGGCGCAATTGCAGGTCTCGCCGGACCGGAAGCCTCCAACAATGCTTCGGTTCCCGGTTCGCTGATCCCGCTCATCACGCTCGGCATTCCCGGCTCCGGCGGCACGGCCATCATGCTTGGCGCGCTCATCATGTTCGGCATGCAGCCCGGCCCGCTTCTCATGATCAAGTCCGGAGACGTGGTCTGGGCGATGATTGCAGGCCTTGTGCTGGCGAACATCTTCCTGCTCTTCTCGAACGTGCTGTTGATTCCCGTCTTCGTGAATCTTCTGCGTTCCGTGCAGGGGCATCTGGCGAGCGTCGTCATCGCCCTTTGTGTCGTGGGTGCGTTCTCGCTTGCCTACAGCACGTTCAACATATGGGTCGCGCTGGTGTTCGGCGTGCTCGGATATCTGATGAAAAAGGCGGATTATCCCACCGGCCCGTTCATTCTGGCGGTTGTCCTTGCTCCACTCGCGGAAAACTATTTCCGCCAGTCGATCATGCTGGGGCAAGGTGACTGGGCGATCTTCATCGACCGGCCCATCTCGCTCGGAATCATCATTGCCATGGTCGTCCTTGGCGGACTGGGCATGGCGACGAAACGCTTCATGAAGCGCCGCGAACCTGCGGCGCGCGCCTGAGACTACAAGAAGGAAGACTATGGCCGACCGTGCCTGGAAACCCGTCGATTTCACGCCCGATGCAAAAGGTCCGCTGAGCGGGATCGTTGTGCTTGACCTGTCGCGTCTCGTGGCGGGCAACATGACCTCGCTTCAGATGGCCGATTTCGGGGCCGAGGTCATCAAGGTGGAACCGCTTCCCGCAGGCGATCCCCTGCGGGCGTGGAAGCAGGGCGGCCATGCCACTTTCTGGAAGGTCTATGGCCGCAACAAGAAGAGCATCGCGCTTGATTTTCGCAAGGAAGGCGCGCTGGATCTTCTGCGCCGGCTCATCGCCCGCGCCGACGTGATGATCGAGAGCTTCCGGCCGGGCACGCTGGAAAAGATGGGGCTCGGGCCGGATGTGCTCAAGCGCGAGTTCCCGGGACTGGTTCTGCTCAGGGTTTCCGGTTTTGGCCAGAGCGGCCCCTACAGCCCGCGTCCCGGTTTCGGAACGCTGGTCGAGGGCATGTCCGGCTTTGCGCATCGCAATGGCGAGGAAGGGGGCGATCCGCTGCTGCCGCCGCTGGCGCTCGCCGACATGATTTCCGGCCTCTACGGGGCGAATGCCGTGATGATGGCGCTGCGCGCGCGTGACCGCGACGGGCATGGCCAGGTGATCGACCTGTCGCTGCTTGATGCGATGGTTTCCGTGCTTGGGCCGGAGCCGCTCGACTACCAGATCACCGGCAAGCCCAAACAGCGTGTCGGCAATGGGTCCAACACGTCGAGCCCGCGCAATGTCTACAAGACGAGCGACGGGCACTTCATCGCCATTTCCGCGTCCATTCAAAAAACCGCCGAGCGCCTGTTCCGCAGCATCGGGCGCGAAGACATGATCACCGACCCGCGCTACGCCACCAACGAGCAGCGGGTTTCGCGCCGGCATGAGGTCGACGCAATTGTCGGTGGGTGGATCGGGGCGCGCAGCCGCGCCGAGGTTCTGGAGATTTTCGAGAAGGACGGCATCACCGCCGCGCCGCTTTACGACGTGGCGGACATCTGCGCCGACCGTCATTTCATCGAGCGCGGCATCTATGTCGCTGCACCGGATGAAGAGCACGGAAGCGTGCCCATGCATGCGCCCACGCCGCGCCTTTCCGAAACGCCGGGCACCCTGCGCGGTCCGGCCCCTGCGCTGGGCGCACATTCGCGCGAAATCCTGCGGGCGGCCGCGTTCTCCGATGCCGAGGTCGATGGCTTCGTCACCGCCGGCGTCATCAACGACGGAGCAGATGCATGAGGCAGACAGCAAACCAGCCGCGCTGGCGCTCGCTTCTCTATGTGCCGGGCAACAATGAGCGCTTCATCGGCAAGGCCCAGACCCGTGGAGCCGATGCGGTTGTGCTCGATCTGGAAGACAGCGTCCCCGATCACGAAAAGGCAACCGCCCGCACGATGACAGCGGCGGCGCTTCCGACCCTCGCCGAGGGGCCATCGGATCTGCTGGTGCGCATCAATGGCGGCATGCGGCTTGCCGTGCCGGAACTTGAAGCTGTGGTTCAGCCCGGTCTGCGCGGCATCTTCGTGCCCAAATGCGAAGCTGCGGAAAAACTGCGCCTCATCTCCGAGATGCTGTTCGACCTTGAGGCCGAACGTGGCCTGCCGGTCGGCGAAATCGCTCTGGTGGCGATGATCGAGACCCCGCGCGGCCTTGAAAACGTGCATGACATTGCGCGGGCCGATCCGCGCCTTTGCGGCATGATCCTCGGCAGTGAGGATTTCGCCACAGCCACCGGCATGCAGCCGACGCCAGAGGCGCTGCTCGCGCCGCGCCAGCAGATCGTCTTTGCCGCGCATGCAGCCGGCATCGCGCCTCTGGGGCTTCTGGACAGTGTCGCCAATTATGGTGATGCGGAGCATCTTTCCGCAGTGGCTCGCCGGGCGCGGGCCTTCGGCTTTCGCGGCGCAACCTGCGTGCATCCGGCAGCCGTCGCGCCTCTCAACGCGGCATTCCTGCCATCGGATGAGGAAACAGATTGGGCAAAGCGCGTCGTCGCGGCGATGGAAGAGGCCCACGCACAGGGCAGGGGAGCCGCCACGCTCGACGGGCGTATGATCGACAAGCCGATGCTGGATCGCGCGCGGGACATTCTCGCGTCTCGGCCCGGGCATTGAGCCAGTTGCGGCGTCCCGCATGGACGCCGCATTCGCCGCAGTGACACGGCGACGGAAATGTGTCACGACGCTTCCATGAAGTTCATGCGCGACATGTTGAAGGATCGTCTCGCGGCGGGTCTCATGGCCGGCCTCCTGGCCTATTTCCTTCTCATGCAGGGCTTTGCAGCGGCCTTTGCGCAGGGAAACATGGCGGGTGCTGCTGGCATTCCCGGCTTCGTCATCTGCAATCCGAGCGGCATCGGGCCGGAAACGGGCAATGTCCCTGCACCCGCCCGAAGCCCGCACGATTGCTGCACAACCCTCTGCCAGGCCGGCTGTGCGGTTTCACCCGCATTGCCCGGCGATCATGCCGGGCTTGACTGCGCCTTACGCGCGCCGCTTGCAGCGGCAACACTGCCCGAGCCTCCGGTCTTCCACCCCGTCACGCTCGGTTTTCTGGCCGACGCGCGCGGCCCTCCATCCCACTCCATCTGACGCAACAAACCCTTTTCACGGCCGCGCATTCATGCGCCCGTATCTGCGCTTATGGAGACAAGACATGCGCTTTTTCACCCGCACTTTCACGGCAGCAATGCTGTTCATCGCCGCTCCCGCATTCGCCGGCGACTACACGCTTGGCAATCTTGACATCGACCAGCCATGGACCCGCGCCACGCCGCCCGGCGCAAAGGCTGCCGGCGGCTTTGTCACCATCGCAAATGGCGGTGAGGAAGACGACCGACTGGTCAGCGCCGAGGCCGCCTTTGCAGGCCGCGTGGAGCTGCACACGATGGACATGACCAACGGCGTCATGAAGATGCGTCATCTGCCCGAAGGCATTCCGGTTCCGGCTGGCGAGACGGTCAATCTCGCGCCCGGCGGTCTGCATGTCATGTTCATGGAGCTCAAGGAGCCCATCGCCGAAGGCGCGCCCGTTCCGGTGACGCTGACCTTCGAGAAGGCCGGCACGATCGAAGTTGAAATGTCGGTCGCAAAGCCCGGCGCACCGGCTCCGAACATGCACAAAAACATGCACGGCAACGGCAAGAGCTGATGTCCCGTCGTTCGTTATCGATCCTGGCCGGCGCGGTTTTCGCGCTGGTCCTTGCCATCGTCGCAATGGTGACGATGAACCTCTCTCCCACCGGCCGGTCCGGTGGGGGAATGGGCACCGCCGATATCGGCGGCCCCTTCACGCTGACCGCAGAGGATGGAACCACCGTCACCGACGCCGATTTTCTCGGCAAACCGACGGCAATCTTCTTCGGTTTCACCTTTTGCCCGGATGTGTGTCCGACCACGCTCTATGAATTATCGGGCCTCATCGATGATCTCGGTGCGGATGCGGACAGGCTCAACTTCGCCTTCGTATCCGTTGACTGGGAGCGCGACGGGCCGGAGCAGCTGGCGCTCTACACGTCCAGTTTCGATGATCGCATTCAGGGACTGGTAGGCACCGAAGAGCAGATCGAAGCCATCACCAAGGCCTATCGCGTCTATTACCGCAAAGTGCCCACGGATGATGGCGACTACACCATCGATCACACGGCTTCGGTCTATCTGATGAATGGGGAGGGGGGGTTCGTCGGCACGCTGTCTTACGGCGAGGCGCACGATTCCATGCTGGAGAAGCTCAGGCGGCTGGCTGCCAAGGGCTGACGGGAGGAAATCATGACACATGTCGATACGCCGGCGCTTGAGGAAGCTCCGGCGCGTACTGTCGTGGACAGAACGCTTTCACGCAAATTCTACATGGCAGCGTGGCGCTGGCACTTTTATGCCGGCCTCTATGTCGCGCCGTTTCTGGCGATGCTCGCGGTGACCGGCCTGATCATGCTCTGGGTCAGCGCACTCGACGGGCGTGACGGCGAAAAGATCACGGTCACGCCGCAGGGCGAAGAGACGTCAATTCTTGCGCTGGCTTCGGCGGCGCAGACGGCGCTGCATGAGGGGCATGTGGTCGAATATATCGCTCCGACCGCGCCAGACCGTGCTGCCGTGTTCCGCGTGGACAGCGGCAGCGAGGCAAAGCTGGTCGCCGTCGACCCTTACACCGCAGAGGTGCTGGACATCTGGAGCCGCCAGGCCGGCTGGTATGACTTCGCCTCGGACATTCACGGCACGCTGCTGATCGGCGATCTGGGCGACCGGTTGATCGAGATCGCGGCCGGTTTCGGCATCGTGCTCATCATCACCGGCGCGTATCTGTGGTGGCCGCGTGACGGGCAGGGCGCAGGACGCGCCTTCCGGCCCGACCTCAATGCGCGCGGCCGCTCCTTCTGGAAGAGCCTGCACAAGACCACCGGGCTATATGCCGCAGCGCTTCTCGTCATCTTCCTCCTGAGCGGCCTTTCATGGGCCGGCATCTGGGGCGAGAAGTTCGTGCAGGCATGGAGCACGTTTCCGGCGGAGAAGTGGGAAAATGTGCCCCTGTCTGACCAGACGCATGCATCCCTGAACCACGGTGCGACCAAGGATGTGCCCTGGGCGCTGGAGCAGACGCCGCTCCCTGCCTCTGGTTCCGATGCTGGTGTGGCCGGCGTGCCGGGTGCGTCTCCCTACAATCTGGACCAGATCGTCGCCTTCGGGCGAAGCCTTGGCTATGAGGGCCGTTTCCGCGTCGCCACGCCGCGCGGCGACACTGGCGTGTGGACGCTCGCGCAGGATTCCATGAGCAATGATTCCTCCGATCCGAGCTCCGACCGAACGGTGCATGTCGACCAGTATACGGGCAATGTTCTGGCCGATGTTCGTTTTGCCGACTATTCACCTGGCGGCAAGGCGATGGCGGTTGGCATCGCCTTTCACGAAGGCGACATGGGCATCTGGAATCTGGCGCTGAACACGCTGTTCTGTCTGGCGGTCCTCTTCCTGTCGGCCAGCGGCATTGTCATGTGGTGGATGCGCCGTCCACCGCACGCGCTGCGTCTGGCCGCACCGCCCATGCCGGCAGACATGCCGCTGTGGAAGGGCGCGGTGGCGCTGATGCTTCTGGTGGCGCTTCTCTTCCCATTGGTGGGCGTCACCCTGCTGGTTCTGCTCGCTCTGGACGTGCTTGTGATCCAGCGCATTAAGCCGCTTGCACGCCTTCTTGGCTAAGGGCCTGCTTGAAAGTGGTATCGCCGGGCGGCGCTTTCCGATTGAGCGTCGCCCGCTCTCGTCCTATGATCGCCGCGAATGGAGAGTGCGATGCATAGCGAAAAGCCCCCGAGAGTTTCGTCTCTGATCAACAAGGTTCTGGCCAACGCGCCACAGCCGAACGATATCCGCCTTCTGGCGCAGCGTCTGCATGACCACGCGCTTGAGCCGCGTTCGACGCCGGAGGAGACGCAGGCGCTCGTGACGGATCTGGGTTACAAGAACATCGCGGCCTTTTGCGAGGCCGCCGGCCTTCCGAGCCATCTCGCGGATCGCTGGGAGCGTTTCGGCATTTCCGGCGAGATGCGGCAGGTGCTTCTGCTTCTCGCGGCCCAGCGCCGCGCCATGCTCGAGGCCGTGCGCGAGTTCGAGACCATCACGCATGTGGGTCTCGATGACTTCATGCGCGAGCGCGGTCTGATCTGACGCGGTCTGATCTGACCGGGTGAGGGGCCGCTCAGAGCCCCTCTTCGTCTGCTTTTTCCAGCAACATCCGCGCTGTGGCGGCATCCGTAACGAGTGCCGCTGCGGACACTGTGCGCAGCGCCGCCAGAATGGCGGTGACCTTCTGCTCGCCACCGGCTGCCAGAATCACGTGCGGAATGCGCGCCACCACATCGAGATCGATGGCCATGATGCGCTGGTTCACCTCATGGTCGACCAGCTGGCCTGCCGCATTCACAAAATAGCAGAGAATGTTGGCCACCGCGCCCTTGTCGCGCAGTGGATCGATCAGCTTCTTCGGAACGATGCCATGGCGGAAGATCGTCGCGTCGGGTGAAACCGCGCCAACCGTCAGAAGCGCGATGTCCGCCTGGGCGGCGCGCTCGCGCACATCGCGCAGTGAGGGCTGTTCCCAAAGGCGCTCGCGCAGTTCGGGGTCGTCCACCACCACCGGCGCGCTGATCTGATAGCTGTCCACCTTCAGACGTTCCGCCACCTTGGTGGCCACGATGGACGGATTGATCCATTGCGAATGCGGAAGGCTGCCCACAAGCCCGATGACGGTCGAGCCGGAAAGATCGCGCTGCGCCATGAAACTCAGGCTGGAATGCAGTGTCGCGCCGCCGCCGATCGCCAGTGTCATGCCGGGTTGCATCTGCTCTTCGAGATAGCGCGCCACCGCATGTCCGATCGAGCGTTCCAGATTGTCGGCTTCCTGCGGGGCGGGCACCACGATGGCGCTTTTCAGGCCCCAGCGCTTTTCCAGCTGCCGCTCCAGCGCCACCTGTTCGGCCGTGTCGGCATTGATGGTGGTCACCACCATGTGGTTCTCGGCGCTGGCGGCCAGCGCGCGCATCACCTTCATGCGGCTGACATTAAGCAGGCTGGCTATCTTCTCCTGCGTCAGGCCCTCCACATGGTAGAGCCAGGCCATTTTCACATTGATGTCTGCGGAAGACAGCGTCGGCTCATCAGCCGGCTTCTTTTTCCTTTTGCGCGCCACGGCGGTGATTCCCTCTCTCATCGCGTCAAGGTTTTAGCACAATGTTCGGCACGTCGCGGCGGCGTTGCCGGGCGAAAGGCGCGAAATTTTATTGCGTTCTTTTGTTATTGACGACAAACATATGTTCATATTCAATGATGAGGCGCTTTTGTTACAAGCCTGTCATATTGCGCATGCAGGGGAGGAGCTCCGGCGTTAAATGTCCGGAGAAGCAAACAGAGGAGTAACCCCATGGTACGCCAGTCCACCATTCGCTCGGTTGCGTTTGCAGCCGCATTGCTCACGTCCACCGCGGCTTTTGCCGAGAACCTGGTGCTCTACACGTCGCAGCCCGACGCTGACGCCGCCGAGACCGTTGACGCCTTCAAGGCGGCCAACCCGGGCATCGAGGTAGAGATCTTCCGTTCCGGCACCAGCGACCTGATGACCAAGCTTGCAGCCGAGTTCGCTGCCGGTAGCCCGCAGCCCGACGTTCTCCTCATCGCTGACGCCGTGAGCATGGAAATTCTCAAGAAGGACGGCCACCTGATGGCTTATCCCGAAGCCAATGTGGAAGGCTTCGAGGAAGCGGCCTACGACGCCGACAAGACCTATTTCGGCTCCAAGCTCATCACCACCGGCATCGCCTACAACACGGCCGCTGCCGAAAAGCCGGAGCATTGGTCCGACCTGACGGGCGAAGCCTACAAGGACCTCACCATCATGCCGAGCCCGCTTTATTCGGGTGCAGCAGCCTATCTTCTGTCCGCGTTCGCAAACCGTGACGACCTCGGCTGGGACTATTTCGAGAAGCTGAAGGAAAACGGCCACGTTGCCGTGCGCGGCAATGGCGCTGTTCTGAAGTCCGTCGCAAGCGGTGAGAAGGCCTATGGCATGCTCGTCGACTTCATGGCCATGAACGCCAAGAAAGACGGCTCGCCCATCGAGTTCGTGTTCCCCGAGGAAGGCGTCACCGCCGTCACCGAGCCGGTCGCCATCATGTCGACCGCGAAGAACACTGATGCAGCCAAGAAGTTCGTCGACTTCATTCTCTCCGACGACGGCCAGAAGCTGGCTCTTACGCAGGGCTACCTGCCGGCCAAGCCTTCGGTCGGTTCCCCGGACTGGCTGCCGGAAGGCACCGAGATCAGCATCATGAAAGTTGATGTGAAGAAGGTTGTCGACGAGATCGCCGGCAACAAGGAGAAATTCTCCTCCATGTTCGGCGGCTAAGGACACATCTGAATGACCGCTATTCGCAAGGAACGTCAGGGCCAGGAGATGGCCCTGACAGCGGGGATCGTCGCGCTTATCGTCATCTTTTCGCTGCTGCCAATGGCGCGGCTTTTGCAGGAAGTCATCCTGCCTGGCGGTCAGTTCTCGCTTGATATCATTCGCAACGGCCTGATTGATGAAACGACCTGGCGCGCCACCTGGAACACGCTGGTGGTGGGCCTTGGCGGAACGCTGTTCGCGCTGGTTCTGGGCGTGGCCGTCGCCATTCTCGTTTCACTGTCGGATGTGCGTCAGCGTCAGGCTTTCGTCCTGTGCTTCGTCACGCCGCTCATGATTGCGCCGCAGGTGACCGCGCTCGCCTGGCTTCAGCTTTTCGGCCCCTCCAGCCCGCTTCTGAACATGCTGGGCATGGCTCCGCCGCTCGGCACGCGCA
>MRWG01001467.1_pt1 | contig 15014 bp, 14 predicted proteins | sample 1013341 | NCBI WGS metagenome assembly MRWG01 (sample SAMN06117577, study PRJNA244670) | biofilm metagenome | biome: Water; feature: Cathode Biofilm; material: Biofilm; isolation source: microbial consortium enriched at the cathode of a solar microbial fuel cell | place: USA: District of Columbia ... | reverse complement strand
CCGTGGGAGAGGGTCGGGGGAGAGGGGGCGGCTGCGGCGCGGGCTGCGGGCACCCTCCTCCCGTCCTTCCCCCATGAAGGGGGGAGGGGTAACAGGGTCTCAGAACCGCAGCGGTTTCGCCTGCATCACCTGGGGCAGCTTGCGGATCGCCTCCAGCACCGGGCCGTTGACCGGCCCGTCGGTCGCGATCAGGGCGATGGCGTCGCCGCCGATCTTGTCGCGGCCGAGATGGAAGGTCGCGATATTGACGCCCGCGTCGCCCAGGATCGTTCCCAGCCCGCCGATCAGCCCGGGTTCGTCCCGGTTGGTGATGTAGAGCATGTGGTCGGTCAGCTCGGCCTCGATCTCGATATCCTTGATCGCGACGATACGCGGCAGCCCGCCGCCGAAGAGCGTGCCCGCGACCGATCGGGTGAAGCGCTCGGTCGTGACCGTGAGGCGGATCAGCGTGGTGTAGTCGCCCTGGCGCTCATGCACGGTCTCGGAGACGTCGATGCCGCGGTCGCGCGCGAAGACCGGGGCGTTCACCATGTTGACCGTGTCCGAGAAGGGCTTCATCAGCTCGGCCAGCGCCGCCTGCACCAGCGGCTTGTGGTTGAGCCGCGCGACCGCGCCCTCGAACTCCAGCGTCACCGCCTTGATCCCGGTCTCCGTCACCTGGCCGGCGAAGGAGCCGAGCTGGCAGGCGAGCTTCATGTAGGGCTTCAGGCGCGGCGCGTCCTCGGCCGAGATCGAGGGCATGTTGAGCGCGTTGGTGATCGCGCCGGTCAGCAGGTAGTCGGCCATCTGCTCGGCCACCTGGACGGCGACATTCTCCTGCGCCTCCTCGGTCGCGGCGCCGAGGTGCGGCGTGCAGACCACGTTGGGGCGGCCGAACAGCGGGTTCTCGCGCGCCGGCTCCTGGACGAAGACGTCGAAGGCGGCGCCCGCCACCTTGCCGTCGTCGAGCGCGGCGGCGAGGTCGGCCTCGTTGACGATGCCGCCGCGCGCGCAATTGACGATCCGCACCCCGTCCTTGCACTTGGCGAGCGCCGCCGCGTCGATCAGGTCGCGGGTGCTGTCGGTCAAGGGCGTGTGCACGGTCAGGAAATCGGCGCGCGCCAGCAGCTCGTCGAACGCCACCTTCTCGACGCCGAGCGCCGTCGCCCGCTCGTCGGACAGGAACGGGTCGTAGGCCGCGACCCGCATCTTCAGCCCCTGCGCGCGGTCGGCGACGATCGAGCCGATATTGCCGACCCCGACAAGCCCCAGCACCTTGCCGTAGAGCTCGACCCCCATGAAGCGGGACTTCTCCCACTTGCCGGCCTGGGTCGAGGCGTCGGCCGCCGGGATCTGGCGGGCGCAGGCCATCATCATGGCGATCGCGTGCTCGGCCGTGGTGATGGAGTTGCCGAAGGGCGTGTTCATCACCACCGTGCCGGCCTCGGTCGCGGCCTCGAGGTCGATATTGTCGACGCCGATGCCGGCGCGGCCGACGACCTTCAGCGTGCCGTTGCCGGCCTTCAGCACGTCGGCCGTCACCTTGGTGGCGGAACGCACGGCGAGCCCGTCATAGTCGGGGATCCGCTTCACCAGATCCTCGGCCGGCAGGCCGGGTTCGAAATCGACATCGATGCCGCGGCGCTCGAACACCTCGATCGCGCGCGGGCTCAGCTTGTCGGAGATCAGGACTTTCGGCATGGCGTCTACTTCGCTCTGCTTGTTGGAAGGGGCGCGGCTCAGGCGATCCGGCCGTAGGCCCAGTCGATCCAGGGCATCAGCGCCTTCATGTCGTCGGGCTCGACCGTCGCCCCGCCCCACAGGCGCAGGCCCGGCGGCGCGTCGCGATAGCCGTTGATGTCGAAGGCGACGCCCTCCTCGTCCAGCAGGGCGGCGATCTTCTTCGGCGCGCCGGCGCGCGCCTCGCCGTCGAGCGGGCAGGCGTCCGACAGCATCAGGCAGATCGAGGTGGAGGAGCGCGTCGCCGGGTCGCTCGCCAGGAAGGTGATCCAGTCGCGCGCGGCGACCCAATCCTCGACCGCTGCCAGATTGGCCTCGGACCGTGCGATCAGCGCCTTCAGCCCGCCGATCCCCTCGGCCCATTTCAGCGCGTCGAGGCAATCCTCGACCGCCAGCATGGACGGCGTGTTGATCGTCTCGCCCTTCCAGATGCCCTCGTTGAGCGTGCCCGCCTTGGTCATCCGGAATATCTTCGGCAGCGGGCGCGGGGGCGCGAAGCTCTCCAGCCGCTCGACCGCGCGGGGGCTCAGCACCAGCATGCCGTGCGCGCCCTCGCCGCCCAGCACCTTCTGCCAGGACCAGGTGACGACGTCGAGCTTGCGCCACGGCAAATCCATCGCGAACGCGGCCGAGGTCGCGTCGCAGATCGTCAGCCCCTCGCGGTCGTCGGCGATCCAGTCGCCGTCGGGCACGCGCACGCCGCTCGTCGTGCCGTTCCAGGTGAATACGATGTCGCGGTCCGGATCGACCTTCGAGAGGTCGGGCAGCAGGCCGTAATCGGCCTCCATCACCCGGACGTCGTCGAGCTTCAGCTGCTTCACCACGTCGGTGACCCAGCCGGTGCCGAAGCTCTCCCAGGCCAGCATGTCGGCCCCGCGCGCGCCCAGCATCGACCACAGCGCCATCTCCACGGCGCCGGTGTCGGAGGCCGGCACGATGCCGATGCGGTAGTCGACCGGGATGTCGAGCAGGTCGCGCGTGCGCTCGATCAGCTCGGCGAGCTTCTGCTTACCCGGGCCCGAGCGGTGGGAGCGCCCGACCAGCGCATCCCCCAGCACCGCCGGCGACCAGCCGGGCCGCTTGGCGCAGGGACCGGAGGAGAAGTTGGGGCAGGCGGGGCGCTTGAGCGGGTGCTCCAGGGGGCGCTCCTGGGGGCGCGTCGCGTCGGATGCCATCGGAACCGGGCTCCTTCGAAAACAGGCGGGAACGGACGCGCCATGCTCTAGGCCTCGACCCCCCTTGAATCAACGGTCTTTTGTCGCTGAGGCGGAAAATAGCGTCGCAAATGGCGCCGGGACGCTCACTCCGACGGGGCGGGTACGGCGCCTTCGCGCACCTCCAGATCCTCCGGCTGGGCGCCGGTGACCTGGGCGGCGGCGGCGGCGGTGAGGCTGCGGTAGAGGCGCTGCTGGGCGGGGGTGAGCACCAGGAACTCCGGATGCCATTGCACGCCGATCAGGAAGCGGTCGCCGATCCCCTCGATCGCCTGCACCACGCCCCAGCGGTCGCGGCCGACGACGCGCAGGCCCCGGCCCAGCGCCCCGACCGCCTGGTGGTGCAGGCTGTTCACCTTGCAGACCTTGCGGCCCAGGATGGCGCGCAGGCGGCTGTCGGGCTCGAAGGTGACGTGCTTCGCCGGCAAGGGCGTGCGCAGGCGCGGCACGTCCCCGAAATGGTCGTAGATGTCGGAGACCAGCGTGCCGCCGGCATGCGCGTTGATCATCTGCGCGCCGCGGCACACGCCCAAGACCGGCCGGCCGGTCGGCGCGAACAGGTCGAGCAGCTTCAATTCCAGCTCATCGCGCTCCGGATCGAGCCGGACTTCCAGATCCAGCACCCCGCCATAGAGGCCGGGGCCGATATCGTCGCCGCCGCCGACGATCAGCCCGTCGAGCTTGGCGGCCACCTCGTCGAGCTTCGGCAGCCGGCGCGGCGTCAGGCGCACCGCCCGCCCGCCGGCGCGCCAGATCGCCAGCTTATGGAAATACCAGGCCGTCAGGCTGCCCCGGCGGGAGCCGGTGACGCCGATCAGCGGCTTGTTCTTGCGGAAGATCGCCAGCATGGGCTTTGGGCTCAGTCCACCAATTGGCGCACGAAGCGCTCCGACTTGGCGGCCCAGTCCTCGGTGCCCCAGTCGACCGGCACCAGGCTGTCGTAATGGTCGAGGAAGGCGTCCGCCATCTCGCGCATCAGGGCCGGGCGGCTCGCCAGCCGCTCGACCAGCACCCAGCGGTTCCATTCCGCGACCGGCCCGTCGGCGGCCTCGGTGAAGCGGGTGTTGGGCAGCCGATAGTGGAAGGCGGGCCGCGCGCTCACCCGGTCGTCCTTGACCGCGCGGCGCACGCGGGGCCCGTCGATCTCGGCGAAGATGGGGAGCATGTCGAGCTCGCGGTTGCGGGTCGCGTTGTCGGCCAGATAGTCGTCGATCAGCTGCGTCATGCCGGGCCGGTAGTCGGGATCGACGATCTTCTTGGCATAGCCCTTGGGGAAGGGGTCGATATAGGGCAGCAGGCGGCGCGTGAAGTCGATGTCGATCGACCGGCGCAGCCAGGCGCTCATCATCACATAGGCGCGCAGCACGTCGGTGATCCAGCCGACCTCCAGCGCCGCCACCTCCGGATTGAGATGCAGGCCGAGCGCGTAGAGCGCGCCCTCGTCGGTGCCGGTCGCCCCCGCCTGCCGGATCGAATTGTAGAGCGGCGAGAGCTCGTCGAGCGCCGTCCAGGGCATCGGCGGGCTGACGATCTCCATCGGCACGAAATCCTCGCTCAACTGGCCGATCAGTTCGCTCGCCCCGGCATCCAGGTCGCGCAGCAGCCCGACCAGGCCGCGCAGCCATTCGCGCTCCACCTCGACCGTCTCCCAGCGCGGGGACGGGTGGGCGAATTGCGTGTCCAGCTCGACCATGAAGGTGCCGTGGCGCGCGCCGGAGACCGCGAAGCGGTAGGGGTCGCGCTCCTCGATCGTGCCGCCGAAGGTCTCGCGCACCAGCTTCGCGCCCTCGCGCACGTCGAGCGCGACGCATTCGATCTCGACGCCGCAGCGCCGCGGCTTTCCGGCTTCGCGCTCGGGTCGCGGCGGGGCCAGCGCGGCCGACCGCGCGACGGTGCGTTCGGTCGCGTCGCTGGTGCCCGTCGCGGCGGGCTGGTTCGTCTCCGTCATGCGCGTATCGTCCCCTCGTCTGGCGCGGGCAGGCCCCGATCGGGCCCCAATCACGTGGGGTTGGAGGGCACAGAATCCAGGAGCGCCGCGCCCTTTTCCGCGCCGGCCGCCCAGAGCCCGCTGCCCGCCAGCCCGTCGAAGACGAACTGCACGGCGAGCGCCGCCAGCAGCACGCCGACGACCCGGGTCACCACATTGAGGCCGGTGACGCCGAGGAGCTTCTGGATCCGCGTCGCGCCGAGCAGCAGCAGATAGGTGAGCAGCAGGATCGCGACCAGCGCCGTCACCACGGCGGCGATGCGCACCGGCTCGCCCTCGCGCTCGGCGATCAGCAGCACGGTCAGCCCGATCGCCCCCGGCCCGGCGATCAGCGGGGTCGCCAGCGGGAAGACCGAGACGTCGTCCTTGCCCACGGCCTCCGCGCGTTCCTCGTCGCTGGCCGAGCTGCCGCCGGAATGGCGCGCGAAGACCATGTCGAGCGCGATCAGGAACAGGAGGATGCCGCCCGCCGTGCGCAAGGCCGCCAGCGAGATGCCGAGATGCTTCAAGAGCGCCGGGCCGAACGCCAGGAAGGCGACCAGGATGCAGGCGGCGATCGCCACGCCTTTGAGCGCCATGGCACGCCGCGCCTTCGGGCCCGCGCCGGCGGTGATGGTGGCGAAGATGGCGGCCACGTCGATCGGCCCGATCGCCGCGAAATAGGCGAGGAAGGCGACGAGGAAACTCTGCCACAGCTCGGGGAACGGCATCGTCATAGGCCGAACCATACGGGCGCGAACAGGCTGAAGGCCAGCCAGCAGATGACGAGCAGCGGCGCGCCCGCCTTGACGAAATCGACGAAACGGTAGCCGCCCGGCGCCATCACCAGCAGGTTGGTCTGATAGCCGACCGGGCTCGCGAAGGAACAGTTGGCGGCGAAGACGACGGCGACGGCGAAGGCCTCGACCGGCGCGTCGATATGATGGGCGACGGCGGCCGCGATCGGCGTGAACAGCACCGCCGTCGCCTTGGTCGAGAGGATGTTGGCCAGCACCGCCACCAGCAGGAAGAAGGCCGACAGCACGACGGCCTGCGAGGCGTCGCCGAAGACCGCCAGCAGCGAGACCGCGAGGAAGTCCGCGCCGCCCGTCGCCTGCATGGCGGAGCCGAGCGCCAGGGCGGCCGCGATCAGCATGATGATGTTGCGGTCGATCGCGCGGATCGCCTCGTCGAGGTTGAGCGCGCCGGAGAGGATCATGGCGGTGGCCCCGCTGAGCGCCGCCACCTCGGTCGGCACGATGCCGCTCGCCGCCGCGCCGACCACGCCGAAGAAGATCAAGGCCGCGCGCTTGGCATGGTGGACCTGCGGCAGATCCTCGGCCGACCATTCGAGCAGCACGACCTCCTGGCTGCCGCGCAGCGCCTCGATGTCGGCGCGCCGCCCCTGGATCAGCAGGATGTCGCCGGCTTCCAGCGGCACCTCGGTCAGGCGCTGGCGCAGCATGCGGCTGCGCCGCTCCACCCCCAGGACCGCGAGCGCGTGACGGTAGCGGAAACCGGCGCGGTCGAGCGTCGTGCCGACGAGACGCGAGCTCGGCGGGATCATCACTTCCGCCAGCGATTCCAGCCCGTCGACCGGCCGCCCGTCGGAATCGATCGCGCCATGGTCGGCGCCCGCGTCGCTGTCGGCCGCCAGCGTCGGGCGCAGGCTGGCCGGCGCGGATTTGAACAGGTCGGTCAGCGTGTCGCGCGTCGCCGCGATCACCATCACGTCGCCGTCGGTCAGCGTCAAATCCTCGTCATAGGGCGGGAAATGGGTCTCCGAGCCGCGTTCGACCGACAGCACGGTGACGCCCGGCAGCTTGGGGAAGAAGCCGCTGACCGGCGCCATGCCCTGGAAGCGGCTGCCGGAGGTGACGGAGATCTGCGCCTTGAACTGGCGCGAGCCGGTGGCGCGCAGATCGGTGCCGGTGGTATGCCGTTCCGGCAGCAGGCGCGGCAGCAGGAAGATCACATAGACCAGCCCGCAGGCCGCCACCACCAGGCCCGGCACGGTGAAGCTGAAGAAGTCGAAGCCGCGTTCGCCCATGTCGATCAGCGCGCTGGAGACGAGCAGGTTGGTCGAGGAGCCGATCAGCGTCGTCATGCCGCCCAGGATCGCCGCGAAGCTGAGCGGCATCATGTATTCCCCGGCCGAGCGGTCGTTGCGCACGGCGAGCGCCTGCATGATCGGGATGAAGATCACCACGACCGGGATGTTGTTGAGGAGCGCGCTGGTCACCGCCACCAGCAGCAGCACCACCAGGAAGGAGAGCAGCGGCGAGCCGCGCGAGAGCCGGTGCACCACCACCGCGATCCGGTCGAGCGCGCCGGTGCGGTTCAGCCCCTCCCCCAGGATCAAGAGCGCCAGAACGGTGAGCAGCGCCGGATTGGCGAAGCCGCTCAGCAGCACGACCGGGCGCAGCAGGTTGTCGCCGTCGGCATCGCGCACCGGCAGCGCCTGGAACAGGATCATCAGCGCGCAGATGACGCCCAGCGACGTCACCTCAAGCGGCAGCTTCTCCGTCGCATACAGCGCGAGCGTCACGCCGATCAGCGCGAACACCAGGATCATCTGAAGATGCGCCGGATCGGCGGCCATACTCATGGTGTCTTCCGCACCCTTCCCCCTTCGCGTGCCGGTTGCGGAACCGGCCGTCCGAATCAGCCTAGCGGTCCCGACCGGTCTAGGCCAAGCGCGTTGACAGGAGGGCGCGCCGGGTCGCAGGCTTGCCGCCCATACCGGGCTCGGCATTCGAGGAGGGGGCGATGCCAGAGACGCTGTTCCAGCCGGTGGTGCAGGTGGCGCTGCCCTTCTGGGTCGAATTGATCGGCTACGCGGCCGCCGCCGTGATGCTGATCGCCACCTTCCGCGCCACGATCATCCCGCTGCGCACCGTATCGCTGCTCGGCAATGCGATCTTCCTGGTCTTCGGGCTGCTGATCGGGCTCTGGCCCTTGGTGCTGGCGCATGCGCTGATGCTGCCGGTCAATCTCTGGCGGCTCGTCGAGATGCGCCGGCTGGTGCGCGCGATCCGCGCCGAGCACGAGGGCGAGGCCTACGGCATGGAGGCGCTGTTGCCCTATATGCGGATGAGCCGCGTGCCCGAGGGCACGGTGCTCTTCCGCAAGGGCGACAAGGCGGATGGCATGTATCTGATCGGCACCGGCACGGTGCGGCTGGTGGAGATCGACCACGCGCTGTCCGACGGTGCGATGGTGGGCGAGATCGCCTTCTTCACGCCCGAGCGCGCGCGCACCGTGACCGCGGTGGCGGCCAGCGACTGCGCGCTCTACGCGCTGTCGAACGAGGCGATGCTGCAGCTCTATTACCAGAACCCCAAGTTCGGGCTCTATCTGATGCGGGTCATCGCGGAACGGCTGCAGCGCAACTGGGACCAGGCGGAGGCGCGCGCCGCCGGCGGGTGAGCGGCGCTCAGGCCTGGTCCTCGCGCTCGCTCTTGGCGTCGGCCTGTTCGGCGGACCAGGCGCCCGCCGATTCCACCGCCACCGGCGAGGCGGTGGGCAGGACGCCCAGATAGCTCTCGGTCTCGTTCACCGGAACCCCCGGGCGTTGCGTCATGCGGTAGAGCGCATAGAGCGCGATGGCGGCGAAGGTGGCGCCGAGCACCAGCCAGAAGGCGAAGGGGCCGAGCTGCTGCATCGCCCAGCCGGTGGCCAGCGGCCCCATGATGGCGCCCACCCCGAAGGTCAGAACGAGGCCCCCGGAGGCGGCCGGCATGTCCTCGGCCGACAGGAAATCGTTGGTGTAGGCGAGGAACAGGGCGTAGAGCGGCGTCGTCACCCCGCCGGCCAGGAAGGCGGCCGCCATCAGGAACCACGGCCCCCCGCCGGTGACCCAGCCCACGGCGCAGGCGGTCGCGCCCAGCGTGGCGGCCCCGAAGATCAGCTTGCGCCGATCCATCCGGTCCGACAGCCAGCCGATCGGGTATTGCAGCACCAGCGCGCCGGCGAACAGCATGGCGACGAACAGCGCGATCTGATCGGCGGGCATCCCGATCTGGCTGCCGAAGACCGCGCCCATGCCCGATTGCGTCGCATAGACGCTGCCCAGCAGGAAGATCCCCACGGTGCCGAGCGGCGAGCCCTTGAAGAGCTTGCGCATGGGCATCGGGCGGGCGACCTCGGTCACCGGGGTCCGGCTGGCGGACAGCAGGATCGGCGCGAAGGAGATCGACACCAGGATCGAGGCCACGATGAAGAGCCCGGCGGTCGCCGCGTCGCCCAACGTCAGCAGGCCCTGCGCGCCGATGATGCCGAGCGTCTGCGCGATCATGTAGGCGGACAGCACCTTGCCGCGATTCTCGTTGGTCGCCGCGTCGTTCAGCCAGCTCTCGGCGGTCACGTAGATGCCCGACATGCAGAAGCCGACCAGCAGCCGCAGCACCGTCCAGGCCCAGGGCTCGGCCAGCAGCGGAAAGGCGATCAGCCCGGCCGACATGAAGCTCCCCAGAGCCGCGAAGACGCGGACATGGCCGACCCGCCGGATCAGCGCGGGGGTGAACCGCGCGCCGGAGAGGAAGCCCATGAAATAGCCCGAGGTGACGATCGCCAATTCCGCGGAGGAGAAGTCCTCGATCCCGCCGCGCAGGCCGATCAGCGTGAAATGCATGCCGTTGCCGAGCATGATCAGCACGATGCCCAGCAGCAGCGCCCAGACGCTGGCCAAGACCTGGATCATGTACCCTCCTCCATCGGGGTCAGGGGCTTCCGACGCGGCCCGCGGCGTCGCACCGGACGGACAGCGGCTCAGGCAAACCATCTAGAGGTCGGCCACCGCTTGTCACGGGAGCCGACGCCGGGCTCACGCCTTCTTCTGAAGCTCGTTCGCCAGCGCGCGGATCTCCTTCGCGGCCTGGCTCGACTTCTTGTATTCGCTCGCGGTCAGCCCTTCCGCCATGCTCTCGGCGAAGGCGACGCGGTTGCCGAGGCGGGATTTGGCGATTTTCACGTCGTAGCCGGCGAGCTTCTCGGTCATCCGGTCGGTGAGCAACGCGCGCGGCGGCACGCGGTTCAGCACCAGCACCGCCGGGCGCTTCTCCTTCGCCGCCAGGTCGAGCGTCGGGCGCGTCGCCCAGACGTCGGGCGGGCTCGGCTGGGTCGGGATCACGACCAGATCGGCGGCGCGCACCGCGACGCGGGCGTCGGTCTCGGCATGGGGCGGGCTGTCGACGACGACGAAATCCATCTCGCGCGCCAGCGCGTCGATCGCCTTCGCCGCGCGCCAGCCGGTCACGGATTCGAAAGCGAGGCCGCCGGCGCCTTCCCCCAGCGTTTCCTGCCGCGCGGCGAACCAGTCGGCGAGCGTCGATTGCGGGTCGATATCGACCAGCGCGACGCGCTTCTTCCGGGCGAGCCAGGCGACCGCCAGATGGGCCGCCAGCGTGGATTTGCCGGCACCCCCCTTCTGCTGCGCCACGGTGAAGATCTTCGCCGCCATCGCCGGTCCCTAGCCCCTTGTCGTCCATGCTGCGGCCGCGCCATCGCGCCGCGCGATCCGCCACTCTACGCAAGCCGCGCGCCTTTTCGCAACTGCGAGATGGCGTGGCGCCGCCCCCGCGGTCGCCCACGCGGTCGCCGACGCGAATGCTTGCGCGCGGGGCGGAACGGCGGCACAAACGCGCCCGCCATGACGCGGATCCTTCCCATCGACGCGGCCGGCGCGATCGCCGAGGCCGCCCGCCTGCTGCAAGAGGGCGGGCTCGTCGCCTTCCCGACCGAGACGGTCTACGGCCTCGGCGCGATCGCGACCGACGAGGCGGCGGTCGCGCGCATCTTCGAGGCCAAGGGCCGGCCGCGCTTCAATCCGCTGATCTGCCATCTGCCCGAGGCGGCCGAGATCGCCCGCTACGCCGAGATGCCCCGCGACGCCGAGCGCCTGGCCGATGCCTTCTGGCCCGGCGCGCTGACGCTGGTGCTGCCGCGGCGGGCTGCGTGCGGCCTCGCCCGGCTGGTGAGCGCGGGGCTGCCCACCGTCGCGCTGCGCGTGCCGGCGCATGAAGGGGCGCGCGCGCTGCTTCGCGCCGTCGGCGCGCCGGTCGCGGCCCCCAGCGCCAACCCGTCGGGCAAGCTCAGCCCGGTGGCGGCCGCGCACGTGGCCGACGGGCTGGGCGATGCGGTCGACCTGATCCTCGATGGCGGGCGCTGCCCGGTGGGGCTGGAGAGCACGATCGTCGATCTGAGCGGCCCCGCCCCGACCCTGCTGCGCCCCGGCGGCGTGGCGGCGGAGGATATCGAGACCGTGCTGGGCCGTGCCCTCGGCCGCCCGGAGGCGGCGGAGGACCGCCCGCTGGCGCCGGGCATGCTGGCGAGCCACTACGCGCCCGGCCTGCCGATCCGGCTCGCCGCGCGGGAGGTCGCGCCGGGGGAGGCCTTCCTCGGCTTCGCCGACGTCATGCCCGCGGGCGCGAGCGCCAATCTGAGCGCCGGCGGCGACCTGCGCGAGGCGGCGGCCAATCTGTTCGGCCTCTTGCATGCGCTCGACGATCCCGCGCGCTTCACCGGCATCGCGGTGGCCCCGATCCCGGAAATCGGCCTCGGCCGGGCGATCAACGACCGGCTGCGCCGGGCCGCCGCGCCGCGCGGGTGAAATTTTTCTCAGGTCCCCCGCGACGGAAAGCGCGTCCCCGTGCGTCTCCAGGGTATCGGGCCGGGCGATCGGCGCCCGCCCCGACAAGACACCTCAAGGGACCACAGGAGATCGATTCCCATGAAAACCCCCCGCAGACACCGCACCGCCCATGGCGTGATCGCGCTGACCCTCGGCCTCGGCTTCGGGGCGGTCGCGCTCGGCGGCCTCGCCTACGCGCATGGCGACAAGGACCGCGACGGCTATCGCCACCCGGCCATGATGGGCCCGATGCACGCCGCCATGCTCGAGGAAGCCGACGGCAATGGCGACGGCGTGATCGACCGATCGGAACTGCGCGCCCAGCACGAGCGCCTGTTCGGCGCGTTCGACACCGACGGCGACGGCAAGGTGACCGTCGAGGAGATGCGCGCCGGCATGATCGAGCGCCGCTTCTCGCTGATGGACAGCGACGGCGACGGCAGCCTGAGCCGCGAGGAGTTCTCGGCCTTCGCCGGCCAGATGGGTCCCGGCCAGATGGGCTCCGGCATGATGGGCTCCGGCATGATGGGGTCCGGCCAGATGGGACCCGGCATGATGGGCCGTCACGGGCACTGGGACGATGATCACGGCCGGTATCATGACGGCTATCACCGCATGGGCCGCGACGACGACGACGATGACGAGGATCGCCGCGGGCGCTACTATCACATGGACGAGGACGGCTATGGCGGCATGCGCGGCATGATGCGCGACGGCAGCATCGACCGGGACGAGCTGGACGGGCTGACCGAGCGGATGTTCCGCATGATGGACCGCAACGCCGATGGCCGGATCGAGGCTGACGAACGCATGCGCTGACCGGGGACGGGCCGCCGTGCGGACCCCGCGCGGCGGTCGCCGTACCGGCGGTCCGGCCGGCGCCCGCACCCGCACCGTCGGGAAGGATCGAGATGGCGGCCGAGCGACGCCTCGCCGACAATCCGGCGCCGCCTGCGCCCGCGCCTGCCTCCGACCCCGCGTCCGATACGGCGGCGGGGGCCGCCGATGGCCGGGCGCGGCTCGATGCGCTGTCGCGCGCGGCCGCCGACGGGGAGGCCGGCGCCTACCGCGCGCTGGTCGATGCGCTGTCCGGCCCGCTCTTCGGCTTCGCCGCGCGCCTGCTCGGCGATGCGGCCGAGGCGGAGGATGTGACGCAGGAGGCCTTCGCGCGGCTCTGGCGGACCTATGCGCTCGCCCCGCCGACCGGGTCGGTCCGGGCCTGGCTCTACCGCACGGCGCGCAATCTGTGTCTCGACCGGATGCGGCGCCGCGGGCGATTGACGGCGCTGCCGGAGGATCCGGACCGGATGCCGGCCGACCCGGCGCCCGACGCGGAGGCGCAGCGCCAGGCGGGCGACCGGCGCGACGCGCTGCAGGCGGCGCTCGACGGATTGCCGGAACGGCAGAAGGCGGCGATCCTGCTGGTGCATTTCCAAGGGTTGAGCGGGCGCGAGGCCGCCCGCGCGATGGAACTCGGCGAGGAGGCGCTGGAAAGCCTGCTCGCCCGCGGACGCCGCGGCCTGCGCGCGGCGCTGATGCCCCGGCGCGAGGAGTTGTGAGACGATGGTGAGAGCGGACGAGAGAGCGGCGATGACGCCGGCACGCTTCCAGGCGCTGGTCGAGGCCTATGGCGCGGAGCCGCGTCGCTGGCCCGAGGGCGAGCGCCCGGCGGCCGAACGTTTCGCCGAGACCCATTCCGAGATCGCGGCGCCGCTGCTGGCGGCGGCCGCGGCGCTCGACAGGTGCCTCGCCGAGGCGCTCGCCGAGGACCCGGCGCCGGTGCTGTCGGCGGCGGCGGCTGAGCGCATGCGGGCGCGGGCGCGGCCCGGTCTGCTGGCGGGGCTGCGCCAGGCGATCGCCGGGCGCGGGCCGCTCTGGCAGCCGGCCGGCGCCTTGGCCGCCGCGCTGGTGCTGGGGCTCGGCCTCGGCGTCGGCGCGCCGGGCACCGTGCCGCTGTCGCTGGCACCGGATGGCACGGCGGCCGCGACGACCGCCGGGACGGATCAGGCCGCCGCGGCGCTGCAATCGGACATTTCCCTCTTCCTCTACGGGCCGGCGGCGCCCGACCCGCTCGCCGCCGGTACCGTTACCCCCGGCGCGACCACGGAGACAGGCCAATGAGCGACCCGCGCGAGACCCGAGAGGGCGGCGAGAACGCCTCCGGCGACGGGGCGCGCGACAGCGGCCGGGGCAGGCGCTGGCTACTGATCGGCTCGCTCGCCCTCAACCTCTTCGTCGTCGCCTGGCTGCTGGCCGCCGCGCTGCACTGGTCCGGCGTGCTCGGGCCCGGCCATTGGGGCATGGGGCGCCATGCCGGCGGCTGGGCCGATGGCGGACCCGCGCCGCATTGGCAGGCCGGGCCCGACCCGGGGGCGCGCGGCTTCGTGCGCCCGCGCGGCTTCTTCCACGATTTCCTGGAGGACCGCGGGGACCAGGAGGACCGGGAACGCGGGGGGCCGATGCGCGCGATCTTCGCCGAGCACGGGCCCGGCCTGCGCGCCGCCTTCCAGGAGTCCCGAGACGCACGGCGCCGGCTGCACGATCTGATGGAGCGGGCGGAGGAGAGCGGCCGCCTCGACAAGCCGGCGCTGGCCGACGCGCTCGCCGCCGTACGCCGCAGCACCCAGGCGGTGCAGGAGCGCATGCACGCCGCCCTGCTCGACGCCGCCGACCGGCTCGATATCGAGGATTTCGAGGATCTGGTCGAGCATGGCGACCGACACGGCGACCGGCATGACGACGACCATCACGACCGCTGGCACGACGACTAGAGCCTGCGCGCGACCTCGATGAGCGCCCGGTCGATCGCCCGGCGGGCGGCCGCGTCCCAGCGCTCGGCTGCCGCCTCGACCGCCTCGGGCGGATCGGAGGCGAACGGATCGTAGGCGCGCCGCGCCGTCAGGTCGCTGGCGTAGAAGGCGAACGCGTACACCTGCCCGTCACCCCCGTACAAATAGCCCGCCAGCCCGACGCCGTAATGCATCGTGCCGGTCTTGGCCCACACCCTGAGCGCCGTCTCGGGCGCCGCCAGACGCTTGACCAGCGGGCGATCCCAGCCGCCGGCGCCGAGCAGCGCGGGGAACGGCGTGGCGCCTTCGCCTGCCCCCGAATCATACGCGTACGCCAGGATGTCCGTCATCTGGCGCGGCGTCAGGCGCGCCTCGGCACTGAGGCCGGAATGGTTCGGGATATGCGCCGTACGCCAATCGGTCTCGGGAAACGTACGCGTCAACCAGGCGCGTGTATGTGCCGCGGCCGCCGGCAGGGACCGGACGGCGGCCCCCTCGCTCCTTGCGGCGGCGAGGCCCAGCATCTCGGCCATCGGATTGCTGCTCGTCGCCAGCATCTCGGCCAGCACGCGGTCGCGCGGCGGGCTCTCCCGGCGGGCGATCTCATGGGCGCAGGGGATCGCGCCATCGCGCGGCGGCGGCAGGGCGAGGCCGGCGGGCGCCGCCAGCGCCCGGAACAGCCGTCCGGCGCGCAG
>MRWG01001466.1_pt1 | contig 15016 bp, 11 predicted proteins | sample 1013341 | NCBI WGS metagenome assembly MRWG01 (sample SAMN06117577, study PRJNA244670) | biofilm metagenome | biome: Water; feature: Cathode Biofilm; material: Biofilm; isolation source: microbial consortium enriched at the cathode of a solar microbial fuel cell | place: USA: District of Columbia ... | reverse complement strand
CGCGGTCGAAGAGGGCGGCCTCGATGCCGGCCGCCCGCAGTTCCGCCGCCTTTTCGGGCGCGCGGGTGGTGCCGGCGAGCGCCCAGCCGGCCTCGGCGAGACGGTCGGCCAGGGCGCGGGCGCTGAAGCCGAGGCCGAAGCAGAACAGGCGGCCCGGAGCCGGGGGCGAGGGAACGGTTTCAACCAAAGGACTTCTCTTCTATAGAGGAGTGGGCCGCAGGGACGCCCTCCCGGGGTTCTTTTCGGGCGGCACCATAGGGCCGGCGACAGGGCAAGGGCCAGTACCGCAATGCAGATTTTGGGAATTACTACCGCCATCGCGCTGACCCTGGCGGCCCTGGTGGCGCTGGCGCCGGGCGTCGCGCGTGCCCAGGCCGACGACCCGGAGATGGCCGCGCAGTATCAAGCCTGCATGGATCTCGCCGAGACCGACCCCGACACGGCCCTGGAGCAGGCGGAGACCTGGGTCGACCTGGGCGGCAGCGACCCGGCGCGGCACTGCGCCGCCGTCGCCCTGATGCGCCTGGGCCACTACGAGGCCGCCGCCCAGGAACTGGAGACCCTGGCCGCCAGCCTGGAGCCGGCCTACGCCTTCCTGCAGATCCCCATCCTGATCCAGGCAGCCCGAGCCTGGCTGGGGGCCGGCAACGTCGATCGTGCATATCTAGTGCAGTCTGAGGTTCTGGCACGGCAACCCAACAACATCGAGCTGCTGGTCGACCGCGCCGAGACAGCAGCCGAAGTCGGCAACTTCACCGCCGCCCTGGACGATCTGAACCGGGCGCTGTCGCACGCGCCCAATCGCGCCGACATCCTGGTGCTGCGGGCCAGCGCCTACCGTTTTCTCGACCAGCCGGAGGCGGCACTGTCCGACGTCGAGGCAGCCCTGTCGCTCGACCCCGAGAACGCCGAAGGCCTGCTGGAGCGCGGCAACCTGCGGCGCGAGGCCGGCGACGACGACGGCGCCCGCGACGACTGGCTGTGGGTCACCCGGGTCGCCCCGGACAGCCCGGCCGCCGCAGCGGCCCAGGCCAACCTCGCCAGGCTGGACGTGAAGGTGGAGTAAAAGCCGGCCCCTAGAAATCCAGGTCGGCGTAGTGCTTGGGCGGGTTGACGCCGGAGATGTGGTCGGCGAGCAGGGCGCGGAAGCTGGGCCGCGACTTCACCCGGGCATACCAGTCCTTGGCGCCCGAGTGCTCGTGCCAGGGCACGTCGCCGATGTAGTCGAGCGCCGAAAGCTCCGCCGCCGCCACGATGTCGGCGCGGGTGAAGGCGTCGCCGGCCAGCCAGCGCCGCCGGTCGCAGAGCCAGCCGACGTATTCCAGGTGGTAGTGGATGTTGGCGAGGCCGGCGCGGATCGCCCCGGAGTTCGGCGTGCCGAGCTTCAGGAAGCGCTTCATGATCTTCTCGTCGACCAGGTTCGCCGTCACCTCGCGGTGGAACTTGTCGCCGAACCAGCTGGCGAGGCGGCGCACCTCGGCGCGATCGGCCGGATCGCGCCCGAGCAGCGTGGGCTCAGGATAGCGCTCCTCCAGGTATTCCGCGATGACCGGAGTGCCGGGGATCGAGGTGCCGTCCTCGTCGACGAAGACCGGCACCTGGCCGGCCGGATTGAGCCGCAGGAAGACCTCGCGGCGTTCCCACACCTTTTCGGTGCGCAGTTCGCAGTCGAGGCCCTTCTCGGCCAGCATGACCCGCACGGCGCGGCAGCCGGGATCGATGGCGATGTGATAGAGCTGGCGCATGGCGGGCGGGACTATAAGCGTCCCGCCCCCGCCTTGGTAGCGTCACGTATGGGCAATGCGTGGGTCAGGCGCGCGCGGCGTCCTCCGCCTCGGCGGTCACCGGATGGGTCAGGCGGTGCACCATCTCGCGCGGCACCACCTGCCAGAAGCGGCGGCGCTCCAGGCCCCAGTTGACCAGCAGCTGCTGGGCGAAGGCCGACTGGGTCTCGCGCCAGTGCTCGGCGATCAGCTCGCGCAGCTGGGCCTCCCAGTACTCGGTCTCGACGCGCTGATGCAGCACGCTCTCCGGATTGATGCGCTCCGGCAGCACGTCGTCGACGTCGTAGATGAAGGCCATGCCGCCGGACATGCCGGCCGCGAAGTTCGGCCCCACCGGGCCGAGAATCACCGCGACACCGCCGGTCATGTATTCGCAGCCGTTGGAGCCGCAGCCCTCGACCACCGCGACGGCCTCGGAGTTGCGCACGCAGAAGCGCTCGCCGGCCTGGCCGGCGGCGAAGAGCTTGCCAGCCGTGGCGCCGTAGAGGACGGTGTTGCCGATGATGGTGTTCTCGTTGCTGGCCAGCGGGCTGGAGGTCAGCGGGCGCACCACGATGGTGCCGCCGGAAAGCCCCTTGCCGACGTAGTCGTTGGCGTCGCCGAAGACTTCCAGCTTGATGCCCTGCACCGCGAAGGCGCCGAGCGACTGGCCGGCCGAGCCGCGCAGGCGCACGGTCATGTGGCCGGGGTTGAGGCCGGTCATGCCGAAGCGCCGCGTGATCATCGACGACAGCTTGGTGCCGATGGCGCGGTGCGTGTTGCGGATCGAATACTGCAGCTGCATCTTCTCGCCGACCTCGAAGAGGGGCTTGGCGTCGGCGATGATCTGCGCGTCGAGGGTTTCCGGCACCTCGTTGCGGCCGAGCAGCGTGCAGTAGTTCGGCAGCTCGCCGGCGTCGGCCTTCACCAGCAGCGGATTGAGATCGAGGTCGTCGAGATGCGCGGCGCCGCGGCTGACCTGCTTCAGCAGGTCGGTGCGGCCGATGATCTCGTTGAGGCTGCGCGCGCCGAGGCGGGCGAGGATCTCGCGCACCTCCTCGGCCATGAAGGAGAAGAGGTTCACCACCTTCTCCGGCGTGCCGGTGAACTTCTTGCGCAGGGCCTCGTCCTGCACGCAGACCCCGACGGGGCAGGTGTTGGAGTGGCACTGGCGCACCATGATGCAGCCCATGGCGACCAGCGAGGCGGTGCCGACGCCGAATTCCTCGGCGCCCAGGATGGCGGCGATGACGATGTCGCGGCCGGTCTTGAGGCCGCCGTCGGTGCGCAGCACCACGTTGTGGCGCAGGCGGTTCAGGGTCAGCACCTGATGGACCTCGGACAGCCCCATCTCCCAGGGCACGCCGGCGAACTTGATCGAGGTCTGCGGCGAGGCGCCGGTGCCGCCGACGTTGCCGGAGATCAGGATCACGTCCGCCTTGGCCTTGGCGACGCCGGCGGCGATGGTGCCGATGCCCGAGCGCGCGACCAGCTTCACGCAGACCTTGGCGTCCGGGTTGATCTGCTTGAGGTCGTAGATGAGCTGCGCCAGGTCCTCGATCGAGTAGATGTCGTGGTGCGGCGGCGGCGAGATCAGCATGACGCCGGGCGTCGAGTGACGCAGCTTGGCGATCATCTCGGTCACCTTGAAGCCGGGCAGCTGGCCGCCCTCGCCGGGCTTGGCGCCCTGGGCTACCTTGATCTCGATCTCGCGGCACTGGTTCAGGTATTCGGCAGTGACGCCGAAACGGCCCGAGGCAACCTGCTTGATCGCCGAGTTCTCGTTGTCGCCGTTCTTGTGCGGCGTGAAGCGCGCGGGATCCTCGCCGCCCTCGCCGGAGTCCGACTTGGCGCCGATGCGGTTCATGGCGATGTTGAGGGTACCGTGCGCCTCGGGTGACAGCGCGCCGAGCGACATGCCCGGCGTCACGAAACGCTTGCGGATCGCGGTGATCGACTCGACCTCCTCGATCGCCACCGGACTCACGAGGTCGACCTTGAAGTCGAGCAGGTCGCGCAGCGTGCTGGGCGGCTGGTTGTGCACGCCCTCGGAGAACTTGCGGTAGGTGGTGTAGGAATCCGTCGCCACCGCATGCTGCAGGGTGTGGATGAGGCCGGCTTCCCAGGCATGGCTCTCGCCGCCGCGGCGGTAGCGGAAGAAGCCGCCGACCGGCAGCGCCACGAAGTCCTCGTCCCAGGCCAGCCGGTGCAGTTCCAGCACCTTTTCCTGAATGCCCATCAGGCCTATGCCGGACAAGCGGCTCGGCATCGGCATGAAGAACTCGTCGACCAGGGTGCGCGACAGGCCGAGAGCCTCGAAGTTGCAGCCGCCGCGGTAGGAGGAGATCACCGCGATGCCCATCTTGGACATGATCTTCAGGAGCCCGTCGTCGACCGCCTTGATGTAGCGCTGCACGCAGTCTTCCAGGCTGCGGTCGCCGAACAGGCCGCGGCGGTGACGCTCGGCGATCGACTCCTGTGCCAGATAGGCGTTCACCGTGGTGGCGCCGACGCCGATGAGCACGGCGAAGTAGTGCACATCCAGGCATTCGCCGGCACGCACGTTGAGGGACACGAAGGTGCGCAGCTTCTGGCGGATCAGATGGGTATGCACCGCGCCGGTGGCGAGGATCATCGGGATGGCGACGCGGTCGGCGCCGACCGCCTCGTCGCTCAGTACGACGTGCTCGCAGCCGGCACGCACGGCGTTCTCGGCTTCCTGGCGCACCCGGTCGAGCGCTTCGGCCAGCGCCGTCTCGCCGCCGTCGGGCGCGAAGGTGCAGTCGATGCGCGCGGCGGCGTCGCCCATGTGCTGGACCATGGCCTCGAACTCGGCGTTCGACAGCACCGGCGATTCGAGCTGCAGCAGGCGCAGCTGCGCCTCGTCCTCGTCGAGGATGTTGCCGAGGTTGCCGAGGCGGGTCTTCAGGGTCATCACGCGACGCTCGCGCAGCGAGTCGATTGGCGGGTTGGTGACCTGGCTGAAGTTCTGACGGAAGAAATGATGCATGCCGCGGTAGCGGTTCGACAGCACGGCGAGCGGCGTGTCGTCGCCCATCGAGCCGATCGCCTCCTTGGCCTCCTCCACCATGGGATGGAGAATCAGCTCGAGGTCCTCCATGGTGAGGCCGTAGTTGAGCTGGCGGCGGCGCAGCGCCTCGCCCTCCCAGCGGCTCGGCTCGCCGTGGTCGGGCCGCAGCAGGTCGTCGATCGAGGTGACGTTGGCGATCCAGTCGCCGAAGGGCTTCTGGGCGGCGAGGTAATCCTTCATCTCGCCGTTGTGGTAGAGCTTGCCTTCCTGCAGATCGACGGCGAGCATCTGACCGGGGCCGAGACGGCCCTTCTCGATGACGCTCTGCTCGTCGATGCGCACCATGCCGGTCTCCGAACCGGCAAACAGCAGGCCGTCCCCTGTAATGGTGTAGCGCAGCGGCCTGAGGCCGTTGCGGTCCATGCCGGCGACCGCCCAGCGGCCGCCGAAGCCGCAGACCGCGGCCGGGCCGTCCCAGGGCTCCATCACCGCGTTGCAGTAGCTGTAGAGGTCGCGGTGGGACTGCGGCATGGAGGGATCCTGCCCCCAGGCCTCGGGGATCAGCATGGTCTTCACCATCGGCAGATCGCGCCCGGCGCGCACCATCAGCTCGGCCACGGCATCGAGTGCGGCGGAATCCGAGAGACCGGCGGAGATCACCGGCTTCAGGTCCTCGACGTGGTCGGCGAAGGTCTCCGAGGCCATGCGGCACTCGTGCGCCTGCATCCAGTTCACGTTGCCCTTCAGGGTGTTGATCTCGCCGTTGTGGGCGATGATGCGGAAGGGCTGCGCCAGACGCCAGGTCGGGAAGGTGTTGGTCGAATAGCGCTGGTGGAAGATCACGAAGTTGGAAGTGAAGCGGTCGTCCAGCAGGTCGGGATAGAAGGTCGACAGCTGCTCGGCCAGGAACATGCCCTTGTAGATCACCGAACGGCAGGACAGCGAGCAGATGTAGAAGTCCTGGATCGATTCCTGCTCGGCCGCCTTCTCGATGCGCCGGCGGATGATGTAGAGGTCGATCTCGAACTGCGGGTTCGGCACGCCGCGCGCGTTGGCGATCATCACCTGCTCGATCTCGGGGCGCGTGGCATTGGCCTTCTCGCCGACGATGTCGGTGTTCACCGGCACCTGGCGCCAGCCGTAGATGCGGTAGCCGAAATTGAGGATCTCGCGCTCGACCAGCACGCGGCAGCGCTCCTGCGCGCCGAAGTCGGTGCGCGGCAGGAAGACCATGCCGACGGCCAGCGTTTCCTTGCCCGGCTCGTGGCCGGTGCGCGCGACGTGCTCGCGGAAGAAGTCCTGCGGAATCTGCAGGTGAATGCCGGCGCCGTCGCCGGTCTTGCCGTCGGCGTCGACGGCGCCGCGGTGCCACACCGCCTTCAGCGCCTCGATGCCGGCGACCACAACGTCGCGGCGCGGCGTGCCGTCCAGCGAGGCGACGAGGCCGACGCCGCAGGCGTCGTGCTCGTCGGCGGGGTCGTAGAGACCCTGGCTGGAGAGTATCTCCGCGTTGCGCTTCCAGGCGGCGGCGAAGTCCTCGCCGGACTCCGAGGCCGGTGTGAGAGAGCGTTGCTCGGTCATGGTTCCCCTCCCGCCGCTATTCGGCCGCCACGGCGCCGGCCGTGGCCTTCGCCTGGATGTAGTTGTGGATCTGCTCCGCCGCGTCGCGGCCGTCGCGCACCGCCCAGACCACCAGGGAGGCGCCGCGCACGATGTCGCCGGCGGCGAAGACGCCGTCCAGCGAGGTCATCTTGGTCTTGAAGTCGGTCACCACGGTGCCCCAGCGGGTGATCTCCAGCCCCTCGGTGTCGAACAGGCGGGGCAGGTCCTCGGGGTCGAAGCCCAGCGCCTTGATCACCATGTCGGCCTCCAGCGTGAAGTGGGAACCTTCGATGAGCTGCGGCGTCTGGCGGCCGGTCGCGTCCGGCATGCCGAGGTGGACGCGCTGCGCGCGCACGGCGTTGACCGCCTCGTCGCCGAGGAAGGCTTCCGGGGCGGAGAGCCAGACGAATTCGACGCCCTCCTCCTCGGCGTTGGCCACCTCGCGCTGCGAGCCCGGCATGTTCTTGCGGTCGCGGCGGTAGAGGCAGCGCACGGCGGTGGCGCCCTGGCGCACGGCGGTGCGCACGCAGTCCATGGCGGTGTCGCCGCCGCCGATCACCACGACCTTCTTGCCCTTGGCATCCAGCGTGCCGTCCTCGAAGGCCGGCACCTTGTCGCCCAGGCCCTTGCGGTTGGAGGCGGTGAGAAAGTCCATCGCCGGGTAGATGTTCTCCAGGCCGACGCCCGGCACCTTGATGTCGCGCGCCTTGTAGACGCCGGTCGCGACGAGCAGGGCATCGTGGCGCTCGCGCAGGGCGGCGAAGCTCTCGGCGCTGCCGACATCGCAGTTCAGGTGATAGACCACGCCGCCGCGCTCCAGCAGGTCGGCGCGCCGCAGCACAACTTCCTTTTCCAGCTTGAAGTTGGGAATGCCGTAGATCATCAGGCCGCCGACCCGGTCGTAGCGGTCGTAGACATGCACCTGATAGCCCTTGCGGCGCAGCTGCTCGGCGGCGGCGAGGCCGCCCGGCCCGGCGCCGATGATGCCGACCGACTGGGCGCGCTCGCGCACCGGCTTCACCGGCTGCACCCAGCCCTCTTCCCAGGCGGTGTCGGTGATGTACTTCTCCACCGAGCCGATGGTCACCGTGCCGTGGCCGGCCTGCTCGATGACGCAGTTGCCCTCGCAGAGCCGGTCCTGCGGGCAGATGCGCCCGCAGATCTCCGGGAAGTTGTTGGTCGACTGGGAGACCTCGTAGGCTTCGCGCAGGCGGCCCTCGGCGGTCAGCATCAGCCAGTCGGGGATGTTGTTGTGCAGCGGGCAGTGCACCTGGCAGAAGGGCACGCCGCACTGCGAGCAGCGGCCGGCCTGGTCGGCCGCCGCCTCGGGATCGTACTCGTCGTAAATCTCCCCGAAGTCGCGGCGGCGCACCTCGGCGGCGCGCTTGTCCGGCATGGCGCGCTCAAGCTTCACGAACTTCAACATCCGGCTGGCCATAGGCTTCGCGTCCTCACTCTCTCCGACCTGTCCCGCCTCTCGCCCCCGCCTGCAGTGCAGGGGGCCGGCAGCGGTTGTTCTGTGGTGCCCCGACGTTTCTCTGTCGCACCGGAAGGACGCCGGGTCCTCCCGCATCCTGGGGCGCATCCCGGGGGCACTCCGGGCCGCACTCTGGGGATCTCCCGGCGGGGGCTCGTCTATAGACGAAAAAACGGCAGTTTGCGAGGGAAAAACTCTAAATAGGTCATAATTAATGACCTATCTTCCTCGAGAATGGCGGAGGTCAGCCAAGTCCGCCGTTTCGCCGGACTCTCCACCGCAAAAATTAGTACCGAAACAGGACTAATTTGCATCATGGGAACGTTAACCAAGGGGTGCTATAAGCCGCCGTCGCTGGACCATACGCCGCCCGGACAAGCCGCAGCCGGGACGTCCCATAGTCCCGGGAACCGCCCCACAGAGAACGAACCTTGTCGCTCCTGCATGTCGTCATCCTGGCCATCGTCCAGGGCATCACCGAGTTTCTGCCGATTTCCTCCTCGGGGCACCTCGTGCTCGCCTGGGAGGCTTTCGATGCTGCCGGCATGACCGCCATCGAGCAGGCCGAGAGCGACCGCCTGGTCCTGGATATCGCCGTGCACGTCGGCACCCTGGCGGCGGTCTGCCTCTATGCCTGGCGGGAGGTCGGCCAGATGGCCGGCGGCCTCGCCCGCCTGCTGGTCGGGCGCTGGACTCCCGGGGCGCGCCTGGCGCTGCTGCTGGTGGTTGCCTCGCTGCCCCTGATCGTCGTCGGCGGGCTGTTCAAGGACACGGTGACCGCCCATCTGCGCGATACCGCCGTGGTGGCCTGGGCGACGATCGGCTTCGGGCTGCTGCTCTACATCGCCGACCGCAGCACGCTGACCCTGCGGCGGATCGAACATATGACCTTCGCCGCCGGCCTGGCCATCGGCGCCGCGCAGATCCTGGCCCTGCTGCCCGGCACCAGCCGCTCGGGCATCACCATGACGGCGGGCCGCTTCCTCGGCTTCGAGCGGGTCGAGGCCGCGCGCTTCTCGCTGCTGCTGGCGATCCCCGCGATCCTCGGCGCCGGCACCCTGGCGGGATCCGACCTCTACGCCAGCGGCAACATGGTGCTGGGCCACGAGGCGGTGATCGGCGCCGCGCTGTCCTTTGTTGTGGCGCTGATCTCCATCGTGCTGATGATCGGCTGGCTGCGGCGGGCGTCCTTCACGCCCTTCGTGATCTACCGCGTGCTGCTGGGCGGACTGCTGTTGTGGTGGGTCTACGGCGCCGGCGCGTGATGCCTCAGCCTTCCAGGGCGGCACCGCTTCGGAACCGGCCGCCGGCCCGGTAGCGCTCCAGGTAGCTTGGAATGATCGCCTCCAGCGCCGTCGGCTCGATGCCGAGATCCCTGAACGTCAGAGCGCCCGGCGACACCACGTTGTCATGACGCAGCAGCGTCACCTGGTCGCGGGTCAGCGGCGGCACCGGCAGCAGTTCCATGAAGGCGGCCTGCAGGCGGGCGACACCGAACGGCAGGTTCACCAGGGCGCGCCGGCGCCCGATCACCTTCAGCATGATCTCCAGCAGTTCCTTGAAGCTGTAGACCTTCGGCCCGCCCAGCTCGTAGACCTTGCCGCGGCAGGCCGGCTCGGCCAGCGCCGTCATCACGGCGGCGGCGACATCGCCCACGTAGACCGGCTGGAAGCGGGTCTTGCCGCCGCCGATCAGCGGCAGCGCCGGCGCGAAACGGGACATTTCGGCGAAGCGGTTGAAGAAGTCGTCCTCCGGGCCGAACAGGACGGAAGGCCGCAGAATGGTGGCCTCCGGAAAGGCCGCGCGGACCGCCGCCTCGCCTGCCCCCTTGGACCGGGCATAAGCGGAGGCCGACTCGGGGTCGGCACCGATCGAAGACACGTGGACCAGCGATTTTACCCCGGCCGCGGCCGCGGCGCGGGCGATGCCGCCGGCACCTTCGGCCTGCACCTTCTGAAAACGCTGCCGACCGGCCTCGAAGAGGATGCCGACGAGATTGATCGCCGCGTCGGCGCCGGCCAGGGACGTGGCCACCGCCGCCGGGTCCTGCAGCGGCACGCAAAGCGGCGTGATCTGGCCGATGTCGCCGAGCGGCTTCAGGAACTTCGCGCGGGCCGGGTGGCGCACCGCCACGCGGATCGTCCAGCCGTCGCGGGCGAGGCGCTGCACCACATAGCGGCCGACGAAACCGGAGCCGCCAAATACCGTCACGATGCCGCTCATGCGCAACCCTCTCACCTGCCGAAACGGCCCGCAACCGCCCGGCGGCAAGATCCCGGCGGGATCCTGCTCGGCCCCCGGCGGCCGGGGCACTTCTCCGGGCGATATATACAAAGGCCGGGAGGAAGTTGACAGCCTCAATTGACCGCCTATCTTGGGCAGCCGGCCGCTGAGAGCGGCGCCCCGCCACCGATTCGCATCACCGCCCGATTGGCATCACTGCCCAACCCTCATTTTCGGAAGTCCGCTTGGCCAGCCCTGAAATCCACCTGCATCAAGGCGATCTGCCGAAGGGCCTCGACCTCGGCAAGGCCGTGGCCATCGACAGCGAAACCATGGGCCTGGACCTTTCCCGCGACCGGCTCTGCCTGCTGCAGCTGTCCGCCGGGGACGGCGTTTGTCACCTGGTCCAGTTCGCGCAGGGCGATTACGCGGCGCCGAACCTGAAAGCGTTGCTGGGCGACCCCGGCGTCACCAAGATCTTCCACTTCGCGCGCTTCGACGTGGCGGCGATCCGGCGCTATCTGGGGGTGGATTGCACCCCGGTCTATTGCACCAAGATCGCCTCCAAGCTGGCGCGCACCTATACCGACCGCCACGGCCTGAAGGACATCTGCCGCGAACTTCTGGGCGTCGAACTCTCCAAGCAGCAGCAGTCCTCGGACTGGGGCGCGGCGGAACTGAGCCCCGAACAGCTCGCCTACGCGGCCTCCGACGTCTTGTATCTGCACGATCTGCGCGCCAAGTTGGATATCATGCTGGCGCGCGAGGGCCGTGACGGCCTGGCCAGGGCCTGTTTCGAGTTTCTGCCGGCACGCGCCGCCCTGGACATCGCCGGCTGGCACGAAATCGACATCTTCGCCCACTAAACCGCCGCACGCGGGGCCTGCCGCCGCCGGGCGGAGGGATGCCGGGGGTTGCCGGTGCGAAGAATCGGGGGTAGCGGCGCCCCGGGGAAAGCGGATCGGGCTTTCAAGGCGCCGGGGCGGCTGTGCTAAGGTGCTGGCTGGACAAGGGGCTGCGGGGGAACGGGCCGGCCCGGCGTCGAACGCCGCCGTCGCGGAGGTCGCCCGACACGCCGAGAGTCCGGACAACTCGAGAGTACTGACAGACGCATGAGAGCAAAGTTGGAGTCTGATATGGCGCAGCCTGCGGCTGGCCCAAGCGAGGACAACATTCCGGCAAGCGGCCAGCCTTCTGCGGACCTGGACGTCGGGCGCCGCGTGCTGGAAGCCGAAGCCGGCGCCCTGAACACCCTGGCAAACCTGCTGGACGGCGCCTTCGTCGAAGCGCTCAACCGCCTCGCCGCGGTCGAGGGGCGCGTCATCGTCACCGGCATGGGCAAAAGCGGCCACATCGCGCGCAAGATCGCGGCGACCCTGGCGTCCACCGGCACCCCGGCACTCTTCGTCCACCCGGGCGAAGCCAGCCACGGCGACCTCGGCATGATTACCCGGAAGGACGCGGTGATCGCCCTTTCCAACTCGGGCAATACCCATGAGTTGAGCGACATCGTCACCTATGCCAAGCGCTTCGCCATCCCGCTGGTCGCGATGACGTCGCGCAGCGATTCCGCCCTCGCCGACGCGGCAGACATCGCCCTCATCCTTCCCTCGGCCGCCCAGGGGGCCCCGGAGGCCTGCGCCGTGACCCAGGCACCGACCACCTCGACCACCATGATGCTGGCCCTGGGCGATGCCCTGGCGGTGGCCCTGCTGGAGCGCAAGGGATTCTCCAGCAGCGACTTCAAGGTTTTCCATCCGGGCGGTTCGCTGGGCACCCGCCTGCTGCGGGTCGCCGACCTGATGCACGGCCGCGACGCGTTGCCGCTCTGCAGGCCCGATACGCCGGTGTCGGAAGCCATCCTGACCATGACCGCCGGCCACTTCGGCTGCGTCGGCATCGTCGACGCCGGCGGGCGGCTGATGGGGATCATCACCGACGGCGACCTGCGCCGCCACATGGACAGCGACATCCTGACGCTGAAGGCCGCCGAGATCATGACGCCGAAGCCGCGCACGATCCGCGCCAACGCCTTGGCGGCCGAGGCCGTCTCCTTCATGAACACCTCTACGCCGCCCTTCCTCTGCGTCTTCGTGGTCGACGAGGCCGGGGCGCCCGATCGCCCGGTCGGCATTCTGCATATGCACGACTGCCTGCGCGCCGGCGTGATCTGAAGCGGCGGCCGAACCCCATGGCAGATACCGCAGTCCACCGCCCGCTCCCGATCCAGCCGCAGGGGACGGCACCACACGACGCCGCGGCGCAGAGCTTGCAGCGGCCACCGCCGCCGCGGCTTTCCGGGCGCAACAGCTACAGCCTCTTCGTCAGCTCGATGAAACTGCTGCTGCCGGCGCTGGCGGCGGGCTTGGTTTTGCTGGTGGTGGCCTGGCCGCAACTCATGCCGGATCTCACGCGCTCCGGCCTCGACTTCGCCAAGATCGCGCGCGACCAGGCCAAGACGCTGAACATGCTGAACGCGCGCTACAGCGGCGTCGACGAAAACAACCAGCCCTTCAACGTCGCTGCCGACCTGGCAACCCAGACGCCCGACAACGAGGACGTCGTCGAATTGCAGCACCCCAAGGCGGACATTCGCACCACCGACGGTGACCTGGTGGCGCTCTCCGCGCGGGTCGGCCACTACCACCGCAAGGAAGAAACACTGGACCTGGCCGGCAAGGTGCATCTGGTCCATGACAATGGCTTCGACATCGTGACGGAGTCGGCGCGCGTCGACCTCAAGAACGGCTCGGCCGCCGGCGACACGGCGGTGAGTGGCCAGGGCCCCTCCGGCGAACTGCAGGCAGAAGGTTTCCGGCTGCGCGAGCGCGGTCAGGTCATCGTCTTCACCGGCAAGAGCCGCCTGCTGATCTATCCGGAGGCAGAGAGCAGCCTGCCCGGGGCCGGGGCCGCACAGGAGGACGCACAATGAGCGCAGCCGCGATCCGCACGCCCGCCCGGCGCCTCCTGTGGCGGCTGAACGCCGGCCTGCTGCTTCTCGCCGCCTGCATTGCGGCGCCCCTCATCGCCGGTACGGCGGCCGCCCAGTCGGTCGACCAGCTGCGCGAGACCGACGAGCCCCTGGAGATCAATGCCAGCGAAGGCATCGAGTGGAACCGCAACGACAAGACCTACATCGCGCGCGGCAATGCGCGGGCGGCCAGCGGCGACGTCGAAGTGCTGGCCGACGTGCTGACCGCCTACTACCGCGAGCGCGGCGAAAAGTCCGAGGACTCGGACAGCCCCTTCGCCCAGGGCGGCGACAGCGAAATCTACCTGCTGGAAGCGGCCGGCAATGTGCGCATCAACTCGCCCGAAGGCACGGTCTACGGCGACAAGGGGCAGTACAAGCTGGAAGAGAAGGTCTTCATCATGACCGGCGAAGACCTGCGCCTGGTCAGCAAGGAAGACGTGGTGACCGCACGCGACAGCCTGGAGTACTGGGAAGGCGAGCGTAAGGCTGTGGCCCGCGGCAAGGCACACGCCACCCACGAGGACAAGCAGATCAAGGCCGACGTGCTGACCGCGAACTTCGAGGAGAACGCGCAGGGCGACCTGGAAGTCCACCGCATCGACGCCGTCGGCAACGTCGAAATCCAGACCGCCAAGGAATACGCGCGCGGTCGCAAGGGGGTGTACTTCGTCAAGCAGGAACGCGCAGAGCTGGAAGGCGACGTGAAAATCACGCAAGGTGAAAACCAGCTGGACGGCAACTATGCCGAGGTGGATATGAGCACCGGCATCAGCAAGCTGCTGGGCGCTCGCCCCGGCAGCGAGCAGCAGCCAAGCCAGGTGAAGGCGCTGGTGCTGCCGCGCGCCAACAAGAGCGACGCGCCGAAGAAGGACGAGACGGCACCTGCCGCGACGCCACCGGCGAACGGCTCGGGCGAGGGAGCCGGCGGCGGCTCGTGAAGCCGGCGGCGTGCCGCAGAACAATTGGGCCGCAAGACGATTGGGTAGAGAATTGGGGCGGGACTTGGAAAGCGAAACGCGCAGCACATCGGCGGAAGGCGGCGGCGACCGCAAGAGGGCGGCCGAGAAATCCGGGGCGAAGGTTCCGAGCTCCGCTCCGGGGTCCGCAGCGGCCCAGGGGACAGGCGGTGAAGGCCCGCGCCTGGTGACCGACAACGTCGGGCTGATGGCCGTGAACATCGGCAAGAGCTTCAAGAAGCGCCCGGTGCTGCGCGGCGTCACCCTGTCCCTGCAGCGCGGCGAGGCGGTCGGCCTGCTCGGCCCCAACGGCGCCGGCAAGACCACCTGCTTCTACATCGTCACCGGGCTGATCGCGCCGGACTACGGCTGGGTCACCCTGGACGGCCACGACATCACCGACATGCCGATGTACCGGCGCGCCCGCCTCGGCATCGGCTACCTGCCGCAGGAGGCGTCGATCTTCCGCGGCCTCACCGTGGAGCAGAACATCCGCGGCGTGCTGGAAGTCATCGAGCCGGTGCGCGAGAAGCGCGAGGTGACCCTGGAAAACCTGCTGGCGGAATTCTCCATTACCCACCTGCGGCGCACCCCGGCGGTCGCCCTGTCCGGCGGCGAGCGGCGCCGCGTCGAGATCGCCCGCGCGCTCGCTTCGCAGCCGGCCTTCATCCTGCTGGACGAACCGCTGGCCGGCATCGACCCCATCGCCGTCGGCGACATCCGCGACCTGGTCTCGCACCTGAAGGACCGCGGCATCGGCGTGCTGATCACCGACCACAACGTGCGTGAGACCCTGGAGATCGTCGACCGCGCCTACATCATCCACGACGGCGTCGTGCTGATGGAAGGCGCCCCGGACGAGATCGTCGCCCACGAGGACGTCCGCCGCGTTTACCTGGGTGAAAGGTTTAGCCTCTAAAAGGTTAAGCGATATGGCGGCGACACAAAGATTGGAACTGCGCCAGCGCCAATCTCTGGTCATGACGCCGC